>PVMK01117804.1_pt1 | contig 127818 bp, 130 predicted proteins | sample 1853481 | NCBI WGS metagenome assembly PVMK01 (sample SAMN08533507, study PRJNA380276) | Marine sediment metagenome, whole genome shotgun sequencing project.
TTGACGCGGCACCGGTTACAAGGGTTATGCGCTCGCGGCTGAGGTATCAGTAATGACTAGCCATGTGCCCTCAGGAGATGTCAGGCGATAGCCATTGTTGACAAGCTGTACTGCAGTATTCGTATGTTCGATGGCCTGTAAACTGGCCGCATAATCTGTGGGCCTGAAATGCAATTCGGGGTGCCGGGTTCCTTCCCGTAACTGCAGAGTCACATCGGATGAGTGCAGTTCTGCCATTCCTGCTTTGCCAGACTCTACAACAATAAAATTGCACCGTTGCCAGAACTCCATAGCATCATCCAGTTGCATGCACGGTAGTGCGACATGATCCAGACAGCCTGTCAGCGGACTACGCTGTTTATTTTTTATGCCCGGAGAAAAGGTGCGTGCTTCGAGCATGACCATGAGAGTGCCATCCGGGTCTATCTGTGCTGCCTCGTTAAAGTCTTCCACCCCGAGCCGTGTAAACTCAAAACTGTGACCGGCCAGTTGTTCGTTCCGAACATGGCTCGCGACATCCGGACGCACAAAACTGAGCCCCAATGATGCATAGTTGCTGTCATGCAGACCGATACAGAAATCACCGTCACTAACCACCGCATAGTGATAGGTGCGAATGTCGCCGGTTTCGAGTTCGGTGAAACCAAGCTGCAGGTACCATGCGAGCGATTCGCCGACATCCGGACAGGGAATGCTGAACTCGAGAAATTGGAGGGTTTCACTCATTAATAACGCCGTCGCATCTGTCAGACAGGAGCATGCCATATAGCTGATCACTACAGCTGTGACACAGTCCAGCCAAAGGTTGCGACGCTATAGCTAGTTCGGCTCGTCAATATTGGCTATGCTGCGCCCTGATTCTAAATTCATAGCTGGCAGCCCTGTGTCCGACAAGTATCTTGGCGACAACCTGATTTTTATTATTTCCCTGCCGCGTTCCGGTTCGACGCTGTTGCAAAGGGTGCTGGGCGGTCATGATGATGTGGTTACTTCATCTGAGCCCTGGATCATGCTGCATCCGGTATATGGGCGGCGTGACAAAGGCATCAGCACAGAATATTCGGCCGACTGGGCAGCCCTTGGGGTCAATGAGTTCCTGGAGCATTACACGGATGGGCCGATGTCTATGACGATGGGATCGTGCTTTTGCCAATACGATTTACAGCAATGCCATGCAAAAAGGCGGCGGTACACGTTTTATAGACAAGACCCCACGTTACGTGCTGATTATTGATGAACTGCTCAGGCTTTTCCCTGAGGCTAAATTCATTTTTCTGATTCGCAATCCCTTATCGGTACTTTCTTCCATTATTAATACGCAGATCGCCCATGATCTCTGGACCCTGGAGCGATTCAGTGATGAATTGTTATCAGGACCAGGTGCGATCCTGGGGGCTATAGAAAAGCTCGGTGAAAAAGCGATCACTGTGCGCTATGAAGATTTTGTAATGGCGCCAGAAAAAAATCTTGAGCACGTTTGTAGTTTACTGGAAATAAATTATGAACCTGGAATGCTGGAGTATGATAATTCAGCAGAAATAGCCGGGTTCATGCAGGACAGGACCGGCATTCATCAGCATTCAAGGCCGGAAAAAACCCGTGCTGAATCCTGGCGAGATCTGTTGAGTGATCCACAACAACTTCATTTCGCACAGAGCTATCTGCGGGCGCTGGGGCGGGAAACGGTTGATGCCTTTGGCTACTCATATGATGAGCTTACGGAGGCGGTACGATCAGCCGCCGAGCGTAACCGTACTAAGGGCAGAATTTTCCCGTGGCATGTAGCTATCAAACACCCGAATCAGTTGGGCGCCCGTGATCAACTGGCAATTAATTCCTATCGTAACCATCGTGACTATGGGCCAGTAAAGGCGAATATCAGAACCGTGCAGGATTTCTGCAAAAGCCTGTGGCGAAGTATTGCCTTCGTATTTCGTGGTGACTAACCGTACAGGCTAAATCAGGCCGGGCAGGAACAACGCAACACCCGGTAGTAGCACCAGCAAAATCATTAACAGCAAATCACAGGCCAGGTAGGGCAACGCTGCCAAAGCCACCTGGCCTAATGTTGTGCCTTTAGGTGCGACTCCCTGCATAAGAAACAGCAGTAACCCGAACGGCGGCGTACTCAGGCTCATCTCCATGGCCAATAACACAATGATGCCGAACCAGACCGGGTCATAGCCCAGACTCGCTGCAAGGGGGAAGAATATCGGGATAGTGAGTAGCAGGATTGAGATTTGGTCCATGAACATGCCGAGCAGCAGCAACGTGCCAAACATGAGTAATAATTTAACTAAGGCGCCGTCTCCCATGCCTATATCTATGCCAATGGCCCAGTCGACAACCGCGGTGCTGGCACCCGAAAAAGCCATGAGTTGACCAAATACGGACGAAGCAATCACCAGCAGAAAGACCATGGCGGTAACGGCTACCGTACTCGCCAGTGATTTCTGCAGTACTGCCAAAGTCAGCGCGCGGTTGGCTATCGCAAGTGCTGTAACCGATAAAGCACCGAATGCGGCCGATTCAGAGGGTGTGGCGATACCCAGCAGAATAAATCCGACCACACAAAATATAACCAGCCCCAGCGGTAATATATTGACCGCAACCAGATAAAGTTTTTTGTGTAGCGTTACCGGATCAGATTCATATGCGGGTGCGCTCTCCGGATTCAGTTTTGTTTGTAGCCAAATTATCAGGCAATACAGCAGTGCGAGGATCAAACCTGGGAGCAACCCGGCGATTAGCAGCGCACCTATGTCTATACGTGCCAAGCTGCCTAGTAGCACTCCCATTGATGAAGGCGGAATAAGCATGGCCAGTCCGCCGGTGCCGATAATCGGCCCGATCGACATATGCGGTGCATAACCACGCCGGTTCATCTCTGGCACCATCAGTGAACCCAGCAGGGCGGTGTTGGCCATGGTGGAGCCTGTCAGGGTTGAGAAAGTCGCGCCCCCGCTACCGTCAGATAACTGAGCCTGCCGGGTATGCGCCCGAGCAACGTATCAGGGTATCGAATACCCGTGCAGCGAGGCCGCTATGGAATAACAGTGCGCCCATCAGCACGAACATGGGGATGGCCACCAGCGTGAAAGAGGTAATCAGGCTGGTGGAATTATCGACCAGTTGCAGCAGGCCTTCGTATCCACCCATTAATAGAAATGCGCCCACGAGATTGGCTGCCAGGAACGCGAAGGCGACGGGTACACCGAGCAACATGAACAGCAGCACCAGTACAAATATGAATGCTCCGGTTGCGGCCATGCTCAAAGTGACTCCCGCTGCAGGTTCTGGTCAGTAACAGGCTCGCCTTTAAGTGCCAGCCGTAAAAACTCGGTGGCCATCAAACCAAAACCTGCAACCAGGGGTGCGAACAGAAGTGCACGAGGCATTTCCAGTGAACGAATCTCGATTTCACCGCGCTGGATGGACTCAAGCATGAGTAAAGCAGCGATACCGCAAACCACTAAAGAAACAAGCAGACAGATTGCCAGAATAATTTTATCGACTATTACTTTTGCCCGTCCCTGCAGTCGTGAATGTACAGCTTCCACCACTATATGACCCCGGGTACGTACCAGCCAGGGTGCTGCTGCCATTGTGAAATACAGCAGTGCATATTCGGTCAATGCGACGGTAGAGTCTGGGGGCTGCAAGCCGAGGTTCCTGACGATGACATCGTAGGCAATCAACAGGCAAACACCGGCAATTATCAGGCCGCTTAAAAGTGCCAGGCCTTCGATAAGTTTTGTATAAGCCGCGGCAAGCATTTTCATGCTGCGCTCTCGTATGAGTCTTCGCATAATCTGCATGGGCGCGTGATTGTCTGCTTCTGATCTGACATTAGTCTGATGCAATGCCTTCCGGGAAAAACAGCGGTTTAAGCTCAGCTGCCGAGTCGGGTGAACGAGCCTCAAATCTGTCCCACACAATCTGGTGGGCTTTTCGGGTCCAGCGAGCGGCTACTTCTGGTTCCATTTGTATGGATTTAAAGCCGGCAGCATCCAGTTCGGCCACTTCCCGATCTCGAATCGCGAACAGGTCAGTGCGACTCTTCTGCTCATAGATAACGGCCTGTTCAGTAAGAATCTGCCGGGCTGCAGGACTCAGTGCTTGCCAGCGATCAAGATTTATCTGCAAGGTAATTGCCAGCTGCAGGACATCCGGATCAACCCGGTAATGCACGTACTTACCTATACCCAGATCAGGGAAACCAATCGTGGGCCACGCGAGACCATCCACGGCACCACGCTGAAAGGCGGTATAAATTTCCTTTACGGCAATCTGCACCGCGCGGGCACCGGTGCTGTTGACCAGTTCTATATTGGTGGGTGAGGTGCGGATTTTCAGGCCGGTCAGATCCAGTAAGCCATCGGGACCAAAGGTGGGTTCATCCGTCAGGTAAAAGTTGGGGCCGATACCGGATTGCATCCAGCCGATCAGGTGGGCGTTGATACGCTGTTCCCAATAAGGCTGGAGTGCAGCCAGCCCGCCATTTTCACGTGCCTGAGTTGGCGTTACAGTGCCGGCAAACATGACGTCGCCTTCTGGCAGCAGTCCGCGGTAGTAGGTCATGCCGCCGAAAGCCATATCAATAACGCCGCGTCGCAATGCATACAGCAATTGTCGCTGGGGTATAACTTCCGGGCCGCCCAAAAATCTGATTTTAACTATACCTTTGCCAGCATCATTGACAGCATCGACATACTGCAGGAAGTGGGCAGTAAAATTCTGGCTGGAGTTCCAGCTACTAACGAGTGTCAGCGTTTCTTCAGAACGTGCAGCGACGCTGAATAAAATCAGCAGTAAAACAAAACATAGTTTTTGCAGTCCTGCTGTCTGGTTCATATTGTCAGGCTTGAGCTGATTCGGCTTCCGGTTCGACAGCGAAATAAGGTTTCATAGCGTAGCGGAACCAGAAGTAACCTATAAGTCCGGCAATAATATTGGCGCTGAATGCCGCAAGAAATACACCGCGCAGTTCCAGCAGGTAGGCCAGCAAGAATGCCAGTGGGGCATAGACACCGATGGTCCGGCTCATGGATATCAACATGCCGGGTGTGGGTTTACCCACTGCATTAAACGCACTCACACTGATCATCGACATGCCGAGGAAGCCATAGCTCCAGGGCACCAGGCCAAGATGCATTGATGCCGTTGCGATGGCTACGGGGTTATCGGTGAACAACTGACCTATGTGCGAAGAGGCAAAGAAAAATATTACGGCGAGAATCATTCCGTAAATCATGGACCAGCGGTATGCAAATCGCATGCCGCCCATTACGCGTCCATATAATTTGGCACCATAGTTTTGTCCGGCAAACGGGGTTACCGCAGCACCCAGCGCCATTAATGCCATCAGGCTCATGCCTTCAACACGCGAGGCGATACCAAAGCCAGCAACGGCTTCCTGACCAAACTGGGCAACCTGCCAGGTAATAAAGGCGGTGGTCAGCGGTGCTACCAGGCTGCTGGCCATCGATGGGATGCCCACATGCATGATGCGACGCCAGGAATCAAAAATCAGGTGCAGGTCTTCGTTCTTCCAGCGAATCAGGTGATCACGAAAGTAAATAACACCAAATGAAACTGAGCCAGCCAGCGCATTGGCAAACACTGTTGCGTAAGCAGCGCCCTCCAGATTCATGGCGGGTATCGGTCCCCAGCCAAAAATCAGGATGGGATCAAGGACCACGTTCAGTAATGCGCCTGCCGTCATCAGATACGAAGGTGTCTTGGCATCACCGCTGGCACGTAATACCGAATTGCCGATCATCGGCACAATCAGGAAAAAGCTGCCGAAATAATAAATACTCATGTACCGCTCAATCAGCGGCAGTGTGGTGTCGTCTGCACCAAGTAAGCGGAATACAGGCTCGATTGTGTTGAGGCCAAGTATCAAAACGCAGGTGCCTACCATCAGCGCGAGCATCGCGGAATGAGTCGTGATGCGCTGAATCTGGTCGAGTTCATTGGAGCCGAATAAGCGTGAGGCAACCGATGAAGTGCCGATCCCCAGCCCCATCGAGATGGCGCCCACTATAAAGGCAACCGGGAATGTAAATGAAACTGCTGCCAGTTCCATCGTGCCTATCTGGCCGATGAAAAAAGTATCGACGATGTTGTAGGACATGATCGCAATCATGCCAATCGTCATCGGCAGCATAAGCGACATGATTGATTTGCCGATCGGGTCTTCTGTCAGTCGTGGGCGGCCTTTGCCTAATTTCATTCTTGCTGTGTCCTGGCCTTTTATCGGCCTTTCGCCGCGGTATTTACCGCAAAATACTTCAATGTGCGATCAGGAATCTGCGTAATTCTTGCGCGTAAAAATGTTGTCAGCATCTGGTTCTGATACTCAGGACCCACAATCTGGTGGTGCCATGTGTCACATCTGTTAGCTCCTGATGGTGTTCGGATTGCTGCCAAGCCATCAGGGGGCGCTTATTCTACTGTGCAAGCATTACTAATGTGCATATAAAGGTGCCGATACAGGTCGAATAGTGCTTTGTCACCCTACAGACCGATCTGACGGTAAAATCAGCCCGGCTACTAATACAGGAAGATAACTCGATGAAACTGGCCAGTATCAGATTAGATGGAAACCCTGTCTGGGGCAGGGTTGAGGGCGATGAGATCATTGTGCCGGACAAGGCATTTTTGCATGCCAATCCCCACCCTGAAGAGATGCCATTGCCAGCGATGCATTGGGGAATGATTCTGGAAGTTCGTGAGTCTGCCCGCGTACCGGTTGCTGATGCAGTCTTTGACCCGCTTATAACTGATCCCTGGTCGGGTGATATGCGTGGGGATCAATTTCAAGGCGCATATGAAAGAAATGGGCCGCGAGCCACCGGATTATCCCTGGTTATTTGTGCGCTGGCCTGACAGCCAGGTTGGACATGGTGAGCCGGTCATTAAGCCATCTGTATCAGATCACTATGACTATGAGGGTGAGCTGGCCGTTGTTATCGGTAAAAAGGCACGCCATGTAAAAGCGAATGATGCGCTGGATTACGTAGCCGGCTACAGCTGTTTCATGGACGGTTCAATTCGTGACTGGCAAAATCACAGCAGTCAGTTCACCCCGGGTAAGAACTTTAAAAGCTCAGGCAGTTTCGGGCCCTGGCTGGTGACCCGTGATGAGATACCGGATCCTGCAGTTCTGCAACTGACGACACGACTCAATGGCAAGGTGATGCAGTGCGCACCAATCAGCGATCTCAAATTCGATGTACCGGCACTTATCGAATACTGCTCCACATTCGCAGAGCTGCAACCCGGTGACGTTATTAGTACCGGCACACCTGGAGGAGTCGGTTTCGCGCGTAAGCCACCGGTCTGGATGCAACCGGGGGATATGATCGAAGTTGAAATTGATGCGATCGGGACCTTGTTAAACCCCGTATTCGCGGAGCCCGACTATTAGTGCTGGCAGAGCAGGTCCGAAATATTCTTTGTTCGCAGTACCTGGCACCTCAGTACCAGACTACGTTAGCGTGGCTTAACCATCGTGCGCCAATATTGCTAACGTAATACAGCTGTTATGCGTCGACTGCACCAGTCAAGGCAGTTCGTAGCTCTGCTGCTGGCCGTGTCTACGCCACGCCACTGCTTGAGGCAATAACAGTTATACCTGTATTTTAATCAGCCAGATTTTCTGCCAGAAATTTCAGCGTAACTTCCATCGACTGCTTTGCCGATGACTTGTGGTAACTGGGGCGGTCTTCACAACAAAAGCCGTGATCTGCATTACCCCAGATATTCACTTTAGCTTTACGTGCGCGCTGAATTGTTTCGATAGTCTTGGCCGGAATTAACTGATCACGGTCGCCGTAGTGATACAGCATGGGGCAGGTCGGCTGCTTGTCCAGCCACTCCACCGTCATACGGCCGTAATAGGAAACACCCGCATCAACGAGGCCATTACAGGCAGCCAGGTCAGCCATTGCACCCCCCCAGCAGAAACCAATCACACCGACTTTACCGGCGGAGCGAGCATATTCGGCAGCAGCACGAATATCACTGATAGATTTTTCCTGATCAAGTTTACCCATGGTTTCACGGGCCGTATCAAAGTCCGTGTAGTCCAGCACAATACCGGGCTTAATCCGGTCAAACATTGCGGGTGCTACAGCGAGGTATCCTTGCTCTGCAAATTTGTCTGTTATGTTACGGATATGGTCGGTCAGCCCGAAGATTTCCTGAATAATAACAATGCCGCCCTTAGGTGTTCCTTCAGGTCTGGCAATATAAGCCTGCAATTCATGGCTATCTTCAGCAGTTAAGCTAATAAATTCTGTGGTCATCTGGATATCGTCCTGGTAGATCGTCTGGTTTATTCAAATGCACGGAGTATACGCAGGTCAAATTTAATATTAACCTCATCACCTACCCACTCGGTGCTGGCCCATTCCCCCTGACCTACGCCAAAATCCAGCCGCTTAAGTTTTGCCGTACCCGTGAGTCTGCCGCGCTCGCCGTTTTCGTCCAGCATGAGTTCAAGATCGACTTCTATATCCTTGCTTATACCCTTCAGACTGAGTGTCCCATCAGCTACAAAGCGGTTATCTCCCAATTGGCGGATAGTGGTGCTGCTGAATACAGCCTCGGGCCACATATCGATATAAAACCAGTCTTGCTGGAGCAGATAGTCATCACGGTCCTTATAGTAAGTGTCTACAGATGCCAGTTGTATACCTACATTGATTTCCAGTATGCCAAGCGAATCATCTGTTGGCATTAATACGAGCGACACGCTGAACTGATCAAACTGTCCATCAAACTCCGCGCCTTCCTGGGTGGCAGTGAAGCCGACAACACTCTTGTCCGGGTGGGCGACCCAGCGTTGCACAAAGGCAGAGGTTTCAGCTTCGGGCGCTGCATGAAAGACCCAGAAATCCCGCAACGACAATTGCAGCACATAATTTCATCGCTTCTTCACCATTGGCAGCATGCTGTAAAGCACATTGTCGCGATCCAGAAAGTGATGTTTCAGCCCAGCCACAACATGAAAAGTTACCAGGCTAAGTAACGCTATAGATTGCATCTCATGTACGTTCTGCATGATTTCCATGAGTTGTTCGTTCGGTTCAACCAGGTTGGGTAACGCAATCACACCGAATACTGTAACCGGCACATTGGCAGCTGATGACATCACCCAGCCACTGATCGGCATGATAATAACCAGTAAGTAGAGTAAGCCCTGTGTGGTTTTTGCCAGAATCTTTTCGTAACGCTTTGTGTTGGGTGGTAGTTGTGGCCGACTACCAATGATCGCCCAGACCAGGCGAGCCACAGCCAGCGTGAACAGTACCGATCCAAAAGACTTGTGTAACGCGTACTTCGCAAATTTGTCCGGGCCGAGCGGCAGGTCGATCATGTACCAGGCCAGCGGAATCTGGATTAACAGGAAGGCGGTGATAGTCCAGTGCAGCAGCCGGGTGGTGAAGCTAAATTTTTCCATGGTTACTCGAACTTTGTGGCCAATTTCTTGTGGCTGGACTGAATATGAATACTTTGAACCTGCGCCGCAACGCCAGTTCCCTGGTTATGCGCACTGGTTAGCATTAGTCACCCGGATTGTGTTCTACATCCCGGCCGCTGATCAGGTCCTCCAGTGAAGGGGGTTCATGACCGGGGCCCATGCGGCCATCTTCGAGTCTGCGTATATAGTCCTTGTAGGCGCGCATGGCCTGGGCACCAAACAACCACATAATGGGAACATTCACAAACAACATGACCCCGGTACCGAGGCCGGTGAGATTATCCAGTTGGGCATCTGTTTCCAGAAAGCCTGCAGTTGCAACCACCGCCAGCAGGCAGTAAATAATCTTGTAGGGTATTACGGACTTTTCACCTGCCAGGTACACCATCGCCTGCTCGCCGTAATAGCTGTAAGCGATCATTGTTGATATGGCGAACATCCATACTGTGAGTGTCAGGAGCCATTTGCCCCAAACCTGGAACGACCGAATCAAATGCCCGGGCTGTGAGCGTGGCGCCGACATAACTGACGTATATTCCCTCATCGTGGATTATGGGTATCACCGTGCTTGTGATGGGTTCCCATTCCACCATCACATCGCCATTGCGTGCGATTACGACATAGCCTCCAATGCGATGCATCTTATTGTTGCTGCGGGGATTTGGATCGGCGTGTACAACAAGAAAAACATTGTCTCCGGTTACAAAGCTTTCCATAATTCTTTCAGTAATCCGCGTTGTTTTTAGCGCCCATTCCCCTTCACTTGTTTGCTGAAAGTGTGGCTCGTCAATCAGCACCGCTTCGGCGCCGCGTTGCCATACGCCGGTACTTAGAATAACGAGGGCAGTCATTGTGCAAACCACTATCGTATCCAGGAACGGCTCGAGTCCGGCGACTATACCTTCACGCACGGGTTCTCTGGTTTTCGCCGCTGAATGAGCGATCGGTGAAGTACCCTGACCCGCTTCGTTGGAGAAAATGGCGCGCTTCATACCGAATAAAAATGCATAACCCATCGTGCCGCCGATAAAAGCGCCGCTGGCCTCGAGGGTCGAAAAAGCACCTTTAAAAATAAGGGCAAACATCGCGGGTATCGCAGCAAAATTAACAATCAGCACATAAATAGCGGCTAACAGATAAAGGCTGACCATGATGGGCACGAGGCGCCCGGTGACAGCGCCAATGCGTTTGATACCGCCGATGATGACCATGCCGACAATTACTGCCAGGATGATGCCGGTGGCGATGCTGGGCACGCCGAAATAGGCTTCGGTAATGGTGCCTACATTCCAGGCCTGGAACATGTTGCCGCCGGTGGCCGCCATGATCAGGCAGGTGATACAGAACAGGCCGCCCAGCAATTTCCCTGCTTGCCCGAATTTCGGGAAACGCCAAACCAGACCTTTGCTGATCACATACATCGGGCCGCCGTGCGGATTGTCCGGGTCTTCGGTATTGCGGTAGAGCATCGACAACGTGACTTCGGTGAGTTTGGTTGCCATGCCGAGAAAGCCAATAATCCACATCCAGAAAACTGCACCCGGGCCGCCCAGTGCTATCGCAATGGCGACCCCGCCAATATTGCCGAGCCCGACGGTTGCCGATAAGGCGGTAGACAGCGCCTGAAAATGATTGATCGCTCCCGGGTCATCGGGGTCGTCGTAGCGACCACGGATAACGCTGACGCCATGGGTGAGGGCGCGATACTGGCTAAAGCCACTCCATAAAGTGAAAGTCAGCCCCGTAATGACCATGACGTACAGGACATAGTCGTGCCAGAGTATTGAGTTGATCTGACTTAAAAGCGCATCCATGACTTTGTATTCCCTTTGTAGTTACGGGTCAGACCAATGGCATTGGAGTGGCTATTCTGTTGTGGGTTGCTTTAAACCCTTACTTTTCCAGAATAGCTGTTACACCCATACCACCTGCTGTACAAATTGATATCAGACCACGGCCACTGTCGGCGCTATTGATAAGTTTAGACAGACCGCCAATTATGCGTGCGCCCGTTGCTGCAAACGGATGACCGATAGCCAGACTGCCACCCTTTATATTCAGTCGACTGCGATCGATACTGCCCAGAGCACGCTCACGCCCTAATCGTTCACGGCAGAATTCTGCGCTTTCCCATGCCTGCATGGTTGCCAGTGTCTGGGCTGCAAAGGCTTCATGTATTTCATAAAAATCAAAATCACCCAGGCCAAGATCAGCATCGGCCAGCATTTCTGATACGGCAAAAGCAGGAGCCATTAACAGGCCATCACGATCCTTATTAACAAAGTCGACTGCTGCAACCTTGCCGTAACTCAGATAAGCCAGTACCGGTAAATTATGTGCATTGGCCCATTCTTCTGTTGCCAGCAGGACTGCCCCGGCTCCGTCCGTAAGTGGGCTGCTGTTGCCTGCTGTCATGGTGCCTTCCGGGCCACGATCAAATGCTGGTTTTAGTTTCGCCAGTTTTTCCAGCGAAATGTCGGCACGAATATTGTTATCAATAGTGGCACCCGCATGTGGGACTACAAGATCAGCATAGAAACCTTCATCCCATGCTTGGGCCGCATTTTTGTGGCTATGAAAAGCGAGTTCATCCTGTGCCGCACGCGTGATACCCCATGCCTTGGCGGTCAGTTCGGTGCTTTGTCCCATGGATAAACCAGTGCGCGGTTCTATAACACCGGGGAAAGAGGGTTTGAACATGCGTGGACGCAACCCAAGCCAGGGTTTTATTTTTGCACCCAGGCTTTTGCCGCGCGCACTTTTCAGTAGTAACTGCTGGTAGTCATCCTGATAGACGATAGGTGTGTCACTGATGGTATCGGTGCCGCCGGCAATGCCTGCGTCAATCTGTCCCAACGCAATCTTGTTGCCAATCAGGATGGCAGCTTCCAGGCCGGTGCCGCAGGCACGCTGTAAATCAAAAGCCGGGGTTTCGGGGGCAAGGTCGGTGCCTAAAACGCACTCGCGTGCCAGGTTCCAGTCGCGCGAATGTTTGATCACAGCGCCCAGTGAAACGTCGCCGAGTTTTTCGCCGCTGAGGCTGAATTTGCTGACCAGACCCGCAAGAGCAGCCGTCATCATGTCCTGATTGGAAGATTCAGTATAGGCCGTATGCGATCTGCAAAATGGAATTCGTGTTCCGCCGATGATGGCTACCCGGCGAGTCTCGCGATGGTTCATGGCTGGCTCCGCACATTCGTAGTGTCAGAGACCTAAGATAATCGCGTTGGCTGCGGATTACGAGTCTAGTAGGCTAAATGGGCTTCTTCTGCACCGGTATTGGAGCGACCCAGCGGGGCGTTTCGATGCGGGAAACGTCCGAATTTGGCAATAACGTCGCGGCGCAGCTCTGCGAAGTGGGCGACGGTCTCGAAGGTATCGCGTAGCGTAGACGAGACATTGCTGGAGAGCGCGTTATAAATTTTTACCGAGGTTTGCTGAATTTTAATCGACTCGGCCCGCTGCAGCGGCATGAAAAAGAATAACTGCTGTACAGCATTCAGTTCCCGATAGGCATCATTTGCCACGCCTTGCTGACACAATGTCATGGCCTTGCGATCACCCCGAAATGCATCCGGGCTGTCTTTGTAGATATGACGGGGGAATTGTTCAAGCAGGAGTATGAGTGCCAGCCGACCCAATGGCCGCTCAGCCCAGTCATCCAGTTCTCCTGTCAGCGCACGTTCTGCCAGTGATGTAAATCGATCGGCCAGTTCGGCATCAAATTGCTCGTCAGAATTAAACCAGCAGGTCATGCGGCTATCAAGGGTTGGTTCGCTGAGATCACGGTCTGCAAACCAAAACCTGAGCACTTCATTTATGTAGGAGCTATCCATCCCTATCTATACTGACAGGCTCCGGCCCGTCTGATGTTGAACCCGGTCACATGATTAAAAGAGCAAAATGCGGTCTTTTCAGTGGCTTACATAGCGTCCAACAGGAAGTACATTGAGATTAATGGCTGTTTTCGCTACAATGGCTGGTTCCGGGTGTTTAGCCTAGTAGTAACATAATAGCAGCAGAAAAATTAGCAATAACAAAGGGTTATAGCTAAGCAGCTGCCACGGTATCTGCTGCGTCTGGCACAGTCCAGGTTGCAGGCAGCAGCGCAAAACAGGCTAACGCTCCTGCAGGGAAGCGGCGCTAACTCTCGGAAAAGCTCATAAACGCTAATACGATGCGTTATGCGACCTCGGCTTTTTATGGGAATGAGGCGAAAGAGCGCGATGGGGACGGGCTGGTCGTGTTGGTCAGTGACTGCAGCATTGGCGTGCCTGATACCGCGATAGATGCACCGCGTGTTATCCGTTGTTCGTTATCTTTCGAGTAAAGAATAGTTAGATTTTATTGGTCGGGCAGCTATGTCTGACTCAGTTGTGAGAATTAAGTATGGGTGTGCAGTACACACAAGGAAAATCAGATAATCCTGCCAACAAGCCTGCGCAGGAACATGTACACGGGCGTGGAAAAATATCGCCAAAGGCGCCTCAAGCGCAGGGCCTGTATGACCCTCAGAATGAGCATGACTCGTGTGGCGTAGGCTTTGTTGCTCATATCAAGGGTGAGCGCAGCCATCAGATCATTAAAGATGCTGATCACCTGGGCTGCCGCATGGACCATCGTGGAGCGAGAGGGGCTGACAAGAATACGGGTGATGGTGCCGGTATGCTGACAGCATTGCCGCACGAGTTTCTGATACGCGTTGCTAAAGAAGACCTTGGCATTGATCTGCCGGAGCCTGGTCGATTTGCGGCAGGCATTGTATTCCTGCCAACTGATGCCGAAGAGCGTGAGATATGCAAATCTGTCATTGCGGAGATTTGTAACGAAGAAGGTCAGTCACTGGTTGGCTGGCGTAAAGTACCTACCGACGCTAATGCGGCAGATCTGGGCCCGACAGCTCGCGCAGCCGAACCTGCAATTGAACAGCTTTTTATTGCCGCTGCAGATGACGTCGAAGGCGATGCCTTTGAGCGTATTCTTTACCTGATCCGTAAGCGTGCCAGTCATCGTCTGCGCGGTGATGCAAAGCTTCGGCAGGCTGACATGTTCTATGTTTGTAGCCTGTCAACCAAGGTCATTATCTATAAAGGTATGTTCGCCCCCTACCAGGTAATGCCGTATTACCCGGATCTGCAGTGTGAGGATTACACGAGTCACCTGGCTATGGTGCACTCGCGTTTCTCGACAAATACCTTCCCAAGCTGGGATCGTGCGCAGCCTAATCGCTTCATGTCGCATAATGGTGAGATCAACACCCTGCGGGGTAACTCGAACTGGATGCGCGCACGCGAGGGTGTCATAGCCAGTGAGTTATTTGGCGACAGGTTGAGCGACCTGTTCCCAATTGTGGAACCCGATGTTTCAGATTCAGGTGCATTTGATAACGTACTGGAATTTTTGCTGATGTCGGGTCGGAGTCTGCAGGCGGCCGTTATGATGATGGTTCCTGAAGCATGGCAAAAAAATGAACTGATGCCAGAGTCCAAGCGGGCCTTTTACGAGTTTCATTCCACCATGATTGAGCCCTGGGATGGTCCTGCTTCAATTGCTTTTACCGATGGCCACTATATTGGTGCCGTACTGGATCGTAATGGATTGCGGCCGAGTCGTTATTACCTGACCCATGACGATCGCGTCATTATGGCGAGTGAAGTCGGTGTGGTTGCTATAGACCCGGCTAACGTCAAGTTCAAGGGCCGGCTTGAACCAGGTCGTATGTTTCTTGTCGATTTTGAAAATGGAGAGCTGATACCCTGATCAGCAGCTTAAAGAAGAGTTTTCTGCTCGTCGCCCTTATGCTGAATGGTTGCAGACACAACGGCTGGTTTTAAAGGACCTCGATAGTGAAGGTAAGGGGGCCAAACTTGATGACAGCACGCTAATTCAGCGTATGCAGGCATTTGGTTATACGACTGAAACCATGCAGTTCATGTTGCTGCCACTGGTTAAAGAATTGCGCGACCCGGTTGGTTCTATGGGTAACGATTCTGCGTTGGCTTGTTTAAGTGATAAGCCACGCATGCTGTACGACTACTTCAAGCAGCTTTTCGCCCAGGTGACCAATCCGCCGATTGATTCGATCCGCGAAGAAATAATCATGTCGCTGGAGTGCTACATCGGTCCGGAAGGCAATCTGCTCGAAACGAACAAGGAAAATGCGCATCGCCTGGCATTGATGCACCCCATCCTGAGTAATGATCATATGGCGGCCATCAAGGCCATGGATCATCGCGACTGGAAAACCCGGACGATTGATATGACCTACGACCGGGCAGAAGTCCCGGGTGGGTTGTTGCCGGCACTGGATCGAATTTGTGCTGAAGCAGAACAGGCAATCGATGAAGGTTACAACTTTATTGTGCTGTCGGATCGAAATGTCAGCCAGGACCGTATTGCTGTTAGCTCCCTGCTTGCCTGCGGATCTGTCCATCACCACTTGCTGAGTAAAGCCAAGCGCACCCGTATTGGTGTCATTGTTGAATCGGCAGAGGCCCGCGAAGTTCACCATCACTGTTTGCTGGTGGGCTATGGTGCCGATGCCATTAATCCTTATCTTGCCTTTGAGGCGTTGTGGCAGGCACGTATCGATGGCCTGACTGATGCGGATGTCTTTCCCGATGAGGAGAGTCTGGTTGTCGCCTATCGAAAAGCTGTTGCCAAGGGCATGCTCAAAGTCATGGCGAAGATGGGCATCTCTACATTGCAGTCATACAAAGGCGCGCAGATATTTGAAGGACTTGGTCTGGCGGATGAAGTTATTGACCGCTGTTTTGCTGGCACGGCCAGTCGCCTGCAGGGTGTAGGTTTTGAGGTGCTGGAAGAAGAAGCCCGGCGCCGTCATGCATTGGGCTATCCAGAGCGCAAAGAAGACCTGCGCCCCGATTTGCCCAACCCGGGTGATTTTCAATGGCGCAGTTCTGGTGAACGTCATGCATGGAATCCAACCACTATTTCATCAATACAGATTGCTGCTCGCAGCAATAATCAGGAGGCCTATCAGCGTTTTGCTAATGAGATTAATGATGACGCGCGTGCGAACTGCACGTTACGTGGTCTGCTTGAGCTTAAGCCTGGTGGTGCCGGCCGGGCGATACCGCTCGAAGAAGTTGAGCCTGCCAGTGAAATAGTGAAGCGCTTTGTAACCGGAGCGATGAGTTTTGGTTCGATCTCCAAGGAGGCGCACGAAACTCTTGCAATAGCGATGAACAGGCTTGGAGGTAAAAGTAACACGGGCGAGGGTGGCGAAGACCCGGAACGGTTTGAGCCAATGCCATCAGGAGATTCACGGCGCTCAGCTATTAAGCAAATAGCATCTGGCCGTTTTGGTGTTACCGGCTGGTATCTGAGCAATGCTGATGAACTGCAAATAAAAATGGCGCAGGGCGCCAAGCCGGGTGAGGGTGGTGAGCTGCCTGGCCGTAAAGTGGATGAAAATATCGCACGGATTCGGCATTCAACGCCTGGTGTAGGCCTGATTAGTCCGCCGCCACATCACGACATCTACTCAATTGAAGATCTGGCGCAGCTAATCCACGATCTGAAGAATGCAAATTCAGCCGCCAGGATAAGCGTCAAACTGGTTTCTGAAGTGGGCGTCGGCACTATTGCTGCGGGTGTTGCTAAAGCGCACGCCGATCACATATTGGTGTCGGGCGACAGTGGTGGCACGGGGGCTTCGCCACTGACCAGTATTAAACATGCCGGGTTGCCATGGGAACTGGGGCTGGCGGAAACCCACCAGACGTTGGTGTTGAATGATTTGCGCAGTCGGATTGTTCTGCAGACAGACGGTGGCCTTAAGACGGGCCGCGATGTTGTTATTGCTGCGTTGCTTGGTGCTGAGGAAATGGGTTTCTCAACAGCTCCGTTGATTGCACTTGGCTGCATTATGATGCGTAAGTGTCATATGAATACCTGTCCGGTTGGTATTGCGACCCAGGATCCGGTGCTGCGGAAGAAGTTTTCCGGCCAACCGGAACATGTCGTGAACTATCTGTTTATGGTTGCGGAGGAAGCACGCCAGATAATGGCCGACCTCGGGTTCCGGCGTATCGTCGACATGATCGGACGAACGGAAGTCATGGACATACGCAGAGCTGTCCGGCACTGGAAGGCAGATGGTTTGGATCTCACACCCATACTAACTGCTGCTACCAAACCTCATAATAATGTTGAGGTGCGCTGTACGAAAGAACAGGATCACGGTCTCGAGCTTGCTTTGGATAACCGGCTGATTGCTTTGGCAAAGAATGCGATTGAGAAAGGTGAAAAAGTCAGTCTGCAGCTACCGATAGTTAATACCAACCGTACCGTCGGTACTATGCTCAGTCACAAGATCATAAAGAAATGGGGTGAGCGTGGTCTGCCAATTGACACGGTGCATATCAAGCTGAACGGTTCTGCGGGGCAGAGTCTTGGTGCATTCATGGCTCGTGGTATCACGCTGGAACTGGAAGGTGACAGCAACGATTATGTTGGCAAGGGCCTTTCGGGTGGCCGAATCATTGTTTATCCACCCAAGCAAAGCACCTTCGCTGCCGAGGAAAATGTAATTATCGGTAACGTTGCGTTATACGGTGCAACCAGCGGGCGCGCATTTTTCCGCGGCCGGGCCGCTGAGCGTTTCTGCGTGCGTAATAGTGGCGCGCGAGCAGTCGTTGAGGGTGTTGGTGATCATGGCTGTGAATACATGACGGGTGGTCGAGCTGTAATCCTCGGTCCGACCGGGCTCAATTTTGCGGCCGGTATGTCTGGTGGCATAGCCTATATATGGAATGTTGACGGTGATTTTGCAGTCAAGTGCAATATGGGCATGGTCGATCTGGATCCGGTCGAAGATGATGCCGATGTTTCCGAATTACGTGAATTGATTGAGCTGCATCTGGAGTACACCGGTTCCAGTGTTGCGGAGCGCATCCTTGACGAGTGGCCCGATGTTTTAAGTCAGTTCGTAAAGGTGATGCCGACTGATTACAAGCGTGTTCTGGCTGAACGCCGGCGGCATGATGAAGAAATTGAATCACCTGTTCGTGATGTTGACCAAACCGGTGGATTTAAAGTGGTAGTTAAATAGTTATGGGTAAGCCAACAGGGTTCATGGAGTACCCGCGTAAAACTGTTCCGTACCGAGACGTGAACGAGCGGCTGGAGGATTACGGCGAAATATATTCTGCACCTGCGGAGAATCGTCTGCGCCGCCAGGGTGCGCGTTGCATGGATTGCGGCGTGCCATTCTGCCAGGCGGATACAGGTTGCCCGGTCGATAATCTTATTCCAGAGTGGAATGATCTGGTCTATCAGGGGCGCTGGCAGGAAGCGCTGGACCGGTTGCACAAAACCAATAATTTTCCGGAGTTTACCGGACGGGTCTGTCCGGCACCGTGTGAAGGTTCCTGTGTCCTGGGGATAAACAATCCAGCTGTCACTATAAAGAATATTGAGAACGCGATTATTGACCGTGGGTTCGAAGAAGGCTGGGTAAAGCCTTCTCATCCGGAAGAACGTACCGGCAAAACTGTCGCGATAGTTGGCTCAGGGCCGGCAGGTCTGGCAGCGGCAGAGCAACTCAATGCTGCGGGGCATAAAGTTACGGTTTATGAACGTGCAGATCGCATTGGCGGTTTGCTGATGTATGGCATCCCGAATATGAAGCTGGAGAAAAAGCTGGTTGATCGGCGTGTCGATTTAATACGTGAGGCAGGCGTTGAGTTTGTTACCAATACCGATGTAGGTAAGGATATTACTCCTGCGAAATTACAAAAAGATTTTGATGCCGTGTTATTCGCTACAGGTGCTACAACTCCACGCGACCTGTCGGTTCCGGGCCGTGAGTTGAAAGGTGTGCATTTTGCCATGGAGTTCCTGACAGAACATACGCGTAGTCTGCTTGACTCCAATCTGGAAAATGGCAACTACATAAATGCCAAAGATAAAAAGGTCATTGTGATCGGTGGCGGTGATACTGGTACTGATTGTATTGCAACATCGCTTCGGCATGACTGTGCCAGCATGGTAAACCTTGAGCTAATGCCACAGCCACCGCAGGATCGTGCTGCGGACAATCCGTGGCCTGAGTGGCCGTTGATTCTGCGTACTGAGTATGGTCATGAGGAGTCGATGACAAAATTTGGCTGTGACCCGCGCGAATATGCGGTGGTTACCAAATCCATTCTTGATGATGGTAAAGGTAACGTTGCGGGTATTGAGACCGTTCGCGTTGAATGGATTAATAATGGTGGCCGTATGGAGATGCGCGAGATTCCCGGTAGTGAATTTATTCACAAAGCCGACCTGGTGTTGCTGGCAATGGGCTTTGTGGGTCCCGAGACATATATTTCAGAGCCGCTAGATATCGAGTTAGATGCACGCGGGAACTACCAGGCAGATTATGGTGATTATCAGACCAGTGTTGCCGGCGTATTTGCCGCAGGTGATTGTCGCCGTGGTCAATCATTGGTGGTCTGGGGTATTAATGAAGGCCGTGGTGTTGCACGAGCTATTGATGAATACCTGACAGGTGAAAGTTTGCTACCTGCGCCCGGTATCACGATGGGCATGGCGACCGGCTGACCGACTGATTTGACACAGTAGAAACCAAAAGAGCCCATATTTAATGGGCTCTTTTGGTTTTAAAGTTAGGTTTTATTCAACAATATTAAGTCTACATTTAGCATGGGATAAAGTTTTCTATCCGTTAGAATGCAGGAGTAGTGATCAAGTCAGTGATATGCTCGTTACTTTTCCATCTTTAGGCAAATAAGCAATTTATGAAAAGAGCCCTGTTAGCCTCATTTGTTGCAATGTTCGTTATGGCGACATGCTTGGGTTTATATCTGTATTTCGCTCTGCCGAGGCAGAACCCCCCAGCAGACATTACTGTAAGCCAGTCGGACGAGCAGGTAGAGCGCGGTCGTTATCTTGCTGAATATGTTGTTCTTTGCAATGACTGCCATACCAAGCGTGATTGGAGCCTTTATGGTGGACCGGCAATTTCACCGGTAGTTGCCGGGCGGGAGTGTTTGACTGGCGAGGTGAAAATTGTTGGTGTCAGGGTGCAAGATGACAATGTCCCGGGCGTTTTGTGTATTCGTAATCTTACGCCAGACAGGCGTAGCGGGCTTGGCAAATGGACAGATGGTGAAATTATCAGGGCTATGCGGGAGGGGATAAATCGCAGGGGCCACGCATTATTTCCGATAATGCCCTATTCTGTTTATCGAATGATATCTGATGAAGATGCAGCAGCACTGGTTGCCTATATACGCCAGCTTAAACCGGTCAAAACAACATGGATTGGTAAAGGGATCGAATTTCCAATGGGCTTGCTTATCCAGCTTTGGCCGAGGCCATTAAACTGGCCTGTTGAAGCGCCAGACCGAAGCAAGTCGGTGCGCTATGGGGCATATCTTACTGCGATAGCGCGCTGCGAATATTGTCACACGCAGCGTCGAAAATACGGTCGTGACCTGGCGCCGGAAAGCCGGTATGCGGGTGGAGTATTGTTTGAGGTTGATGGGAAACAGGTCTATTCAACAAATCTGACCCCGCATGAGTCCGGGTTGAAGAATATGTCCCGCGAAGAATTTATTGCAATGTTCAAGTCCTACAGTGAACCGCAGCCAGTGCCCCCGGAAGGTAATACACCGATGGATTGGAGTGCTTACGCAGGCATGACAGAGGAAGACCTGGGCGCGATTTATGATTTCCTCCATACCAGGCGGTCTGTAGATACATCCTCGAACTGATTGCCAAGTTGGTATATTTCAGCATCAGGTTTATGCTGTACCTAGCAATGTGGGTAAATACCTGTTAGCGAAATTTTTGCAGGAGTGCTCTAAATAGTCTCAGTATCATCGCAGCATAACGTTTTGGTGAAAGCAGAGGATACTGCAACACAGCTTTGCCAACATTCTTAATGCCCTTATAAATACTGCCTTCATTTAAATAACGCTCACCAATGCGAAACTTATAATTTGCATAAATGTGGCGAGATAAAAAAAATCCCTGCTTTTTTATTAATTCATGATGCTTATCCAGCAAAATTTGGTCACACTTTTCTGCAACTTCGGCGAGCTCTTTACCGGCATCCAGATATAGCTCAACCATGGGCTCGGGCACGCAGGATATCTTACATTGCTGCAGCATACGCAAATAGAAATCAATATCTTCAGCGCGGATTAGTGAGGTATCAAATGGGCCTGTCTGCTGCAATAATTCAGATCTGAACAGAAATGTTGGCGTCCATATTACAAATTTATCAAGCAGATAAGCCTGTAATGCGTCACCGTGCCACAATGGCTGATATATCGTATGCTTTTTCAGACCTGTTTCAGAGTTGATGATAGCGCCTGTATAACTGCAGCCACAATCCTGATCAACACCTTCCAGTAGTCCTACCTGGCGTTCCAGCTTTTCTGGTAGCCATGCATCATCGCTATCCAGAAAGGCTATGTATTTCCCGGTTGCTGCTTCCATCCCGGTATTTCTTGCGGCTCCCGCAAAGCGGTTTTTATCGTGACGAAAATAGTGAATTCGTGCGTCATCAAATTGAGCAAGAACATCAGCAGTACTGTCAGTGGATGCATCATCCACGATCAGGATCTCAAAATCCTGCAGTGATTGCGCCATTACACTACGAAGTGCGCGTTCTATAGTATGCGCCCGGTTAAAAGTAGGTATGACAATGCTGACAAGTGGCATAAGAATAGTGCTGCAAGAGCGCTCTAGTCAGGAGCGTATGATTTTTTGAGCGTGCCCGGCCCCAGAAGCTCTTTCCAGCGAAAGGCAATAAATACTGCAAGGGTAATACAGATGGCAAGTGATATACGTCGGGGGCTTCCTGCATAGTAATTTTGTGCACCAAGAGAAAAAATAATAAAAGGAAGTGCACGCAGAATTTCAGCCATGATATGCGTCATGATTGCCTGGTTTGTAATATTACTTATTCTGAGAATCCAGAAACACTGGAGTATCCAGAAAATGGTTCCGGATGCGCTATACATGATTATTGCAAGTACAGGGTCTCCGAGCAGTCCTCCAACTACCAGTGAAGTAAGGCGCGTTATAAATACTGCAATATTAAAAATAAGTTTTTCCTGCTGTCGTTCCAGTACGCTGAATACTTCTGATAGCGGTGAAGCAATAAATACCATTAGTAGAGATGGCATCAGATATTGCAATATTTCACCAGCGACAACCCAGCGTTGTCCCAGCAGAGTACTGATTAATTCCGGTGCTCCTATAGCGACTACAAGCATGGGAGTAAATGAGATACCCAGCAGGCGATCAAATATGGTTAGCGTAAAGCTATCAAGTTGCCCTGAACGCCTGGCATCACGGGCCACGGGTAAATAAACCTGGGCAATTGACCCGCCCAGTACTTGTAGCGGAGCTGACAGAATCCGATGGGCAATAGAGTACAAACCTACCCACTGGGTAACAAAAAATATACCAAGGATGCCTGCAGGCATTTCCCTTGAAAGGGTGCTGAGGAAGCTTGCTGGCAGGTCATATAACGGGAAGCGGAGATAGCGTTTTGCCTGATCAATGGCAACCCGCAAATTTAGTGAGCGGCGAATAAGCGGCCCGCTGGATTTATGGGTACGTAAAATCAATATTGCTGCTCTGGCTAATCTGCCAGCAAACGGGCCCAGCATCAGGCCTGTCAGCATTCCCCGAAACAGCAGCCCCAGCCCTATTTGAGTAATGATCAGGGCTCCTACGTCACCCACATTAGCAATACTGATCCACTTGAAATCATCAGTCCGTGAATTCCATAGCCGTAGTGCTGTGAAAACGCCTATAGCCCAGCTGCAGAGTGGGGCCCAATAGAGCCAGGGGATTAGCTCCGGGGCGCCGAAGAATATAGCGACCGCTGCTGCATAATAATAAAAAATGATGAAAAGCAACGCAGTGTTAATGGTGGCTAAGCCTATGCACACACCCAGTATGTTGACAGCTTCTTCATCACTTTCCGGCAGGACTATCGCAGCTTCATAACGCCAGGTTATGAGTGTGCCCATCGAACTGACGATCAATCCAAATATTGCAAGTACACCGAAATCAGAAGGTGTAAATAAGCGTGATAGAAATGGGATTGCTGCAAACGCGATAATACGCGAAAGGATCGTCCCTGACATAATGGTCACTACGCCGCGGCTGAAACGATCTTTCCTTCGCAGCAATCCCTTCAGGGGATCCGCAAATTTAGCCCACAGCCATTTCAACGATAAAACTCCATCCCAGGTTGCAGATCAGTAAGTGAAGCTCAAAACTACAGGGTGCTCGATACTAATCAACAGATGATTAAGTTAGCTATATAAATTATTTATTTGGGTAAAAAATTAAGAGCTACCTATTATATGTTTTGGAAAACTATATGACCCTGACATTTTTTTAAACATACATTAGTATGCCTAACGCTAACAGACTGTACTACTAAATAGATATTATTTTATTGGGTAAAAACGCCACTAAATTAGTGAGTTACTGATGGCCTGGCGGACTTACCCTGCAACTGCTGTGGGTTTCCCGGTGGATTGATGCAGGCGAGACCCCGTGACCAGTTGGCATATATCATGCCTGAGACCAAACTATTCTTAACTATTAGTGCTGCAAGTACTACGTTATGGCTCGTTAACCATGCCGGTACAGGCACCCTTAATTAATGGCAAATATTGCCCTTATGTCTTGAACTACCCGCTACTAATCTGATAACAGCTATAATTTTAGGATGCAGTCCGTTTCATCCTTCATTTGTGCTGTACGATTTTCAGGTCGATGCTCACCTATACATGCTTAATCAAAAGCAATTAAACTTCTGAACTTACCTAATAATGAAGAAATGTATGGCATATGCTGTCTATTATATGAGAATTAGATCTGCCTGCAAAATTTAACAGGAAAATTAAGAAAAATAGCATTCTTATCAGCCATTCGTATTATCGAATAGATTCCAGCAGTGTATTCACTGTACCTTATAATAATCTTTAGCATTTTGACTGATTAGCTCAGACAGATTCTGGGAAGTTGCCAACGGAAACTTTACTGATCATTGGTGGTGCAGCTAATGTGGCGACAGTCTATGTTTCAATTTCGAACTACGGTATGCCGCTATTCTGGTAGAAAATAAATATGAATGTAGTTGATAATCAGGTTGAGGCAGACTGTTTCGTTAAAGAGGTGCAACGTATTCCGGCTAATATGGCCAGTATTTTTGACCAGGCGGTGTGCCCGAAGAACTAAAAGGGCTGCTCGGTATTAGCCGGTAAGTCCAGAATACTAATTGCAGGAATTTTTTCTGAAATCAGCAAAGCTAAGTGGATAGCGGCTGCCTTCCAGAACTTCCGGTACCAGGCCTTCTCCCCATCCCTCTATAATCCAGGACCATACAATAGTTCCATTTGGGTCTATTTCCATAACCCGTCCGGCCTGCGCTTCCGTAATAAGAAGATTTCCATTCGCGAGGCGCTGCTGCTTACCGCCCGTTGCAGAGTAAAATTTCTGTTCAGGCATAGTGGGCCATAAGGTGGTGACAGTTTTGGTGTCGGGATCAACTTCAAGTATTCGACTTTGGCTGGAGTACATACCATTATGCGTGCCATCATTACGGTTATTAAAAACGATAATTTTTCCATCAGAAGTAAAATCTGGATCATGTTGATGAATTAGTGGATGTATCAGATGCCACTTAATTTTTTCAGTTTTTCCGTCAATTACAAATATTGCATTCAGGTTCCGCAATGAAACTAATAGATCGCCGCTTTCAAATGATTTAAATGCCGGTGCCAGAGAATTGCTAAGTACTTCCACATCATTTAGATGAGTCACATCTTTAGTTTTGTGGCTGGTTACCATCAAACCTTCGTAACCTGAATCATAAATAGCTTTGAGCACATCAATTTCACGAAGAATTTCACCATTTGACGAAACCTTGACCAAAGTTTCATCAACAAAAGGTGGTCGCAAATGCCAATACTCATCCCTGATATGCTCTGTCCATTTGAGTCCTGATACCCAGAAATTTCCATCATCATCTGGAAAAACAGAATGATGAGTGCGGTAGGGAAGTTTCCAGATGACCTCCGAACACGCATTCATTTTTATCAGTCCCAAATACTCAATATTAAAAACTATATCGCCATTTTCCAGCAGCCAGATACCATGAATATAGTTACTCTTCTGGTTTTTTGAGCCTGCTGCATAGTCTTTATAAGGTGACTCGGGCCAGATTTTCTTGGGGTATATACGCCACTCATGCAATACTTTTCCTTCAAGATCAATCAGGCGGGCGCCTGGATATGACTTCTCATCATCTTTCCAGTGACTCGTGACCAGAGTCACTCCAGGTTGCACTGCCTCTGGATGAAATATCTGGGCACCGGTATCTGTGTAGCGTATGGGGTAAAGATGGTGTTGCAGAGTGTTCTCGGAAGAAGAAAGCTGCATTGAGTAAGCAGCAAATGCCTTAAATGCGCCTTCAAGCTTCGCGTAGGGGGGGATCCGAAATACAGATACGCCTACACCAGCGACAAATGCCAGAAATATACAGGCTGCAATAAAAAGAATTGCCGGAACTATAGTTGAATTTTTTCCTGCAGCATTCGCCATATAGAATTACCCTGTCATTTGTATCTTTTAATCAGAGCGAGTATGACAGTCGGCGAGATTTAACGGTAGAGCCCTATAGTCCCCGCTTTGCCAAAATGTCCGGCCAAAACGTGCGAGCTTTTAGTTTTCCGTATGCTGATAAACCCAGCGATGAAGCACTGCAGAGCATCCGTGCGAGCGGATTTCAGGTTGATTTCCAGGTGGGCTCCCGTGCCAACCCCCGTAACCAGAAAGGGCCAACCTGGTACCGGATGCCGACATTCAATATCACTGTCCCCGAGTCATTTTTTGTAAATATTGAAGTGCTGCTGCGATTGCGGGCGCTGCGTCATTCTCTGAGTTAAAGTACCGCCATGCCATCCAGCCAAACAATAACAGCCTCGGCGACCAGCATCCCGCGAGATCTTCTTATCACTCAAATATCTGCCTGAGCGCCCGATTCCTCTATCAGACAACCGTGACTCGCCACACTATTCGACTGTAGAATATAAAGGGATCGGTATATTAGCGGGTGTCGTCTAATGGTAGGGCCTCAGCTTCCCAAGCTGAAGACGCGGGTTCGATTCCCGTCACCCGCTCCACACTGGTTTTGTTGAAGGTTCTTTGCTGGGGCATTTATGCGGCAACTAAAAAAATATTTGCGAAAGCTCCAGTTAGCTGCTTATAAGGATCCGAGCCTCTCTCCTGATACTGATAAGCCTTTTGGCCACTCCTATCCGTGGCAATTGTATACGCGATTACAAGGCGTAGAAGTTACTGCTCAACTTCCAGGTAACTATCCCGTAAAGGAACTGGAGGCAGAATACCGAGAACTGCTGGCCAATTTTGCGACAAAGGAGCAGTTTGGCGCCTACCATCGGGGTGGCTGGTCTGGGATCGCTCTGCACGCAATTGATGGAGATCCAACCAAGGATCATGACATATTTGAAGAAAAAATAGAGAAGACACCAGCCTTAAAGTTTACGCCTACAATGGAGAGAATCATCGACGCTTTTCCTGCTGAGAAACGGCGTGTGCGGATTCTGCGGCTGTTACCTGGTAAGCAGATATTTTGGCACTGTGATTTTTGGCATAGCGTGGACTTTAAGCTGATAAGACTGCATATACCTATTATCACCAATCCTGGTGTTGGATTTCAGATATCGCATCAGGACTGTATTTGGCAACCCGGAGAGCTCTGGTATGGCGATTTTACATTTCCTCATCGCCTGCAAAATGGTGGTGATGCAGATCGAGTTCATCTTGTCATCGACTTAGTGAATAACGATGCAATACGGGCAATGCTCCCGGATAGCCTTGTTAGCCAGTATGAGCTGCGTACCCGAGCACGCAAAAGAAGTGGCAGTTTATTAAATGCCTGGAATCACTTGTTTGCTACGGGTGCGCGTCTGCAAGCCCTGATGCAAAAAAGAAAATAGGGTGATACTTCGGTAGCTAAACTGTAGGACAGAATTTTTGGTGCCTGCTGCTGGAAGCAGGGCTAAATTTTGTAGTCTAATTTAATACAGTTCTATACTGCCTGTGATTGTTTGCCGGTATGTAACTTCAGGGGGTATTCCATACCCCACAAGCCTCGGACATCGCGATACAACTGCTGTATGGCTGATGTTCGATAGCTAACTCCCACAATTCTTCACCATATGCATCGACAATCTCTGTTGAGAGAATAAAGCGTGAGTCACGTGCCATCATGCGTTCAAGCATCCACTTGGTCGCGGCAGCAGAGATTTCGGGGCCGATTCCATCGCCGGGAATCAGGACTGCTTTATGTGTGCTCATGCATATGCTCTTTCAGTAATGGCCGCAAACAAAAGGATGTTTGCCTAAAGGGCGCGAAATATAACGATATCCTGGAATACAAACAGCTCGTAAACGGCTATTATGTTGCAGCCCAATGTTTGTGACAGCTGGATACCTGATAGGGTTCTGATCTGCCCGGGGGCAGGCATATAAAAATAGTGAACGATAAAAGTCGCCCTTAATAATTTAATAATAAGGAGTAGTTGTTGAAGCTTCATAAGCCGCCACGACAGGCAACGGCACTGCTACTGGCTACTGTGGCACTCGCCGGGTGTGACTGGCTCGATGGCGAACCACCCGCGGCTCCTTTGATGGCGGTGCAGGTGGTCGATGCACGGCGTACCGATGTGCCTTTGTCGTTCGAGATGGTCGGCAGCACGCTGGGAAATCAGGATGTCCCATACGCGCCCGTGTTGAGGGCTTCCTTGAAACTCGGGATTTCCAGGAAGGTACTTTTGTTGAGAAGGGTGATCTCCTCTACACCATCGATCCGCAGCCTTTTCAGGCCAAGCTGGTTGCAGCCCAGAGTGAATTGGCGGCAGCGCAAACCATGCTGGTCAAATCACAAGCAGATCTCGGACGGATCAAACCGCTGGCTGAAATGAATGCCGTCAGCGAACAGGATCTTGATAGTGCTGTAGCCCAGGAGGCCGCGGCGCGCGCTCGGGTGAACGCTGCTAAAGCCGGCGTGGATCTGGCAAAAATTGAATTGAGCTATTGCCGCTTATATGCGCCCATCGACGGTCTCATCGGGCTGACCAAGGCCAAGCCGGGTGAGTTTGTCGGCCGCGAGCCGAATCCGGTGGTACTGAATATGCTGTCAGATATTGATCCAATTCGTGTGCGGTTTTCTATTTCGGAGCGTGAATATCTGGCACTTGCCCGCGGTGCGATGGCAGAACAGGATGCACGTAATATCAGTGGTGATATGCGGGATGGGCGTGAGCAGCGTGATCAACGGCGTGAGAACCCGCTGGATCTGATTCTGGCCGATGGCACTGTATATAAGCATCAGGGTTTTATCGAGGTTCAGCACAGTCGATTGATCCGAGCACAGGGACGTTTACCCTGAAGCGACATTTACGAATCCACGAACCTCTCTGCCTGGCCAGTTCGCCCGGGTTCGCTCGTCCTACATGACGCTGGAAGATGTTGTCGTAGTCCCGCGGCAGGCAGTCGTCGAATTGCAGGGGCGCTTCCAGGTCTTCACCGTCAATAGCGATAATGAAGTGGTGCTCGTGACTGTTCAGACGGGACCCGTCAAAGATAACGAGATAGTCATTGAATCGGGTTTGGCTGGGGGTGAGTCGGTCATCGTCGAGGGTATCCAGAAAGTACGGCCAGGCATGAAAGTAGCACCGCAGCCCTACATCAGCCCGGCCGAACGCGGCACCTTGCAGGAAACCTGACGGTAACCGCATCAATGGCTGAATTTTTCGTTAACCGACCGATAGTAGCGATGGTGATCGCGATCTTTATCGTGATCCTGGGTGTCGTTTCCATGGGCTCCCTGCCTATCGCGCAGTATCCAGATATTACTCCGCCCGAGGTATCGGTCTCTGCAACCTATACGGGTGCGAATGCTGAAGTTGTCGAGCAGTCAGTCGCGACGCCGCTGGAACAGAAGATCAACGGCGTCGAGAACATGCTGTACATGAAGTCAGTTAATTCCAACGACGGCCGTATTAACCTTACCGTGTCCTTCGAGGTCGGGTCTGATCTCGATATGTCGAACGTGCTGGTGCAGAACCGGGTATCAGAAGCGCAGGCCAGTATTCCGGAAGAAGTAAAACGGCTTGGTATAGTCGTAAAAAAGAAGCTGTCGTTCCCGCTGATGCTCGTCACGGTGTACTCGCCAACCGGGGAGTATGACAATGATTTCCTGAGTAACTATCTCACCATTAACGTACTCGATGCGGTGGCGCGTATACGCGGTGTTGGTCAGGCAGATATATTGGGCGGCAGCGAATATGCCATGCGCGTCTGGGTTAAGCCTGATCAACTGGCCAAACTGGGCCTGACTGTTCCGGATATTACCCGCGCGATTCAGGAACAGAATGTCATTGCGCCCGCAGGCCAGATTGGTGGCCCGCCTGCACTACCTAATACCCAGTTTACTTATACGGTGCGGACTAAAGGCCGGCTGGCTAACGCCGATGAATTTGAAAACGTTATTGTCCGCTCTAATCCGGATGGTTCGCAGGTGCGGATCAAGGATGTGGCCCGTGTCGAGCTGGGTACCCAGAACTACAATGCCATCAGTAGGCTAAACGAGGGTCCTGCTGCTATTTTATCGATTTACCAGTTACCGGGGGCCAATGGTCTGGAAGTGGCGAAAGCCGTTAATGAAGTCATGGCGGAAATGGCTGACGATTTCCCGCAGGGTCTCGATTACCTCGTCTCGCTTAATACAACACGGGCGATCGAGGCCGGCATCAGGGAAATTATCGTTACGCTGTTTCAGGCAGTCGCCCTGGTTATTCTGGTTGTCTTCATCTTTTTGCAAAACGCGCGGGCCACACTTATCCCGGCGATTGCGGTTCCGGTTTCGTTGATTGGCACATTTGCAGTGTTCCCGCTGCTGGGCTTCTCGATCAATACGCTTTCCTTGCTGGGGCTAGTCCTGGCGATTGGAATTGTTGTCGATGATGCAATTGTCGTCGTCGAGGCGGTGACAGCCAAGATGGAAAAGGGCATGCAACCGAAAGAAGCCACACTGGCCGCGATGAAAGAGGTGTCCGGACCGATCGTGGCGACTTCACTTGCATTGATTGCAGTATTCGTGCCGGTTGCGGCGATGGGCGGCATTACCGGGCGGCTCTATCAGCAGTTCGCCATTACGATTGCAATTTCCGTGGCAATATCTTCAGTTAATGCACTAACACTGAGCCCGGCGTTAAGTGCCATGTTGCTGCGCCCGCCCGGCGAGAATAAGAGCCGCCTGCAGCCGTTTTATGACAAGTTCAATGCCGGGTTTGAAGTGGTAACGGCCGGTTACATAAAGATTACCGATCGCTTTACCCGGCGGATCATGCTTAGCCTGGGATTGCTGGGCGCTATCACGCTGGTGATGATAGGGCTATTCAGCGCGGTTCCGGGTGGCTTTGTCCCGGAAGAAGATGAAGGTTATTTCCTCATCAATGTGCAGCTGCCGGATGCAGCATCGTTACAACGAACCGATGAGGTGACGCGCAAGATCGAAGCTATAGTGCTCGAAACAGCGGGTGTGGAAACGGTTACGGCTGTGGCGGGTTACAGCTTGCTTACCTCGTCCATCGCATCCAACACCGCCTTTTTATTCGCGTCTTTGCATGAATGGGATGATCGCGGTGACGCAGAGTTGCACGTCAAGGCAATCATTGCTCAGGTCAATAAACGTTTCGCGATGGAAGTTCCGGAAGCCGTTGCATTCGCTTTCGGCCCGCCCGCGATACCCGGGCTTGGCACCGGCTCGGGGTTCAGCATGATGCTGCAGGATCGTGGCGGGGAACACGCCCGGTTATCTCGATCAGCAGGCCCAGGCGTTTATAGACGCTGCATCCCAGCGTCCTGAGATAGGCAGCATTATTAAGACTTATCGGGCTAACGCACCGCAGATATTCGCGGATATCGACAATTCGGCGGTCTTAAAGCTGGGCGTATCGCCGGCGGATGTGAACACCACGCTGGGTTCTTTCCTCGGTGGTGCGTACGTAAATGACTTCAACCGTTTCGGGCGCCTGTTCAAGGTCTACGTGCAGGCTGAGCCCGAGTATCGCAAGGCAGCGACTGATATTCGCTATTACTATGTGCGTGGTAAAGAAGGGCAGATGGTACCTCTATCGGCACTGGTATCGGTGTCGCCGACCGAAGGGCCGGAATACACCAACCGCTTCAATTTATTCCGCGCCGCTGAAGTTACTGGTTCGCCGGCACCAGGCTACAGTTCACAGCAGGCACTTAGTGCACTGGAAGAAGTGGCGGCAGAGACACTGCCTTCGGACATGAGCTATGCGTGGAGCGCAATGAGCTTCCAGGAGAAAGCGGCTGCCGGTAGTGGCGCCATTGTTTTCGTCTTTGCCCTTGTATTCGTGTTCCTCATTTTATCGGCTCAGTATGAGAGCTGGTCGCTGCCGCTGGGCGTATTGATGGGCACGCCGATTGCCATCTTTGGCGCGATGGCCGGGCTGTGGTTGTCGGGTTTGTTGCTGGGGGGCTACGTTAATAATGTGTTTGCGCAGATTGGTCTGGTCATGCTTATCGGTATGGCCGCGAAGAATGCGATTCTTATTATTGAGTTTGCCAAACTAAAAAGCGAAGAAGGCATGACACCAGTAGAGGCTGCCATCGAGGCTGCGCGTGAGCGTTTCCGCCCGATTCTGATGACTGCATTCTCGTTCATTCTTGGTGTCATGCCGCTGCTGGTTGCCTCAGGTGCCGGTGCAGAAGCGCGTAAGGTGATGGGGATGACGGTGTTCTCGGGCATGCTGGCCGCAACCGTCATTGGCGTGGTTGTTGTTCCCGCTTGTATGTTGTGGCCGCACGTATCGCCGGGTGATAAAACCTTGTCGGTATCATCTGGAACTGGCGGGGGGGGTGCGGGCGATGCGGGCTAGTTTAGTAAGACGTATTGCCGTGCGTGGTTCTACGCTTGGTCTGGTGCTGGTGGCTGCAGGGCTGCATGGTAGGGCCGGATTATCAGCGACCCGATGTTGAATTGCCCTGAAGCATATTTTGGCGAAACAGCGGACGGGAAATCTTTTGCAGAATTACAGTGGTGGGAAGTGTTTCGTGATCCACAATTGCAGGAACTGGTGCGTGTTGCGCTGGAAGAAAATCGTGATCTTCGGGTGGCCATCGCAAGGGTAAATGAGGCGAGGGCCCGGCTCGGCGAAGTTCGTGCGGATCAGTTTCCAACTGTAGATGGTGTTGCTACAGGTAGCCGGGGTAATACTTTAGAGAATATTATTCCCGGTTTTGGCATCCAGGAAAACTATTTGCTGGGCGTTACAGCCAGTTATGAGGCAGATTTGTGGGGCAAGTATCGTCGGGCAAGCGAGGCAGCGCGTGCCGATCTTCTGGCCATTGAAGCTAATCAACGTACTGTATTAATTGCACTGATTGCTGATGTAGCCAGCTCCTATCTGCTACTGCGTGATCTCGATGCGCGGAGGGCTATAGCCCAGGACACATTGCAGGCGCGTAATAAATCCACTGCCCTGATTCAGGCACGTTACGATAAAGGGGACGGTTGCCCTGATCGATGTTAACCAGGCACAGATACAGGAAGCCGATGCGGGTGCCCAGCTGGCTAGCTTGCGGCGCCAGGTTCGCGAAACCGAGAACCTGCTTAATGTGCTGATTGGCAAAAACCCGCGCCCGATTATTCGTGGCCGTGCTATCCATAAAGACGTGGTGGTGCCAGATGTTCCTGCGGGCCTGCCGTCTGCCTTGCTGGAGCGGCGTCCGGACATACAGCTGCAGAGGCGCAGTTGGCCGCGCAGACGGCCCGCATTGGTGTCGCACAGGCACTGCGTATACCGTCCATTACGTTGACGGGTGACCTGGGTATAGCCAGCAATGATCTGTCCGATTTGCTCGAGAGTGATGGAAAACTCTGGAATGTCGGGATTGACATCCTGGGTCCTATATTTGATGCCGGTAAGCGCAAGAGCCTGGTGGAGATTGAAAAGGCACGCACCGAACAGGCACTCAATGTGTATGAACAATCGATTCTGCAGGCACTGCGGGAGGTCGAGGATGCACTGGCAGGCATACGCTGGTACCGGGAAGAACTGGCTGCCCGCGAATTTCAGCTCCGCGCGGCTCAAAGTGCGAGTGATTTGTCATGGGCGCGTTATAACGGTGGCGTGACCAGTTATCTGGAAGTGCTGGATTCGGATCGATCATTATTTGACGCGCAACTGGCCGCATCAGAAATACGCCGCCGTGAACTGGTATCACTGGTCAGTTTGTATAAGGCACTTGGAGGTGGCTGGATACTGCCCGAACAATCAGCCTCTGCCGGTCAGCCGGCAGTATCAACGGGCACTCAGCCAAACCCGCAGTCAAATGTTACTGCAAACTGAATAGCAGAATCAGTCTGTACAAGGCATTTGGCATCGGCTGGATGCTGGCCGGGTAATCAACCGCTGCTGGTCAGCTGAAAGTATCAATTAGCACGTAGCCAAACTTTTAGCTGAACACGACTGCCAACTAAATATCAACGTAGCAAGCGGTCATCTGCCAGCAGTCGCCGGTACCACATATGCATGCCCAGACCGCGCGCAGCCATAAACACCATCAGGGCGAGCCAAAGTGCGTGATTGCCCCAGTCACGAAATACAAACCAGGTGGGTAAAAAGAAAAACAGTGTTGCACTGATCATCACGATGCGCATTTCACGCGCGCGGGTGATGCCTATATAGACCCCATCGTAGAGAAACGACCATGCACAGATAAGGGGTGCGACAATCAGCCAGGGTAAATAAATAGATGCAGTTGCGCGGATATCCGGTAAATCAGTGAGCATGTTGATAACGAGCTGGCCCACTAACAGATATATGCAGCTGAAAATGGCAGCAAAAAAACTGGTCCAGTAGAGCGTGCGTCGTACCGCTGTTTCCAGCCCTTGCCTGTCACGCGCACCAATGGCCTTGCCAGTTAGAGCTTCAGCCGCATGGGCTATGCCATCGAGTGCATAGGCCATAAAATAAATAAAGTTTAAAAGTAATGCATTAGCAGCGAGTATGACGTCACCGAGTCGAGCCCCCTGAGCTGTGATAAAGCCCAGCGTAAACATCAGAGCCATACTGCGCAAAAACAGGTTGCCGTTTATGCTGAATAATGGCAGATAGCGCTTAAGTTCTTTGTAATGGGCAAGCTCCCAGATTGGTTGATGTTTTTTCAATGCCGTAATGACAAACCACAGGCCGACAACTATTCCGGCCAGCTCTGCAAGTACGGTTGCAAGTGCAACGCCCTCAACTTTCATACCCAGCCCGACTACGAACCAGAAATCCAGTGCAACATTGGTTAGGTTGATGGTCAGCAGGATTGCAAGTGGCCCGCGCGCGTTCTGCATGCCCAGCAACCAGCCGATGATGACGAAATTCCACAGCAGTGGTGGCGCACTCCAGATACGGATATCGAAGTATTTTCTGGCAAGCTCGGTGGTTTCCGGCCCGGGGGCCAGCACCCACAGCCCGAACTCTCGCAGTGGCTGTTGCACGAGTAGCAGCACTACCGCAAGGAAGGTGGCGATTACCAGTGGTTGCACCAGGCTCTCGGTAATCCGTGCGTGGTCGCCCGACCCAAAGGCCTGTGCCGTAATACCGGTAGTGCCCATACGCAGAAAATTAAGCCCCATGAGGGATACACTGAATATGGTGGCATTGGCAGCGACAGCGGCCAAGAAGGGTGGGGGCTGTCCCAGATGGCCCATGACAGCTGTATCCACCAGGCCGACCAGCGGCAGTGATATGCCTGATAGCATCATGGGCAACGCAATCGCCCAGATCGCCCGGTGGCTATAGCCTTGCGTCACTATTTGGTTATTTGTCATAAAATTTAGTCTGTAAACCGGTGCTGATTCTGTGCGTTATTGGCTGTGTGCTGGTTAAAAAATGCGGTATAAGGTGTCGCCAAAGGGTCGCCTGACCTGTTTCGTAGCCTATCAAGGAGTGATCATTGCTATGAGAAAACCTAACTATAAGACAGCTGTAAGTATGATGCTGATGTCTGTTGTACTGCTGTTGTCTGCATGTACAACACTTGATCCTTATACGCGCGAGGAAAAAACAAGTAATGCGGTTAAGGGTGCTGCCATAGGTGCAGCCGCAGGTGCCGCGATTGGATTAATTACCGGTGATGATTCTGCCGAGCGCAAAAAGCGGGCGTTGATTCTTGCTGGAGTAGGTGCGGTTGCCGGTGGTGGTGTGGGTGCCTATATGGACCAGCAGGAAATGGAGCTGCGGCAGAAACTGGAAGGTACGGGTGTTAGCGTTAGCCGTGATGGTGACAATATCACGCTGAATATGCCGGGCAATGTAACCTTTGCAGTTGATTCCTCAGATATAAGTTCAAGTTTTTATCCTGTACTTGATTCAGTTGGCCTGGTATTGAATGAGTTTGATAAAACGCTGGTAGAGGTGGCCGGGCACACGGACAGTTCCGGTAGCAATGCCTATAACCAGTCATTATCACAGCGCAGGGCGGGCAGTGTCAGTGCTTACCTGACTTCCCGCGATATCCGTGCTGATCGACTGATGTCTGTTGGTGCGGGTGAAACCCGGCCGGTGGCTACCAACGATACCTCAGCAGGGCGCGAGCAAAACCGCCGCGTAGAAATAACGATTGTGCCTGTTACTGCCTGAATACAGTTGCCAGGCTGTTAAGGCCGGCAAACATTATCAGAATAAAAAAGGCCCCGCTTTGCGGGGCTATTTTTTATTATTAACTTGCTGCTTCTTTTACGCCGGTACCATCACGTTACGCAGTTTCTTAATCGCATTATTTTCAATCTGGCGTATACGTTCAGCAGATACACCAAATTTATCAGCCAGATCATGGAGCGTGATTTTGTCTTCGGTCAGCCAGCGCGATTGCAGAATTTCACGACTGCGGTCATCGAGATTTTTCAGTGCATTTACCAGCGCATCGCTAGCCTGAGAACCCCAGTCCTCTGCTTCCAGTGCAGCAGCCGGGTCTGCTTCCGGGTTGGGCAAATACAACGCAGGTGAATAGGGCTTGTCTTCATTATCATCGGGTGTCGGATCGAATGCGACATCATGGGAATATAGTCGCTGTTCCATCTCAGTGACCTCTCGCTCGCTAACACCCAGGTCATTTGCTACGGCCTCGGTCTCTGCCTTTGTCAGCCACCCAAAATTCTTTTTTGCTTTGCGCAGGTTGAAAAATAATTTGCGTTGCGCTTTGGTCGTAGCAACCTTGACCAGTTTCCAGTTCTTAATGACGAATTCGTGGATTTCAGCTTTAATCCAGTGAACTGCAAAAGATACAAGTCGCACTCCGACATCGGGGTCAAAACGTTTAACGGCTTTCATCAGGCCAATATTGCCTTCCTGAATAAGATCTGCCAGTGGCAGACCATAGCCGCTGTAGCCACGCGCAATATGCACGACAAAGCGTAACTGGGAGGCAACCAGCTGGCGCGCAGCGTCCAGATCTTCATCTTCAACCAGGCGGCGGGCCAGTCTTTGTTCTTCTGCCTTATCAAGCACGGGCACTGCATTAACCATCTGGATATAACTATCCAGACTGCCAGTTGGCCCGGCCAGGACCAGGTCGTAACGCGATGCTGTCAATGCTTGACTCATATAGATACCTCTAAAATTGGGGACGGGATTTTAGCACTCCGGACATTAGAGTGCTAACTGGCCTGTCAGTTCCCCGAAAGTAAAGATAAAACAACAGTAAAAACAATAGCTTATAATTATTCTGGCGGGCCGAATGGGGCCTATTTAGGTTGAATAATCGCGAGATGACGGGATACGGCTGTCCAGGCGCCACCCCAGCCGGAAAGCACGCCACCCCCGATGATCATTACGGCGGTGCGGCCGTCGAGGCCCAGCAGGCTTAACTCTGATTCGTATAGACCGATCAGCCGCTCCAGTGGTGCGGCCAGCAGCCATCCGCCGGTAACCATAAGCAATAATGCAACAAAGCCACCGATAATGCCGTACCAGAGGCCGACATAAAGAAACGGTCGGCGTACAAAGCCATCGCTGGCACCCAGCAATTTCAGCACCTCAATTTCATCACGGCGACTTTGTATGTCCAGACGGATGGTGTTGCCGACAATAATGATGACCGCAAAGATGAGCAGCACGGATGCAATCATGACCACCCGGCGCAGAAAATCCAGAAAAGCATTCAGGCGTTCGACCCACTGTGTGTCGATTTTTACAATGTCGATTGTGGTCCGGTCTGTCAGTTCCGACGCAAGCTCTGCAAGTTCTTTCCCGCTACTGGAATCGACAGGGCGTACCACCAGTGTATGCGGCAGCGGGTTGCTGTCCAGTGTGTCCAGTATTTCACCCAGTCCTGATGATTCACGAAACTCCACCAAGGCATTTTCTGCTGAAGTCACGACTACGGAGTCAATAATATCCATGGCGCGCAGTTCGGTTGCAATTGCTTCTGCGGATTCCAGTTTGGTATCTATAGCCATGTAAATAGAAAAATCACGCACGCTTTCCCAACCGCCCGCGACATTACGACCATTCTGCACAAGGATGTTCAGTGACGCCGGCAGCGCCAGCGCAATGCCAATAACGCAAACCGTTAAGCCGGTCGCTACGGGTTGTGCGCCCAATTCCTGCAACGCGGCCATGCAGTTGCGAATATGCAACTTAAACCAACGCGTTATCTGAGCCATCAGTCCTGGTTTATTGCGCGCCATGCTCAGAACACCAGTGCGTCGTCTTCGGGAGTGATTAGCTTGCCGTTATCAAGTTGCATACGACGGCCATTTACTCTGTCCAGTAGGGTTAAGTCATGTGTCGCAATCAGGATGGTGACGCCAATTTCATTAAAGCGACCAAACAACTTCATGATCTCCAGTGATAGCCAGGGATCGAGATTGCCGGTGGGCTCATCGGCGATAAGCACGCGCGGCCGGGTAACGACGGCCCGTGCTATACCAACCCGCTGTTGCTCACCGGTAGACAGGGTGCGGGGGGGCTGCTTCTCTTTTTTTAACAGACCGACCTGATCCAGTGCAGCGCGCACACGACGGGGTATCTCCCGATCGCCTACACCTGCAATGGTCAGGGGTAATGCGACATTATCGAAGGTGCTGCGGTCAGGCAGCAGCTTATTATCCTGAAATACGATCCCCAGTTTGCGTCGATGGGGAGGAACCCCGCGCTTGCTCAGACGGCCTACATTTTGCCCGTCAACAAACACCTGTCCCCGGGTTGGGCGCTCAATAAGCGCAATCAGCCGTAAAAGAGTACTTTTACCAGCGCCCGATGTACCGGTGAGAAAAACCATCTCTCCCCGGTCAATTTCAAATGACAGGTTGCGCAGGGCATCGCCACTGCCATCGTATCGCTTGGTGACATTGTCGAAGCGAATCATTCTATTGGGCTGTCCTGATTATCTGTCCCGGAAAAGTCCAGGAGGGCTGCGACAAATTTCTCTGCATCAAAGGGTGCCATATCATCGGCCTGTTCACCCATCCCGATAAATCGAAACGGTACATCCAGTGTATCTGCGATTGCCAGCAGTATGCCCCCGCGGCCACCACCGTCGAGTTTGGTCATTGTAATACCTGTTAACCCGATTGCCTTGTGGAACTGTACGGCCTGATTGAGTGCATTCTGTCCCAGGCTGGCATCGAGCACGAGCATTTTCTCATGCGGCGAAGATTCGTCCAGACGGCCGGCTATACGCACCACTTTTTCCAGTTCGCGCATCAGATTATCCTGGTTTTGAAGTCGACCCGCAGTATCAGCCAGTACTACATCAATATCGCGTGCCCTGGCGGCTTCGAGTGCATCAAAAATAACAGCCGCCGGATCCGCACCGGGTGCCTGGCTGATGACAGGTACATTGTTGCGATCGCCCCATGCCTGCAGTTGCTCTGTGGCTGCTGCCCGATAGGTATCACCGGCTGCCAGCAGGACCGACAGTCCCTGTTGAGAAAAGCGCTGCGCCAGTTTGCCGATAGTGGTGGTTTTGCCGGAACCATTTACGCCCACCATCAAAATCACAAACGGCCGTTTATTTGCCGGGATTTCTAATGGTACGGATACAGGGCGCAGTAATTCGAGCAGTTCTTCTTTAAGTGCGTTGCGCAATCCCTCGCTGTCATCTGCCGCAATTTTCTTTGCCTGTTTACGCAGGCCGTCGATAATACGTCTGGTTGTGTCGATTCCCACATCGGCCAATAACAGACGTTCCTCTATTTCCTCTTCAAGCGCATCGTCCATGCCACGACCGGAGAACCAGTTCAGGGATCCAAGCCCCAGCCCCTTACCCTTATTCAGGCGTTGTTTCAGGCGGGTAAAAAAACCGGGCTTGGCGGCGCTGTTCTGATTGTCTGCAGGAATATTCATGAGCGCGCATGGTAGCTGAATTAACGGCTACGACAAATCCTGCTGCCTGTTTAGTCTGGCTCGGCTATGCTAGCCCTGGTCAAATCGATAATTGAGCACGGGCAGGGAAGCTGTATATGAGTCCACGAAAACAGGTGCGTCAAAGCTCCGTGATCAGGATTATCGCGGGTCGCTGGAAAGGGCGCCGCATAGCAATCGTAGCTGATGGCATACGTCCGACCGGTGATCGTGTGCGCGAAACGCTGTTCAACTGGCTTATGCCCCATATCCACGATGCTCGTTGTCTCGATCTGTTTGCGGGAACTGGTGCGCTCGGGATTGAAGCACTGTCACGCGGTGCAGGTTCAGTGGTGTTTGCTGAGCGCAACCGGCCAGCCGCCAAAGCTATCCGGGATACGCTTAAAGATCTGGCCGGTGATGAGGAGTATGCCCGGACAGAAATTATTACCATTGATGCCTTGAAACTGGATCTGGGTGCTAAAGGGCCGTTCGATATCGTGTTTCTTGACCCCCCATTCGACGGCCCGCATCTACAGGATTTGTGTACACTGCTGGAGGAGTCCAATGCACTGGCGCCATCTGCACATATTTATATGGAGATGGACCGCAGGCAGGATTTACCGGAACTGCCAACAACCTGGGCGGTGAGCAAGGAGCAAACTGCTGGGCAGGTGCGTTATGCGCTGGTGAGTTGTGGCAATGAAATATCTGTACAGGAGTGATGACATGGCAACTGGTGCTCTGTATCCGGGGACATTTGATCCCTTTACCAATGGTCACGAGGAACTGGTGCGCAGAGCAGCCGGCTTGTTCGGCCGGATTATTATTGCTGTTGCTGCCAGCCCCAGAAAGGAACCGCTGTTTGCTCTGGATCAGCGTATAGAGCTGATTAAAAGTGTCGTGGGTGATGTACCTGATATCGAGGTGGTTGGCTACGAAGGCCTGACTGTTGAGGTCGCCCACCAGCACAACGCGAATGCCATTATCCGTGGTTTACGCGCTGTTAGCGATTTCGAATATGAATTCCAGCTGGCAACCATGAACCGACATTTGGCCGGGGATGTAGAAACAGTATTCCTGACACCAACTGAGGAATTTATGTTTGTATCATCCACATTGGTGCGGGAGATCGCAGCACTGGGAGGTGATGTTTCAGGCTTTGTCGATAAGAGAGTTTATAAGGCACTGACTGATCGGTTTGGCTGCTGAATATAGCTGTCAGGCTATCCATGATCTTTAAAGATCACTTCTCGGCTCACTCACGGGCATACAGTGAGTTTCGACCCAGCTACCCGAAGCCGCTGTTTTCATATTTGGCATCATTATGTGCCACACATGATCAAGCCTGGGATTGCGCGACCGGATCAGGCCAGGCTGCTGTCAGTCTGGCCGATTTTTTTACCAGGGTTGTCGCAACCGATGCCAGTGCCGAACAGATTGCAAATACCACTAAAAAAAAGGGTGTTAGCTATGCGGTTGCTCAGGCAGAAAACAGCGGGCTAGACGCCAATACAGTAGATCTGATAACGGTGGCACAGGCGCTGCACTGGTTTGATATAGCTGCATTTGCAGTTGAAGCCGGTCGCGTTATGAAAAAAGAAGCTGTGCTTGCGGTCTGGACCTATGGCCTGTTAACCGTGCATGAAAAATTTGATGAACTTCTAAAGTATTTCTATGCCGATATTCTGGGTGTGTTCTGGCCGTTTGAAAGAAAGATGGTTGAAGGTGGATACGCTGATATCATTTTGCCCTTCGGTGAAATTCCATCGTCGCCCATGGAGATGTCCGATCAATGGCGATTTACGGATGTCATCGGGTATTTGAATACGTGGTCAGCTGTCCGAGCCTATGAGCGGGAGCATGGGCTCAACCCGTTGGAGCTGGTATATGACGATATGCTTAACGAGTGGGGGAATCCGCATGATGTGCACACAATCACGTGGCCCCTCACGCTAAGGGTCTGGAGAAAAACTTTATAGACTGTCATGCATGGGCCAGCCACAAAATGTTTTGCTAGAGGATTTGTATGAAGACTGTGGCGACATGCTTTTTTATTTTGATCTTCTCTGTTGCTGCGATAGCGCAAATAGAAGAACAGAAAGCTGCATTGGAGAAGGCCGTCGATAACTATGGAAAAGTCTATGGGGCATGGCTTGTAGAGAAACAGTGCGCTTTTCTGACTAATGCTATGCGCAAGCAGCTCGAGAACAACCTGCATACCATCCAGGAAGCAATTCCGCAGGACCCTGCGATACAGAATATGCATATTATGGTTGAGGATTCTGCAAGAGAGGTTGCCAGTACACCGCCGTTTTCAGATTGTGGTAGTGAATCTGAGGCTCTGATTCAGCAGGCCAGTAGTTTGGCAAATACGTGGGCGAGTATTATTCGATCCGGGGCCACAAAAAAACTAGGGTTCGTTCATGTGCTCAGTAAGTTGCTGTTATTGTGCCAGTTTTTTTATGAGCGCTCAAAATTATGCGGCTGACAGGAGCAAGCGATGAATGCAATCCGCTGCGCCGCGCTGTCAATGCTTTCTGGTTGTGGCATCCTGCGTTAAGGCCCCGGATGGGACTATTCAGGATACTCAGCGCGACCGGCAAATTAAATTTGCGGTCTGGCTGCCTGATAGTGTGGAGCCTGCCCCGGTAATAGTTCTCAGCCATGGCAGCGGCGGCCACTACGGTAATTTTGACTGGCTCACCGGTGTCCTGGTTGAGCATGGGTATGCTGTAGCGGCCGTTAACCACCCGTTTCAACACCACGGGGAATGACACACCGGAGGGTGTGGCAAGGGCCTGGGACCGCCCGCCTGATCTGTCATTGCTGATCTCTGAATTGTTATCGAACCCGGAATGGGCCTCTGCTATAGATAGCACTCGTATAGGCGCTACCGGCTTTTCCTCGGGGGGGTATACGGTTCTGGCCCTGGCGGGTGCCGTCTATGATATAGATCGAATGCATGCCTATTGTGATAGCGCCGAACGTGGCCCCGAGTGCGGTCTGTCAGTTGCTCTGCCTGCGGCAGACCCGGATGCATCCTCTTTATTAAAGGACCTGAGAATAAAGGCCGTATTTTCCATGGCGCCGGGTTGGGGTGCAGCTACCAAACCAGACAGTCTTGCGGCCATCGATATACCGGTTAAGATTATTGCTGCTGAAGATGATGAACTGCTCCTGCCTGAACGGCATGCGGTGTATTTTGATGAATTGATCCCTGGTTCAGAACTGATGATGTTGCCCAAGGGTGGTCATTTTATATTTCTTAGCTGCAGCCCCATGACACGAGTTGCGGACTGGTTTATCGATCAGTTCAATCTCTGTGGAATTGGCATTGATGTTGATCGCGATGCTGTGCAAAAAGAAATTGCAGCCTCGGCGGTGCAGTTTTTCGATCATCATCTGCGTGATGCAGAGTGATGACAGGCCCTCTGAGGAAGTAATGTTGATGAACTCAGGTAGTGGCTCCGGCTATTCGGGTGGGCCGCCATTCATTGTCACTTACTCGACAGAATTCTCACCTTGGTGCAGGCTATGATCCCATGACTCTATCTAAATCTATCAGGGCATTGTTACTTGTCCTCATCATTAGTGCGCAGAGCGCCTGTGCGACCCAGACCCCTAGGCAAGCGGCCATCGCGAGTGCTGACCCAATGGCAACAGCTGCCGGTATGGAAATCCTGCAACAAGGTGGCAATGCATTTGATGCAGCCGTAGCAGTTGCCGCAGCGTTAGGCGTCGTAGAGCCAGCGGCATCCGGTTTGGGTGGCGGTGGATTTTTTCTGCTGTATGTCGCGGATGAGAATGAATACCGATTCATAGATGCGCGTGAGCGAGCCCCGCAACAAGCCACTAAAGATATGTATCTCGATGAGACGGGTCAGCCCATTCCACGCGCATCGATGGAAGGCGCGCTCTCCGCCGGTATCCCGGGTGAGCCAGCGGGTATGGTTTATCTGACGGAAAATTTTGGCACCTTGCCCTTGAGCGTGACACTGGCGCCAGCGATACGCTATGCGCAAGAAGGTTTCGCCCTGACCCCGCGTGCACAGGTTGGGCTGAAATTCCGTAAGAAAACCTTGTTGGGCGACAATGCTTTTTCTGCCGTTTTTTATCCGGACCAGGATTTACCTGCCATAGGGACCGTAATCAGGCAGCCTGATCTCGCGGCTACCCTGGAACGATTTGCGGCGGAGGGGCTTGCCGGTTTTTATAAAGGCAAGACAGCCAACTTGCTGGTCGAGGGTGTGCAGCAGGCCGGGGGTATCTGGACGCTGGACGATCTTGCGGATTACCGGGTTACCGAACGTGAGCCGTTGGTCACCCGTTATGGTGGCATGCGAGTAATTACCGCGCCGCCACCTTCGTCGGGTGGAGTAGCGCTTACCCAGATTTTTAATTTTCTGTCCGGCTATCCGCAGGAGTCGCTTAACGAGATGCAACGCAAACACTATTTAATAGAAGCCATGCGTCGTGCCTATCGGGACCGCGCCATTTATCTTGGTGATCCGGACTTCACCGATATACCGCTCGACATGCTCACCAGCCCTGATTACATGGCGGGCCAGCGGGTATCGGTGCGCTCGGATCGAGCCACACCCAGCGCCGCACTGACAGGCATAGCGGGTGATGGCAGTGAAGGTACACAAACCACTCACTTTTCTATTCTGGATAAGGATGGCAACCGTGTGGCTGCCACCATCACCGTCAACACATGGTACGGCTCTGGTTTCATCGCACCGGGCACGGGTGTCATCCTGAATAATGAGATGGATGATTTTTCCGTTAAGCCAGGTGTGCCAAACGAATTTGATCTGATCGGTGACGAGGCCAATGCTATTGCGCCCGGCAAGCGACCGTTGTCCAGCATGACGCCCAGTTTTCTGGAATCAGACAGGGGCGTGGCCATCGTGGGCACACCCGGAGGCAGCCGGATTATCACCATGGTGCTGCTGGCAGCGCTGGATTGGCAACAAGGTGCAACCGCAATTGATATGGTCAGCATGAAGCGTTTTCATCATCAGTATTTGCCTGACACGGTGAATTATGAATCCGGGGCATTCAGTGACGAAGAAATTGCTGGCCTTGAATCTATTGGGCATAAGCTTGCACCCTCAAAACGACCATTCGGTAATATGAATGTGGTGACCTGGGATTTCAAAACCGGCGCCGTTGAAACAGCGACAGATCCCCGCGGTGAAGGCGAAGGTCGGGTTTACTAGCCCGCTGGCTGCATTAATAAAGGGTCAGAGCCTGGTTATCCATGTTTGGCCGACAATTTAACCGCTGGTAGTGGCCCGGGTCTGAGCCTTTTTAACGCTGGCAGTTACTGCAGTAATAGGTGGCACGCTGTCCCTGTACAATTCGCTTTACAGGTTTGCTGCATTTTATGCAGGGCCGATCGCCCCGGTCATACACCAGCAACTGTTGTTTGAAATAGCCTGGCTTGCCATCGCCGCCGCGGTAATCTCTGAGTGTGGTGCCGCCTTGTTTAATCGCGTCACTGAGTACGGAACGAATTTCTTCTACCAGCAGCAGCATGCGCGGCAAAGCAATTCGCCGTGCAGCTCGCATGGGGTGTATACCTGCTCTGAACAAGGCTTCACTGGCGTAAATATTGCCGACCCCCGCGACCACTTTGCTGTTCATGATGTGTTGTTTGATGGTGACCTTACGGCCCTGGCTTGATTGCCACAGGTAATCACCGCTGAAGTCAGGTCCGAGCGGTTCGGGGCCCAGTTCGGACAGTAACGGATGTTCCAGTGGTTGCTTGCCCGCCCAGAGTAAGGACCCAAACCGGCGCGGATCATTGAAGCGAACTATCTCGGCGTTGCTGGTAACAATATCGAAATGATCATGCTTTTCGGGGGCTTCATTTTCAGGAACGATACGCATGCTGCCTGACATGCCCAGGTGAATTATCGCGCTGCCAGCCGGGGTTTCGAGTAGCAGGTATTTTGCACGGCGTGTTAGCTGGCTGACTGGCTGGCCACCTAAGCGCTGTTCCAGACCGGCCGGTACCGGCCAGCGTAAGCGCCGGTCACGGACGACCAGCGCAACGATAGTACGGCCTACGAGTGCGGGTGCGATGCCGCGGCGCGTAGTTTCAACTTCAGGTAATTCGGGCATGATGCGCTCGCACGGCGGATTCTCTGTTCAGCATATTATGTAATATGGACGGCAGGGTTTGCTGACCAGCGGTCACTCAAAAACGAGGTGTAGCGACTTCCGGGTAACCTGGCCATTGGTTATAGTCTCTGATACATGTTTCTAGGATAGCGTTCTCAATAAATGAATACCTATGTCTATGGCTTGCTGGACCTGAGTTTCTGGCAATATGTGCTGGTTTCTTGTGGATTCTTCATGGTTTCCATGATGTCCATCACGCTGTATTTGCATCGTGACCAGGCTCATCGTGCGATCGACCTGCATCCGGCATTGCGGCATTTCTTCCGCTTCTGGATCTGGTTCAACATGGGCATGCACACGGACCAGTGGGTCGCTGTGCATCGCAAGCATCATGCCATGTGTGAGCGTGAGGGTGACCCCCATAGCCCGGTGGTATTCGGGCTGACTAAAGTGTTGCTTGAAGGGGCGGAACTGTATCACGCAGAAGCTGCCAAGCCAGACGTTGTTGAGAAATATTCGCGCGGCACGCCACGTGACTGGATGCAGCGCTTCTACAGGCGCTTTAGCAATTGGGGCATTGTCGTAATGATTGCGTCGTGCCTGTTACTGTTTGGCGCGCCGGGCATCATCATTGCAGGCGTGCAATTAATCGCTTCACCGTTATTTGCGGCAGGCATTATTAATGGACTCGCTCATCACAGCGGGTATAGAAATTTTGAGGGTGATGATGCCTCTACCAACCTCACGCCTTTTGCTGTGATTATTGGTGGTGAAGAACTTCACAATAATCATCACGCATTTCCGACCTCGGCCAAGTTTTCTGTCCGCGCGTGGGAATTCGATATAGGCTGGATGTATATCTGTATTTTCAACGCAGTGGGGCTTTGTAAAGTGCGGCGCGTCGCACCCAAGCCTCAGATTGAGCAAAGCCGTCAGGTTGACCTGGAAACATTGCAGGCGGTGTTGGTGAACCGTATGCATGTGATGCGTGAATACACCCAGAAGGTGACCCTGCCTGTATTAAAGACCGAACATCTTGCAGAGCGGGGCAATGCAGTGCTGGCTAAAGTCAGAAAATTACTGGTGGTTCATCCTGAAAGACTGGATGCAACGGCCAGGAAACGCTTGTCTAATGTGCTGGAGAATAATCAAAGCCTGAAAAAGGTATATGAATTGCGTGAGCAGCTTATCCAGATCTGGGGAGAGGCGAACGTTAGCAATGAACGCCTGGTTGAAGCGTTGAAAGAATGGTGTGCCGCGGCTGAGTCCAGTGGTATTCGGGCGCTTGAGGAGTTTTCTGAGCGGTTGCGTGGGTATATGTTGCAGCCGGTGCGTGTTTAGTCTGGCTGTTTGAATTGGCAGCCGGACTTAGTGCAGCGTTAGTTTGATTTTTTCAGCAGATAATTTGTTGCGTTGAGTGGTTATCAACCTGTCAGCGCTGCCTCGCTTCACCTAGGGGTCGCAGCGTTCGTCCGTCTGCGGCGGACTTCAAGCAACAACCCCGACGCTCTAACAGTTGCTCCGCCAGATATTCCTGTTTTACTTGGCAGTTAGGACCAAGGGCTTTGGGCGGGGAACCATTTGGAAGGACACAGCGGACTGCAGGGAGCCATCCTGACAAATGGTTCCCCGGCCGAAGCCCGGACTAAGTGCGATGGATTCGGGGTGACGTATGTAGTGGTCTTTTGGGCAGGTTTAGTGAGGTCTTTATACTGAAAAACCTGCGGTTTTCCAGCATCAATTCAGAGGTAGTCTTTCAAGCCTGCTTCGCGAGGCCTGAAAGCCTCTCTTCATTGAAAACAAAGCCCACTCGAGGTGGGCTTTATAAAAATCCTTAAATGCTGCTTCAGCAATCCTTTACTTACTTGATCTTTGCTTCCTTGTAGATCACATGCTTACGGATAACGGGGTCATACTTTTTAATTTCCATTTTTTCCGGGTGCAGCCGTTTATTTTTGTCTGTGGTGTAGAAATGACCGGTTCCGGCCGAAGATACCAATTTGATTTTTTCTCTCATCTTTTAGCTCCAGCCCTTAGACCTTCGCGCCTTTAGCGCGCAGTTCTTCGAGTACCTTATCGATGCCTTTTTTGTCGATGATCCTGAGACCATTTTGTGAGATACGTAATTTCACATAGCGGCTCTCACTTTCTACCCAGATACGTTTGTTTTGCAGATTGGGCAGGAAACGGCGTCGCGTCCTGTTATTGGCATGCGATACATTATTTCCGGACATCGGGCGTTTTCCGGTGACCTGACAGACGCGGGACATGATGGACCTCAGATAAATCAATAAGTTACCACCGCAGAGAGCGGTGTGAGCCGCGTTTTATACCAGTACCGGGCCCAACAGGCAAGTATTTCGGTCTTCTTTTGGTCTGTGGCTTGCTTAGAGCATGCCCCGGCTGGCCAGTGAAACGCAGCAATTGTCACCAATAACGAAATGATCCAGCAAACGAATATCAACAAGTTCCAGCGCATCACGGATGCGGCGTGTAATCAACTGGTCTGACTGGCTGGGCTCGGCGATCCCGGATGGGTGGTTGTGAGCCAGTATTACGGCAGCAGCATTGCGGCTCAGGGCTTGTTTGACTATCTCCCGGGGATAGACAGCGGCCGCATCAATCGTGCCACGAAACAGCTCATCGAAGGCCAGTACACGATGGCGGTTGTCCATGAAGAGGCAACAGAAGACTTCGTGGGGGCGATCCCGCAGTGATGCCAGCAAAAACTTCCGGGTATCGGCGGGTGACCCAATGGTGACGCCTGGCCGCAGCCGCTCGCGCAGGTAACGGCTGCCACATTCTCGGGCGGCAAACAGTATGGCGGCCTTTGCACAGCCGATGCCCTGAACCGTGGTTAATTCTCTATGGCTTGCATTAAGCGTGCCGCGGATACCACCAAACCGGGCCAGTAATGCCCTGGCGAGATCAACGGCTGACATGCCTCGTGTTCCTTGTCCCAGTAGTACCGCGATCAATTCGGCATCCGCAAGGCTGGCGGCACCACCTGTAATCAGTCGCTCACGTGGCCGATCATCCTCAGCCCAGTGGCGTATATGAGGTAAATTCATAAGACCAAGTCTGCGTGAAGCTGCGTGTTGTGCCGAGCGTAGAAAATCATTCAAGTCTCCACAAAACAGCCCTTTAGCTCTGAATTTTGGGTTACCCTAGTTTTATAGGCTCGAATTGATCGGCCAGATTCAATATTGTTGACTAGGCTTTGAAACATTTTGTTCCCGCTTGCGCAAAAAGTTGCGGCAATACCGGCAAATATTCATGAGTGATTTAAACGGCCAGCATGTATTGCTTGGGGTAACAGGCAGCATTGCGGCATATAAGAGTCCTGATATCGTCAGACGTCTTAAAGAGCAAGGTGCCGAAGTGCGTGTTGTACTGACCGCCAGTGCCGAAAAACTGGTTTCGCCTACAGTATTTCAGGCGGTCTCAGGTGAGCCGGTGCGCGCTGATATCTGGGATGAACAGGCTGAAGCAGGGATGGGCCATATCGAATTGGCCAAGTGGGCGGATCTGCTGTTGATTGCCCCCGCAACTGCCAATGTCATTGCGCAGCTCGCAGCCGGTTCAGCTGAAAATTTGCTGACTACGATATGCCTGGCAACAGAAGCACCTGTAGCAATAGCCCCTGCTATGAATCAGGCGATGTGGAACGATGCGGCCACCCAGGCCAATTGTGATCTTCTCCGTAAGCGTAATGTGCGTTTCCTGGGGCCGGATGAAGGCTCACAGGCCTGCGGTGATACGGGTCCAGGCCGAATGTCAGAACCTGCAGACATAGTGAGCCGGTTGTCGCGTGGCGGCAGAAGCGGGCCGTTGGACGGACTGCACATAATGGTAACGGCCGGGCCGACGCGCGAGGCTATCGATCCGGTTCGTTTTATCAGTAATCGCAGCTCAGGGAAAATGGGTTTTGCAGTAGCACGCGCGGCAGCCGATGCGGGTGCTGAGGTCGTGCTTATAGCAGGCCCCGTGAATTTGCCCACGCCACCCAGGGTCATCCGGGTCGATGTGGAAAATACGCAGCAGATGTGTGATGAGGCCATGCAACGAATTGACGGGGTAGATATTTATGTGGGAGCCGCTGCGATATCTGATTACCGGCCCAAGGCGGCAGCAGTTCATAAAATTAAAAAATCTGCAGATACTTTTTTGCTTGAGATGATTAAATCACCAGACCTGTTAGCGAATATCGCTGCACTGGATAATGGCCCCTTTTACAGTCGGGTTTGCCGCAGAAACTGAAAAGCTTGAACATTACGCAACCGACAAACTGAACCGCAAGAAGCTGGATATGATCATCGCCAATCTGGTCGGTGAAAACCTGTGTTTTGATGCAGACGACAATGAAGTTATCGTACTGTGGCATGAGGGCAGAAAATCACTGCCCAGGCTTTCTAAGCCTGAACTGGCCAGGCGGTTAATTGAAATAATTGCCAGCCGCTACCGACAGGCATGATGAAGTGGCATGGCTTATGGGCAAATATTTTTGTAACAAATTTCTTTAAAAAATAACATTAAATTTCCCACTAATTTCGCTACGGAGCAAAGCATTGAGTCGAAGTAATATACAAATGAAAATCCTTGATCCGCGTGTGGGTAAGGATTTTCCTCTGCCTGAGCATGCAACAGCGGGTTCGGCGGGTGTCGATTTGCGTGCCTGTCTTGATGAAGACCTGGTGCTTAAGCCTGGTCAGACTGAATTAATTCCTACCGGGTTAGCAATACATATAGCCGATCCGGGTCTGGCGGCCATGATCTTGCCACGCTCCGGATTGGGTCATAAACATGGCATCGTCCTGGGCAACCTCGTGGGCCTGATAGATTCTGATTATCAGGGGCAATTGTATGTATCTTGCTGGAATCGCAGCAGTGAGGAGTTTGTCCTGGAGCCTGGTCTACGTCTGGCGCAGTTGGTCATCGTGCCGGTAGTACAGGCAAACTTTAATGTCGTCGAAGATTTTGCTGCCAGCCAGCGTGGTGAGGGAGGGTTTGGGCATACCGGTCACGGTTAATCCCATGTCATGCCTTTGCAGGACTGAGAGCATCTGCAAGAGTGTCGTAGGCAGATCCTTTAGTTGAGGCTGTGTAAATCCTGAAAGCGGGTAATGTCGGCAGCAAATTTGGATATCAGCAATTCCTGCTCTGCTCGCGTTTTTGCAAGGTTCTTTTCATAGAGCATGATTGAGTCCAGCGTATCAGAAAGCTCTCGTGCCAGCTTTTCATCAATTGGGCGGGCATTCGGGTCAGAACTGTAGGGGCTGAAGCGCTGCGATTCCTTTTCCAGCTTAAGCAGCTTTTCGCGTAGATTATCCAGATAGATCTGAATAACGCGCATTTGTCCATCGACCAACTCTATACGGCGATCACGTAAGGCTTCTATTTCTTCTACCGAAAGATAGGTGCTCAATAGCACACGGTCACGCAACAATGCTTCATCACGTCTTTTAATCTGCTCAGCCCGGATTTCTCTGTCGCGTCCTTCCTTGGCTAATTGTTCTGGCGTTTTTGTACCTTCAACAGTATTTACTTTGACGCCCTGTTCATTAAGAACACTGAGTTCACTGCCTGCATATTCGGGTGGCACACGGTCACCATAATGTGTGACACCCGCATCATCGACCCAGCGATAGGCTCGCAGCCCTTCTGCTGTCAGGGATGACGATGCGATCAGTATCGCGAGGGTAAATACAAACTTCTGGGTCCTGCTTTGCATTTTCGAGCGCCTTTAATCAGCTGTCCGTAATTACCTGTTCAGGCTTTATGACAGTGATTATCAGGTTGATAACGCTTCGGAACCGTGACCTGTGTCGGATTTGGCTCGTAAATCAGTTGTCCATTAGGTGGTTAGCTGCCGTAGCGATCCCTGTAGGTGACAACAGAGGCCAGTAAATCAGCGGATTCAGCACTTTTTTGCAAATGAGCAATCAAATCTTCTAATTGGATGATGCTGAATACAGGGATGCCTGATTCCTGTTCTACTTCCTGTACGGCGGAGAGTTCGCCGGTACCTTTTTCCTGCCGATCCAGCGCAATCAAGACCCCGGAGACGGCCCCGCCTGCATCACTAATAATTTCAATGGCCTCGCGAATTGCGGTGCCGGCGGTTATGACATCATCAACGATTAGCACCTTTTTACTGATCGGTGATCCGACAATAGTGCCGCCTTCGCCGTGTGCTTTGGCTTCTTTGCGATTGAAACAATAGGGCACATCGCGCCCATGGTGTTCTGCTAGCGCTGCAGCGGTGAGTACTGCCAATGGTATGCCTTTATAGGCAGGGCCCAAAAATTGTGTCGAACGCTATATCGGCTTCGGCAGCAGCCTGAGCATAACAACGCGCGAGTATTGCGGCGGCATGGCCGGTAGCAAACATTCCTGAGTTAAAAAAATAGGGGCTGATACGCCCGGATTTCAGCTCAAATTCGCCAAATTTAAGCGCACCGACCGTCATTGCCAGTTCAATAAATTCTGATTTATAAGCTTGCATGCAGGATTACCATGTTCTCGTGATACGTTTTAATAACGCTGTTAGAGTATCGCATACCCGGATGTTTCTGCATGCGGGTTATGGAATGAATTTAAAGAGCTTATCCGGTAAATTAATGCGCATAGCAAGTGTAAATGTAAATGGTATTCGTGCGGCTGCGCGGAAGGGGATTTTTTGACTGGTTACCGCGTCAGTCTGTCGATATTTTTTGTTTGCAGGAAGTAAGGGCCCAGCTGGATCAGATTGCAGATCCTGTTTATTCACCGGGGTCGATATCATATTTTTCATGAGGTTGCCCAGCGCAAGGGCTACAGTGGCGTAGCGCTGCTAAGTCGGGAAGAGCCTGATGAAATTGTGCAGGGGTTTGGCTCATCTGAATTTGATGCCGAGGGCCGCTACATAGAAGCACGATTTGGCAATCTAAGTGTTGTTTCGGTTTATATGCCATCCGGTTCCTCAAGTGAAGAACGCCAGACTGCCAAGTATCGGTTTATGGATGAGTTTACTCAGCATCTGCTCGGCATTCGTGCATCAGGTCGCGAGTATGTGATTTGTGGCGACTGGAATATTGCTCACAAGGAAATCGATTTGCGTAACTGGAAGCCAAATCAGAAGAACTCGGGATTTCTACCTGAAGAACGTGCCTGGCTTGATGACGTGTTCGGTAAGCATGAATTTATTGATGCTTTTCGCGAAGTGAACCAGAAGCCTGATCAATATACCTGGTGGTCGAACCGCGGCCGTGCATGGGATAACAATGTAGGGTGGCGTATCGACTATCAGGTTGTGACCCCGGGGTTAAAAGGAACCGTGCAGAAGGCATCAATATACAAGCGCAAGCGCTTCTCAGATCACGCACCGCTCATCGTGGACTATGACCTCGACTGATCCTGAAAACACTGCTGGTCGACCAGGCTGGTTACAGGCTTTGGGTATCTACCGGCATCCGCGGGTGGCGGCCATGCTGTTTCTTGGGTTTTCAGCCGGACTGCCGTTTGCCCTGGTTGCCGGCACATTGGCGGCCTGGCTGACCACGGCTGGGTTTAGCATGACAAGTGTTGGTATGTTTGCCTGGGTTGGTCTGCTTTATGCCTTTAAGTTTGTCTGGGCACCGCTCGTTGACCAGTTGCGCATACCACTGTTAACCCGTGTACTGGGGCAGCGTCGCAGCTGGATGTTGTTTGCACAGATTGGTATTGCTGGTGCGCTGGTTGCAATGGCCGTTCTCGGGCCCACCGAAAATCTTATTACCTTTGCTGGCCTGGCTGCATTTGTGGCGTTCAGTTCGGCGACACAGGACATTGCGGTAGATGCCTGGCGCATAGAGGCAGTCGACCCCGAGGTGCAGGGTGCAATGGCTGCAAGTTATCAACTGGGCTACCGGGTGGCTTTACTAATTTCGGGCGGCGGGGCACTGGCGATAGGTGATGAGATTGCATTTTCACTGGCCTATCAGGTCATGGCTGTATTGATGGGTATAGGCATGATTACGGTGCTGATTATCAGTGAGCCGGAAGCCTCGCTACAAAATAGCGCGCAAAAGCTTTCGATCCTTCAGGAGCCGGCACACTGGTTCAATGAGGCGGTCATACAGCCTTTTGCCGATTTCTTTACGCGTAACGCATCACAGGCAGTAGTCATACTTTTATTTATTGGTATATACCGAATAAGTGACATGGTGCTTGGCGTGATGGCCAATCCTTTTTATCTGGAGACAGGCTTTAGTGGCCTGCAGATTTTTGGCTATGTAAAGACAGTCGGGCTTTTTGCAGTTCTTGGTGGTGCGGCACTGGGTGGTGTTGCAGTGCTGCGTTATGGGCTGGGTGGTCCGCTGGTATTTGGTGCCATTATCCTGGCCGTTACGAATCTCAGTTTTGTCGGTCTGGCTATAGTTGGTGCGAATATTCCCTTTCTGGTCTTGACTATTTGTGCTGATAACCTTGCCCAGGGTTTTACCGGTACGATATTTATTGCCTATTTGTCGAGCCTTACTAATATTTCTTATACGGCCACCCAGTACGCACTATTTACTTCTCTCATGGTTTTGCCGGGCAAATTTCTTAGTGGTTTTTCTGGTGTTGTGGTTGATGCGGTGGGATGGATAAGCTTTTTTCTTTATGCCTCACTTATGGGTATTCCTGCGATCATTCTGGCAGTGATGGTTAGCAAGCAAATGCAAGCAGACAGCCTGGATCGACTTAATTGATGGCTATTAAAGAGTGGCAGGTTGCGTCGCTGGAAGAAATTAACGACCCGGGTGCCAGAGAATTTCGAGTGGGTGATGGTGACTGGCCATTTCGTGGGATAGTGGTGCGCTGGAGGGGGGGCATATACAGCTACACTAATTCATGTGCCCACCTTGGGCATCCGCTAAATTTTGACCCGGACAGGTTCTTTACGCCGGATCAAAAATTCCTTCTATGCGGTTCGCACGGGGCTCTTTTCGAGCCAGATACAGGATTGTGTGTCAGTGGTCCCTGTCTGGGTGCGAGCTTGCACCGCCTGGTCTGCCGGGTAGATGGCAATAGTATTTTTGCTCAGGCACCCGACACGATGCGCTGAATCTGATACTGGCGGCCATTATTCGATTTCAGTTATCCGGCTGCGGTTTTCATCTACAAGTTCCATTTCCGATTGCCAGTCACGGATTGCAGCATGGTTCGTACCGGGAATATCCTCAATGCTGATGTCGACTGAACCAGACCAGTCTTCAGGAGCTTCTGCTGTTTCCGCACGCAGAGCTATCCATCCTTCTGGTTCTGTTTCATCCAGAGTTCCATCGAAATGCTGTATTTCGATGGTGCCATCATTTTCATCCATCGCAACAACCTCGAACAGGCTGCCGTCAGAGCTGCAATACCAGCGTCCAATTTCGGGGGCTTCTATCCCATTTCTTTTGTCCTTTTTCCTGCTGGAAATACGAGGAACATACAGGCCCACACATATTAAAATTTTACTTTTGTGAGGGTATCTATATTTATACGCTCTTCAGGGTGTAATGGGTAATTTGCTGCGTGTGCACCATGCGCGTTCCCAATTGCTGTGGCCCAATTTGCTGCCCCGCGTATCAAAGCGAGTGATCGTGCGATCCTGTGGTGCCTCTGGAAGTGCTATGAACTCGGGGCTATTGGACATAACCTCAGCAATATGTTCGGCATAGTTGGGCCAGTCTGTAACGACATGAAAGATACCGCCCACCCGAAGTTTTTGCGCTAGAAGGCGCATAAAGTTGCGTTGCACAATGCGGCGTTTGTTGTGCCGCTTCTTGTGCCAGGGGTCAGGGAAAAACAGATTGACACGATCCAGGCTGCCATTTGCAATTGATGTTTCGAGCACCTCAACTGCATCATGACGAATAAGCCGAAGGTTGCTGATGTTATGTTGCTCAATTTGTAACAAACAATGACCAACACCGGGTTCATGTACTTCTATACCCAGAAAACTTTTCTCGGGTGCTGCCATTGCCATAGCCGCAATATTTTCTCCATTACCAAAGCCGATTTCCATGACGATGGGGGCTGCCCGACCAAATTGCGTGGCCAGATCAATAGTCTGATTATCAATATTCAGGCCAAAATTCGGCCAGAGTTCATCAAGCGCACGTCTTTGAGCGGCTGTCTGTCTGCCGGTACGTAATACAAAGCTTCTAATTTGCCGGTGATGTGAATTCTTAGTTTCAGTGCTGCTAGTCATGGCGGCCAATGATAGCGTGCAAGGCGGCTACAGTTTATGTTTTGCTTATACCAATAAGCATAAAAAACAGCTGCTTAGATGAAAATTGCTCTCAAGACCCCGATTTTCAGGCTTTGCCGGTCAATATCAATAATTATGGGTGCGCTTTCTGTCTCAGCAGCTAAAATACGCGGCCGTACTGCTGTTACTAAAGGTTCTAAGGCCGTTTTGTCTGGTGTTGTGCCAGATTCGTTTAGCGCTTTGGGGAACCACACTCGTTAATTGCAGTCGGAACAAGCTTACAAATTGTCGGATTTCAATTCGCAGAATGCGAATGCCCGGCAGGAGAAATCTGCATGCTTAAACCCGGAAGTCATCTGGCCACTCTTTGTTCTGCCCTATTGGTAGTTGCTTTCCTGTATGGGTGTGGAAGCAGCGAGCCTGATCTGGTTGTGGCACCGACCTATGATGATTCACCGTTACAGTTTGGTATTTCTTTTTCCGGCAGTCAGGCGAAGTTCAGTTGGGACACGGTTGAAGGTGCAAGCCAGTATCGCCTGACCCAGACGGCGGGTGATGAGGATATTATTGCTGGCCGTGAATTTGTCACAGGAGATTTGAGTGCAGGCTTTGATATATCTACCGTGACATATGATGCAGCAGTCACAGAATTTTTACTCGAGGCTTTTAATGCGATTGATGGATGGCAGATGGTTGCCGCTCAAAATGGTTTGGGGACGGCCGTTGTAAGTAGTGAACTAAAGTTTTCCTGGATAGCAGTCGAAGGCGTAACTGAATATCGCCTTACTCAGCTGGAAGGTGATTTCACCGTTATTGAAGGTGAGTTGTTGACCTCAGAGCTAGAAGTCACTATCGACATCACTGGTAATGAATCCAGTGTGTCAACGCTGCTATTTTTGCTTGAAGCTTATGTTCCCGATCTGGATGAGCCTGATCTGGATGAGTGGAAGGAGATTCCGGTTGGTAATGACTTTAGGTGGGATCTGGTGCTTCTCAGATCACCATTGATGCTTGAGTATCCCTCTACACCGCGTACGATCGCATTCGGCTGGGGTGGAGTCACGGATGCTGAACAATATCGGCTAACGCAAACAGCTGGTCGCTTCCAGATTTTATCTGGAAATCAAAAGCTCTATGCAGCTAATGAGTTTATTGATCGATTCCAGGTGCCTGTGCACTTGTTCGATTGGGCCGGGTCACGGTTTACGCTGGAGGCTTTTGTTGATGGCGAATGGGTACTAATTGGGCAGCAGGATACAGCTGGTGCATCGAGTGCAGCTACCCAGTCTTTTACAGAGACTGATGTCTATGCCAATTCGATTGAGTTTCGGTCACAGCTGGTATTTGGATCGAATCTGGCACTGAGTGAAGATGGTAAAACTATGGCCGTTGGTGCCGTGGGTGAAACATCAGTTCCCCCGGATCAGCGCGAACGGGAAAAAATTGAAGGGGCAGTTATATTTGGGAGTGAACTACAGTTTTCCTGGGATGAAGTTGCAGGTGTTACGGAGTATTGTCTTAAACAAATAGAAGGTGATATCACCATTATTGAGGATGAGCTGCTAGCCGAAGGATTGCAATTAACTATCAGTATCGCTGATCCTAATCTGGACTCATCGACACTGGTTTTTTCACTTGAATTCAATGATCCTGACATGGGCTGTCAGGAAATTGTCCCTGATAACGGATTTATCTGGGAGCACGTACAAGCAATTGTGGCAGCCCGAAACTCGGGCGCAGTATTTTTATACGACCTCGAAACTAATGAGTCAATTAAAATTAAGTCACCGCTTCTGGATGCAGACGATCTATTCGGCAGAGCAGTGGCTTTAAGTGATGATGGCCAGATTCTGGTGGTCTCAGCCCATAGGGAAGACAGTAGTATTACCGGCGTGCGGGCTGCGCCAGATCCGCTCCTGGATAACAATAGTGCACGTGAATCAGGGGCTGTATACGTTTACCTGCGTGATGGTAATGAGTGGAATCTTGAGGTATACATAAAGGCTCCGTTCATTGACCCTACCCCTGTGGATGAGAACGGTGATTTTCTCGTAGATGAGAATGGTTTCCCCGCATATGAATCGGGTGATTCTTTCGGCTGGTCAGTTGCTTTGTCGGCCGATGGCAGCAAGCTCGCAATATCAGCAATACTTGAAGATGGTGACGGGTTAAGCCCCGATAACAATAACCTGTCAGATTCTGGCGCAGTATTTGTCTATACGCGCGACATAGATGGCATATGGACACAAGAGGCCTATCTCAAGGCCGCTAGTGCAGGAGCCGGGGACTTTTTCGGTAATGCGCTCACTATGAGTGCCGCTGGTGACTATCTGGCTATTTCAGCTTCGGGTGAATCCAGCGGCAACGGTATGTCTGAAGATGACACCAAACCCCTGTCCGGCGCTGTGTATGTTTTTGCACGTGATGCAGCAACCGGTACCTGGCAAGAAACGAGTTACCTGAAAGCGTCAAATGCTGGTGCAGGTGATCTGTTTGGTCAGTCCATAACTTTTGATGCCGGCGCAAATATTCTTGTTGTCGGAGCACCGCGGGAAGACAGGGATTTCTTCCGGTGTCGTAGCTGTAAATTCCGGTAGCCTGTCAGATGGTATAGGTGCTGCTTATATATTTGAGCGCACAGGAGCAGGGCGGGAAGCAGTAGCTGGGCACAAAAGGATTTTTACTTCAAGGCCTCTAATCCAAATGTTGCGACTGAGTTTGGTCAGTCTGTTGTGCTCAGCAGCGGGGGTGATTACCTTGCTGTTGGGGCCTGGGGTGATTCCTCTACGTCAGGTGGTATTAACGGGAATCAAAGTGCCAATACAGGACCTGGTTCCGGTGCAGCCTATATTTTTCAGCGTCAAAATGATAATGACTCATGGCGGCAGATTGCCTTTGTCAATGAGCCGATACCCTCATCCTATCTCTTTTTTGGTTCATGGGTTGATTTTGCATTGAACGGGGAGATGTTCGGGGTGGCAGGTAATTCTTTGGGGCCGGAACAGGCCGATGGAAGCAACCGGATTACCGGATTACCAGGCAACGTTTTCCTTTATTAACTGTTATGTGCTGCTGCTTTTACGGCGCAGGGTCATAGAGCCGATTAGGCTAAGGCCTGACAGCATTAACCAGGCAGATGCTGGTATGGGTACGGTTGTTTTACTTGTGATAGTAGATCGATAGTTCGTGCCAGCAAGTTCGGCAATTCCAGGGAAATCAGCAGCGAGGCCAAAGTAGATACTTTCTCTTTGGGTCGCACTGGTTGCACAGCTCACAATTTCTTCGGCACAAGTAATATTGTCTATAGCAAAACCAATCAGATCATCTTTGAATGTAAAGTCGACTAGTTCCGCAGTCATTAGCACGGTTGATGGGTCTGTAATGCCAATCCCTGCGATTGTACCCGTGATCTGCACGGTTCCGGTGCCGGGTATTAAGTTGCCGTCGCTGTCAAATTGAGCACTCAGGTCAAATACGCCAGTTGATCCGCCATAACTGGTATCCATGGTCTCCCAATAGCTAAAAGAACCCTGGTTGTGGGCAAAAAGGTTGTAGCTCCCGCTCTCTCCACCAAACACGTTCTGCACGATAAGGTAGTTGTCGTACCAGCTTTGGATGTCGCCGCCAAAACTATTAATGCCATCATTGAAAATGAAGCTCGGCGCGCCTGCTTCCGGAATCCCGGTAAGTTGGGTTGATGGGCTTATCAGCGCAGCTGCGGCATTCCCTTTCGCCGGTGCAAGCAGCGTAATGAACAACAACAGAATGGTAGTTGCTGATAAAAAAGCCGTAGATATTATTTGGTTCCGCATGGTACGCCTTTGTGCAGGTAGGGCAGTTTTGGCCCCGAATACACTGAAGCGTAAGGGTTACAAAGAATTATTGACGTGATTGGTGTCGCGTTTTTTTACAAAAAATGAACTATTTAACAAAATAAAAAAATGCGGGCCCTGGGATAGTCCGGGCATATATGTAAAGGGCTGCCGACCATACGGTGTCACAAAATACAGGCCTGTTTTAACGGATTTAGATAAAAATAGAGTTGTCTCAATTCTCAGTTCGCTGTGCGATATTCAGCAAGCCTTTCCAGCAGCCATGATTTTGTGGTCTGTACTTCTGCTCCGGGGCAAGCAAGGGCATAGGGTTTGCCAGTCCATGAGCTTTTGCTGGCCAACTTGTAGATGAATTCATCAGCATTATCGATAAAGCGGCGAGTTTTTTCATATTTCATCCGCAGGTGACTTTCTGCATTTGTAGCAGGGTGCTGGGTGCCGTTGCGAATAAATACGCAGTTACTGCGGCCAACTGAAGTAAGCAGATACTCAATCTCAGCATCATTATCTTGCGCCACTGTAACTGTTGCAAAAGCTGTAAGCATAATTGCTGCCAGTAGATTTATTAGTAACTTTCCGGATAGAGCCATCATGGTTAATACCTGAAGTTCAAAATTCCAGCATCATTGACATGGGATTATGATCAGAACTGTCAATCGAATGGCTAGTGCCTGCTACTACACGTATGCCCCGAACAAAAGTATGGTCCAGCGCGTAACCGAAAACCCGCTTACGGTAGTCATCGGTATAGCTTACCGGCTCAAGGTTTCGGGCTGCTAGTGCCTCAAGGACCAAATCCCTGCGTGCTTTGCGCCATGTATTGAAATCACCAGAAAAAATTACTGGCCCGGTGTGTTGTTCGACCAGGCTAAGTGCCTGCAATAATTGTTGGCGTATGTCGTGCAGCCCAAAAGTAAAATTTATCATGTGTAAATTTATGACAAGTAAAGTCTCATCTGTGCCGCTTAGGCTGAATTCTGTAATGTTGGTTGCTTTTGGTGACCGTAACCATGGTTCATAGTTTGTCAGGCTACATTGAGCCAGCGGCTTGACCCTACTGGCCGTTACAACACCTGTGCTCACATCGGCTCGCTGGTAACCGGGTGAAAAAGACCAGTGAAATGCCGGATCAAGATCGGCAAAAGCTGCGCTATTGCGTACAGATTCCTGCAATAAAATAAGATCGACATCATTTGCGAGTCTGGTGAGGTCGGCTTGAATATTGGCATCTGTCTTTTTTTGCATATTCCAGTTCAGCAGGCGCATGCGGGTTTGATCCAGGCTGCGGGTGGCAGTAGTCGGCTCAGCCTGCAATGCGATACGGCACTGATCTATATCTGTCAGGATCGCCCCCGTCTGCCCGGCCTGAACGGAGGCATCCTGGCTGGTGCGGGCGATGTTTGCCTGTCCTGTGCAGGCGGTGAGCAACAGGCCCAGCCCGAGATAAATTAAAATGTGAAAAATCATTAAATATCCACTAGTTATACTTGCGTCTGAGGTCGGGCAGTAAATGCCCATAGAAGCAATAATGCCCAATTTGATGCTGTAGGTCGGGTTCCTGTGTGTCAGCCGCTGTTCAATACGGGTCAACAGTGATGGGGAAATCTGGGTATTCTAAAATTGCGGCTGGTTGGATAAGGACCGGTGGGCCAGCTGCATGAGTCTCTGCCAGTTGAGCAACAATCTTTGGACTCACCGGGGCCGGTTCGCGTTAGGGTATGCGCTGAATTTACGGGGACAAATGATAAATGCCTGACAGGCGATACACAGTTCTTGTTAATACCAGTACCCTTATGACGGGCGGTGTGCTGCAAGTTGCGGCCGCTTTTTTTGTTCATGCGGTTAAAGATCCTGATGCAGAGCATTGGCAGTTTCTTATTTCTGCAGGCGTTGCGCGTGAAATTGCCGGTTTCGGGATAGATCCGGAGGGGCCGCGTTTTCATGTGTTTAGTAAATCACCGGCTCGTGATGCTGAACAGCGGAAGCGGGTTCTGCAGATAGAATCAGCAATCAAGCCAGATCTTGTTTTTACGTTGTTTGGCCCTGCCTACGTTAGATTTAAATCAAGGCATTTGTGTGGCGTTGCTGATCCCTGGGTGACCCATTCCAATAAGATTGCCTTCAGGACACTTGGTTTTTCACTTGCAGCCCTTAAAAAGCTGGGTCTGATGTTCTGGAAGGCTGTCTGGTGGAAGACAGCAGACTATTGGTGGACTGAAGCGCCTATAGCTAAGGATGGTTTAATCTCGCGGCTTCGTTGTCGTCCTGAGCGTATTTTTATTGTGCCAAATACAACCGGGCCACAATTCAGCAATCGCGAATTCCAGCCCAAGTTCCCCGCCAATGATAAGCTGAAAATACTTTGCTTATCTGCCTATTACCGGCATAAGAATCTGGAATTGATTCCCGAAGTTGCACTTGAAATAAGTCGAATGCGCCCGGAACTGGATTTTCTATTTACGGTTACGTTGCCAGAGGACTGGCCAGAGGTTAAGGCCATCATGGCGCGAGCAGAGCAGCTGGGGGTAAAAGATCGTATTCAAAACCTGGGCAAAGTTGCCGTCACTGATACGCCAGAATTGTATGAACAAAGTCATTTAACTTTTTTGCCTTCACTGCTGGAGGTTTTTTCTGCTGTTTATCCTGAATCTTTGTGCACTGGTGTTCCGCTCGTCACGACTGATCTGCGTTTTGCACGGGATGTCTGCAAAGATGCAGCGGGCTATTTTGAGCCAGCAAACGCCAGTTCAGCTGCTGCCCAGATAGTGCGCCTTGCAGAAGATGAACAGGCCTGGCGGAATATTTCTGACAGGGGGCGGGAAATTTATAAAGAGCTGCCAGATGCCGCTGCGAAATGGGAGTTGCAGAAGGAAATGATTACGGATGTCGCCGGACGTCCTTTCTAGCTGCACAATTTTTGGTTGTTCTTGCCGCCATATTGTATTTAGAGGTTGGCTGGCTTAAGTTTGAGCCTAATCTTGCTGCAATTATTGCATGCGGGGTACTCCCCTAGTCAGAATGCAACATTCTGTATTTATTAATATTTTTTCAGGCGGGGTCCTGTACTTTGGTATCTCGACTGGAGCGCCCCCTTAATATATGCTTCGCCGCTTATTTTGGATGCCCGTATTTCCATGTTTGTGGTGAGTTCTTATGGGCTGTCCCCTGTTTTTTGCCTCGCAATCAGCGTAGCTGATATCTGGAATTGTAAATGTTACCTATATCAAGAATCGGGCTGGCAGGTTGGGCATATTTTTTTCTGCTGATAGCGTTTACAGCTCAGGCAGAAGATTCTGCTTCAGCGGATACTATAAAAGAGGCTGAAAAAATTGCCGTAAGTGATAGTGCTGAATCTGCTGGAACAGCATTAGAATTTGCGCCCACGGACGCGGCAAATGATGGTGAAACAATTTCTGCAAGTGATAGTGCTGAATCAAATGCAATAGTCAAAGATGCTGCAAAGTATGACTGGGCATTTACCGGGTATGTTGCATGGTTATCTGGTGATCAGCTTGGTGACATGCTGCTTTTTAATGCAGAGCTTTCTAATAATAAGATTTGGGTTGCAGCATTGACGAAACGGGTAAAAACTTTTTACAAGGACGTGGACTGGGAAGTGGAAGGTCAGATAGGGAAGCATGGTGGTGGCGATGCCCATATGTACCATTGGGAGTTGAATGCACTTACCAGTTTGCGCTGGAACCGTGTCATCTGGGATAAATATGTTGATACAAGTTTTGCTGCCGGGCTAGGTGTTTCGTATGCCATCGAAGAGCCAATATTTGAAATAGAAGAGCACGAAAGTACCAATAAATTGCTTGCCTACATATTGGTCGAATTAACCTTTAGTCCGCCTAAATATCCGCAATGGGCCGGAGTGGTGCGCATACATCATCGTTCATCGGCCTATGGATTATTTGAGGAAGATATTCAGGGCGCATCAAACTCGCTGGGGTTTGGTATCAAGTACCGATTCTGAGCTAAGCGCTTGGTTATGCAGCGTTATTGGAGGGTATCCAGGTTCCTGGTGGCAGTTCTTCATCGCCCTTAAGAGGCACGCCTGTAGCGGTCTGCCGCGCCGCTAATTTCTCGCGTATTGGGTGCATCTGGTAAGGTCTGAACCAGAGTTGTATTACCCACTTCTCAATACCTTCGCCCCTTGGTGGGAGAGCCGCATGAGCGGTTTCGAGGTGTTTGCTGCCGTCCGGGTTCATATTCGTCCAGATGACGGCACGACCGGCTTTGGGCTGAACCGCGATGTTTAGTTCCTTAAAGTAAGTTGCGCCACCTTGATCTTCTTCCAGGTCATTCAGGTATATCAACATAGTGCAGAGCCGGTGATCTGACATAAAGCTATCCGAAAAATCATAGTGACCATGGTAGAACTCGCCATCGCCGTAGCGACTTATGTATATTTGCTCAGCATGGTCCATGGGCACCCCCGCTAACATCGCGCCGCGTGCGATGATGGGTAATACATTACTGGGTTGATGGTGTCTGTGAAATGCGACTGCATGAGACGAAGTTCGGCCTGAGTCATCAACTGCTTTGTTACCAACAATCACTTTGCTTCGCGCCAGATGGTCGCGTGCTTTATTAATCAGGTATTCTGCTTCTTCAGGCGTACAAAAATTATCAACGACTCTGAGGCCGGTATCCGCAATTACATGAACGGAAAATCCGCTTGGGAGATAATATAAGGGTGCTATTGGAACTTTCTTGGGAAATAATTTTGCCAAATAGTAATTTCGTCGGTAATTAAGCAGCATAAACCGATGTTTTAATTTTTGTAAAATACTATTCATTTTCAAACCGTAATAAATATCAAAAAATTTATCAATTAACTGAATCCCTTCCCATAATCGCTATCCGGCTCAACATCACCAGGCGCCCACGCTCCTGCCGGTAGAATTTCTTCTCCCGTCAGAGGTAAACCGCGTTCTGTCTGCGGTGTGTCACAGCTGGTTCTTGGTGTATCGATCATTTTGTAATTTCTGAACCAAAGCTGGATCACCCATTTCGTGGCGCCAGGTGCTACCGGCAAAGCTTCATGCAGAACTTCCGGATGACGGGTGCCATCAGGGTTAGTGTTGGCCCACATTACCGCGCGTCCACAACGGGGGCGCACCCCGATATTGAGTTTCTCAAAAATAGTTCCACCGCCTTCATCGTCGGCCATGTCATTGAGGTATATTAATGTCGTGTACAGCCGGTCACCATCAAATCCTTCATATGCATCCTGATGGGCCTTGTAGTATTCACCTTCACGATAACGGGTTACGTACACGCTTTCGACGTGATTGGCGGGTAAACCCAGCAACATGGCGGCTCGGGTAACTACCCGTAAGACGGCCGGGTCCTTGTTGTAAGGATCAAATACCACGGCGGTTTGCGATTTTCTGTAGGCATCTTTGATCCGTTTGTTGCTTATAGTAATCCGGCTATCGGTAAGTTGCTTGCCCGACCTTGCAATCAGATAGTCGGCCTCTTCACGCGTGCAGAAATTTTCTATAATTGCAATGCCGGTTTTCCCCGCCCATTTTATCTCAAACCCATTGGGTAGTAGCCCCAGGGGGAATACGGGAACCCGTACTCGGAAAACCTTGGCCATGAAATAACCCTTCCGGTCGGCTATCCACTGTCGGTAGTATTTAAGTTTTCTTATTATTTTGTTCAAATCGGAATATCTGTTTAACTGATGTTTATGATGGCCTAAATGGCACTGTCCTGGCAGCATGCCACAATGGCAGTCCACAGACCCGGAATCTACGCTAACTTACCAGCATAGGGTTACACCGCATAGCCCTATCAGGGAATCAGTATTTATACCTGTTTGGATACAATGTTATGTAGCATTCGTCCTGATTTTTGCATTGCCGTACAGCACCGGACGGAATCACCTGGCTATTCATCGCGCTAAATCAGCGTGTTGGCTATCAGTTCGCACGACTACTTGCTGGCTCAGAGTTGCATGCAGTTGAATTTTCTCTGGGACTATATGTTACAGCAACTATTTTTCACAGAGTTCCTTCATTGAATAGGAAGTCTGCATCATTAAAGTAAGAAACTGTTTTTGTAGCAAATCTGGCGTAATTACCCTCGTCGTCCACGGCATCTACAATGTCTCTGACATCATGAATATTCAAAAACTCCCACAATATAGTCCCGCTCACAAGATCCACTTCCAGTGTCTGACCTTGCCTTGTTAGTGATATCAGAGCCCGTTTGCGATCACTGCTGAGTTCAATGTGCCCTGCGGTAGAGCTTATAAAACTGGCGGTATCCGTGCTTGTGGCATTGGGATAAATTACTTTAACAGCATCAGTGTCCATATCAATTCTGACGATCCTTGAGCCGCCGCGTGTTCTTGAGGCACCCAGATTGTCGAATGCCAGCATGGGTGTTGTCACCCATATACCGGGGACTGTGTTGCAAGACCGTACGCCCGGATGACAGCCAGGTAATAAGTTTTGTGTGCCTGTCTATAACGGCGATGGTATTTATGCTGCGCAGGGAGACAAGCAAATTCCCGGCAGCAAGATGTGGTGAGGTTGCAGCATCCTGTTCGGAGATGACTCGGACGTCATTAAGATGTGTGGGGTCGCATTCACGGTATTTTAACGGTAGAGGCTGGTCGGAGTGTATAGCCTGAAATACCAGCCCCAGATAGTCTGAATCTACCAGTGACTGCAGAACTGATATTCGATCCACTTCGTTGCCATCCGGATCCAGTATTGCAATAATATCTTCCTGCAAGACTCCGCCGCTGCATTCAATTTGCAACTTCGACTTGCCGAGTTGGACAGGTACTTCCAATGGGCTAAATACCGGGACATAGATAAATCCATCTTTATCTACCGATAGCCAGTGGTGAGAAAAATTTTCTTTTTTCCATAAAAGATTGGAGTCTTTATCAAATTTGGCCAGACCAACACCATATGGAAATGTATTTCTGCCCTGATAAGTAAGTAGTAGATCACCATTCTTAAAGACGTGTGCCCCAACAGCATAGATATTACTGGCGCGATTAAATCCTTTAATATGTTCTGCGGTTTCCCAAATTAGTTCGGCCCCAATATCCCATACGTGCCGGATGCTGCCCTTTTTATCCATGAGCCAAGCTACACAGCCATTCAGAGGGCAATTAGATCGAAGTTGCTGATGGCCGCCCAGGACAAAAATTAGTTCATTTTCAAATCTCGAATCTGACCCATGATCTATAACGGTCGGCTTGGTATACCCACTGCTATCAAAGTATTCCATGCTGGTTGGCCAGTTCTTGCTTAGTTCTTCTTCCTGTGCCGACAGTAGCGCTGTAGCTGCTTCCTTTGCATCCGCGATAAAGTGGCTGGGCCACCAGCCAAAATGAACCGACAAGGCGCCATACACTATTGATAAAAAGCATAGTGCGAAAGCGGGGAGAAGTAATGCTAAAGAGGAGCGTTTCATGCTGTGAAGGCCAAGGTATGGAACAAGAGGAGGAAGAATTGATTCAGTATTAAAAAAGCAAAGTCTGTTGGTGATGAACGGTACGAAAACCAAAATTGGAAAGCAAGTTGCTGCCATGGAGCCAATCGGGCTGTCATCTGGCGGTTGCAGATACCTCCTGTGTAATGATTCACAAGTTCATATTCTTGGTAACCCAGAGAGATAACCACCTTAAGGCAGGCTGTAGTTATACGACATAAACCAGATATGTGAGCCTATTGTGTGGAATTATTTGGTATAAGTGGGCTCGGCATCCAGGGGTGAGGCGGGGGTTGAGGATTAATAGGGAGCAAAATGGAAGGCAGAAGTTAATGAATCAAAGCTCTATAGCGGTAATCGGTGGAAGTGGTTTTATAGGTACCCGGCTGATTGAGCTATTGATAGAAGCGGGCCATACAGTAACGATTGTGGATATACGCAATAGTGAAAAGTATCCTGAATTACGCAAAGCTGGTGATGTACGAAATATTGAGGATATTGTCAGTACATGTCGTGGCTGCGACACAATCTATAATCTTGCTGCTGAACATAAAGATGATGTACGCCCTCTTTCGCTCTATGACGATGTGAATGTCCAGGGTGCCCGCAATGTTTGTATTGCTGCAGAGCAATTAGGTATTCAGAAAATTATTTTTACCAGCACTGTGGCTATTTACGGTTTTTCAGAGAATGAACTGAATGAAAATGCCGATATTAATTATATAAATGATTATGGACGTACCAAGTACGAGGCTGAACAGGTTTATCTGCAGTGGGTCGAACGCAGTCCCGAGCGTTGTTTACGAATGGTGCGCCCCACAGCTGTTTTTGGCGAAGGCAATCGAGGCAATGTTTACAATTTGATCCGCCAGCTGGGCAAAAAGCATTTTGTTATGGTTGGTGAAGGATCCAATCAAAAATCTATCGCCTATGTAGGGAATATCGCAGCTTTTCTAAAGTTTCTGTTAACTGTTGACGGGGAGCAAACAGAGATTTTCAATTATGCTGATAAGCCTGATTTGCGGATGAATGAGATGGTTCCGTTGGTACGAGAGGCCTTTGGCTATGGGGCAAATTTACCTGTGAGGCTTCCCTACTGGTTAGTTTATCCGGTAGCGACAGTGCTCGATATGATTGCTGTTATTACGCATCAATCTTTCCCGGTGAGTCGTGTACGTATACGGAAGTTTTGTTCTAATAGCCAGTTTTCAACCAAGCGGCTTAAGGCCGCTGGATTTGAGGCAGAATATGAGTTGACTGCTGCTCTTCGTCAAACTATACGAGCAGAGTTTGATTTGTAGGCCCTGGATAAAACTATTTTCTTAATAGGCCTGAAAAAATCTGGCGCAGCCAAGGATCAATTTGAGGGCTTTCATGACAAGTTTCCGGAAGATCCAGAACCTGTTGTGCTGACTATTATTGCCAGTTATTTTGGCAAATTATTTTCTTTAATTAATTTTTTCAGTGGTTTGTGCCGACCATAAATTTATTATGCATTTATTGCCAGCCAAAGCTTGTGTGCTATGGCTGCTGCAAAATATCTTTGGGCAATTTATATGAGTACTAGCAGGGCAGACATGGGTACTTCCATGTTGGTGGCAGTAATTGCTGCCTTACTGTCATTCTTTGTTTACTTGCTCACGCTCTCCCAGTCGGTTGGTTGGCATGACTCTGCAGAACTCGCACTAGTGGCGTGGCAGCTGGGTGCAAGTCATGCACCTGGCAGCCCGGTTCATTCAATACTCGGTCATTTTATGATGCAGTTTTATGCCGAACCGCATAGAGCAGTCATATTACTTTCGGCGCTAACGGCAGGTGCTACAACAGGAATCCTGGCGCTATTGATTTATAGGCTGAAGCGGGATGTTGCAATAGCGCTATTTTCAGCACTTGTTTACGCATTCAGTTATCAGGTTTGGGCAGGTGCTGTGATGACTGAAATATACAGTCTGAGTATTCTGTTCCTCTCGATAGCGATACTAAATATATGGCTATGGCAGGCTAACGGCAAGTCATCCTACTTTACTGTCTGGATAATCGCTTATGCTCTTTCTCTGGGGGCATATTTTGCCAACATACTGTTGTTTCCTGCATTCGCCTATATGATTTATCGCAGCTCGGCCCGGCAGATATTAGATCTTCTGATTTTTTCATCAGTAGTAGCGCTGACAATTATTTTGATCGGCATAGCAAATTATTTGCTGGCCCAAAACGCCCTGCTTTTCGGAGAAATAGTCCCGGATTCTGTACTGAACATGGTGCTGTATATGTCCGGCTCACAGCATGCACCGCTACAGCTTGGTGATGCTGTATTTGTTCTGACACGGCTGATCGAGCACCTGGAGATATTTTCGCGCAGCCTTCTTTATCTGGGGCTTCCGTTGGGGTTGCTGGGGGCATTTTCCCTGACCCGGATGAATAAAGTATTCGGTCATTTTATAGCGCTGATCTTTATCATCTATATGGTTTACTACACGGTATTCGGCCCCGGCGACTATTTCATGATGGTTTTGCCAGCCTATTTTGTTTATGCAATATGGATCGCACTCGGTGTCCTGTGGCTAATCAGTTACCTACATAACCCGATAATAAAGTGGATTTGTCGCCTTCTGCCTGTTTTTATAGCTGGCGGTTTGTTGGTTACACAGTTTGAAGGGCGCCGGTTTATGGCGCAATCACTCAAAGCTGAGGATTTTGCAAACGTTACCTTTGAATTACTGCCCGATGATGCTTTGGCAATTACCGGATGGGCTGAGTATGCGGCCCTGCGCTACTTTCAGGAAGTGCATGGCATACGATCGGATATTAAATTTCTGGTTCCGGCTCGAAGTATTCGTCATTATCCTCATGGAGAGGTGGCAGACTATGTCGACTTAGTTGGTAGTTCCATTTGTACTTCGTCTGTCTTTACGACCAAAGAATTGCCTGATCTGGGAGATCAATATCAACTGCAGGTTAATACTAGCGAAAGTCGCTGGATGCGTGTGACCGGGGCCTCCGGTTTGCCGCCTGATTTTTGTCGGTAGAGCAAAAGCTTTGGTGGGCAGTGTAGCCAGAACGCCTTTCTGCAAAATGGCGGTAGCTTGATCTAAGGTATAAGAATCATGCTACAGATATTATTTTTTAACCGGGGCTTTGGCTATGAACCAGGATGAAAGACTCAATGAAATTATTCATCGGGTAGCCCGCCATGAAAATCTGACAGAAATCGAGCTGCCTCATGAACTGGCTGAACCATCATCATTTTTAAAGGTACTTAAAGCACGCCATTACAATTGGGAGTCTGATCACTTCCGTAAAATTTTCGGTATGCGATTTTCAGTAAAAATACCGCCTATACAGCAGCTCAATTGTATTATTTATCCTCGTTATGATTACAGCATGCCAATATTTATCTTTTTTTGCATGCTAACAAAGCGAAAGGTAATTGCCCATCTCAATGTAAATTGTCCATTTGATGATGCAGCCTATAAACAGCGTTGGGTTAACCCGCTAACGGATATGCTGAGTCGCTTCGCACCTTTTGATTGTGATGACCGTTATCCGGAGTGGATGAAAAAATACCGAAATGAAAGCACCATCTACGGCCTGTTCCCGCTCGAAAGGCTGCAGGATATAAGTGACTGTTGTTTTGCGTATCTGGACTACTATCTAAATCAGGTAAAAGATGAGGCTCCGGCGACTGATCCGGATCGCCTTAAGCAAATTGGAGCATTTCATGATCAATGGGTAGAGGATATACGTACGCAGGATAAGGCCCAGGGGATGATTGCAAAAATGATAGGGGCCAGGACGGCACGGCGTATTTTCTATGAGGTTACTACCTGAATGTTGGCCATAGTGAACTTAGCCATTAGGCGGAATAGCGAATAAATGCATAAACTTGATCAGGAAATTCTTAGGTGGATAGCGGAGCAAACAGACTCGAATGAGCTGAAAGCCCAAATTGATAGCGCCAACGTTATCAAGCGTGACTATATGCGGACCGGCTACTTCATTTTTTTCGATGTGGCCCCGGAGACGCTGCCGGTCGACAAGGCTTTAAGTCTGGTGTCACCAGATATCCTGAGTTCGGAGTTATTGGATGGGGCGGGCACAACCTTGTTTCTGCGCAACGGAAAGATTCATTACCTGGAGATATATGCACGGGGTGGTTTTTTCCCCAAAGTCCTTGAATCCTATAGTTTGGCCGCGCCCAGCTGACTCCCCGACTTATTGCAGGTCTTTGCGGCCTCCACAAGATCGATATATTGGTGAATTGGCCGCCACCTTATGTTGTATCGCAAAATACGGGTTTGGGCTGGAGGATGTAATACAGGCCTTTTCTGCCTTTGCCTTTGCGGCTTTTCACTATTGCTTTATGGCGCTGTCTACATCTAGCCATTGACATATGGGACGAGCGCCAGCAGGATTCCGTGTTCGCATAACAATGTGCCTTGAAAACCAACTGCACAGACAGGTTAAAGGTTAATACCTAATCTGTGAGGCAGGCCCGCAATCGTTGTCTGATTCGCGATCACGATCACGGCAACACGGATTCGACCAGAGTTAAATTGTGTCACTTACGTATCTGATCGATTGAAGGCAAGAATAATTACCGCAAGGGTATCCTGGCCGGCTTTGAGTTCACCGGTTTTTATATAATTAGAGACTTGGCACCACTTGGGTAGTGCCGAATAACAATCATTGAGAGATCGGGCCTTTTGAGCGCTTCATATATTCTTGGTATTTCCGCTTTTTATCACGACAGTGCTGCTGCCCTTCTTTTAGATGGGGAGGTTATCGCGGCTGCGCAGCAGGAGAGATTCACTCGTAAAAAGCATGACGAGGGCTTCCCGGCTGAGGCGATTCAGTACTGTCTCGATGAGGCGGGCATAAAGCTTGGTGATGTTGAATACGTTGTTTTCTACGATAAACCGCTGGTTAAATTTGAGCGTTTACTCGAGACTTATTTGAGCTATGCGCCGCAGGGTTTTCGATCTTTTGTTAAGGCCATGCCGATCTGGCTGAAAGAAAAACTCTATCTGAAAAGTACACTGAAGACCGAATTGTCCGCATTGGCAGGGTGTAAGAAAAATGATCTGCCACCACTAATGTTTACAGGGCATCATCAGTCCCATGCCGCATCAGCATTTTATTTCAGCCCATACGATAAAGCTGTTGTTCTCTGTCTTGATGGCGTAGGGGAGTGGGCTACAACATCTGCCTGGCAAGGTGATGGCAAAGAACTGACGCCGCTATGGGAAATAGATTTCCCCCATTCATTGGGATTGCTCTACTCTGCCTTCACATATTTTACTGGATTCAGAGTCAATTCTGGTGAATACAAACTGATGGGCCTGGCTCCTTACGGTGAACCCAAATATACTGATCTGATTCTGGAAAAAATAATTGACCTGAAGGAAGACGGTACGTTCAGGCTGGATATGCAGTACTTCAACTATTGCACCGGTTTAACGATGACTAACGATAAGTTTGCCGATTTGTTTGGCGGGCCGGCGCGTAAATCAGAGACTGATATTACCCAACGAGAGATGGACATAGCTGCATCTATCCAGAAGGTAACTGAACAAGTGGTGTTACGCCTTGCGCGTACGCTACAGAAGGAAACGGGCGCAGAATATTTGTGCCTTGCAGGCGGCGTTGCACTTAACTGTGTGGCCAACGGCATTATTCAGCGTGAAGGCCCCTTTAAGGATATCTGGATTCAGCCAGCTGCTGGTGATGCTGGCGGTGCCCTTGGTGCTGCGGCCGTCATCTGGCATGAGTACCTTGGCAACGAGCGGGTCAGTGACGGTAAAGACAAGATGCAGGGTTCCTACCTTGGTCCGCGCTATAGTGCTGACCAGATCCGGGAGCAACTTGATGCAGCCGGCGCCGTTTACCAGGAAGTAAGTGATGAGGTGCTGTTCCCGCGTCTCGCAGAGATTACTGGACAACGAAAATGTTGTAGGCTGGATGCGAGGGCGCATGGAATTTGGCCCACGTGCTCTGGGTGGCCGCTCTATTATTGGTGATCCGCGTAGCGCAAAAATGCAGCTAACGATGAATCTTAAGATCAAGTACCGAGAATCATTCCGGCCATTTGCTCCGTCTGTTATTGACTATCGTGTCGGTGATTATTTTGATCAGGCAACACCAAGTCCCTATATGTTGCTTGTGGCACCGGTCAAAGAAGAGCATCGAATCGCATTAACGGAAGAGCAGCAAAAATTATTTGGTATAGAAAAGCTGAATCTTAAGCGTTCTGAATTGCCGGCTATTACTCATGTTGATTATTCTGCTCGGATTCAAACGGTTCATAAAGAGACCAATCCTGGTTATTACGCATTAATCGATGCATTTAATAATCGGTCAGGCTGTGGTGTAGTGGTGAATACATCATTTAACGTTCGTGGCGAGCCTATCGTTTGTACACCTAATGACGCCTACCGCTGTTTTATGCGTACCGAAATGGATTTTTTGGTTGTTGAGAATTTCCTGCTCGACAAGACTGAGCAGCCGGCGTGGGAAGAAAAAGACGCCTGGCAAGAAGAGTTCGAGCTGGACTAAAGGTAAAGTAATGGCAAGTGGCATGCATGCGATCCCGGAGCTGGATAAAAAGGGCTACCGAGAATTTGGACTGGTAACCGGCGCAATTGTTGCTGGTCTGTTTGGCTTGTTTTTCCCCTGGTTGTTCGACAGGGCTTTCCCAGCAGAATTTCCGTTATGGCCATGGATACTGTTTGCGGTTTTGGGCACATGGGGCTTGATCGCGCCGATGACGCTCGGACCGATATACAAGGGTTGGATGAAATTTGGCCTGTTCATGGGCACTTACATCATGACGCCCTTAATCATGTGCATTGTTTTTTATGGCATGTTTATGCCCATGGGCCTGGTGATGCGTCTGTTTGGCAAGGATGCGATGGCGCGGAAGCTGGACTCGACTGCGCAAAGCTACCGGATAGCCAGCACCAAGCCGCCGACGAAAAATTTGGAGAGACCTTTCTGATGATCGATTTTCTAAAAGATTTATGGGATTTCATGCGCGAGCGCAAAAAATTCTGGCTGGCACCCATAATAGTGGTAATGCTTCTGTTGGGCGTGCTCATTGTTGTTGCACAGGGCTCTGCTGTAGCGCCGTTCATATACACACTATTCTAGTCTGCCTGTGGGATTTGATTAGAACCCGAGCAGCTGCCTGCGCCAGGTGTGGTCAGCTGCTTTTTTTTGGGTGGGCCCTTTGTCATTCGACACTATCGGCCACAGTGCGGCATATTAAGACATAGCTTTATTGCTATTCTGGCCAGTGTCCACTGGTGGTATCATCACTATGGCTGACATATGTAAGGCATGCTAATAATGACTACGCAAGGCAAGCTCAATCTATTGGGAATAATACTTCTTCCGGGGGCGGCAGTACTGGGTGCCGCGCTGGCGACCAGTAATGGCGTTTTTAACGCCTATACAGATACCTATATATTTATATTTGCACTGAATTGTGTGGTAACACTTCCAGCGGCATTGCTAAGCGGTTTATTTCTGCGGAGATCACTGGGAAATAAATCTCGCTGGATCGCTATCCTGCCGACGCTGGTTCCCGTTGCAATTGGGTCGTATTGGTATATTTGGCGGGGCATTTCGCCGGCTGCTGTAGCTCCTGGGGCAGAATATATCGGTGCCCCACAATATCTGATCGTCATTTTGTTGGTTATCAGTTTCTTAGTGCTGCTTATCAGAGTGACTGGAATCGTCTCCCGCGTAGATTGATTGTTTGTGACGACGGAATAACCTGTTGCGAAGCGCTAAAGATGCCGTTTGAATTAAATATTTATTCAATAAATTCAACTAATAAGCCAAATTCATGAGCGTAGATAATTTAACCAGCGTGTTGCCGGTCCCCGCGAGATATTGCCCTTACAGCCAATTGGGTGATCAGCCAAATATTATTGTTGATGGCAAAGAGCAACACGCGACAGTGCTGACACTGTCGCACTGGCCATGGAACAGCACACCGAAAGGGCTGTTGCGAGATACTTCAACGGATATTGTATTCGCTTACCTTGATTCGCCCCGTCATCATGTTGATATTCCCCTGGTCTCGAATAATCATTTTGATGAAGACGGTTTACTCAGTATGTATGCGTTGGTTGATCCTGCTAATGCTATTGCTCATCGTGAGTTAATGATAGCCACATCGCGGGCCGGTGATTTTGCTATCTGCACGAATGCTGATGCTGCAAAACTGTCATTCATACTGGCGGCACATGCTGACCCAGACTTTGAGTTGCTACCTGCCGAATTATTTACGGGTTCGGCTGCCTCCCAGGTTCATGGGCTTTATTCCGCCATGCTGGAAAAACTACCCGCTTTAATGCGTGATATTCCCGACTATAAGGTCTACTGGGAAGGTGAACTGGCACACTGGAAAGAAAGTGAAAAGGCGATTGCCGAGGGCAAAGTTGTTATTGATGAAATTCCGGATTTGGATCTTGCTATTGTTCATGTGCCGGAAGATATGCCTGTAAAAACAGTACGCCGATACCTGCAAAAATGGCAAAGATCTGTTCATCCGTTTGCAGTGCATAACATTACGCAGTGCTCACGAATCGTCTGGATTAAGGGCGCATCAATTGAAATGCAGTATCGCTATGAGAGCTGGTTGCAATTGGCTTCGCGGAGACCGCTAATGCGTGTTGATCTTGCAGGACTCGCAGACCAGCTTTGCGATTTGGAGACAGCAGGCGGTGAGTGGGTTTTTGAAGGCATTAATGAGGTGGCTCCCCGATTGCACCTTAAAGGATCCTGTCGATCATCTATTAGCGCCGATGAATTCATGCAGCAATTAAGTAGCGTGCTGCGTACCGATCCCCCAGCCTGGGACCCTTATAACCGGCCAGATTGAGTTTTATACATGCCTATACGTCCATTTCATCTGGCCATACCCGTTCATGATCTGGAAGCAGCCCGGAATTTTTATGGCGATGTGCTTGGCTGTCCCACCGGACGCAGCGCCGAACACTGGATAGATTTTGATCTGTATGGGCACCAGCTGGTATGTCATGAAATTGCCGCTTCTGGAGGTGTGCTGGCTGGGACACCATTCAATACTGTTGATGGTAAAGCCGTTCCAGTCCCGCATTTTGGTGTTGTATTGGATTGGCATGATTTTGAATCACTGGCAGAACGCCTTAAATCGCAGGCCGTGCAATTTTTGATCGAACCATCAGTTCGCTTTGTGGGCCTACCGGGTGAGCAGGCTACGATGTTTTTGGCAGACCCATCGGGTAATATGCTTGAGTTCAAAGCAATGCGTGATCCTGAGCAACTATTTTCTGCCTGAGATTTAGCGCCATGATCTCTGTTCCATATAAATCACTGGCAGGAGTAATCCTTGCTGCTGGCGGATCGAGGCGCCTGGGCCAGCCCAAGCAGCTTTGTGAATGGGAGGGCAAGCCTCTTATTTGCCATGCTGTCGAGACCAGCCTCGCAATCTGTGGTGCAGATGTGATCGTTGTAACGGGAGCAAATGCGAGCGAAGTCGAGGCTAGTATTCACAACTATCCAGTCCGGATTGCCCGAAACCCGGATTGGGAAATGGGTATGTCCGCATCACTGCGGACTGGTATACAACAATTATGTGGTACCAAAATTTCGGGAGTGCTGGTGATGCTTTGTGATCAGCCTTTGCTCAACGTAGACGATCTCACGCACCTGGTTACCGTTTGGCAAACATTGCCAGAGGAGCCAGCAGCATCAACCTATAAAGGTGTAACGCGTGTTCCCGCAATTTTCCCGGAGCATTGTTTGCCTGCGCTGATGACGTTGCAGGGCGATACGGGTGCTCGGTCACTGCTCGATGCCTACCCAACGGTCAGTAGTGTCGAAATTCCGTCTGCCGCCTTTGATATTGATACGGTGGAAGACCTGGCCAGGCTAAATGCTCATAAACCAGATATTAATTAGGATTTCAAATAGTGATAAAGCTAAATATTGAATATTTTGCCATTTTGCGAGAACGAGCAGGGCTCGACTGCGAGCAGATAGAAACTGAGGTCGCAACCCCTGCGGAGCTCTTCGCGGAGCTGACCAAACGGCATGGATTTCCCGAGCTGACAACAGTTAAGGTTGCAATTAATGATGAGTTTGGGGACTGGCAAGCTCAATTGAGGGATGGTGATTCAATTGTGTTTATTCCACCGGTAGCGGGCGGATGATTGACTTCCGCATCGAAGAAAACAAGTTTCAACCCGAACAAGAAAGAGATGCTATTGCTGCACCAGAATGTGGCGGCTATGTCTCCTTCGAAGGCTGGGTACGTAACCGCAATGAAGGTCAGGAGGTTCTGCGTCTGGAGTATCAGGCTTATGAGGTGCTGGCATTAAAGGAAGGTCGCCGGATAATGGCAGAGGCAGCGGAGCGATTTCCGATGGAAAATGCAGTGTGTATTCATCGGGTGGGCATACTGGAAATCGGTGATCTTGCCGTATGGGTGGGCGTCAGTGCCGGTCATCGGGATGAGGCTTTCAAAGCCTGTCGCTATATTATCGATGAGATCAAACACCGTGTGCCTGTCTGGAAAAAGGAGTACTACAGCGGTGGGGATTCGGGCTGGGTTAATTGTGAGGCTTGTGCGAATCACACACATGATCAGCCCAGCTAAGCTGGCGGGGCAGTCTTTACAGAAATTTTAGCAGGATTATTTTTCGTTGCGTTCCCGCTCTACAAGTTCATCAGTAACATCAATCATGTCACCAAAGGTCTTTATATCTGTCCCATCCGTTGCATATTTGCCGTTAATAACCAGCACAGGGACGGAACGAATGCCATAACGGCGGGTAAGATTTTCCGCACGTTTGACGGCACTGGTGACTCCAAAGGACTTGTATGTTTCTTTGAAGGTTTCCTCATCTATATCGAATTCAGCAAATAACGAGATCATGTCACTCTCGTCGGTAAGCATATTCCCGTCCTGGTGGATAGACTTAAAAATGGCTTCGTGAGCTTCATCCATAACATCGAGTGCTTCAGCGGTGTACATCAGGCGTGCGTGTACCTGGTTTGTCGGATTCCAGATAACGGGGATTTTTATGAAAGCAACATCAGCAGGTAAATCCTGCGACCATGTTTTTAGCACCGGGTCGAAGTTGAAACAATGCGGGCAGCCGTACCAGAAAACCTCGGCAACTTCGATCTTATCGGGTGAACTGCTGGTGCCCTGGCTGGTTGTCATACGTCTAAAGTGCTTGCCTTCGCTGTACTTCCAGTCTGCCGTGCCAGTTTCTGCTTGCTGCCCGGTTTCCTGCAGAACTATTTCACTCTCCTCTTCAATTTCCTGATCCAGCCCCTCCGTTTCGGCTACGCCGCCAAGCGCTTCCAGTGCAGCTGCTTCCGTGGCTTCGTCAGTAGCAGTCTCTGTGGCAGGCGTCTCGGCAACGGTTTCTTCCTGATTCTCTACTGGCGGTGTGTCTGCGGCCTGTTCCGGCGGATTGCCGCAGGCAGCCAGTGCCAGCAGAAGAATGACCAACAGACTATCTGTGAAAGGGTGGATTTTGCGTAGATACATCAAATCAAACCTCGTAATACCTGTAGAGAGAAAGCCAACCATATAGCCTTACATCATGCTGAATGATTAATGCTTTTAATATAAGCCCTGCATGTATGCAGCAACCGCTGCAATTTCATCTGTACTTAAGTGCTCGGTAATGTTCCGCATTATCTGACTTTGGCCATCACTGGTGCGGGCGCCATCCTTGTAGTCATTCAATTGTTTCGCTGTATAGGCAGCATGCTGGCCCGCCACTGCCGGGTAGGCAGCGGGTGCATTTCCCTGACCAGTTGGTCCATGACAAGCAATACAGGCACTGATCCTGGTTTCTTTGTTGCCACCGCGATACAGTCGGCCACCGGTGCCAGCAAGGTCAGGGTCAGCAGTGCGTCTGGCCGGCGTTTGACTTGCAAAATATGTGGCCAGATCAGCTATGTCCTGCTCGCTCAGTGCAGAAGCCTGTGCACCCATCAGTACATCTGATCGGGTGCCATCTTTAAAGGCTTGCAACGTAGCAACCAGGTAGCTTTCATTCTGCCCGGCGATACTTGGCCATTGCGGGTTGACGCTATTGCCATCCTTGCCGTGGCAGGCAGCACAAGTGGCGGCCTTCTCAGCGCCGGCAGTTACATCCCCTGCCAAAGTCTGGTTGCTAAGCAGCGTCATAGCACCAAAGACAGAAAGTACCTGCAGTACTGTTTTCCCGTTGGAGAAACCCCGCAGCCAAAATGTGCGGGAGAGACCTGGTCTATTTGCTGTATTCCGAATCAAGTTAATACGCCTTAAGCTTGCTTAAATTTTATATGTGCTGCCTCATGTTACACTGCGAGGCAGCGGCGCATTTTACACGAAAACCGGGGGCTTAGGGTCGCCGTGAGAATCTGATGTCACATTATCCCCAGGCCGGTTTCCTGACCAGTGCTCACCAGCCTAAGCAATTTGTTGCGGATGAAGGGGCTGAGGTTGCCTTTGCCGGTCGTTCCAATGCTGGCAAATCCAGTGCGATCAATACTATTGTTAATCAGCGAAATTTCGCACGCACCAGCAAAAGCCCGGGGCGCACGCAATTAGTAAACTTTTTTCAATTGCGCGACGAGCAGCGCCTGGTTGATTTGCCCGGCTATGGATACGCAAAGGTTCCGCATTCTGTCCAGAATCACTGGCGGAAATTGATGGGGGCTTATTTTGAGCAACGGCAGTCTCTCGCAGGATTGATTGTAGTGGTGGATATACGCCGGTCACTGGGTGATTATGATTGGCAAATGATTGATTGGGCCCGGCAAGCAGGCTGCGCGGCGCATATCTTACTAACCAAGTCAGACAAACTTAAGCGTGGAGCTTGCATCAGTACCTTGAACCAGGTTAACAAAGAGGTTGGGGAAAGTATTAGTGCCCAGCTTTTTTCGGCGACCAAGCGTATTGGTGTTGAAGAGGCCAGGGATGCATTGGATCGTATGGTCGGCCTTGTACAGGAATAATGGCGGATTAGGCGGGTAAAAGCGGCAGGCAAAATAATGCCGTAAAAAAAAGGCCGGAGAATAATCTCCAGCCTTTTAGGTAAAAAAGTGCCTCGGACGCAGAGTACAGGGGAGCGCCCGAGGCGGGTAACCGGCTTGGGGAAACCGGAAACCAACCCGCCAAGGGAGGCTGGCGGGAGACGTAGAACGTCTACCTCATTATGACTCAATTTAAAGAAAAATGTTCAGTTTGTTCCACATTGTTAGTGGGCTTCATTCCAGTTTTCCCCAATACCGGCGTCTACCTTAAGTATTACGCTTAGCTGCGCTGCAGCGGACATTAGTTTGCAAACTTGTACTGCGACCTCCTCCGCCTCACCTGAGCGCACTTCAAGCACCAGTTCATCATGAACCTGCATGATCATTCGGGCATCTGGCTGTTCCTTCTGCAACCAACCATCGATTGCCAGCATGGCGCGTTTGATGATATCGGCTGCAGTACCCTGCATCGGGGCATTTATTGCGCTGCGTTCCGCATATTGCCGCCGTTGCGCTTGTCGGGCATTTATATCAGGCAGATATAAGCGCCGACCAAAAACAGTTTCTACATATCCCAGTTCCTGAGCCTGCATCCGGGTTTTCTCCATATAGGTTTTAACGCCGGGGTACCGGTCGAAATACAGGTCTATATAATCCTGTGCTTCAAAGCGGGTGATATTCAGTTGTTTGGCAAGCCCAAACGCTGACATGCCATATATCAGCCCAAAATTAATGGCCTTGGCAGAGCGTCGTTGTTCATCGGTGACCTTATTCAGATCAGTGCCAAATACTTCGGCTGCGGTTGCACAATGTATATCTCTGTCATTTGTAAAGGCTTCTACCAGGCCCTTGTCGCCTGAGATATGCGCCATGATGCGCAATTCAATTTGTGAATAATCCGCTGCAAGTAAGCTGTACCCTTTGGGTGCAATAAAGGCCTGCCGAATGCGTCGCCCCTCATCTGTACGGATAGGAATATTCTGCAGGTTGGGTGACGAAGATGATAACCGACCGGTTGCCGTCACTGCCTGATGATAGGAAGTATGGATTCGACCCGTACGCTTGCAAATTTGTTCGGGTAGTCTGTCGGTATAAGTTGATTTCAGTTTGCTTAGTCCCCGATGCTCAAGCACCAGCCGGGGTAAATCATAGTCATCTGCCAGTTCCTGCAACACATCTTCTGCAGTTGATGGCTGACCTTTGGGCGTTTTGCGAATAACCGGTAGTTTTTGCTCTTCAAATAATATTTGCTGGAGTTGTTTTGGTGAACCAAGATTAAAGTCATGCCCGGCGGCGGTATGTGCTTCCTTCTCCAGTGCTGCGAGCTTGCCTGTGAGCTCGGCACTTTGTTGTTTGAGCAATTCTGCATCAACCAGTACACCGGTTTCTTCTATATCCTGCAGTACAGTAATCAGGGGCTGTTCTATTTGGGTATAGAGATTTTCCAGCTCCCCCGTATGCTGAATTTCAGGCCAGAGCTTGTGGTGCAGACGGAGGGTAATATCAGCATCTTCGGCTGCGTAAGGTGCTGCCTGCTCAATATTTACAGCATCAAAGCAAATCTGTTTGGCCCCTTTGCCGGCCACTTCTTCGTATTTCGTGGTTTCTATCCCAAGATAACGTCGCGCCACCGAGTCCATGTCATGACGTGTAGCAGTGCTGTTTAATACATAGGACTCAAGCATCGTGTCAAAAGCCATGCCGCGTAGTTTGATGCCATGGTTTGCCAGTATATGTGCGTCATATTTAAGATGGTGGCCGACCTTGGCAAATTGCTCACTTTCAAGCCAGGGTTTCAGTTGTTCCAGTACCGATTCCCTGTCGAGCTGCTGCGGGGCATCCGGATATTTATGTGCCAGCGGTAAATAGCAGGCCTCACCCTCTGCGACCGCGAATGAAAGGCCGACAATTTCTGCTTGCATGTAGTCCAGGCTGGTTGTTTCACTATCAAACCCGGTTAGTTCTGCTGCATGAATTTTCTTAAGCCATTTTTTAAATTGTGCTGTAGTCAGGATGGTCTCGTAATTAGTATCCGTGTTGTCAGCGGTCGGGGGCGTAGTAGTAATTTCATCGTTAACAGATTCATCACTGGCATCGAGCTTTTTTAGTAGCGCACGCAGTTCGAACTGTTCATAAATTTCTCGTAGCGTTTTGAGGTCGGCAGCATTCTTTGCCAGCTCATCCGGGGTTTGTGGCAGGTCAAGATCGCAGTCAATCGTAGCCAGCTTGTATGACAGCAATAAAGTATCCCGGTTTGCTTCTATGCGTTCCGCCAAACCTTTAGCACCGCGTATTGGTAACTCGGCAATTCTGTCCAGACCAGTGAGTATGTCATCGATGCCATCAAATTCTGCCAGCAATGCAACGGCTGTTTTGGCGCCCACTTTGGGCACGCCAGGGATATTGTCTGAGCTGTCGCCGACGAGTGCGAGGTAGTCAATAATCTGGTCTGGTCGTACCTGGAATTTCTCCACCACCCCGGCAGTATCCAGTGGCCGTGGTTGATTGCCCGGGCCTCGGGGCATGGTATCGAGCAGGGTAATCTGGTTGTTGACCAACTGAGCCATGTCTTTGTCGCCAGTGGCAATCACTGTAGTAATGTTCGCTGCGGCAGCACGGGTTGCCAGGGTGCCAATCACATCATCTGCTTCGACACCCTTAATGCTCAGCAGCGGTAAACCCATTGCTTCAATGGCTGTTAGCAGGGGTGCTACCTGTTCACGTAAATCGCCCGGCATGGGCGGCCGATTTGCCTTGTACTCGGCAAACAGCTCATCTCTGAAGGTCTTGCCGGGCGCATCCATTACAACGGCGATTAAATCCGGCTGCTGATCTTTCTGGATGCGGGTGAGCATGTTAAGTACGCCCAACAGGGCGCCTGTTTGTGCGCCGTTGCTGGCTGTAAGCGGTGGTAGCGCGTGAAATGCGCGGTAAAGATATGAAGACCCGTCAATCAGCAGTAATGATCGCTTCTCGCCAGTGTCCTTTTTCATAGTGCCGGTACTGTGTCTTCCGGTGCCAACGTGGTTGATGGCTCCGAAATATCACCGTTAGTTTCTAAATCCGTATTTTCTGGCCTGTCGACAGATCCGGCAGAACCTTCCGGGGTATCCTCAATTTCTTCTGCCGAGTTTTCCGCTTCGAGTGCAGTCACCGAATCCGCAACTGCCGCGTTCTGGTCCGTTTCAGCAACAGTGGATACATCTGTCGGCTCCACGAATTCTCCTGAGGCGCTATCGACTGGGCTTCCGGTATTTTCATCGGGGTTTTCTGTTTCACCAGGCGTAAGCATTTCGGTAGTTGTCATGTCCTGGTCTGTAGTAACAGCAGCGGGATCGCTCATTTCGGCGGATGCTTCCGGTGTTTCCGCGGTAACTCCTTCAAGTGCAGCCGTTCCTGCTCCTGCATCCTGACTGCCAGCTGCCGGGGTTTCCTCTATCTGCAGCCGGTCTGTCCAGTCACTGGTGGTTTCAGCATCGATTGAAGTAGTTGAACCCTCAGTCTGCTCTGATTCGGGTTTATCGAGATACAGGTCGCCTTTTAAACCGCACCCGCTAATACCCAGGGCCAGGGCTATCACCATAAGTGTGCCTGACCACCCTTGTGAATTAGTTCTGGTCATTCCGATTTCAGGCCCTGCGCAACTTGTAAATAAGCATCACGAAAACTCATACCTTCCTCAACAACCAGCTTGTTAGCTTGTTCTGCCGCAAAAATAGCATCATCCAGTTTGATGTTATCCGCGACAAATTCCACGCCACTAATAAGATGCGCCATAATTTCTGCCGATGCTCCGGCCAGGTCAATGGCCCGGAATAAAGGTGGCTTGAGTCGCTGCAGATCACGCTGATAACCTGAACTCAGCTTGGTTGTGATGCCAAGAATCTCCATGAGCGTAGCATTCAGTGTCGCGGTTGCTCCACGGACCAGCTCGAGCACATCCGGGTTGCGTTTCTGCGGCATTATGGATGAGCCCGTAGTCATGTTCTCTGGCAGTTTAATAAATGCGAATTCCTGGGTGTAATAAAGCAGCAGGTCGGCTGCAAGTTTGCCGAGATCCTGCATGAGCATGCATAACTCAAAAACAAGATTTGCTTCTGCTTTACCCCGGGACAGTTGTACTGCTGTGACGGGGCTGTGCACTTCACTAAATCCCAGTGCTGCACGCGTATGTTCCCGGTCTATCGGTAGCCCCGGGGTGCCATAGCCGGCTGCGCTGCCCAGCGGGTTTTTGCTGATCCGCCGACAGGCAGCGGCGATACCGTCTGCATCATCCCTCAAGCTCGCTCGCAAAACCACCGGCCCACAGTTCTACTGAACTTGGCATACCTTGCTGCATGTGGGTATAACCAGGCAAAGCAATGTCTTTGTTCCGGCTGGCCAGTTTATTTAATGCTGAAGCTGCGCTACGTGCTGATTGTTCCAGTTCGTGGGCTGCATCCAGCAGATACAGTCGCAGGGCGGCCAGTACCTGATCGTTCCGTGAACGACCCAGATGGATTCGTTTGCCCGCATCACCAATCGAAGTGGTTAGCCGTGTTTCCAGTGCGGTGTGAACATCTTCGTCTTCAAGTGTTATTTCCCACTCACCGGCTGCATGGCTGTCGGCTAATGATTTCAGGCCTGACTGAATACTTTTGAAATCACTCTCTGTTAACAAACCCTGGCTGCACAGCATTGCAGCGTGCGCGACTGATGCGCGCACGTCATAGGGTACCAGCCGGCCATCAAGCAGGTGGTCTTCACCTGCCGTATAGCGCAGTACCCGTTGATCCAGCGGTTCACCTTTGTCCCATAGTCGTTTCATCTTAATGACTCCACAGCTTGTTTAAGCTGTCGTCTCCCCGGTGGCTTGTTCTGCTTCACTCAATGCTTCGATACTTTTTACTACAAGAGTGCCGGTACCCTCATTTGTAAAGATTTCCAGCAGCAGGCTATCAGGTAGCGAAAAGGAAATAACATGCACCCGCTTTACCCCGCCATTGATGGCTGCCTCAATTGCCCTGGCTTTCGGTAACATGCCGTCTGCCAGTGAGCCGCTTTCCCGCAGCTTTTGTAAGCCTGCCAGGTCAAGATATGAAACCAGTGAGCCAGGATCTTTTATATCCTCGAGTATGCCGGGTGCTCCGGTTGCCAGAATCAGCTTTTCCGCATCCATAGCGCCTGCCAGCGCAGCTGCGACCGTATCCGCATTGATATTAAGCAGCGTACCGTCTTTGTCGGCAGAAATCGGGCTGATGATGGGTACTACACCGCTGGCCAGGTGACTATTTATACTGCTGCAATCGATGCTTTCAATATCACCGACAAAACCGTAATCCACCAGGCCGATACCCTCAATGTCTACAGGTGGACGTTTGCCTGCTTGTATCAGTTTTTCATCTGCGCCCCGCATGCTGACCGTGGGAATATCCAGTTCGGCACAGGCCGCCTGTATCTGCTTGCTGATTTGCTGGTTGGCATCGGAACTGACTTGCAGTGTTTCTGCGTCCGTGACTCGCCGACCTTGCACCATACGAGTTTCCAGCCCACGTTCGCCAGCCAGTGCTGTCGACTGCGGGCCTGCGCCGTGCACCAGCACAACTCGCACACCTACCTGGTGCAGGATTGCAACCTGCTCAATCAGGGCACGGGTCGCAACCGGGTCAATGAACAGTTCACCGCCCGCTTTTATTACAAATGTTTTGCGTTTAAACATCCGGATATAAGGTGCCGCATGTTTAAGTGCCGCGACCACTATGTCACGGTGCTTGTTATTCATAGTCATAATATTTAGTGATGTTTAGTTCTGTTTCAGCATCTGATGCAGTACAGCCATTTGTGCATACATTCGATTACGAGCTTCCTGGATAACCACGCTACGTGGTCCATCCAGGACACGGTCAGCAACAACCACACCACGCCGTACCGGCAAGCAGTGCATAAAGCGACAATCTTCCTGCGCTGTTTCAAACCAGGGCTCATCTATACACCAGTCTTCTTTGCCATGGCGAAGTTCTTCATCAGCAGGTCGGTTACCGTAGGCACGGGTTGAGCTCCATGATTTGGCGTAAATGACATGGGCGCCTTCCAGTGCCGCCGCACGCTCATCCGTTTCACTTACCGAGCCACCTGATGCTGCTGCAGCTTGTCGGGCCTTATGCATAATTGGCTCTGGTAATGCAAAACCTTCCGGGCGTACCACGGTGACATCCATGCCGCGCATCGCAGCCATGTGCACTGTTGCCGACGGTACGGCCAGGGGTAAAGCGCGTGGATGATAGGCCCAGCTCAATACAAATTTGCCACCCTGTTGTGGGATATTCAGGTCATCCATTGTTTTCCAGTCTGCAAGACTCTGACAAGGGTGATTGATCGCTGATTCCATGTTGATCTTCGGAATATCACACAGTTCGCGCAGTGCATTAAATTCTTTATCTGCAATGTCATTTTCAAGGCTATCGCGTTCGGCAAAAGCACGAATTCCGATTGCGTCTGCATACGATGCGATGACCGGAACGGCCTCCCGTATATGTTCTGCAGCTATGCCGTCCATGACAATGCCGGGCCGTGTTTCCAGGCCATGGATCGACATATTGGGAGAAATAACAAAAGATCCGCCCCCCAGCCGGGTCATCGCCGCCTGAAACGAGGCCAATGTACGCAAGGATGGGCTCAGGAACAGCAGCGCGAGCACTTTCCCTTGCAAAGCCTGAGGCTCCGGATTTTTCTCCAATCGTGATGCCAGTTCGAGCAGGGCATTAATTTCCCCAATCTGGAAATCGGCAAGATCGTGAAACTCTTTCATTTATTTTTCCTCTTACTTAATAATATGCAAATTAATTTTGAACTAAACACGTGACTGCTTTCCCATTTCAGGTTCAACTGCCCGGTTCAAGGGTAAGGCAATTCACAGGTTGCCCAGTACCGCCACCAATTCATCGACATGTTCGTCACCGAGCACTAATGGTGGTAGCAGACGCAATACATCCGGGTCATTACTTGACCCGACCAGTATGCCCTTTGCTAATAACGCATCGCGTACTGGCTTTGCGCCGCCTGCGCAGCGTAAACCAAGCAAAAAGCCGCAGCCCGAAATTTCAGTTACGGGGCCAGTGATACATTCTTCTTTTATGCGTGCCGACAGCTTCCGTACATTGGCAAGCAACCCGTCACGGTTGATGACATCAAGTACGGTAGTAATCAGTCCACAGGCCAGTGGGCCACCGCCAAAGGTGGTGCCTAAATCCCCCACGTTCATGCAGCTGGCAACCACTTCAGTCATCAGGACCGAGCCGCAAGGGAAGCCGGTGCCCAGTGCTTTGGCCGTGGTCAGTATGTCCGGTTGTAGCGAATACACATCTGCAGCAAAAGCCTCTCCACAACGGCCTATACCCGTTTGTACTTCGTCAATTATCAGAAGCGCACCACTGCGGTCACACGCTTCTTTTATTGCGGTTACAAAAGCGCGATCCAGATCATAAGCGCCCGCTATGCCCTGCACGAGTTCGACTATTACGGCGGCAGTATCTTTATCGATAGCCGCCGCAGCTGCAGCTATATCATCTCGTGCAATAAAATCTACATTGAACGGTGTATTTGGAAAGCCATACCATTTATCGGCTGCACCCCAGGTGACCGCACCGGCAGCAGCAGTCCGCCCATGGAAACCCTGTTCCAGTGCTACAACCTTGCTGCGTCCGGTTTTCTTGAAGGCAATGCGTAATGCATTTTCATTCGCTTCCGCACCACTGTTGACGAAAAAGACCCGGTTCAGACCGGCTGGTGCAAAAGCCACCAGTTTGGCTGCTGCTTCCGCACGCACTTCAAGTGGAACCGCATTGCTTTGGAAAAATAGTTTTTTGGCCTGGTTCGTAATGGCGGCCACAATATCCGGATGGCTGTAACCCAGGGCTGAGACTGCATGCCCGCCATAAAGGTCGAGCAAGGTCCGGCCATCCCGGCAGGTGATATGTACGCCGAATGCCGACACTGGCTCGAAATCAAACTGTGCGTAGACCTGCAACAAATGTTGTTGCTCTGCTGCCCCTGCATTATAGGTTGAATGGGACATGAGCTAAATCCAGCCTGGTCCGGGCATGGTCAGCCCCAGGGTTTCGTCAAATCCAAGCAGTCGGTTCATCCACTGCACTGCTCCGCCAGCGGCTCCTTTCATCAGGTTATCTATCGTAACGAAAACAGCCACGGTATTGCCTTCTGCAGCCACCCCAATGTGCGCGTAATTGCTGCCAACTACATCTTTAATCCGCGGCGTGCCGGAGACGATTTCGACAAATGGCTTCTGAGCATAAAAATCCGTCAGTTTGGCCTGTAACTGTTCACTCGACAGAGGCTTTTTCAGTGTTGCCTGCAAGGTCATATGTATGCCACGGGCAAATGGACCGGAGTGGGGAACAAAATGCAATTCCGGTTTGGTGTTTGTAAGTGCTTCGCTAATGGCGGCGACTTCCGGCGTATGGCGATGCGCCAGCGGTTTGTAGGCATAAAGATTTGCATGTCGCAGCGGATGATGTGTGGATACGATGGGCAATCGGCCTGAGCCGGTACTGCCAGTAATACCGAATGCATATACCTGTGGCTCGATCAGGTCCATGGCCAGCATAGGCACTGTGCCCAGCAACATCGCCGTAGCAAAACACCCGGGGTGACCAATATGGGGCTGCTCCGGATTGGCCATATGTTCCGGCAGTCCGCTGGAGAACAGATCGAGTAATTGCGGTGCACCATGCGGGTGATCGTAAACAGCCTCATATGCCGCGGCAGATGAAAAGCGAAAATCAGCCGAGGCATCAACAACAGTCAGCTGGCATTTCTGTTTTTCAGCCCGTTCAAGTAACTCTGCGATCATGCCGGCACTGGCACCATGCGGCGCTGCGGAAAACATTGCGACGGCACCATGCAAATGATCGCCCACCTTGTCCCGGCTGATATAGCGCTGTTCACCGAACACATTTTGCAAATGCGGGAATACTGATTTGATTGTTTCTCCCGCCTGACTTTCGGATATGGCGGCCGCGAGTTCGAGTTGCGGATGTGCGGCAATCAGTCGCAGCAATTCCCCGGCAACATAGCCGGTGCCGCCAAGCACTATCGTTGGAATGGTATTGTTCGCACTTTTGAAAATATTCATTTCTGTTCCAGCTTCAGAATTTCTGCAACTGCATCGCCCAGTTCTACAGCGTTGGTTATTGCATTAATTGCTGTTATTTTCAGCCGTTCCTTAATGATGTTGCAGCCGACTTCATTGTCAGTTGCCGGGCCGGTCACCAGGTCTGCCCGCAAGTTAAATTCTGACTTCAGAAGGTCAATGCCTCCTGTTGCACCAACCGGATCATTTGCGCACAGCACCAGGCAGGACAATGCGTCGCAGATAGCCTCGTCCTGCAAAATAGCATCTACACCGTAGGCACCCAGGATTCCGTCACCCAGTTCGAACACGACGACGTCCGGTTTGTTAGCACACAGTTGATTAAGCATAGTGCGCGTAACCGCAGACCCGTTTTTTGCCGTGGTGGTCACGACGCCAAAATCAGTAAAAATCAGTGTGTCACGCGCCCCGGCATCTTCCATCGCCAGAATGTCGCGGCGCAAGGATACGCCGGTCGCCTTGAATGCATCGACCGTGTAACCGAGATGCCGCAAACGACTGACTATGGCGCTTGCGGCTGCTGTCTTGCCAGAATCCATGCAGGTACCGGCCAGCGCAACAACCGGAACGCCATGCGTATTGAGCTGCGGATTAACGGGTAACTTTTCTGCGCCTGCTCGCGCGGGCACGCCAATGCGCTCACCGAGTATCGGAAACTCCAGAACAGCACCCAGCACTTTGGCATTAAAGGGCTGGCCAAAGTTAGCATTGACCGAGTCACATATACCGAGTACGCCGCCAATATTCAGCACCTGCACCTCATCACCGGGGGTGAGTGTCTTGGGCAGGTGGCCGGAATAGCCAAACAATGCCTTGCGGTGGCCGAGTGCGCCGATGATGACATCGCCCCGTTTAACCTGCGCCATGCGACCGCTGGTTAATTCGAGCTTGTTATAGGTTGCCTTGTTGTTCAGGATCTCGACGGCGATGAGCACACCTTCCTCGCACGGGATATCCGCCGAGACCCGGAGCTCACGCTTCAGCGCTTTGTCTTGTGCAACTGATGCGATCTTGTCTGCGATGACAGTTTTCATTCTTATTCCTTGTTTCCCGCAGCTGCCCGGGACTGCAACATGCCTGGCAGTGCCAGGATGCGCGAATAACCCAGTGCATCCTGGGGTGTCCACTCGCCGGCTGCTTCGCCGTACACACCCTTAGTTGCGGCCATAAGTGAGTAGGGTGACTGCACACCTTCTACAAATACACTGCCTGGTCGGAGCATCAGTTTGACTTCTCCCGTGACCCGCTCCTGTGAAGATGTGAGTAACGCTTCTATATCCCGGCAGGCAGGGTCGAGCTGTTTGCCTTCATGCACGAAGTTGCCATACGTATTTGCGATGCTTTCCTTGACGCGCATTTGCAATGCACTCAGTGTAAGTTTCTCCAGCTCACGATGTGCATTTAACAGCACCTCCGCGGCGGGGGCTTCGAAGGCAACCCGGCCTTTGGTACCCAGCACTGTGTCACCCAAATGAATTCCGCGGCCAATACCATAGCCGCCGGCAACGGCTTCCAGCTTTTCTATCAACGTGACCGGTTCCATGGATTCGCCATTGAGTGCAACCGGAATGCCTTGTTCAAAATTGATTGTGATTGTTTGTGGCAATAAAGGATCTTCAAAAGCACCCGACGACAAAACCCATTCGGATTCAGGAATAGTATCTGCCGAGGTCAGTGTTTCCTTACCGCCAATGCTGACGCCCCATAACCCTTTGTTGATCGAGTAATCACCACCCGACGGAGGCAGCGGAAAATTATGATCTTCCAGGTATTTAATCTGGGTACTGCGTTCAAAAGATTCATCACGTACCGGCGCCAGCACTTCCAGCTCCGGTTGAACTGTTCGCAGGGCTACTTCGAAACGTACCTGATCATTTCCGGCTGCCGTACAGCCATGTGCCACCGTCGTCGAACCGCGTTCACCCGCTAGTTCCGCAAGCACAGTTGCCTGTATCCCGCGTTCCGCACCGACACACAGTGGATAGAGATTGCCACGCCGTACGTTGCCGGCAATCAGGAAGCGCAGTACCTGGTCAAAAAACCGTGGCCGTGCTTCCACCAGTATGTGTTCCTGTGCGCCGAGCGCCATGGCACGTTCCTCGAGACTCTGAGCTGCAGCAGCATCAAGGCCACCGGTATTAACGCATGCAGTAACAACCGGGCGCTTATAAGTTTCACGCAACCAGGGCACGCAAAAAGAAGTATCGAGCCCGCCGGAGTAGGCGAGGATGATGGGTGAGTTATCTGACATGGTCTCTGGTTCTCGTTAAGTTGTACTGACTGATAAATAGTTTGTCTTGTGAAGTGACAGTGTTATGACTGAACCTGATCCCGCAGGGCTGGATCAGCGTTGTATATAGAACGCAATCTGCTGAGCAGCTGTCGCTGATCCTGGCCATTACGCGTGGCCACAAAAATTGTGTCGTCACCGGATACTGTGCCAACTATTTCCGGCCAGTCACTGCGGTCCAGAAAAAGCGCGACCCGCTGTGCAGCCCCGGTTGCCGTGCGTACTACGGTCAGGCAGCTGCCCGCTGTCAGCACACCCCGAACAAATCCAGATGGCACATCGGTAACCGCTGCGGCTGCGGTTTGTTTCTGTACGCGCCCATAACCGTTATCAAGTTTTGCAATACCCAGCTCACGCAGATCACGGCTCACACTGGACTGGGTCGCTTCTATGCCCTCAGCTTGCAGCAACTCCACAAACTGGGACTGACGCGTAACCGGCCGTCGGGCCAAAATATCCTGAATGGCCTGGCGACGCTTTTCACGGATGTCGGGGGCTAGAGGCATACAAATCTCTGAATAATATGCACATAATAATAAAAGTTTGCGCATATTATCATTTTCAGGCAGCAGGTCAAGGGCCTGAGTTCACACCAAGGCAATGCGGTTACGGGGCATTCGAAGCTTAGGCTGTCAGGTCAAACTCAAAGACTGATTCACCTGTGGCGCGGCCTTCCGGCCCAAAGCGCCGCTCTATAAACTGACAGTGGCCGTCATGGTCGACCATAATGACGGTGCAACAGCGTGTCCCATAGACACTTCCGCTAATAAAGGGTGTTACGGGGACACCGGTCTGATCTGTGTCAGGCACTGCAGCCTGACGCTGTAACAGCCCGAATATCATTTCCGGGTCAGGTTTGGTGGTACGGGTGAGTCGGGTCAGTTCCTGGTTGAGCCACTGCAATTTTGGCCACGGCGCATCGGGTGCTGTATTGCTTAGTCCGGATATTCCCGGTGGCAGCGTCACGCACAACAGTCCATCAAGGCCATTCCCCCCGCTAATCTGTCGCAATCGCTCCGCATGTCCTGGTTGTGCATTACCAAGCAGCAGGCTGAAGCCGCCGTAACGTGAAGAACTTTCGGCAAGTTGTGCAACCGAATCTGATTCGGTAATTGTTTCCTGCCGGGTAAGCCATGTTGAAACCAGGTCGCCTCTGGAAAGGGCGCCCTGATCGGGTGCCGGTAAATCGGGTCGATTGGTTACGACGGCAAAACGACCATCGCGATTCAGGCCTAACCAGCTGCCACCCGCTACCAGGTCCCGGCCGCCCAGTACGTCAGGCGCGTCATGCCACCAGTCAGCCGCCGCACTGGCGCGCGCATGGTACTCATCTCTATTACCCGCGAAGATGAACGGGTAATCATGACCAGATTGCCATGCCACACTCAGCAGGCACATCTCAGGTACGTGCCCCGGTCTTTCTGGAGAAGTTTTTGCTCAGTTCAAAAGACTCAAGCCCTGGGCCTTCCTGCGCATCGAACCAGTGAGCTATCAGGCGAAAGGCTATCGACGAGACCGGGGGTAATACGACAGACCCTGCCGTAATTTCTTGGCGGGTGAGCCAGCGGGCATCAGCCAGTTCCCCGTCGTTGAGCTGGATATGGGTGCTACTGGCCTGCGCATGAAACCCGATCATCATCGCAGTCGGGAAGGGCCATGGCTGCGATCCGAGGTATATAACATCATCGACAGCAATTTCGATGTTACTTTCCTCTTTTACTTCGCGCCGTACTGCATCTTCAAGGGACTCGCCCGGTTCGACAAACCCAGCCAGAGTTGAATAGCGTTGCTCCGGCCAGGTAGCCTGCCGACCCAGCAGGCAGCGTTCGCCATCAAGGACCAGAACAATAATGGCCGGGTCTATCCGTGGAAAACATCGATGACCGCAATCTGCGCTACTACAGTCGAGCGTAAAGCCACCTCGTTGCAGCATATTCGGTGCACCACAAACACCGCAGTAGCGCTGCCGGGTAAACCATTCCACCATTCCTTTTGCATACGCCAACAGGGCCGCATCCTTTCCCGGCAAGTTGCCCATCAACCCGCGAAAATTCGCAAACAAGGCGGCATCAGGGCCGTTGCCGCCAGGTTCATGAGGCAAAGCAACGGCAAACAGGTGTGCTGTACCCTGCTGCCCAAGGTAAATACTTTCGGTGAATCGAGCGGTCCCACCCATTTCATCCAGCGTCAACAGCACCGCCTGTTCATCGTGAACAAGGCAGCAAGAATTCCAGATGGCAACAAATCGGGTAGCAGGGTTATGCCAGGCTTGCTCCAGGGCAGCCTCATCTGTGCGTACCCAGTGTGCACGAGCTATCGAGCCCCCGGAAAAAAAAGTAGTTAATGGCATGCGTGTACGCTGCATCAGTAATAGCCGGAACTAACAGACTACAACTTGCGGGCGGTCAGCGACAGGTGTTGCCTAATGTGTGCTCTGTTTCAGATCACAAAAAGGGCAATGCTGGTAATCCAGCGCGTAGCGATCCTGCACATAGGGACCACCGCAATCGGAGCAGTAGGCGAAGATCAGTTCTTTTTCTCGTACCAGCGCATTGTACAAGCCCCAGGTTTTTTCAAAACAAAGACACGGGTCCGGGTGTACGCAACGATATGTTTCGTAAGCATCGCAAAGACCATTGCCGAGCTTCACCGGATCGAGCCGCGCAACTGATGCGGTACCCTTGTGTGTATTCAGTTGCATGATGTCGCAATACAAAAAAAGACAGGCGAGCACGGTTGCTTCGGACTGCCGATGAGCTGAATTGACGTAGATTGCAACCTGGGTCGGTGTTTTGCCGCGCCGGCGTTTAACAACCGGTCCCTGGCCGCCCTTAAAATAGGTGCCGTAGATTTTTCGGATTCTGTCTTCCGAAAAACCGGTACAACGCCGGATAGTTCCGGTACGCGCCTCATGCCCGATCATGCGAACAGCCAGGTTGAATTTGGCCATTTCGGCGGCGTAACGGTTGTCGGTTGCACGCATTGCATTTCTCCTATCTATTACCATAAATGGTTATTTTAGACCAAAAATATATACTATTTACCTTTATTGTGCATAAATTCCCATATATAGTACTTTGCCCTACCCAGATACGGAGCCAGCAAATGTCAGAAAATCAACTGGAAATGCCTTTAAGCGATATGGGCGCCCATTCAATTAGCGCAGAAATGGCCGCAATTAGTGACATCAACAGGGCTTTTCTGCAGGTTCTTACTCATCCGGCGACGCGTGGCTTGCAGCATTTACTGGGGCTGGATGGTGCGGTGCTGGAAGCACTGCATCAGCTTGATTCTGCGCAACTGAATAAAGTGGCTTCGTCCCCACTGCTATTGGCCGAATTCAGTTCGCTTCCTGGCGAACCACAATCAACCGGTGTGGCAGAACCGATCCCGTCATTTGCAGCGGCCGGCGAAGACTGGCAGCGGGAGTTGCACAGCTTTGCCGATCGTCTGCTGACCTGCCTGTGGCAGGCTGCGCGACATGACAAATTACTCGTCTCTTTTTGCCTTGGCTTTGATGCCGATAAATACAACAAGCTTGCCCACCTGAGCTTCACCAAGATCAGTCAATGCAGTGATCAGGCGGCCGGATGCCTGCAGGTGCGGCTCGGTTCTCACCCGCGTTTCTGGGCGGACCTGATTAGAACAGTAAGATCGGGAAACAGTACCCAGCAGATAGCATCGCAACTCGCAGGAATACAACTTTCTATCCTGGAGCATTGACTCACAGACAATGCCGGGACGGGTAGCTAAGCCCGACTCTATTAAGTAACGATTTCGAAAAACTCGCCTGCTGCAGGATTTTTTCCCAATCTGCCGTTCGATCAAACATGTATTAATCAAGTCGGTAGAACCCTGCACTGCATATCTGTTCTATTCCTGATATGACCATGCTCCGGCATTCGGCAGGGCCAATGTTGGCTTACGCCTTTCAGCCATGCACAATCCCTCGTCATGCAAGCACTGTCCCTTAAAAACCTGACTAAAACCTATGCCAATGGCATGACAGCGCTGCGTGGTATTGATCTGGATGTGGCCGAGGGCGATTTTTTTGCGTTGCTTGGACCTAACGGGGCGGGCAAGACCACCGCAATCGGCATTATTACTTCGTTGGTCAATAAGACGGCTGGAACGGTGAGTGTGTTTGGGCATGACATTGATACTGACCTCTCTGCAGCTAAATCCTGTATCGGTGTGGTGCCGCAGGAACTCAATCTGAACCAGTGGGATACCGTATACAACTGTGTCGTTAATGTGGCTGGCTATTATGGGTTACCGCATCACAAAGCCAAACAGCGAACGGAAACCTGCTTGCGTGAATTACAGCTTTGGGATCGTCGCGGGGAAGTATCCCGCCACTTATCTGGCGGGATGAAGCGCCGGCTAATGATTGCCCGGGCACTGGTGCATGAACCGCGCCTGTTGATTCTTGATGAACCCACCGCCGGTGTGGATATTGAGATTCGGCGTTCGATGTGGGAGTTTCTGCGCCAGCTTAACAAACAAGGCACCACTATTATTCTGACTACCCATTATCTGGAAGAGGCTGAGAACCTTTGTCGCCATGTCGGCATTATTGATGGTGGCCGTATTGTCGAGCATGACCGGATGAGCACCGTGTTGCGAAAGTTACACCAGGAGGTTTTCGTCCTCAGCCTGGTGGAGCCCGTGCCGCCCGCCTTCCAAATTCCTGGCTTTAATATTCAACCGTTGAATGAGCATGATATTGAAGTGCAAGTATTCAATGATCAGAACCTGAATCAGCTATTTGAGGCGCTAAGTGCTGTCGGAGTTCAGGTCGGCAGTATGCGTAATAAAAGTAATCGTCTGGAAGAGTTGTTTATGCGGCTGGTCGATCGCCGCGACAAAGAGCTAACCACGCAGCTTGCTGATCCCGAAGTGACTGTCTGACATGGATATACGAGGTCAGTGGGTAGCCCTTGTCACGATTATGCGTAAAGAGGTGGTGCGTATCCTGCGCATCTACCTGCAAACCATAGTGCCCCCGGTTATTACCATGACCTTGTACTTCATTATTTTCGGTAATCTGATTGGCAGCCGGGTAGGTGAAATGGGTGGCTTTGCCTACATGCAATTTATGGCCCCAGGCCTGATCATGATGTCGGTTATCACCAACTCTTACGGTAATGTGGTGTCATCATTTTTTGCGGCTAAATTTCAGGGCCACCTGCAGGAGATGCTGGTTGCCCCGGTCAGCAGCATTGTGATCATCATAGGGCATGTGGCCGGCGGCGTTATGCGGGGCTTACTGGTTGGTGCTGTAGTAACTGTCGTTGCATTATTTTTCACGAAGGTGGAAGTACAGCATCCTTTTATTACTATCAGCATGCTTGTGTTGACGGCGATAGTCTTTTCGATGGGCGGCATGATCAATGCAATATTTGCACGCAAGTTCGATGACGTTTCTATTATTCCCGCATTTGTTCTCGGGCCATTAACCTATCTGGGTGGTGTGTTTTATACGACAGCACTGTTGCCTGATTTTTGGGCGAGTGTTTCGGCACTTAATCCTATTCTCTATATGGTGAATGGATTCAGGTATGGCATGTTGGGCATTTCTGATATCAATATTGTGACTGCCTATGTTGTTGTCCTGGTCTTTGTCGTACTGGCATTCGCAACCTGTTATTACCTTATTTCACGGGGTATAGGCATCAGAGAGTAATGTGCGGTCGATTCGCGTTTTTTTCTCCGCGCGAAGCCGTAGTTGCGGCCTTCGGTGCGGATATCAGCTTTCAGTTTGATCCGCGCTACAACATTGCGCCCTCCCAGAATGTCTCAATACTGCGCCTGGATGAGAGCGGCGAACTGCGGGTAGATAACTATCGTTGGGGCCTCGTGCCTTTCTGGGCAAAAGATCCTGCAATCGGTAACCGGATGATTAATGCACGTGCTGAAACGGTGGCCGAAAAGCCTTCTTACCGGCAGTCATTCAGTCGGCGGCGCTGCCTGGTGCTGGCCAGCGGCTTTTATGAGTGGCATAAAGATGAGGCTGGCAAGACACCCTTTTTTATCAGCCGTGGCGATGATCAGCCGTTTGGCATGGCAGGTCTGTGGGATGAATGGGCCAAGGGAGAAAGGGAGGGTGATCCGCTGCGGACCTGCACCGTGATCACAACGCCTGCAAATGAATTTATGCAAAGGATGCATCATCGTATGCCGGTCCTGATGGGTGGTACTTCCGCTTTAAGCTGGTTGGCGCCTGAGGCATTAACTGATGAGTTATTGCATATGCTTCTGGGTCCTCAGGAGGTTGAGTTGCAGGCATGGCCGGTTGGCAAGTCTGTCAATAACCCAATCAATGACAATGCGCATCTGATTGAGCGTGCCTAAGCCTGAAAGTTCTGGTCAGCTATCAGCTGATTTTCCGCAGCGCCACAACGAGTGCATCCATACCAGCATGGACTCCAAATGCCGGCCCGATGTCGGTGCGCCATATTTTCGGCATGTTGCTAAATTGTCTGTGTAATTCGGTTTCCAGTAGCTCCGCCTGCTGAGGATTGTCACCGCCATATGCTATAGCTATTTCCCAGTTACTTTCCGGCCCCATGGTTTTGGCTATATGGCGGACAAATCGTTCTATCAGTTGAAAGTGTCCGAAAATAAACCTGTGCACTCCCACTTTGCCCGCAAGTGTATTTGTCAGGATAGGAGTCAGTCGCAGCCATTCAGCAAGACGCTTAATTGATGGCTGCACGCGACCGCTACGCACAGCATTGTTGAGGTTTGTTACCAGTGCGAAGGTACGAATACTGGCGATTTCCTTTGCAAGTGCCGATTGAATTTTGGCTGCATTTAGCCCCTCCATGGCAAGTTCGGCTGCATATTTGACAATCAGTCCCTGTCCGACTGATACATTTTTGCTATCAATTAGCGTCATGCGTTCATTGCCGGAGCTTCGGGATGCTGCCATTCGGCTTGCCTGGTAAGTGCCGCTAAGTTTGCTGCTTAAGCTGATTGAGACCACCTCAGAGAAATGCGTGGTCAGAAACTCATATTTACGACTGAAATCTCCAATGCTGGGCTGTGATGTACCTGGCTGCGCAAAATTGCTGTTTAGTTCATCGCGAAATTCATCTGGACTCATACCAATTTTATCAAGGTATGTCTTATCACCAAATGACACACGCAGGGGTACCATGTGAATATCCAGCTCGGTAATAACTGCTTCAGGAATATCAGCTGCAGAATCAGTCACAATGGCAATTGAGTGATTGTCCCTGCCTAGCGCACGATACTGGCTTTGCATATCGTCAGCTTTAGTTTTCTGAAGCTCACCAAATTGAGCCATATGCTGGAAAATTTCTTCCGGGTTATTTGTGTGTATATGAATGCGTAGCCGTGCAGATGATCCTGCTATTACCAGGCTGTCGCCCATCGTATGCAAACCGGCGCGGATTTTTGCAGTATCCAACCCGGCACCGCTGACCAGACATTCTGTGCAGTACCGGTATTCAAGCTTGGTAACTGGCTCATGGTGTATATGAATAATTTCATCTGCGGCAATAGCAGGCATCGATTCCCGGAGTGAACCTTCGCGCAGGAATTTTGTGCATCCTTCAATAATGGCACAGTAACCAGCCGCACCGGCATCAACGACCCCGGCCTTTTTCAGCACATCCAGTTGTGTGGGGGTCAATTTTAAAGCTGCCTGGGCAGCGGTTTCGATCGCCGGTAACAGGTATGTGAAATCACCCGTATCAGCAGCCTTATTTGCTGCCTGTGCTGAAGCATCGATTGCACTGAGAATAGTACCTTCCTGGGGGTCATCAAGCGCTGTTCGCGTGTAGGTAGCTGCTGCTGTAATAGCTGTTGCGAAAAACAGGGTGCCTATTTTTTCCTGCTTACCTACACTTGCTGCAAAACCCTGAAAAAACTGTGCTAACAGAGCGCCGGAGTTGCCTTGCGCATTGTCCAGCATTGCATCAGCTAATTCTGTTACTAACTCTCCAAGGTTATTCCCCGAATATTGGGTTAACACCTTCTGGCCGGCACGTGCAGTTTGCGCAAGATTGTTACCGGTATCGCCATCAGGTACCGGGAATACATTAATCTGATTCAGGTAGGCCTGCTGTGCAATCAGGTTGTGCAGGCCTGCCGACAGGCAGCGCTGTAATCGGGGAGCATTCAGATATGCAATGCCTGTGTGCATTTTTTAATATTAGTCGCGGGTTAGAATGAAACCCCGGCCCTGATAATTGAGCGCAACACCCTCTTTGGTAATTGCATTTACCTGAGGCCCTTCACTTAGTGTGTCGCCCTCGCGGTATTTCGCCATATTAATAAAAATGAAACGTTCCGCGGGGTTTTCGCTGAACACATGGATATCGAGATGCAGCGGCTTCAGGTTAATGGTGCCTGCCAAGGAGAGTTCCAATAGCGTCGGTAAATCGGAGCGCGGGGCCACGTAGTTGTCTGTCGCGGGTAGGTTAACGGGCGCAGATACAGGTGTTGCGGGGGTGCCAGAAATCTCCGGAATGGGGTCATCGGCCGGCATCTCTGCTGTTAGCCGACGGTTTGCCAGAGTCTCGTTCGGAGTAGCCGGGCGCTGAGTTGGCGTGACAGGCTGAATTGTGTCGACGCTGGTGCTGGTATCGGTCGCAGTTATATCTTCAGCCGTATCGGGATCCCCGTTGATCCATAAAAATAAGAGCAGGCTGAAATTCAGCCCTACCAGCAGCATTACGAGAGGCAGCCAAAAAGCCCGGTTGCCCCGTTTACCCTGAATCCACAACTGAGCCACACCCGGGGTCTGGTTACTTTGGCGTTCGCGTTCTGATTTGCGTAACGCATCAAGTATAAAAGACATGATCAGTTGGCCCTTACGAGTCGGGGAGCCTGAGCGCCGAGGTCTGAATTAATCAAAATTTGGGTTTGTTGTCCCACCAGCCCATCGACATTTAAACGATGTTCAATCTGATAATCCTTCACCCGGGCCTCCAGATTTGCATCAAAATATTCTGAATCCATTGGGTCTATAGGGTTCCCCTGTATGGTGGCGAGACTTTCCCGCAACCAGGGAATACCAGGGTCACGCATGCCGGGGTAAAAAGATTTAACGACACCAATCTGTGATTTCCAGAGCAGCAGGTATTCGCCATCCCAGAGTTTTATAACATCAGTCAGTGCGACTTTGCGCCGTTCGCCGCCGATATCAATAATTGCTATTTGATCTGAAATTTCCTCCAGAACAATCTGGTGCAAACCGCCCTCATTATCCTGTAGCGTCAGGATGACCGGTCTGTCCAGCCGCTGCACCTGGGCCAGCGACCCTTTCTGGAACAGGCAATATAGCTGGTGCTTTTGTGCGAACTCACAGGCTAGTTTGCTGTTGGTATCAAACTCCGTTCCCCACAGATTAAAAAGTTGGACAAATGCTGCTTTAGTGCCTGTGAGATCCGGGTTCATGCGGAGCAGTTGTTCGAGTTCATTCACACCCAGTTCGCTTTGTGGTGCTAAGGCCGGTTTGGGCGGTGAAGTTTCTATGCCGGCAGCTTTACTTTCGCTAGCGGTCGTTTGTACCGGGACTGGAGTGCGCGCATAACGCAGGGAAGTGAACGTGGCCGCGGCGATTAATACAGCAGCAATGCTGACCAGCCCACCAACCCGCAGAAGGCTTTTGCGCAGACGAGTACGTCTGTCGCTAACATCATATACCTCGGTTGCTGCCTGGCGGACCAGTGTCGGCCCTATGTCATGTCTCTGCTGCGTATACGCACCGAGTAATGCGCGGTCAGCAATAACGTTGATGACACGAGGAATGCCGGCAGAAAGACGGTAAAGCTCACGGCAGGCCCGAGGGCTGAATATTTCGCTGGACGTGCCTGCGATCCGCAGGCGATGGCGCACATATTCTTGTGTGTCCGCCAGGCTCAGCGGTTCCAGGTGATAACGCCCTGTTACGCGTTGTGCAAGTTGCCGCAGATCGGTTCGCGCCAGCATGGTGCGCAGTTCAGGTTGTCCGATGAGCGTAATTTGTAGCAGCTTTTGCTTGGCTGTTTCCAGATTGGTTAACAGGCGAATCTGCTCCAGTACATCAACTGCAAAGTTTTGCGCTTCGTCGACGATCAGAATCGTGCGTCGACCCTTGCTGTGATTCTCCAGTAAAAACTGATTTAGCGCGTCGGTCAGCGACTTAAGGCTGTCCGGGTTTGCCGGTAATGCTATGCCCAGTTCTGCGAGGATGCTGGTCAGAAACTCCTTATCTGTTAATTGCGGGTTCAGTATCAGGGCAACATCGGCATTATCTGGCAGACGTTGTAACAGGCTTCGGATCAGGGTGGTTTTGCCCGTGCCAACTTCGCCCGTTAGCTGAATAAATCCACCGGAATCTTTTATGCCGTATATAAGGTGCGCCAATGCTTCCGTGTGACGCTCGCTCATGTAGAGATAGCGTGGATTCGGTGTTATCGAGAAAGGTGTCTCGTTGAGGCCAAAGAAGCTTTTATACATTTAAACAGTTGGCAAAAGAAACAGAAGGTTATTGTAGCGGTTTCTGCGCATATCTGGATAAGTCAAACAGGTGCTATGTGCTACAGGTCCCGATTTATGATGTAGCGGGCGATCTGACGCAGTGGTTCAGCAGCAGAGCCCATGTGGCTGATTTCGCCTAACGCAGTATCAAGCAGTTCTTCGGTCTTGGCCCGAGCCTCGTCTATGCCAAACAGCGCCGGCCAGGTTGCTTTATCCCGCTCAATATCCGCCCCCTGTTGTTTGCCGATTACCTCGGTGTCCCCTTCGATATCCAGAATGTCATCCTTGATTTGAAAGGCGAGTCCCAAAGCATCAATAAAATGTTCCAGATTTCTCAATTGTGGGTGATCCATGCCGGCACAATAGACTGCTGCCAAAACACTTACTTTCAGCAGGCATCCGGTTTTTAACCGGTACATGTGTTCAACTTCCGCTGCATCCAGTTGTGTCCCTTCTGCACCAAGATCTATAGCCTGGCCGCCGGTCATTCCGGCGGAGCCACAGGCATCGGCAAGGAGTTCTATGATTTTCAGCCGGCACCCGGCATCGCATTGCATCGCTTTGTCTGTGGCGAGGAGATGAAAAGCAAGTGGTTGCAATGCATCTGCTGCAAGAATCGCAGTTGCCTCATCAAAAGCCCGGTGGGTCGTTGGTTGCCCGCGACGGAGTTCATCATCATCCATTGCCGGTAGATCATCATGTACCAGAGAGAATGCATGTATCAGTTCGATTGCAGCAGCTGGTCCATCAAGTGTATCCAGGGGAACGCCCAGCGCCGCGCCCGTGGCGTATACAAGTATCGGGCGAATGCGTTTTCCGCCATTAAGTACTGAGTAGCGCATTGCTTCATGCAGGCGTATGGGCAATTTGCTTGCGGATGGAAGGACCTGATCCAGTTTTATTTCTGTTCTGACGACCCAGTCACTGGTGAGTTGGTTAAAGTTCATCATCTGTTGTTTGACCATGGAAGTTGAAAGCATAGTGTCTTAAGCTGCTCAGGCCAAATACTCTGGCCTCAATCTATAATCTGATCACCGGGTAAGTGTTCAACAACAGGTAATGGAAATGAATCTGATGCAGGCAACTGCTGTCGCACATCCGAATGTGGCGCTGATCAAGTATTGGGGTAAACAGGATGCCGGGTTGAATATTCCTGCGGTTGGGTCGCTCTCATTGACATTGAGCGGGTTGACTACCCGTACAACTGTGCGCTTTGAGATAGACCGGTCCACAGACGAAATATCGATAAACGGTCAGTCGTATCAGCGCGCAAATACTCGTATCACGCGCTGTCTGGATCTGCTGCGTGAGCAGGCTGGGGTAAGTGGTGGTGCTATTGTTGAGTCGGTCAATGATTTCCCGACAGGGGCAGGACTGGCCTCATCTGCATCGGGGTACGCGGCACTGGTCAGGGCGGCTGCAGCAGCTTTGCGACTTGATATAGCGCTTGATTCAGCCCAGACGCAGCTTGACGAAATTGCACGCATTGGTTCTGGCTCTGCCCCCCGTTCATTGCACAGCGGTATAGTTCTACTGGATATAGCAGCAGGTGGCGGGGATATTATGCGCTGCAAGACAGTGAGTGAGCCGGATGAGTGGCCACTTGCTGTCGTAGTAGCCGTTACCTCGCGTGCAGCAAAGGACATTGGTTCGACGAGCGGTATGGAACTGAGTAAAGCAACCTCACCTTATTACCCGGCCTGGGTGGCTTCGCATCCGGCGGATCTTGCAATCGGGCTGGATGCAGTTGTTAAACATGATTTTGAACAACTGGCTGATATTTCTGAACATAGTTGCCTGAAAATGCATGCGGTCGCGATGAGTGCACAACCACCACTGGTGTATTGGTCTGGGGCAACCGTTGAGTGTATGCAGACAATCCAGGAACTGCGGCGTCAGGGAGTGCCCGTGTTCTTCACCATCGATGCGGGTCCTCAGCTTAAGGCCGTGTGTCTCCCCGAAGCGGCGGCGAAGGTTCGAGCCAGTTTGCAGGAGCTTCCGGGGGTGCTGGATGTTATTGATAGTGCCCTGGGTCCGGGAGCCTGGGTAGAGTAATGCCAGTCACGCATACAGCCAGCGCCCCGGGCAAGCTGGTGCTGGTTGGTGAATATGCGGTGCTCGACGGTGCGCCAGCAATTTCTGCTGCAGTGAATGTTTTTGCTACTGCAACGCTACAGCCCGTAATAGCAACCAAAAGTGAATTGCACATCAGGAATTGCGGTAGCCGCTACGAATTCAGGGTGGCACCGGGTGGGACTATAGAGTGGTTCGAGGACCCGGGTAAACAGGGCGCGTTACTCGATGCGGCATTGCAGGCATTGGCCGCTCGTGGTTTATTGAATGAAGGCCTGTCGTCAACAAACCTGGAGCTTTGCACACGCAATTTTTATAGCGGTGAAAAAGCCGCTGCAAAACAAAAAATTGGTATTGGCTCAAGCGCTGCGATGGTGGTAGCGCTAACTTCTGTAATCCAGGATTACCTTGGTTGTAATCCAACATTTGATGTGTGCCTGGATGCGCATCGACGCTTTCAGCGGGGTAAAGGCAGCGGGATTGATGTTGCGACCAGCTGGTTTGGCGGTGTAATTGTTATGCAGCCGAACGGGGGTGATGTGCCGGTGATTGAGCAGCTGGCCTGGCCGCAAGGGCTGACAGTTGTGCCCGTCTGGACGGGTGAATCAGCTTCTACTACGGCTATGCTGCACAGGCTGGCTCAATTCAATGAGCACTCTGGAGATACGTGCCGCAGCATCATGCAACGTTTGGTTACGGCATCACAAGACACCTGCAGTTACTGGCGGGCAGGTGCTGCAGATGACGTTGCGGCTGCGCTGGATGAATATGGTGATTTATTGCGTGAGCTCGATTCAGCCGCGGGAATTGGAATATGGTCTGCCTGCCATGAAAAACTGAACAGCATCGCGCGTAAAACCGGGGTTGGTTACAAACCGTCCGGGGCAGGTGGCGGTGATTTTGGTCTGGCCTTCTCGCGTGATGCGGCACAGTTACAGGCCTTCATTAGCCAGGTCGATGCCACGCTGATCCCGCAACCGGAAAAGCCGGGCTGGGCTGACAGGGGGCTTAGTCTCAACAGCACTGAAATCGCGGACGCGTAAAAGTTCTAGCGCGTGTCGTTAGCGCTGCTTAGCCGCCAATAATTTATAGCTGGCTAGTGGATGAAACGGTAATACTCGATACCCATATCCTGAAAATCTGCATCACTCATTGAGCCTATGCGATCAACAACAAACTCATCTTTGGGTGTGTATTCAGGAGGCGCGGTCGTGCCATTGCCGTGCAAGGCCAGGTATTGTTCCTGCGTCAGATTAATAACATCGGCCATGGCTCCCTTCAGATTAATTTGCCTGGCGGCCTGTTCCCAGCCATCAACCAGGCGAATTGGTATGGTTTCTGCGGCATCACCGCTGCCGTAGCCGATCAAGAGAATTTCCTTACCCGCCAGATCAAGCTTATTTGCAGCTGCTTCCTCGAGTCCCGCAGCTAGCCAGGCAGGCAGAGCACCTGTGTACAGGTTGCCTAATTCAGCCATCCAGTCCGTACCGAGGGACATCTTGTCCAGCACATATTGTTGATAGGCTTGTTCACTGCGGAAGTGGCGCAGCAGCGCAGTCAACTGCGGAAATACTTCTTCATGTATACGCTCACGTACACCAAATTGCGTAACCTGCGGCCGTTCGGTCGCTTCTGCGAGTACCTTGTCAAAAGCGATGCCCGCTTTATCGCAATAACCGCGTAGCTGTTCCCGTCCGGGCTCATCCGTGGCAAGGCTAAACAAATAAGCCATACCCCAGCCATTTTCTGGCATACGCCGGAACGGCCGATGCATGAAAACGGCATCCACCTGTTCCAGGTAATTGCGGATATTAATATTGCGGCGGGTACACATATCTTCCAGTGCATACACCATTTCGTCGATGTAACAGGAGGTTGAATAGCGACCATTAAATACCGGAATATTGCTGCAGGCATAGGTGCGGCCATCGCCGTTGCGGTATTCGATGGGTTTGCGAAAATCGACACCACGATAATCTGACGCGCTGCCTGATTCACGCAGGTCAACGGTGGCAAGTTTGGGGTTGGCCTCCAGCAGTATTGCAACCGCTCCTGCTCCCTGCGTTGGCTCACCGGTGCTCCCTGGCCGGTAAAGAGCAATGTCTGAGCATACAACGATGGCTTTAGCCCCGCCGCCGTCGGTGTTGAGAAAGCGCACTGCATTTTTTAAAGCATAAATTCCGCCAAGGCAGGCATGTTTGAATTCAGGTACTTCGCAATTGCGAGATAAAGCCGCTTTGCCTTGTTGAGCAAGTGCGTCATCGACCATGCCCTTCGCGATGATGGCACCAGCAGAATTATCAGTGCTGGATTCTGTACCCAGCGCCAGGAATCGTACTTCAGAAGGGTCGACATCGAACTGGTCTATCAACCGCAAAATGGCATTGGCGGCCATCGTGTACACGCTTTGCTGTGGCCCGGGCAAACGAAAGCCCGAACCCACGACATCGCGGATTTTATTGCGGTCCTCGCCGGTCCAGCCGCACCAGTCCTGTAAATCAACGCGGAATGGCGGCACATATACGGCTATTCCGCTAATGCCTATAGGGGTGTTACTCATTAAATACTTTCAGGTTTGATCTGCTTGGTAAGTGACAAATCCCCGGCCTGGTGTTTGTTACACAAGTCGATGGATCAGATGTGCTCAGGGCTTATTCTACCGCGGCTGGGGCTTCCGTGACTGTAATAGTAATGGTTTCGGAAATAAGTGCTGTAGCGTGTGGTACATGGCTTCCATCGCCCAGCAGTAGCTGCAGTGTATGTTCGCCGGGGCTGAGATCCAGCGTTGTTTCTGTCTGTGCGTTGCCGAAATGCTGGTGGTTTGCATCGGCGGGGATCGGCTGATCAAGTGGCGGCAAATCCGTATCTATGAGCAGGTGATGGTGGCCAGAGCTGTCGCCCGGTGTGCCCGCCGGGGCCAGTGCAAAATTTTCAATGCCAAATACAACAGTTACGGGTGAACTAACGGCTGCACCATTGGCCGGACTAGCAATAAAAACCCGTGCCACGGTATCGGTGGAAGCGGGCTGCTGATCGGCAGCCGACTGACTGTCATTGCCGCCGCTGCATGCCTGTAAAAGCGCGACACATAGGGCCAGCCATAATATTCTGCGGTAGTTCATCATCATTTCCCGGAAGTTTCAGCAGACGGGATGTTAGCGTGTAACTATCCCTGTGTCATTGGCCCCTATACAGGTTACTTCCCAGCTGATTCCCCACCTGACTTCTTAGCGGCCGCTTTTTTTGTGCCGACCTTTTTCACTCTCTTTTTGGCAGGTTTTTTGCTGCGGCTGCGGCTGCGTTTGGCGGGTGTGGGTGCAGATGGCTGCCTGCCAATCTCTTCAGGGGCAAAGTCATCCACATGGATCAGCTCCATAATCTGCCGGTCCTGCTCCAGGAGGCGCTCCGCCTCTTCTTTAGTCAGAACCCCGGCACGTTGCCCGGCTTTAATGGCCTCGACGTCATCGCGCCCGCTGATAATTTTATTACGTACTGCCTCACTCAGTTTCCGGTTTAGTGGTGCATTATCGTTAACTGTTTCCAGAGCATGTTGCAGCAGGCCAATTGGATTGCCAGGCTCCTGCTTTTTATAAATCCCGGAACTCAGCCGCTCACGGGCTTCGGTAGGGCTGGTCAGCAATTCGACTACTTCACGCCCGAGTTTGTCCGAAGGGGCAAAATAGGTTCTGCCGCGGGGGAAAATACATAATCGCAACACGCTGGCCACAAATCGATTGGGGAAATTGCGCAATAAACCATGCAATTGTTCCTGTGCCAGATACAACAAGTTGCGGCAGCTCCATTCGACCAGCGGCAGATCGTCTGCCGGGATTGCCTGGTCTTCAAAGTGCTTCAGTACGGTACTGGCGAGATAGATGTAGCTGAATACATCGCCCAGTCTTGCACTGAGCGATTCCTTACGTTTTAAATCACCGCCCATTACCAGCATGGAAGCATCTGATGCCAGTGCAAAGGCTGCGCTGTAGCGGTTAATGTGCTGGAAATAACGTCGGGTTGGCCCGGAGCGAGGCACATCGGTATAGCGCGCATGGGTCATTGCCATGACAAATGAACGGGCTGCATTACTTAGAGTGACGCCGATATGCTGAAACAACAGGCTGTCAAAATCGCGCAGACCCTGCTCGTAATCCGGGTTACTTGCCGCCTCCATTTCCTGCAGTACAAAGGGGTGGCAACGTATCGCGCCCTGACCGTAAATCATCAGGCTACGGGTCAGAATATTCGCGCCTTCTACCGTGATGCTAATGGGTATTGAGTCGTAGGCCGCGGCCAGATAATTACCCGGCCCGGAAATGATCGCTTTCCCGCCCTGAACGTCCATTGCATCATTACCAATGGTTCGGCCCAGCTCAGTACAGTGATATTTCATGATGGCTGAAGGTAGGGCTGGAATTTCACCCGCACCCAGAGCACTCATCGTGCAGCTGATGCCTGCGTTAATAATATAGGTGCGTCCGGCCATGCGGGCCAGCACTTCTTCTACACCTTCAAATTTTGCGATCGGCAAATTGAATTGTTTACGAATGCGGCAGTAGGCTGCCGATGCATACAAAGCTGCCTGTGAGCTGCCTTGTGATTCGGAGGGTAAGGATATAGCACGACCGGCGGCCAGTTGCTGCATTAGCATGCGCCAGCCCTGACCTGCTCGTTCGACACCACCAATGATGAAGTCCAGCGGTACGAATACATCCTTGCCCTGGGTGGGACCGTTCTGGAATGGTGTGTTGAGTGGCAGATGACGGCGGCCAATGATTACACCTTCGGTATTTGTGGGGATCAGGGCTGCGGTAATGCCATATTCATCCTGCTCGCCGATAAGATGGTCCGGATCATCCAGTTTGAATGCCAGACCCAGCACCGTGGCAATGGGTGCGAGGGTGATATAGCGCTTGTCCCAGTTAAGGCGTATGCCAATTATTTGTTTGCCTTCCCAGATACCCTTACAGACGATACCTGAATCAGGGATGGCGCCGGCATCGGATCCGGCACGTGGTCCGGTTAGCGCAAAGCACGGGAATTTCATCACCGGCTGCCAGGGCCGGTAACCAGTGCTTTTTCTGTTCCTCTGTACCGTAATGCACGAGCAATTCACCCGGTCCGAGTGAGTTTGGCACTGCTACTGTTGTGGCGGCAACAACCGAGCGGCTGCACAGTTTTGCGAGTACCCGGGAATTTGCCAGAGACGAGAACCCCAGTCCTCCATATTCCTTCGGGATGATCATCCCGAAAAAACGTTCCTGTTTAATGTACGCCCAGACTTCGGGGGGCAGGTCGCCCAGTTCATGTGTTATCTGCCAGTCATCGATCATATGACAGAGCGTGTCGACCGGGCCATCGAGAAATGCCTGTTCCTGCTCCGTCAGCTGAGGAGCCGGCAGTGACATGAGCCGACTCCATTCGGGTTTACCGGTAAACAGTTCAGCATCCCAGGAAACTGTGCCTGCTTCGAGCGCCTCACGTTCCGTTTGGGAAATTGATGGCACCATGGTCTTGTAGATGTTAAATAGCTTGGCTGAAATATTTTCCCGGCGAAAATCTGTGAAGTTGAGTGCAACCAAACCGGCGAACAATATCCACAGCAGCAGGAACCAAAAAACCCGGGCCGTACCCGGCCAGAGAGTAAACGACCAGTGCACCGCCGGTGGCCAGCGTAGCTGTGCCCAGATCAGTACGTCGGTAGGCGACGGTAACCGGGACTGCCAGAAACAGCAGGAGCCAGAGTAGGCCCAACCAAAAGCTCGACATGATGACGTTACCCTAGAGGCTGATTATTTTTTCCGAATGTCCGCAAACGGACTACCTTTTGCTATTGCCACACTATAACCGATGCGCCCGTAGTTTTTGTCGGACAGCTTATGTATGCAGTGATGCTACAGGAAGGATTAAATAAAGAAGGCCCAGCTATTACTAGCTGAGCCGTCTGGCTATCGTTGACGTGTGGAGAACTAAAGCAATTCTTCGACAGCCGCGCGTTCCTCACGCAGTTCTGCATCCGTCGCATCCATCAGGCCACGGCTGAAATCACTGATTTCCAGGCCCTGTACGATCTCGTACTTACCATCCTTGCAGCTAACCGGGTACGAGTAAATTACGCCAGGTGCTATGCCGTAGCTGCCGTCTGAGGGCACGGCCATGCTGGTCCATTCGCCGTCTGGGGTGCCGAGTGCCCAGTCATGTATATGATTGATTGCGGCAGAAGCAGCAGAAGCAGCACTGGAAAGGCCGCGGGCTTTAATAATAGCAGCGCCACGTTGCTGTACGACTGGAATAAATTCATTCTCCAGCCATGCACTGTCGGCGGCATCGCTGGCAGCCTGACCCGCAATGGTGCAGTTGCTGATGTCGGGATACTGGGTGGCCGAGTGGTTGCCCCAGATAATCATGCCTTTCACATCCTTGGTGTGTTTGCCGGTATTGCTGGCCAGTTGTGCCATAGCACGGTTGTGATCGAGGCGAGTCATCGCTGTGAAATTGGCAGGATTAAGGTCAGGCGCGTTTTGCTGTGCGATTAACGCATTCGTGTTGGCCGGGTTACCAACCACAAGAATTTTTGCATCTTTACTGGCGTTATCGTTAAGCGCTTTGCCCTGAGCCGAGAATATCTGCGCATTACCCTTCAGCAGGTCAGCGCGTTCCATGCCCGGGCCGCGTGGTTTGGCACCTACCAGTAATGCATAGTCGATATCTTTGAAGGCTTCATCGGCCTGATCGGTGGCAATAACACCGGCCAGTGTCGGGAAGGCGCAATCTTCGAGTTCCATGGCCACGCCTTTGAGCGCATCGAGCGCCGGAGCAATTTCCAGGAGTTGCAGGATAACGGGCTGGTCCGGGCCGAGCATCTGGCCGGAGGCAATACGGAAGGACAACTGGTAGCCAATCTGGCCGGCGGCGCCGGTGATGGCAACTCTGACAGGAGCACGAGACATGATGCGTTTACCTTTTCTAATGTATGTTCAATAGTTATTCGAACTTTAGGTTCGATATGATTGGACGACTACCATGCCGCCTCAGCTAAAATCGGGCGGGCATTCTAACACCCACTGGCCGGTATGGCATTGTGGGATATACGCCAGAGGATTCCGCCATCTGGCAGGGCATGAGGAACTGGGTTTGCTAACAAGAAAGGCTGATTTTCAGCCATCGAGATGGTTGCGCAGTCCGCACCTGCAATCGGTACTGGCCAGCATCCCGCCCCGGCGCAGCCTGGTGCGACGCCGGGCGCAAAGCTTCAACGTGGCCTCAAAGGATGTCATTGTCGAGTGCGGGGCGGGTGTGCGGCTGCTTGGGCATGCAGCGCTTGCTCCCGATGGTGGTAACGGCCGCATGGTTGTGATGATCCATGGCTGGGAAGGCAGTGCTGAATCGACTTACATGTTGTCCGTAGCTCCGGCGTTGCTGGCACGGGGTTATTCAATATTCAGGCTTAATCTTCGGGATCATGGCGCGTCCCATCATCTGAATGAAGATATGTTTCATTCCTGTCGGCTGGATGAGGTAGTGGGGGCCTTTAGCTGGATACAGCGTAATTATCCGGCCAAGCGTTTGTCAGTCGTCGGCTACTCTCTGGGTGGAAATTTTGCCTTACGTGTTGCTGATGCCGCGCCTGCTGCAGCACTGGCCATCGATCGTGTCGTGGCAGTTTGTCCTGTATTGAATCCCGCGCAGACGATGATTGCCCTGGATCGCGGCTGGCCGGTGTATCGCCGCTATTTCATTCGCAGATGGCGTAATTCGCTTTTTAAAAAGAGTGATGCCTTTCCTGCGCGCTATAGCTTCAGGAAGCTCACGAGTTTTGCCAACCTGACTGACATGACGGAATATTTTGTTATTCGTTACACCGATTTTCCGGATTTATACACCTACCTGAATGGTTATGCGCTGACCGGTGAAAGGCTGGCCGGGTTGACGGTCAATGCGAGCATGTTGCTTGCCGATGATGATCCGGTTATTCCAGTCGAGGGATTAACCGACATGCACATACCCGAGGCGCTAAAAGTTTATCGTGCAGAGTTTGGCGGGCACTGTGGATTTCTGGAGGGACTAAGTCTGAGATCCTGGCTGGATAAATTTTTACTGAATGAACTGGACGGTGATTGAATTAGTCGCGGTAACCGTAGCCAAGGTCCTTAATTTTCTCGACGAGGCCATTCTCGAAGGTCACCTTACGCATTAACTTGTTAGGCCCGAAATTAAATCCCCAGTCCTCCACCAGCACTTCGCGTCGACCATAAGGTATGAAATGGCCGCGGCTAAAGAGCAGATCTTTCCCCGGGTCACCGCCGCCGTCTGCGCCACTGTGCAATTAAATGCCCGAACGTAGTCCGAAATGATTCTTTGTCTGCGCCGGCTGACCACAATATTTAAGCACTTTGGCCTGCGTATCGCCCTTATTGATCAGGTATACCACAACGCAGGGCCATTGCATTGAGCGGAAGCAATAAGCAGCATGCGACAGTTACGGGCCGCAGCCTGATTCCGGATACAAACAAGGTACGCATGAATATCGATCACCTCGAGCCGGTCTGAATCTATTATTATGATGACATCAGGATCGGTAAACAGGTTTGACAGTTAAGCATGCTATCGGTTCAGTCCCTTTTTCAGCATACAGAGTAACGTTGTGGGCTCAGAGTGAGCTACAGCAATGCATAGCGAGACTGAAATGATGTTGGATCGGTATCGAGATGTTCCCGGCGTTACCCGTTTTTGATTACATGGTGTCCGAACTCAACGGATTCAGCAGCGCAATGAGAGCATATAAATGAGTTCGCTTTACGAACAAAGATTGCAGGCAGTTGCGGACAATGGCGGTGGCGCACTACTGGCAGGCAGCAAGCGGGGCATAGAAAAGGAGTGTCTGCGTATCACTCCGGAAGGCTTGATTGCGCCAACGGCACACCCTGTGGCGCTGGGCTCCGCACTGACCAATCGCTTTATTACCACGGATTATTCTGAGGCCTTGCTGGAGTTTGTTACACCCCCTGTGCAAAGCACCTGGGCGGCGACACAGTTTCTTTGTGATGTGCATCAGTACACTTACGCATCAATAGGCGACGAATTATTGTGGCCATTCAGTATGCCGTGTCGATTACGTAGTGAAGCAGATATTCCGGTTGCGCAGTACGGATCGTCAAATATTGGCCGCATGAAAACTATTTATCGTAAGGGTTTGGGGCATCGTTATGGCAGGTATATGCAGGCCATAGCCGGAATCCACTTTAACTATTCCCTGCCGGACAAATACTGGGAAGTCCGCGCTCAGTCAGAACGGGCGGGTGATATCACTGCACTTAAATCAGAAAGTTATCTGGGGTTGGTGCGCAATGTCAGGCGCCTGGACTGGTTACTGCTCTATTTATTTGGTGCTTCACCCGCGGTTTGTCACAGCTTCCTCGCGGGTATGCCCAGCGACCTGGAGGAACTTGATACGGGCACCTGTTTTGGAAGATGGGCAACATCGCTACGAATGAGTGATCTTGGCTATCAAAATTCCAATCAAGCGGCGCTGGTCGTTTCTGCTAATAGTCTTGAAGAATATGTGCGTGATCTCTCATCCGCACTTGTATCCCCAAATGAAGACTACGTGAAGTTGGGGGTTGTGCAAGATGGTGAATATCTGCAATTAAATGCCAACCAGCTGCAGGTTGAAAATGAGTATTACAGCAGTGTTCGTCCCAAGCGGGTGGCACACGAGGGCGAACGTCCTTCTGCTGCGTTAATCAGGGGTGGGGTGGAGTATGTTGAGCTTCGGTCTCTTGATCTCAGCCCATTTGATCCGATAGGTATAGGACAGCCCCAGCAGAAATTTCTGGAAGCTTTTATTATTTATTGCCTGCTTCTGGATAGCCCGCCTATAGACCAAAATGAGCAAGCCTGCCTGCAGCAGAACAACCTTGATGTTGCCAAAAGTGGCCGCAAGCCTGGTTTGCAGCTACGTAGAGATGGCGGCACGGTGCTCTTGCAGGAGTGGGCAGCCGGGATATGTGCAGGCATGCGGCCTGTTTGTGAGCTATTGGATACGGGCGGGGCCCTGGGTTATGTCGAGTCTCTGGATAGCCAGATTGCCGCTATTACAGACCCGGAATTAACGCCATCGGCACGATTACTGGCGGAATTGCAGGAAACCGGCGCGCCCTTTGCAGAATACGGGCTGAATATGGCTAATACTTATCGTGACTATTTCACCGGAATTGGCGATGAATTCAATGGGCACAAGGATTTGCTGGCTAAAGAAGCCGTGGAATCATTGCAGCGGCAGCAGAAAATTGAGGCAGAAGATGAGCTGCAGCTGGATGAGTATCTGGCCCACTATTACGCGTAAAATGATAATTCGTCGGTTGTTTAGCCCGACCGTGCCGATATAGTATGCAATCGTTTTCATATAATCGGTTGGCGTACTGTTGATAAGGCTGTTTCTGGCATCTTTTGTTCTGGGGTTGATTCTGACGGGTCTGGCAGCGCGATTTTATCCGTTTCCTGAGTCTCCCAGGGTCTATTCTCAAGCGGCGGCGTTAACCAATGGCAGTCGTGAGGAAACATTTTTTATCAGGCTGCCTGATGATCGTATTGGCAGCCCCAGGGCGGCTTCAATGGCGCCATTCCCCCAGCAGGCATTTTCTCCGGTAGGCAAAGAGCGCATTCTGGCTGAGTTATTTCGGGTGCGTGATACTGAGGGAACTATTATCGGCCTCGCAACCCGAATGAATGGGCTGGTCCCCGGTCCACTGGGTGAGCCGGAACCCGTAACTGACTGGATGGTGCTTATTCCGGGGCGGGGTGCACTGATGATGAGCCGGGGGGCGATAGAAACCGGTGGTGAGCGAGAATTTTATGTAGACCGGCTGGGCTTCTCTTTTGAAAACAGCGGACCCGTCATTTCCGGGACCGACGGCTTTGCCGGGTTAACAGGTTTTTACAGTGAAGAAGTAGAAATAGACAACGTCGATGCCAGTGGTCAGGCGCATGGTGTAGTCAGGCTGGTAACCCGGGTGAGGTCAGCTCAATAATGAAAAAACTGGTCGGGATAATTGGTTTTTTGTGCGGAATGGGCGCGGGCATTTTTGTGCTGCTTAATAACCCGTTAAATCCTCCTGTTTATTCGGCCGCTGAGGTATCTGATACTTATCAGTGGAAGGCACTGGAATTTTTTGGTATTTCCTTTACGCCAGCTGAATTGCTGCATGTATCGTCCGGATCCAGTAATCGTTCTCTGGGTGCAAAAGAAGTTGGGCTCGCCAGCGCTTCAATAATTTTATTACATGATAAGGCAGGGCAGCCCGTGGCATTAGCTACACGTCTGACTGCAATAAATAAATCACCCGATATGTGGGCGGAAAATGTCGGTGTGGATACATACACCAATATCTTCTGGGCTAATGCCGGCAGCGTATTAATGCATGGTTATGAGAATCGCTGGCCATTGATTCGCGATAATCTTGTTGCAGCAATAAATGATCCTGATCAGGATTCTGCTAGCCTGGAATTTGCAGTAAGTGCTGTGCGTCCCGACAATGCGCCAACCGGTATTGTAGGCGGCAGTGGTTTGTTCAGCGCTGTTGGCGGGCGATACAGTGAAATTATTAGAAAAGACCCTGATCAGCCTGATCTTTACTCCGGTACAATTTCACTGGAAATTGCCATCAAGTAGCATTTTTCTGGCTGGTGGCTTTCAGTGCTGCAGTTGCAAGTGATTTGAAATCAGCTGATTCATCAGCCAGTTCGGTCAAATCAAAGCATGCCTTTGCTGCTATAAGCTTTTTGCCAAGCATAAATTCCCGTGGGCTATTGATCGCATCGACCGCGAGCAGTCTGCCATTCTTAAGGTAAAAGGCTGCAAATGAATGCGCCTCCTGATCGCCACGAATAATAAGCTGATCATAGCCATTGTTTAATCCCACAATTTGCAACTTGACGTCATATTGATCCGACCAGAACCAGGGGATTTGTGCATAGGGCTTTAGCTCGCCGCACATAGCGGCAGCGGCAGTTTTGGCTTGTTCCAGTGCGTTGTGTACAGATTCCAGCCGTAAGCTTATGCCGAGCAGTGCATTTGGATGGCGCGTGCAGTCACCGGCAGCATAGATATCTGGCATCGACGTGCGGCCATATTCATCGACAATAATGCCGTTTTCACATTCCAGGCCAGCTGCTTCTGCCAGTTCTGTATTGGGTAATATGCCTATACCTACAATGCACGAATCTGCGGGAGCAACATGACCATCCGCACAAAGTATTTCTTCGACTGAATCGGTGCCACGAAATTCCTGAACCATTCTGCCAAACTCAATTTTTACACCGGCTTCTTTATGCATGGCCTGAAAAAAAGCAGATATTTCTGGTGCGACCACACGATTCATGGCGCGGTCTTCGGTTTCCAAAACCGTAACATCAATGCCGCGTTTGACTGCTATTGCGGCAACTTCAAGACCTATATAGCCGGCACCAACAATAACCAGCCGCGCACCTTCATGAAAATCTTTTTGTATCCCCAGAACATCATCAATACTGCGCAGGTAATGAATACCCTGTAAGTCACTTCCGGGGATCGACAATTTGCGAACCTGGCTACCGGTTGTGAGCAACAGCTTGTCATAGCTAATGTCAGTGCCATTGCTGAGGTGAACTGATTTATTCTTGAGATCAATTTTTTCAACCCGTGTTGATAAAAGCATCTCGACATCGTGATCCGGATAGAAGTTTTCCGGTTTAAAGTAAAGGCGCTTTTCATCAAGCTCACCGGCAAGAAATTTCTTTGATAGTGGTGGGCGTTGATAAGGGGATGTAGGCTTCCTCACCAATTATTACAATCTGCCCGGCAAATTTTTTCTGGCGCAGTGAGGCGGCTGCCTGACCCGCTGCATGACCGGCCCCCACTATCACTATAGTTTCAGACATTACTATTCCTGTTATTTCCGGGGTGCACCGCTATTTGTAGATACATTCTACGGTGCCGTTGTGATTCTTGATCCAGCACTGTTGAGTATGATTATACTGATGCTATGGCGGAATTCCCCCACCGGCACATTAGTGTGTAACCGAAACGGGTATTAACATGTCGAAAGCAATAGTGATAGAAGAGTTTGGTGGCCCTGAGGTCATGCAATGGCGGGATGTTAGCGTCCCCGATCCCTGGTGCGGGTGAGGTTCTGTTGCAACAGACAGCGGCGGGATTAAACTTTATTGATACCTATCACCGTTCAGGTTTGTACCCGCTGGACCTTCCTTCAGGCCTGGGGACAGAGGCGGCAGGGATAGTGACTGCTGTGGGTGACGGTGTGACGGGCCTTGCCCCGGGCGACAGGGTAGCTTATGCCGGAATGCCTGTCGGGGCCTACGCCGAACAGCGCTGTTTCCCCGCCGATAAGCTGGTACTGATACCCGAGGGGATTACCGAGCAAATTGCGGCGGGTGCGATGTTGAAGGGCCTGACGGCCTGGTATCTGTTGCAACGCAGTTTTGCGGTCAGTTCTGGTGATACTGTCTTGCTGTATGCCGCAGCGGGGGGTGTCGGGCTAATAGCCTCCCAGTGGGCGCAGAGTCTGGGTGTACGTGTAATCGGTGTGGTGAGTACTGATGAAAAAGCTGCCCTGGCTCGTGCGCATGGCTGCGCAGAAATAGTTATGGCAGATGATACGGATTTTGTTGCGCGTGTCCGGAGCCTGACAGAGGGTGCCGGTGTTGCTGCTGCTTATGACTCAATTGGGCAGGCTACCTTTTATCAGTCGCTTGATTGTTTAGCTCCACACGGCACGATGGTGACCTACGGCAATGCATCCGGCCCGGTAGACCCGGTGGCACCGGCAGAATTAGCACAACGCGGTTCTTTGTTCCTGACACGCCCGGTACTGTTTAATTTCATCGCAACCAGGGGTGATCTGCAAAATGCGAGTAATGAGTTATTTGCGGTGATCCTGTCCGGTAAGGTGACTATTGAAATTAATCAGACCTGGGCTATGGCAGATGCTGCAGCAGCCCATCTGGCCCTGGAAGGGCGCCAGACTACCGGATCTTCATTGCTAATGGCATGAGTTAGGTTAGCTTTATACGGCTTAGCCTGTGAAGGTAATAGGCCAAAATATCGGTAACAGAATCATCACTGTAATGAACACGACTAAGGTGAGTGGCGCGCCCAGTTTTATGTAATCGACAAAGCGGTAGCCACCGGGACCCATTACAAGAATATTGGCAGGATGAGATATTGGGCTGGTGAAGCTGGCAGATGCTGCCATGGCCACTGCCATCATGGCTGTATGCGGTTCTATGCCCATTTCGGCGCATGCGGATAACACGATCGGCGACATCAGCACTACAAGTGCTGCGGTGGGAACAATCATGGTCGCAACTGCCGTTAATGCATAGAGTCCTGCGATAACGACCCAGGGTCCGAAGTCACCGAGGCCGTGCATAACTTCGCCAGCTACGAAGGAGGCTGCGCCGGAGTCCTGCATGGCGATGCCCAGTGGCATCATACCGGCTATCAAGAATACGGCACGCCAGTCGATGGCCTTGTACGCTTGCTCCATATTCAGGCAGCCCGTCATCACCATAATGGTTGCGCCCATTATTGCGGCGATAGCAATAGGGAATATTCCGGCCAGCACGACGCCCACGACGCCCAGCATAATCAAGCCGGCCAGCGGTGCTTTCCGTGTATCTGGCGGTCTTTCAGATGTCGGCGTCATGGCAATGAAGTCAGGTTCTTTGCTGAATACATTTAGTTTGTTGCGTGGCCCGAGCAGTAACAGCGCATCGCCAAATTCTAAGGCCAGTTGATCCAGGTCTGACTGGATAGTTTGGCCAGAGCGCCACAAGCCGACCAGTTCAAGACCATATTTTTCACGGAAATTGACATCGCTAATCGGGGCCCCTGCCAGTTCCGATTGAGGGGCTAAAGTTGCTTCGAGCAAGGCCAGTCGGTCAGATTCGAAGGTGTTTAATTGAGGTGATACAGCACTGTCGATTTCCAGTTCCTGTAAGCCGCGCAATTCATCCAGATCCTCGGGCCGGCCCTGCAGTAACAGCAGGTCTCCCCCCAGTAGCAGTTCATCCGGTTCGGGCATGAGTTGCAGGGTATTTTCCCGGAACGTCGCCAGCAGCCGGAAATCGAAGGCATCACCAATCCTGCTTTGTGCCAACGATTGCCCTCCCAGTTTTGAATCACGTGGAATTCTGATAACGAATACGCTTTCCTGTAATCGATAAATCTCCGTCAATTGCTGTTCATCAACCGGTACAATCTCACTGAATTCAGGTGAGCGTTCCAGCTTGCTAATGGCCTCCTCGCTGCCCTGCATAAGCAGACAATCTTTGGCGCGTAATGGCACCTTGGAAATACCAACTCGCCGCACAAGTTCGTCGCGCCGTATAGCGAGCACGTTAACGCCGAAACGGCGTCTGAAGTCAGTATGATTTACCAGGTCTTTTACAAGTACAGAATCATCGGCAATCTTTGCCTCTACGAGATTTACTCGTTCACTCATCAGTGACTGCAGCAAGGGTGCTTCCCGCTCGATTATTACTTCACTCCAGCGTCGTAGCTCCTCGAAGCGATCAAGCTTGCCTTGTACCAGCAATCGATCACCACCTTCTAAAACAGTCTTTCTGGAGGGTAGCGACTCAATATGATTACGGCGATCAAGTGCTATTACGATGAGTCCGACAGCGGAGCCAATGCGACTTGCCGCAAGGCTTTTGCCTACTAAGATGGATGTCTCCGGGATGCGCATCATGAATGTGCGCTCCTGTAGGCCATACAGTGTCCGTAAGTTTCTTTGACTGCGATGTTTTTTGCTTACGCCAGGGGTGCTGCTGGGCAAAATAAATCGCCCGACAAATGCAATAAATAATGTGCCTGCAACAAATACGCCTCCGCCTACCGGAATAAAATCAAACATGCTGAATGGCCTGAGCCCTGCATCGCTCAGTGCACCACTGATCAGCAGATTGGGTGGCGTGCTTATTAATGTAGTCAGGCCGCCTAGCAATGAACCGAAAGCCAATGGCATTAATAGTCGTGATGGTGAGATCTCTGTGCGCCTGCAAATGTCGACCACGACTGGCAGCATCAGCGCTGCAACGCCAATATTATTCATGAAGGCAGACAATGTGCCTGCGGTCAGCATAATCACAATAATTAGCGCTATTTCCTGCTGCCCGGCGATGCGGAGTACTTGAGTGCCGATCAAGTCGGCAATTCCTGTACGTGTCAGACCATCACTGAGGATGAACATGGCCCAAACAGTTATAACTGCGGGGTTGCTGAATCCCGACAACGCCTGGTCTGCAGTTACAAGACCGGTGATGGCCAGCGTAACCAGAACCAGCAATGCCACGACATCCATGCGCAGGATTTCGGTAATAAAGAGCACTATGGCAACCAGCAGGATGCCCAGTACAAGTGCTATTTCTAATGTCACGTTGACTTAGGCGGTGAGCCGTAGCCGCCGCCGCCAGGGGTATTGATTACCAGCACATCATTTTCCTGTACTTCGATAGTCACAATGCCATCCAGGTCCTCGACAGTTCCGTTGTGCCTTTCCAGAGTATTCAGCCCGGTCATGGCATTCTGGCCTCCTGCGAGGCCGAAGGGTGCAACTCGTCTGTGATTGGAGAGTATGGCAGCGCTCATCGCTGTGCGAAACTCCAGTTTGCGGGTGACACCATTACCACCCCTGTATTTTCCTGCCCCACCCGAATTGTGACGTATCGAAAATTCGCGCACCAGTATCGGGTAACGTGCTTCCAGCACTTCCGCATCGGTCATGCGGGAATTGGTCATATGTGTTTGGACAGCATCAGCGCCATCAAAACCCGGGCCGGCACCAGCGCCACCGCAAATAGTCTCGTAATACTGCATATCGTTATTGCCGAAACTCAGGTTGTTCATGGTGCCCTGTGATGCGGCCAGAATGCCGAGGGCACCGTAAAGAGCATCTGTTACACATTGTGAAGTCTCAACATTGCCGCCTACTACAGCAGCCGGATAATGTGGATCAAGCATACAGCCTGCGGGAATGGTCAGCTTTAACGGTCGGCGGCAGCCGGCATTGAGTGGTATGTCTGCCTGCACCAGTGTCCTGAACACATACATTACTGCGGCCTGGCAAACAGATGCAGGAGCATTCAGGTTGTTGTCTGCTGCGGGAGAAGTGCCACTAAAATCGATATGTGCTTCCCGCTTGTCTCTGTCGAGGGTGATGCATACGTTGATTTTCTGGCCGTTATCGAAAGGGTAACAAAATGATCCTGTGCTGATACCGATTTTTTTCTGGTTGTATTTCCCCTGGTTGTATTCCCCTAGCCTGGATAATCCCTGGCCGGGTTCGCCATCTGAATCACTGCCAGTATTACCGTCTGCATCATTCAAATCACTCAGTGTTGCTATGATCTCCCGAACCGATTCTTCGGCATTATCTAAAGTGTACTCAACGTAGGCATGGACAGTTTTGATTCCATATTGCTTTACCATTTCCAGTAACAAATGCCTTCCGCGTTCATTGGCCGCAGCCTGAGCCTTGCAATCGGCAATATTCTGCATGGGGTTGCGGGCCGGATATATTGCATGCCGAAGTTTGCTGCGCAGTTCTGTTTCTCGAAAATGATCGTCTGCTACAAGTAAAAAATTATCAAATACCACGCCTTCTTCATCAATATGGCGGCTTGCGGCAGGCATTGAGCCAGGGCTGACCCCGCCTATATCAGCATGGTGGGCCCGTGATGCGACAACAAATATCAATTCGCCTGTAGCATCCAGAACGGGTGTAACCACGGTCAGATCGGGCAGATGGGTACCGCCGTTATAGGGCGCGTTACAAAGATAAATATGACCCTTTTGCAGACCCTCTGAATGTGTACGCAACAATGATTTAATGCTCTCATCCATGGAGCCCAGGTGCACCGGTATATGTGGTGCATTGGCGATCAGGTCGCCGGATGGATCAAATAATGCGCAGGAAAAATCCAGCCGTTCCTTGATATTTACTGAGCGGGCGGTTTTTTGCAGTACGACCCCCATCTCATCGGCGATGTGCATAAAGTGATTGCTGAATATTTCCAGCATAACCGGGTCTTTGCCGGTGCTGATATTCTCCTGCAGCAGCGGTTGTTTGTTCCGGGTCAGTAATAACTGTAGCGAGTTGTTAACCTGCAACTTCCAGTCAGGTTCCACCACGATCGTTCCGGTTTGTTCACTAATAATCGCCGGCCCTTGTAATAGCATGCCAGCCTTTAACATTACTCGGTCGTATACCGGCACGCTGACATGCTGATCTTTGATATACATGGATGCATGGCTGACAGGTTTTGGACTAACTGGTGGTGTGCTCACGATTTGCGGCGCATGGTCTGTATCTTCTGATGCTGGTTCAATTGCAGCCCCATCCGGCTGGTTTTCAGCGTCAATTCGCAGTGATTCAATGATGAGCTCTGGATTGTCGGGGGCAAAACCGAAACGTGCCTGATGCGCCGATACAAATGCAGCCTGCAATTGATTCAGTTCACTAAGTGGAAGTTCAATTGATGTATCGCTGCCATCAGCTTTCAGCGCCAGCCAGGTTTTGATGTGGATGTCTGAATCTGCGACACCCTGTTGGTGCAGCACTTCCCGGCATTCTGTTTCCAGTCTGGTCAGCCGCTTATCCAATGCGCGCAGTGAAGCTTCATGGAGTGGCAGGTTTATTGTTTGCTGCCGGTAACTCCTTAGTGGCGCAGCACCCATGCCCCATGCTGACAGCATGCCTGCAAGCGGGTCGAGCAGTATGCGGCTAATGCCAACGCGATCAGCTATCTGGCAGGCATGTTGCCCGCCAGCACCGCCAAAGCAACACAGTGTGTAGTCAGCAGGATTAAGGCCGCGCTGAATGGATATATGCCGCAAGGCATTGGCCATATTTTCAATCGCCACACGCAGGAAGCCCTGGGCTGTTTGTTGTGGCGTGAATACACGGCCGGATACGCTGGAAATCTGTCTGGCCAGTTTAATAAAAGCCTGTTCCACAATATTCCGGTTGAGTGGCTGATCAGCTGCAGGGCCAAAAGTTGCGGGAAAATAGGCTGCCTGTATGCGTCCCAGCAGCAGGTTGGCGTCGGTTAGCGTTAATGGCCCGCCGCGGCCATAGCACTTCGGGCCCGGATTCGCTCCTGCGGATTGGGGCCCAGCCTGAAAACGTCCATTGGAAAAATTGAGGACTGATCCGCCACCCGCTGCGATTGTATGAATACGAATCATCGGCGTACTTAAGGTAATACCCGCAATACTGGTTTCATTAACAATTTCTGTGCGGCCGCTATAGATGGAAGCATCGGTTGACGTCCCGCCCATATCGAAGCCTATTAATTTGTTGGTTGCTGCGCGCTTTGCAGCCGCAGCCATGCCAACTACACCCCCTGCGGGTCCTGACAGGATGCTGTCTTTGCCACGTAACAGGTTGGCGGTAACGAGCCCACCGTTACTTTGCATAAACAATATGCGCGGGCAATGAATGTTGCGGTTAAGCAGTTCCTGCTGAAAGTTATCAATGTAATGCGACAGCACAGGAGACAGATAGGCATCTGCAACCGTGGTATTGCCACGGCTAACCAGCTTCATTAACGGGCTAACTTCGTGTGAGGTGGAGACACGCGTAAAGCCAGCTTCGCGTGCAATTTGTGCTACACGTTTTTCATGCGCTGGATTGGTCCAGGCATGCATAAAGCAGATAGCAATTGATTCAATATTATTGCTTTGCCAGCCTTTCAGCAGAGCCCGTAGCGCGCTGTCATCCAGCACTTGCAGCACTTTGCCTGATGCATCTATGCGCTCATCTATTTCTGCAACCTGTGTGTACAGCGGTTGCGGCAGCTTTATCTCCAGGGCAAAAATATCAGGCCGATTTTGATTGCCGATACGTAATGCATCACGAAAGCCCCGGGTTATTAAAAGTCCGGTCGCAGATCCTGTTTTTTGCAGCAGTGCATTGGTCGCAACAGTAGTCCCCATGCGAATTTCATCAACCGGATAATTGCTGCCTGCCGCATGCAATACTCTGCAGACACCTTCTGCTGCAGCATCGGCATAGTGCTCAGGGTTATCGGACAAGAGTTTCTGGCTATGAATAGTCTGGTCGGGGCTCCGGCCAATTACATCCGTAAATGTGCCGCCTCGGTCTATCCAGAATTGCCAGCCTGTGCCTGCCATATATGCCTTTTTAAATACCTACTGTTCCTGATGCATTGTATTAGCTGGCGTTATCGTATGCTTGTCGCATTGTCAGTTAGTATTAGCTCATGTCTGGCACAAACAGTTATCGCAAAATCTGGGAACAGGCGGCACTCATCCCGGAAGGACAGGTGGCGACTTACGGGCAGATCGCAAAACAGGCGGGGCTGCCGCGTCGTGTTGCGCGCATGGTAGGCCGGGCGGTCGGCGCAGCACCTGTCGAGATGAATATACCCTGGCATCGGATCGTTAATGCGCAGGGACGTATAGCTATTCCCCAGGGTACTGCAGGCTATGACCTGCAACAGAAATTGTTGCAGCAGGAGGGGATAGAGGTGAAAGATGGTCAGCTAAATATAGACCAGTATCGTTGGGATCCCAGTCTGGATGAATTGTTGTGGGGGCCTGGCATGTTGCGTGATCCCTCTGCGAGTGAGCCGGATACCGGTCGCAAACCCGGAGCCAAGAGCACACCTGAATGAATCAGCCCCGTGTTTGTTTTTCGCATGGTAAAGAAAGCGGGCCGTGGGGGACCAAGATACAGGCGCTGGCCGAAATAGCCCGGGCGAAAGCCTGGGTGGTTGAGTCGCTTGATTATCAGGGTATGGACGACCCACAGGAACGGGTTGATCTGCTGGTCGACTGGTGTCGTAAACAAGCAGCGCCTGTGGTGCTCGCAGGCAGCAGCATGGGCGGGCATGTAGTCGCTGCGGCCGCAAATATCGTAGCCCCGGTGGGTATTTTTGTTATGGCACCCGGCATTTTTTGTGCAGGGTTATGAGAACCAGACCCCCGAGCCACCGGCCTGTCCGTTAACCATTGTGCACGGCTGGCGTGATGAGATTATCCCCTGGCAGAACAGCGTGCGTTACGGGGAGGCCTGTCATGCCACGCTAGTGTTGTTAGATAGTGATCACCGGCTCACAGATGTGCTGGATGAAGTGGGGCATCATTTCAGTCTGTTTCTGGACTCGATATCTGCGTCCATATAGGAGATACACAAAATGCGTGAAATATTCTGGAGTTTGTCGCTGGCGGTATTAGTTGCCAGTTGTGGCGATGCCGGTACCACTACCAGTGCTGGCAGGCTGGACGCACCGGTCGAAGAAGAGCTGGCACCGACCGTATTTGACCCGATGATTGGCACAATGGACAGGGCGCGTGGGGTCGAAGATTTGTCGAATAATCGTATGGATGAACTGAACCGGCAACTGGAAGAGTCTGAGTAAGTGACCAGAGTGCGTCAGTCCTCCCAATTTAAATATTCCAGGCAGATGATCTGATCTACTCATTTGATCGACCAGCCTTAACAATCAGGCGTTCAGATTGGGAATCAGGTCGCTTTCGAGTCTTACGATCATATCTTTCAGCACCAGCCTGCGTTTTTTCAGGCGTTTGATCCTGATCTGGTCAATCAGACGATCATGGGTGAGTTCTTCGATGGTAACGTCAAGATCACGATGCGCCACCCTGAGTTCCTTGAGACGAACCCGGTTGGCAAACAGATTGATTTCTATGTGTGCTGTCATATTGGTGCAGGAGTCATATCCCATCGGCGTGGTGCCGATATCTGTTAATTCCACGCTGCGTCATGAAAACCTGGTATCTGCATGGCGTTATTATTTTATGCCGTCCAGCTACTTTGGGTTGTTGACCTTGCGAAGCAAGGGTCATGACTCACTCAGGGGGCTATTCTATCAGGCCATCAACGTTGGGGACAGGTACGATGCTGGAGATTACAGATAGGCGGTCCAGTCTCTACTCACATCACCAAAAACCAGGAAGTGTGGGTTTAGTATGTCCTCCTTGGCATTGTACATAAGCGGATTTCCATCCAGCTGGGTTACCTTGCCGCCCGCGCATTCGACTACCGCCTGAGCTGCAGCGGTGTCCCACTCTGAGGTCAGGCCCAGCCGCGGGTATATATCTGCTTCGCCGGTAGCGATGAGGCACAGTTTCAGTGAGCTGCCCATTGAGACCATGACGTGAGCACCCAGTTTTTCAAGATAAGCCTCAACCAGTTCTCCACGATGGGAGCGACTGCCGACTACACGTACTGGATTTTGTGCAGGAGACATGACATGAATTTCTTTGACCTTACCCTCGGGTGTGTGCTCGAAAGCACCGCCGTTCGCAAAGCCGTAAAAACTACGGTTGATTACTGGTACATGCACAACACCTAATACAGCCTGGTGACCCTGTATAAGGGCAATATTTACGGTGAACTCACCGTTTTTCTTAATGAACTCCTTGGTGCCATCCAGAGGGTCGATTAGCCAGTACTCAGGCCATTGCGAACGTTCTGCCCAGCTAATGCCATCGGACTCTTCTGACTGTATAGGAATGTCCGGTGTCAGCTCGGCCAGTGCGGCTACGATCGTATTATGGGAGGCTTTATCGGCTGCCGTGAGCGGTGATTGGTCAGCCTTGGTTTCGATCTCGAAGTCGGTTGCATAGATTTCCAGTATCTTGTCGCCTGCACGCACTGCAATATCGGTGACGGGCTGGATCAGGGTTTCGAGCTTTTGATACATGAGGCTATCCGTTGGTTTGTCGTTTTGTAATAACAGCTGGCCGGTAAAAAAGCTTTTGTAATGCCCTGCCGCAGCAAGGTTTTCCGCTGTACTTTAATTTACCTGGTTTATTTACTTGGTTTATATCCCGGGGCTGCCAAACTACAGGATATGAGCGAGGATTTCCAAACCGTATCCCCCACGATCAACTGGGAGCAGTTCGACACCATCTTGCTGGACATGGATGGCACTGTGCTGGATCTTGCGTTTGACCATTACTTCTGGCGCGAGCTGGTGCCGGGTGTCTATGCCGAGCAACAGGGCATAAGTAAAGATGCCGCCCGTGATGTTATCTATGAACTGTATTCCGGCAGGGAAGGTACCCTCGAGTGGTATTGCCTGGAATTCTGGACAGAGCAGCTGGGGCTGGATGTGCTGGCATTAAAGAAATCCAGTCGTGATCGTA
>PVMK01178725.1_pt1 | contig 126098 bp, 132 predicted proteins | sample 1853481 | NCBI WGS metagenome assembly PVMK01 (sample SAMN08533507, study PRJNA380276) | Marine sediment metagenome, whole genome shotgun sequencing project.
CCACGAACATGATCGCCAGCAGCACCCGTCCTACGAGAGCGAATAGAGGATTCAGTTTTTCCATGTTTGCGATTTCTTTTGTCGAACGGGTTGGTTTCGAACCAGTCTTTCATCGAGTAGCTGTGTGGATGAGTCCGTCAATCGAGCTCTGAGCATCGCATTGTCACGCTTCGCAAGCGTGAGCGCGCTTCGCATGCCCGCCAGATCGGCTTTCATCTTGTTGAACTCCGAGCAGAATGCTTCCAAGCCGCGAATGGAGTAGACCGAATTTCTGACGATTACGCTCATGTCTTCGCACGCAGCCCGGGCCAACCCGGACGACAGTAACAGTGCCGCGCCGGCCAAACTCACTGAAAATCGCTTGTTCACGTTGATTCTCCCGCTGATGTCCCTGTGTCATCCGTCTTCGCAAGCCGGCAGACGGTCCGATTCTACACCCGCGAAAGGAAACACGATGCCACCGCTGCCTTGAAACAGATTCGTGTCCCCGACGGTATCAGTCTGATACCGTAGTCACCAACCCCACGATTGCGAATATCGCACTACTATGACACCGCAACCTCGACCCCTGGAAGGTCTGCGCGTACTGGATTTCTCGCGGGTACTGGCAGGACCATTCTGCAGCGCGTTGCTCGCCGATGTGGGCGCCGAGGTCGTCAAGATCGAAGCCCCCGGCGGCGACGACTACCGGCACATCGGGCCATTCAAGAACGGGGAAAGCGCGCTGTTCATGCTCATCAACCGCGGCAAGAAGAGCGTCGTGGTGGATCTGAAATCAGCCGACGGCGCCAGCCTCGTCCATGAGCTGGCGGCGGTCAGCGACGTGGTCGTGGAAAACTACCGGCCAGGAGTCGCGGCACGTCTCGGTATCGACTACCCATCTCTCTCGCAAACCAACCCGCAACTGGTGTATGCCAGCGTGTCCGGCTTCGGTCAGAGCGGCCCCATGGCCGAGCGCCCCTCTTACGACATCATCGCCCAGGCGCTGAGCGGCATGATGAGCGTCACCGGTGAGGCCGATGGTCCGCCCATGCGAACGGGAGAGCCCATGGGCGATCTGTGCGCGGGGTTGTTCGCCGCCTGGGGCATCATGGTGGCGTTGTACGCACGGGATCGTAACGGCCACGGATCTCACGTGGACGTTGCCATGTTCGATACGCTGCTGTCACTTCTGCCCACATCGCTTGCACAGCTGCTGTACGCCGGCGACACGCCCGTGCGTACCGGCAACCGGCATCCACTGTCCACCCCCTTCGGAAGCTTCGAAGCTGGTGACGGTAACGTGATCATCGCGGTCGCCAACAACGCACTATTCGGGCGCCTGGCAAAAGCCATGGCGATGCCCGAGCTCGTGGATGACCCACGCTTCCTGAGCGACGAGGAGCGCACTCGCCACGAGCCCATGCTGCGCGACTTGCTCGAGAGCTGGACACGGGGCAAGAGCGTCGCCGAGATCGTAGCGATTCTCGACGATCACGCCGTCCCCGCCGCACCTGTCTGGAATGTGGAACAGGCCGTTTCCAGCGCGCAAACGGCATTTCGGCAGCTGCTGATGGACGGTGAACATCCGGTAGCGGGGAGAATTCGCATGATGGAACAACCGGTGCACTACTCCGGTGTGGAACGGGGAAAGCTCGAACGCTCGCCGCTACTCGCTGAGCACACGGACGCGGTGTTGTCCGAATGGCTGAACGCCGACGCAACACGCATCGAACGACTGAAACAGAACAAGGTCATCGCCTAGCCGGGAGGGATCGTGGACTTTTCCCATTCAGAAGAAGAGTGCCTGCTGCAAGACACACTGAGGCGATTTGCTGAAAGCGAGCTCGCCCCTGGCGCCCAGCGCATCGACGAGGAGGCCGCTTTTCCCCGCGAGAATATCGACAAGCTCGCCCCGCTGGGTGTTCTGGGAATGAATCTGCCGGCGGAGTGGGGCGGCCCCGGCGTCTCCGCGCTGGCCCTGTCCCTGGCGGTGGAGGAAATCGCAGCAGCCTGCGCTTCCACCGTATCGGTGCTGACGGCGCACTTTCTCGCCACGGACGCAATCCTGCTCGGTGGCGATGATGCCCTGCGCCGACGCTACCTGCCGCACGCGGCAAGCGGCGACACTCTGGGCGCCTTCGCCCTCACCGAACCTCACGCGGGATCGAATCCGGCGGATTTGCGATCCCGCGCCGAATCCAGCGGCGGTGGCTATCGGCTGCGGGGCAGCAAGCAGTTCATCAGCAACGCCGGCGTCGCCGATTTCATTGTCGTATTCGCCAAGACCGACCGGCACGCCGGCCACCGCGGCATCAGCGCATTCGTGGTGGACCGGGACGCCCGGGGTATGGACATATCGGGCCCGGAAAAGACCATGGGACTGAAGGGCGGTCACGTGTTCAGTCTCACCTTCGACTGTGAACTTGCGCAGGATGCGCGCATCGGAGCCGAAGGTTCGGGATTCAAGCTCGCCATGCAGGTGCTGGACCGCGGCCGCGTGGAGGTTGCCAGCCAGTGCATCGGCATCGCCAGGGCGGCTTACCAGGCGGCCCGGGCGTGGGCGCTGGAGCGCCAGGTGGGTGACCAGCCCCTGGCACAGTATCAGGGTATTCGCTGGTTGCTGGCCGAAATGGCCACCTCGCTGGAATCGGCGCGCCTGCTCACCCACCGGGCCGCGAGCCTGCGTGAGCAGGGGATGCGCTTCTCCACCGAGTCCGCCATGGCCAAGCTCGAGGCCTCGGAAATGGCCGCCCGGGTCACGGACACGGCGCTTCAGATCCACGGCGGCTACGGCTACAGCCGCGATCTGCCCCTGGAAAGGTATGTGCGCGACGCACGCATCATGCGTATCTACGAGGGCGCCAGCGAAGTGCAGAAAAACATCATCGCCCACGCCATCCTGGACTGATCTGAACCGGGAACATATCTTCAGCCTCGCCTATTCCCCGCTTTCTGTTGATCTGATCAATTCCTGTACGCGCCGCGGGCAAACAATGCCCCCACGGTTGCTGACCCTCAAACCTCTGGGGTTCCGCTAGTTAGCCATCTTCTCATATGGATCAAAGTGTTAGATCCCTATGGCTGATCCTGGCATCTGTCTTGCACCTGCTCTTCCAGTGGCAATCCCGGCCGGCACCGCCGACCCGCCACGGGGCGCCGTCAACCGAACGACAGCGCCGCCCACGGAGGTGGTGCCGACGCCGGCGGCAGAGGTGTGATGCAGGTTTCGGTTCGCAATGCCGGCAGTACGTTTCCCGGCGTGGGCTGCCGACAAATTCAGTGTCAGCAACAGCTTTCGTGCCCGGGCATGAAGCTCATGAGGAAGACCCTTTAAAATGTCCGCACTTCAACCCATCGCAAGCCCGATCAGCGGTACGGTACCCGGCGGCTCCCTGGGCGCGCTTCGCCCGCGACGCCTGAGGCACGTCAAGGCCATCGGCGAATGCCCCCGCCAGACGGTGCTCGCGCTGCTCGAGGAGCACGCCCAGCACCACCCTCTGAATCGCGCCCTGGTGATGCTGGACGGCGGGCGAGCCGGCGCGGTCAGCTACGTGGAGTTGGCCCAGCGGGTCAAGCACCTGGCGGCCTGGCTATCGGCGCGCTTTCCCCAAGGCGGCGAGTGCATCGCCATCTTGTCGGAATCCAGCCCGGCGTGGGGCATCGTGGCACTGGCCACCCTGGCGTCGCGCAACGTCCTGGTGCCCCCTGGACACCGCCATGGAGCCCGAGGCCCTGGGCGCTGCGTTGCGGCGTGCAGGGCCGGCAATGCTGTTCAGCTCCGCTCCTGTTACCAGGTGGCGAATAAGCTCGCCGGCGACGGCGCGCCCACGGGTGAGATTGTGTGTCTGGACGAATCACGGCTGGATGTGACGGTCCCGCAAACCACCATGGCGACGGCCCGGGCCAGTGCTTACAAGCCAACCGCCGGCACCGCCATGATGGCATTTCACTTCGGGCACCACGGCGACGCCCAAAGCAGTGGAGATCAGTTTCGATAGCCTGCTGTTCCAGATCCGCACTCTCACGGCGTGTTTCGCGCTGCGGCCCGTCGGATCGACTGCTGTCGCTGTTGCCCATGCACCACATGCTGGAGTTCACCGCCGGCTTCCTGTGCCCGCTGTGGTCGGGAGCACAGGTTCACTACCTGCACTCGTTGCTCCCCGATGACGCTGTGGAACGTATCCGCACTCTCGGCATTACCCGTGTGGTCACGGTGCCGGCCTGGCTCGCCCTGCTCAAGCGCACCCTGGAACGCAGCGCGCAAAACGGCGCCGCCGGCACATCCAGATCGTCCAGGCTGCGCACACACGTGCGCCGCGCCCTGGGCGGCGAGTTCGAGCACTTCGTTTCCGGTGGGGCGCCCCTGGCCGACGACGTGGCCGAGTTCTTCGATACCGCCGGCGACCTGGTGCGGGTCTGCGCGGAGCGCCTGTAGCATAGAGCCTCGTTGGCATATCATTGCCCCTGGCCTTTTCCGGAGAAGGCTGAGGGGTGACGGATGTGACGACCGACCATCGAATTCTTCTGGGGGCAGGCACCCATCAAGTGTGCCTGGATCCGCGCTACGCCAACCGTCACGGGCTTATCGCCGGGAGCCACGGGAACCGGAAAAACCGTCACCTTGCAGGTTATGGCGGAATCCTTTTCGCGTATGGGCGTGCCGGTGTTCGTGTCCGACGTCAAGGGCGATCTTTCGGGGATATCTCAGCCCGGCAGTCCCCATGCCAAGATCGACGAGCGCGTTCAGAAAATCGGCATAACGGACTTCCAGTTCGCCGCCGCACCGACGGTATTCTGGGATCTGTTCGGTGTGCAGGGCCACCCCATACGCGCCACCATCTCCGACATGGGCCCGCTGCTGCTTGCCCGCCTGCTGGATCTCAACGATACCCAGGAAGGCGTGCTCACGGTGGCCTTCGAGTTTGCCGACGACGAGGGGCTGCTGCTCCTGGACATGGACGACCTGCGGACCACGCTCCAATACGTGGGTGACAATGCCAAGAGTTTCGCCCGCGAGTACGGCAATGTATCGAGACAATCCATCGGCGCCATACTCAGGCGGCTGCTGGTTATCCAACGGGAGGGCGGCGAGCAGTTTTTCGGCGAGCCCGCTCTGGATCTACACGACATGATCCGTATCCGGCCCGACGGCAGGGGCCAGGTCAACGTGCTCGCGGCCGACCAGCTCATGAGCAGCCCGCGCATTTACTCCACCTTCCTGCTGTGGCTGTTGTCCGAGCTTTTCGAAGAGCTACCGGAAATCGGTGACCCGGACAAGCCACGCTTCGTGTTCTTCTTCGATGAGGCACACCTGCTGTTCAATCGAGCTCCAAAGGCGCTGCTGGAGAAAGTCGAGCAGGTGGTGCGCTTGATTCGCTCCAAGGGTGTCGGCGTCTACTTCGTCACCCAGAATCCGTTGGATATTCCCGAGACCGTGTTGGGTCAGCTGGGTAATCGCGTTCAACACGCCCTGCGTGCCTTCACGCCGAAAGACCAGAAGGCCGTGCGGGCCGCCGCCCAGACCTTTCGCGCCAACCCGGCGCTGGACACAGCGACTGTCATCACCGAGCTGGGTGTGGGCGAAGCACTGGTTTCCGTTCTCCAAGACGCAGGCGTACCGTCCATGGTGGAACGCACACTGCTGTCGCCACCGCAATCGCACATGGGCGCCATCACGCCGGGCGAGCGCAGGACCGTCGTCAACAACAGCCCCCTGGCGGGGCGTTACGACACCGCCGTGGATCGCGAATCCGCCCACGAGCTACTGCGCGCGCGCGCGGAAAAAGCCGCCAAGCAGGCTCGAGCGCGGGACGCGGAGGAAGGCGCAGGCTCAGGGAAGAAACCGGGGCGCCGGCGGCAATCCATCGGCGAGGCTTTCATCAAGAGCCTTGCCCGCACCGTGGGCAATCAGATCGGGCGCCAGCTCATGCGTGGAATTCTCGGCTCCATGAAAAGATGACCGTCGCCGCCCGGCGTCGCCTGCCTATCCGCTTCCCGACAGCAAGAACAGACCGCCCGTCACCATCCCTCCCATGGCCGAGAAGATCAGAATCCGGTATAGATACTTGAGGGAGCGGGAGTAACGCGTGTTGCGGAACAGTACCTGAAAGGGGATGAAGACGGACGCCCTGGCGCTCGTTCTCTGCAGCTGCTCGTTTCCACTGAGTATCAATGCGTAGGACACGAGGGCCACGACCCACAATCCGATGCTGATCCAGAAAAGAGCATTCACGTCAGCTTACACAATCGAGTTGCCGCCATCACCGGCTGGCAGAGTGCGACGAAAAAGTAAGGAATTCAAGCGGCAAGGCTGTGAGGCGCCGTCTCCCTGACGGGGTGGCGCCCACATCATGCCCGATGCAGCCGTTCCCGTTCTCCTGTCCCTGGGCGCTGCCTGTTTGTTCGGCGCCTCCACGGTAACCGCCAAGCGCGGCCTGCTGGCGGTGCATCCCCAGGCCGCTTCCCTGGTGGTCATCGGCACCGTCGTCACCCTCTATCTGCTCACCTCCCCATTGTGGATGCGCGCCCAGGACTGGTTCACCCTCGGCTTCTGGGTATTCGTTCTGAACGGTCTGATGCATCCCTTTCTGTCCATGTATCTGGCTCTGGAGGCAACCTCACGCACCGGGCCGACGGTGGCCGCGACGCTTTCGGGCACGGCGCCGCTGTTTGCCGCTTTTACGGCCATTGCCTTTCTCGGCGAGTCCATCAACGCCTGGATTTCGCTCGGCACCGCCGCCACGGTGGTGGGTGTGATGACACTCACCTGGAGCCCCAGGGGCACCGGTACGCTGCTGCGAATCGCGCTGCTGTTCGCCACCGGCGCGGCCATCGTGCGCGGGCTCAATCACACCGTGGGCAAATGGGGCCTGGAGACCATGCCCAACGTGTTCATGGCGGTCCTGGTATCTTTTTCGGTGTCGTTGTGCGGCGCGTGGCTGGTCTACCGGATCCGCACGGGGACCCTGGCTGTACGGGTTCCCCGCGCCGGCCTGGGTTACCTGGTTGCCACCGGCGCCATCATCGCGGTGGCGGTGCTGTGTATGTACGGTGGGCTCGCCACCGGCCGGGTGGTGGTGGGTGTCGCCGATCATCGCCGCCTACCCGGTGTTCACACTGCTCACGGCCTTGATGTTCAAGCAGGAAAGCCTGACCTCGAAGCTCGCGGCGGGTGTATTTCTGGTGGTGAGCGGTGTGGCCTTGGTCAGCCTCGGGCTCCGCCACGGGCTGACCAGGCGAACCGCAACCTGCTCAATCGAATATCAGCATGACGTAGGCGAGGAACAGCAGGATGTGCACGGCACCCTGCAGCACATTGGTTTTGCCGCTGGCGAAAGTCAGAATGCTCACCAGCAGGGTAACCAGCAACATGACGGTCTCTTCGCCAGTCAGGCCCAGGACGATGTGCTCCCCTGTCACCATACCGATTACCAGCACCGCGGGGATCGTCAAACTGATGGTTGCCAGCGCCGAGCCGAGAAGGATGTTGATCGCGCGTTGCAACTGGTTACTCAATGCTGCCCGTGTCGAGCTCAGCGCCTCGGGCGAGAGAATCAGCACCGCGACCAGAAAGCCCCCCAGGGCGTGGGGCAGGCCGAGTACCTGGATCCCGTGGTCGATGGGATAGGCAAGCCTTTTGGCCAGCACCACCAGCGGCGCCAGATACAGTACCAGCATGACAGCGTGGTAAGGGCTGGAACGAAGGTTGCGAACACTGTGCCTGTCCACCGTCGCGCCGGCACCGCCCTCTAGTTCGATCTCGGGTTGCAGAAAATGGCTGCGGTGACGGACGGTCTGGATGGCCAGGAACACACCGTAGATACCAACAGAAAGCACGATCATGAATGTCGCCTGAGCCGTCGAGAAGGACGGATCATCGGTAGCACGCGTGTAGTTGGGAAGCACCAGGCCGAGAATCGCCAATGGCACGATTACCGCGAGAAAGGCGTTCGCCCCCTGAAGATTGTACTGTTGCTCACGGTGGCGCAAGCCGCCCGACAGCAGGCTGACGCCCACCATTCCGTTGAGTGCGATCATGATGACGGCGTACATGGTATCCCGGGCGAGGGTCGGGTTGTCCCCGCCGGTGATCATCACCGCAGCGATCATCATGACTTCGATACTGATGACCGACAGAGTCAAGATTAACGTTCCGTAGGGCTCGCCAAGATGTTCCGCCAGACTGTCGGCGTGGCGCACGATGGCAAACGCGGACCACATGATGACCGCGAACAACCATGTGAAAAGGACGGCCACCGTTCCCAGGTGGCTCAGATCATCGAACCAGTGACTGCCGATGGTGGCGAATACGGCGGCAGTAGCCACGCTCACCCAGAGGGCCTTCTCTTGACGAAGCGTATCGAGCGTCGCTGACAGAGAAATGCTGGCCATGGACTCGTTATCCGTCCAGGGCCACGAATTTCATCGCCTGATGGGCGGTGCGTCGGGCCTGCTTGCGTTTCAGTGGCGAATTGAGAAAGCGATTGATGGCGGCGGCAAGATACTCGGACACCTCTTCAGGAGCGTCCGCCTGTATTTCCGTGCGTGCCGCCAGCACGGTTTTCAACAAGTGTGCCGAAACGATGAATTCATCGCAGTTGTGATCGTGCAGATCGGCGACGGCCTGGGCAAAAAAACCATCCACATCCTGGACACGCCATCCCGGGAGATCCGGTGCACGCTCGGTAAATGCGGCATTGCGGCCGATGAAACAAGTGATCTGCAGCAACCCCGCCGGCCATAGTTCCGGGAACTTCCGACACTGCATTCGGACCGCACTCGCGAAGGTGATGCCGTGGGTGAAATCCAGCCAACCCACGTTGTCGGAAATCGGAATATCAATCTTGTTCTGTTGCCCCAGATCGTAGGCCAGCATATTGCCGGCAGTGGCCCCCAGCAGGGCCGCGTAGAGCTGTTCGGGCGGCGCGTTGCTGAAGCTCGCGGTCAGCTCCAAGGCCTTGTTGATGCCCAGCTTGTGCCACGCGCGCATATCCACGGCACCGGCGGCGTTCCCGCAGCCCCAGGATTCCAGCGTTCCCGCGTAGCGGCGGAATTCGGGGATGCGATCCTCGCGCCGGGCGTAGACCAGGCTGCGCACCAGAGACAGCAGCAGCGGTTCGGCAACCTTGGGGCCCAACCGGTCGATGAGCTTGCCGGCCTTGGTAACATAGATAATCGAGTGGCCGAAATCGTTGTAGTGCAGGAGCGCCGCACGGGTCAGACCGCGTTCGATATCCCCAATGGCAAGCTTCGCGTCCAAGGCGCCGCGCATGCAGGCGATGGCGGCGCTCTCATCTTCCCGTTCGATAGCATCGACAAAACGGTCTTCGTCGTATGCCGACGCTTCCTGGGGAAAGGGATAGGACGCCATGCGCAGGGCGTCATCCGCCATGTGTGCGACGCTCTCCAGCAGGCACACGAGTTGTTTCTCCGCGTCGGCCGCGTTCTCGTCGTAGAGCATGAGCCAGTCTGCCGTGGCCGCATACGCGTGGGTCCAACCAAATTCCAGATGATCATGAGACCAGTGGATGGCGCTCGCCACGGCCTGCAGCGGATCGGCGCCCATCTGGCTGGCGCGCGCCAGTTCTCTCGCGATTCGTTGGTAGTCGTTATCGTCGAAGGCATCCCGAAGCTGCAACATGATCTCGGCGATGCGCGCCGCGCGGGGCGGCTCCGCAAGGTCGATCCAGATTTCATCGCCGCGTAGCTCCACCGGGTAGACGGGCAACCGATCACCGCCGTAGAGATTTTCACCGCTCTCGAGATTGAATTTCCAATTGTGCCAGTTACAGGTGAGGACGCAGTCGCCATCGAGATCACCTTCCGACAACGGGTAACCTTCGTGGGGGCAGCGGTTATTGCACGCGTAGATGCCGGCCCCGCGCCTGAACACCGCGATCTGCTTCCCCGAGACCCGGATGACCTTGCAACCCCGGTCGTCGAGCTTCGAAAGCGTGGTCGCGAGTTTCCAGGTGTCAGCCACTGCCAGGGGGCTCGTTCAGACGTTTTTGAAGCAGGGTCAGACGTTCAATCAATTGCGCGCGCATTGCTCGATTCCTTTCCCGATCATCGACTATCGCCCTGCGACTCTCGGCCAGCATCGCGCCGCGGGCTTCGACTTTCCCGGAGCGCCATCCGGCGCGCTCCAGAGCGTCGTTGCAGCGCCGGCCATCGTGCTCCACATCCGCCAATGCGACGCGCAACTCCGCATCCCGTTTCTCGACCCGGTCGAGCTCGGCCTGCACAGCCGCCAGGCTGCGCGACAACTCAGAGAAGGGCATCGGCGGCTTCATGGCCGGTGAATATACTATGCATGGCCGGCCCCCCGCACGGGCACGTCACGCACGCGAGTGTAAACGGACCCGGTGAGAATCAGTACCACCGCCACCATGGCGAAGACCCATCGGTAGCCGTCGGCGACCGCCTGGCCCTGGCCGCCGGCCGCGCCTTCCACCAGCATGCCGGCCACCGCCTGCATGACAAAAACGTTGACCAACCCCATCAGGTTGATGCAGGAATGGCCCGCCCCACTCGATGCACGGGCACGAAGCCACGGCAGTGCGCGGCCAAGGTGATAAAGAACGGCGAGCAGAGAGCGAAGATTACCAGAAGCAGCACGACCACCATCAGCGGCAGCTTCGGTACCATCGCCAGCGGCAAAAGGCACGCAAGCATCCCGGCAACGCCGCCCAATACCACCCACTTGCGTGTATTGAAAATTCGGTCCAGGGGGCCATAGGCCATGTAGCCCAGGTACAGCGCCAGCATCATGGCGAACAGCACATAGCTCGATTGGGTATTGGTCAGCCGTACACGTCGCGCAGATAGGGACCTGCCCAGAGCCCGCCGACGGTCAGGAAGGGCGCGGTAAAACAGCTGCCCATGATGTAGATGGGCAACAGTTTGCGGTCGCTTGCCACCTCCCAGAGGCCGCGCAGGCTCTGCCGGATACCCTCCACCACATGTCCGTGCGGGCTTGCGGCGTCCGGCCCATCACGAACGACGAAGTGGATGGCGGCGCTGAACGCCAGCGTCACCAAGCCCAGGGCGGCGAAGGTGGGACCGAAGCCCACCTGCCCCAGAGTGAGTGCCAGGGGCGTCGTCGCCAGCAGCGCACCCACGCCGCCGGCCATGCCGATGACCGTGGCCGCTACCGTGGCCACCCGATCAGCCGGCACCCAGGCGACGGCGAGCAGGTAGATGCCGGAGATCACGGTGCCGTGGCCGAGCCCGACAAGAGTGCGGCCCAGGGTCATGCCGGTGACACTGGTGGAAAGGGCGAACAGGATGAGGCCGGCCACCGCGATCAGGTTCATGACGCTCAACATCAGCCGCGGGCCGTGGCGGTCGTAGAGCACGCCCGCAGGAAGCTGGACCACGGCCGAAGCCAGAAACATGCTGCCCATGACGGCGCCGACTTCTCCCGGCCGGTAGCCGCGGGTGCTCATGAGATCCGAAGCCATGACCGCACCGCCGCTGCGATTGATCTGCACCACCACCAGGTACAGGCCCATGAGCAACATGACGCGGTAGAGACCGGGCGTATGGGCGCCTGTCTATCAAACCCCTCCTCCGGTCACTGGGAGCGAAGAATCAACTGAGTGCATCGAAACCGGGCGATGGTCTTGTCGACACCCTCGATGTTGACTTCAGCATCCCATACCTGTGTCGTCCGGCCCTTGTGCACGGCTCTCGCCACGCACTCGATAAATCCGTTCTTCGCAGTGCCGAGGAAATTGCTCTTCAGCTCCAGGGTCGTAAAACCGATGGCATCTTCGGGCAGGTTGTACACGGTGCCGTAGGCGCAGGCGGAATCGGCGAGCGTTACGACGGATCCTGCGTGCAGGAATCCGTTCCATGCGAGCAACGACTTGCGAACCGCCATGCGCGCCCGAACTTCCACCTCATCGATCTGCGTGAACTCGATGCCCAGCAAGCCCGGCAGATAGTCTTCCCCCGCACTATTCCACTCGCAAAGACCGCTTTGGAATTTTGATTCTGCTCATGGCGTACACTCCTTGGTGCACACAAAGTCCGCCCGGAATTCTCCTGAGTCAAACACGCACATCGGCGAGCGGAGAGACTAGATGACCGTGGTCACCGGTGTCCATCGCCTGACGCCTTTCGATCCTGTCCTGTTTTCTCTTCCGAGTCATAGAAAACCGGAGTCGATTCCGGCAATCCATGGACTGCTGTGGTCATCGAGTTCAGATTAACGGTTGCAAAGACGCCGGCGGGGCTATCCATCACCGCCCCCAGGTAAACGCCGCACTTCGAGCAGACGATAAAGTCCGCGGTCCCGATACCGAATCGATAGTGCAGCACGGCGCCGTCGTTGGAAGCATAAAAGTCGATGGCGCCGGCCGGGTCTGACGTGCACCTTGCGCCATGGGCTCGGCAAAAAGAACATTGACACGATCGAACCACCCATCCCGACGGCTCAATGCTGGTGCGAAATTCCCACCGCATCGCCCCGCAGTGGCAACCACCTTCGTATGTCCTGAGGGCTTTCGCGGCTATTCACTGACAGCCGCCACCAGCGTTGTCAGGTTGCGCAAGCCTTCACGGCCGTCGACTTCCGGGGCACGCCCCTCGGTGATGGCGGCGACGAAATCGGCAATCTCGCCCGCATAAGGATTGCTCACTTGGTATTCCATCGGCTCACCGCCGATACTGATGGCGCCGGCGCCATGGGGACCGAGAGTGTCATCACAGATAGCGTAAGTGTCACTACCGAAGACCTCCATGCGTTTCGGTGCATTGAACAGCACCGACGAGCAGATCTCGGCGGTAGCGCCGGATTCGAATCCCAGGCTGATGAGGGCGGTTTCATCGTGGGGTCCCTTCCACACCTCGCGGCTTATCAGATTTTCCTGTACCACGATGTCGCCGCAGCTGGGCGCCATGAGCCAGCGGACCTGGTCCAGACAATGGGTGCCGACGCCTGCCAGGCCCCACCAGCGGCCTACCTCCGTGGAAGCGCGCCAGTTCTCATCGCTGGGGGCGAGAAAAGTCCACTGCACGCGCATGTGGTGAAGAGTTCCCAAGCGCCCGGCATGCACGGCCGCGGCGAGTTGTCGGTGCCCGGCGTGCCAACGCAGATGGTAGGCCACCGCCAGCGTAACCCCGGCTTGCTGGCAGGATTCCACCATTGCTTCGGCGTCGGCGAGGCTGGTGGCCATGGGTTTCTCCGTCAGCACATGCTTACCGGCGCGCGCCGCGGCAATACATTGGGACACGTGCAGCTTGTCCGGTGTAGCGATGAGCACGGCGTCCAGATCGTCGTCCGCCAGCAAACCATCCAGGTCCGTGTGAACGGCGTTCGCGGCAACGGCGCCGTGGCGCTCAGCGAAGCCGCGGCCACGCTCGGCATCCCGGCTCAATACGCTCCACAGACGCGCTCCCTCGACCTGTGCCAGGGCCGGTGCCAACTGCCCATCGGCAATCCGGCCGGTGCCCAAAATGGCGATATTCATTGTCATGGAAGAAACCTCATGAAAATTTCAGAGTCGCTGCATGGCCGGTTGACCATGTGTCCGGCCATGGTGACCGGTAACCAGGACCGTCGCCACGGTACTCAGGCTGATGGCGCCCACCAACCAGAAGAACAGGCCGGGATCGGCGTTGTCCAGGAGATAGCCGAACATGACGGGCGCCACCACACCGCCGATGTTATAGCCGACGGATACGAAGCCGAATACTTTGCCCATCTCCCCGGGAGGTGTGACGGACCGAATCATCATGTCCCGGGAAGGCGCCACCAGACCGTTGGCGAGTCCCGCGACGGCAAACAGCACGGCAATGGCCTGCAGCGGCAGCTCCACAGCGGCCACCGTGAATATCATTGCCGCGATGACGACAAAACACGCGGCTGCGAAACGATCGTGGTGGACAGTGCGATCGGCGACCCAGCCGCCCAGCAAGACGCCGATTGGCGCGGCGAACAGATATGCAGACAAGACCACGCTTGCCTCCACCAGCGGCGCATCGTAGATAAGGTGCAACACAGAAACGCTGAAATTATTGATGCCGTGACCCGCCATGGAGATGCCGGTGAAGAACAACAGGCCCATGAGGATCGGACCGCTGAACAGCAAGCGCAGTCCGCTCGGCCGCGGCCTGCCCTGATGCTCGCCGGCGTCCTGGCGCAGGGTTGGGACATTCAGTAACACATGGGAGTTCAACGCCATCACCACAGCCACGGCGCCGCCGCTGACTCCACAGATAATCAGTGCCGTGCGCCAGTCGAACCAGCTCATGAGCGCGATCATGGTGACCGGCGCCAGCGCGGCGCCCAGATAGCCTGCGAAAGTGTGGATGGAAAAGGCACGACCCATGCGCTCTTTCGCCACCGACGCGTTCATGATCGCGTAGTCGGCCGGATGGTAAACGGCATTAGCCAGCCCCGCCAGCACCAATAGAGCTACCAGTGCCGAGTAGACGGGGAACACCGCGATCAGCGCAATTGCCACCGACTCCAGCATCATCCCGGCGATGAGAATGCCGCGTGCGCCGTAACGGTCGACGAGAAACCCCACCGGCGCCTGAGTGAATCCCGTGCTCAGACTGAAGGCGGTGAGGGCGAGGCCGAGCTCGGTGAAACCTACTCCGTAAACGTCCCGCAGAATCGGGAACAGCGGTGGCAGCAACAGCATGTAGAAGTGACTGAAGAAATGCCCGGTGCTGATGAGAGCGATAACCTTTGCGTTGCCCGGCGCACCCACGACACGCGCATCTGAAGTCATGGTCTCATAGCAACGGCAGGTCGACGTCGATGAGCAGCGGATCCATGGCGGATCGCGAGCGAACCGAGAGCGCCGACTCGATGAGCTCTCGGGTCAGGTGCGGCGCGAAGAGCTCGAGAAACGCGTACATGAAGCCGCGGAAGAACAATCCCCGGCGAAACACCACCCGCGCGGTGCTGATCTCCAGAAGATCACCCGCATCGATGGCTACCAGCCGGATTCTTCGCCCGCCTCGTGGGCCAGGGTCGCGACGATACCGACACCGAGACCCATGCGCACATAGGTCTTGATGATGTCGGCATCGGTGGCGGTGAAGGCAACTTCCGGGCTGAGCCCCTCGCGCCGGAAAGCGGTTTCCAGTGGAGAGCCGCGGTCGAATCCGAATACGTAGGTGACCAGGGGATACTCCGCGACCGCAGCAAGGGTCAGCGGTTTCACATCCAGCAACGGATGCCCGGGCGGTACCAGAAACGATCGCCGCCAACGATAACAGGGTATCGCCACCAGATCCTCGAAGTGCCCCATGGCTTCGGTGGCAATGCCGAAGTCCACCTGGCCGTGCGCCACCAGCTCCGCTATCTGCAACGGCGTACCCATGTGGGTATGAATGTGCACGTGAGGATACTCAGCCGCCAGCTTCTCGATGACCGGCGGGAAAGCATAGCGGGCGACGGTGTGTGTTGCCGCCAGGGACAATTCACCCAGGGACGGATCGCTGTGCTCCTGGGCTGCCTGCTTGAGGGTCTCGATCTCGACAAGTGCGCGATCGGCAAGCTCGATAATGACCTGGCCCGCCGCAGTAATGCGCGTCAATTGACGGCCGGAGCGCTCGAAAATCTGCACCCCCAGCTCGTCCTCCAACTGGCGGATCTGCTTACTGACTCCCGGCTGCGAGGTGAACAGACTGTTGGCCGTGGCGGAGACATTCAGATCGTGCCGCGCGACCTCGGAAATGTAGCGCAGCTGGCGAAGGTTCATGGGCTCGCCTGAGCGTCCATCAAACGTCCCATGAAATCGACGCAAGCGTGCACCTGGGACTTCTCGATGTACTCGTTGGGCTGGTGCGCCTGATCGATGGAGCCCGGCCCGCACAGGACCGTGGAAAATCCCGCCTGCTGAAACTGCCCGGCCTCCGCCCCGTAGGCGACGGCGTCGCTGCCGTTATAGCCGGTAAGAAGCCGCGCGAGAGCCTCGGCCTCGCCGTCACGTTCCGGAGCCAGGGCCGGCACGGAGCATGTGCGTGTCGTGACGATACTTGCTTCGGGAGCGATAGCCTGCATGTCGGGCAGAATCTCGTCACGGCAATAGCGCTGGAAGCGATCCAGGAAACTCTGCGGGTCGTCTTCCGGCACGCAACGCATGTCCCAATTGAAGCGGCACTGGCGGCTGATGATGTTAGATGCCGTGCCGCCGCCCACGGTGCCCACGTGCAGGGTGGAGTACGGTGGCTCGAAGGGCGTCCGGGAAGCCGGCCGGGCGGCATTCTCCCGCGCCATGTCCTCGATGAAGGTGATGAGCCGCGCTGCCGTCATCACGGCGCTCACGCCGCGATGGGTCTGGCTGGAATGAGCTTCGTGGCCGATCACCAGGGTTTTCAATCCGGTGATGCTTTTGTGGGCGGTGACGACGCGCATGTCCGTAGGCTCACCCACCACCACGGCGCGGGGCGCCGGCAACTCGGCGGCCATGCGTTGGATCATGTCCGGCGCCCCGAGGCAGCCGATCTCCTCGTCGTAGGACAGGGCCAGATGAATGGGCCGCAGCAGATTGCGCGCCAGCATCTCCGGCACCAGCGCCAGGGCGATGGCGTAGAAGCTTTTCATGTCGGCAGTGCCGCGGCCGTAAAGGCGCCCGTTCTTCTCGGTCAGCGTGAAAGGATCACTGTCCCAGGGCTGGCCATCCACAGGCACCACGTCGGTATGGCCCGAGAGCACCACGCCACCCGCCACCATCGGCCCGATGGTGGCGAACAGGTTCGCCTTGCTGCCATCGGCATTGGGCACCAGACGGCTCTCGACGCCATGCCCCGCCAGGTAGTCGCTGACGTACTCGATGAGCTCGAGATTGGAATCCCGGGAAACCGTGGCGAAGCCCACCAGCTTCGCAATCATGTCTAGAGCCGCGGCGTTCAAACCTTCCTCTCCCCTGCAGGCCAGGACCACATGGTCGCCCCGCCATGGAACGGAAGCAAATCCGGTCCCCTCGAACGAGGAGACCGGTGGATACAGTCTCTACAGCTCAGCGCAACCAGCCCCTCTCCCCGGGGAGGGGAGAGGGATGACAAAGGCGCCTACTTCAGTCCCACGTCTTCCAGAGCCTGGGTACAACGCTTCTGGATCTTCGAGCCCTGACCCTCGAGGCAGGACAGTATGCGCCCTTCCCCCATCTCCACGCTGGCACAATACTTGTCGATGTCCTCATCGCACTCGTTGGCGACGTAGGAAAGAGCCGCCACGAAACGCTCGAGCTGAGCGGCAGCATCGTAAAGCGCGAACTCGCACTGCCCGGAAAGCTTGTCGCCATAGGCGTACAGGCAGGACAGTATGCGCCCCTCGCCGGGGGTTACGCCTTTACAGTAAGTCGTCAGCTCCGTCTCGCAGCCCGTGGCCACGGTTTCGATGATGCCCTCCTGGGCCGATGCAATGGGCCCGGAAAGCAGCAACACGACGGCGGCCGCACATGAAGTAAATAGTGAACGCATGATGTCTCCTTAATCAGTTAACGGGTAATTCAAGCTTTTACGCGGGTAACACTACTCCGGCAATGCGTTGATGATGTACAACGAGCGCAGCACGTCGCTGGGCTCCGCGTTGCCGAAAGAGTTTGCGAATACACGCGTGATGCCGCCGCTGCGATACAGACGGCTCAGCGCCCGATCCACCACCAGCCGGAATGACTCGTCGCCCCGCTGCAAAGCGAGAGCATAGGGCTCGAGGCTGAAGTAATCCGCACCCACATTCAATTTTTCCGGCGACGAGCTACCGGCCGCAAGGAACAACAGGATGGCACGGTCGGCGAAATAAGCCGACAGCTCGCCCTTCTGGAGCATGCTGAGGCCGTCATCGTGACTCTTCACCGGCACCACCTTGGCGTCCACCGACAGCTTTTTGAGCGTGTTGCGCAGGCCCTCCTCGGTGGTGGTGCCCCCGCGTACGCCCACGTTCTTTCCCGACAGCTCAGAGAATCCTCCGGGACCGTCGGCCATGAGCATGACGCTGGCGCCATCGATGAAAGTACCCAGGGAGAAGTCCACCAGCTCGCGCCGGGACAGAGTGGCGGTGGTGGCACCACACAGAATGTCGATGCGGCCATCCTGGACAGCCTTGAATCGATTCTCGGCGGTGACGGGCACGTATTTGATCGAGATCTCGTCCATTCCCAGGGATTGCTTGACGGCCACCGCGACCGTGCGGCACAGGTCCACCGAGTAGCCGGTGGCTTCGCCCAGCGTGTTCTTGTAGGAGTAGGGCGCGGCGTCGGTGCGATAGCCGATGGTGAAGACGCCCGAGTCGCGCACCCGGTCCAAGGTGCCCGCGAACACGGACGAAGCGATTAATGACGTCGCCAAGACGACGCCCATGAGTGGCTGGCGCATGATTCCCCCAAAATTGGTGTGACGGGTATAGTGTTTACGGGCGCTCCCACGGCCCTGCCGGCAGGGCGCCCAACCGGGATGGACTATACGGCCTATTCCCATCGCTTGCATCCGTATCGGGCGGACCCGCCAATTGCCGGCCGATAGCCAATGGGTATGTCCCATCGGGGCTGCGTCGGAGGCTACAGGGAGGACAGATCACGTGGCTGACTACTACCCAATCATCTATGTCCGGGGCTATGCGATGACCCAGTCCGAGGTGCAATCCACCTTCAATTTACCCTACTACGGCTTCAACCTGGGCTCCACGCAGTTCAAGCTGGCAGCCGGCACGGAGCCGAGAATGCACATCTTCGAAAGCCCGGTGGTGCGGCTCATCAAGGAGGAGGATTACCAGGACTCCTTCGGGCGCTTCGTCGACCCGAGAAATCGCCCCATGGCCGGGTCGGTCTCCGACGCTCGCGTGGATTGGCGGAAAACCCTGTGGATTTTCCGCTACTACGACCCGGAATCGCGCATGATCGGCGAGGCGCGGCAAAAGGTGGACGGCTACGCCGCGGATCTGGCGGTATTTCTCAATCAAGTCCGGCTCGCCTGCGGATCGCCGGCCAAATTCGCAGTCATCCTGGTCGCGCATTCCATGGGTGGTCTGGTGGCGCGCAGCTATCTTCAGAATCCCGATATCTTTCGCGCCGCCAAACCATCGGCGGCGGATCTGAAGCGGCGGGGCCTGCGCGCCAGCGACTTCAAGCCGGTCAAGGTTCGCAAGCTCTTCACCTATGCGACGCCCCACCGCGGCATCAGTCTGCGTGAAGGACTGGGCTGGGCGGAGGACATCCGCGACCTCATCGGATTCAAAGGCAGCGATGCGTTCGGCGCCAAAGAGATGCGCCGCTACTTGCATCTCGCCCGCGGCGACGACGCCCACACCTATAAGCCCCTGGCCTACGCGCCGCCCATCAAGCGGGTTTTCTCACTGGTGGGCACGAACTTCGATGACTACGTGGTCGGCGCGGCCAAGCTCGGTGTCGGCCCCGGCAGCGACGGACTGGTGACGGTCGAGAACGCCTATGTGAAAGGTGCGCCGCGCGCCTTCGTCCACCGCTCCCATTCAGGGCCGCTGGGAATCGTCAACAGCGAGGCGGGCTATGAGAATCTGCGCCGCTTCCTGTTCGGCAACGTGCGTTTCCGGCTTTTTCTGAGACTCGGCGAGCTGGTTCAAGAGTTACCAGGCAAGCGCAGCCCAGGTGATGCGCTGGAGTATTTCCTCATCGAGTTGAACGTCACCATCCGCGGCTTGCCGAGTTACCTGCACACACGCTCCGGCGCCCACCTGAGCGCTGCCCGTGTGCCTGCGGTGAAGCGAAGAGGAAAAGTCGTCGGGCGCGACGCCGACGTGCATCTGTTCACAGGTTATCTGAACATGGGGGCACGGTTGAAAGGCGACAGCTATGCCCGGGGCGCGGCCGATATTCGCATCGAGCCCCACTATCGGCACGATGGGTGGATACGTAATTCCCGTTACGAAGGCGACTGGGTCATGAACGATCGCATTCATTTCGGCGTTTCAAAAGGCCGTGGCAAGCTCAAGTACGACTATCGTTGGAGCAGCGAGAACACGGGCCAGGGCGGCGCGATCCAGAATGAAATGTTTTTCCCGCTTCCCGCCGCCGCCGCTCGCTACTTCAAGGGTGGAAGCTTGCGGGTACTGTTCGACGATTGGGACTGAATGTCGGCAGCGAATCGCATCGGCCTGGGTAAGCTGCCGGCGAAGCAGCTGAAGGCACTGCTGGCACGCCACGCGCGCGCCGATGCCAGAGTGCTGGTTGGCCCGGGTGTCGGTGAGGATGCCGCGGTCATCGACATGGGCGATCGTTGCCTGGTGGCGAAGACCGATCCGGTGACTTTTGCCAGCGACGAGATCGGTTGGTACGCCGTGCACGTGAACGCCAACGACGTGGCGTGCTGCGGCGCGCGGCCACGATGGTTTCTGGCGACGCTGTTATTGCCGGAGTTCGAAACAACAGCGACACTCGTGGAGGCCATATTCGAGCAGATTGCCGCGGCCTGCGACGAGCTCGACGTCACCCTCTGCGGCGGCCACACGGAAATCACCCACGGTCTGGACAGGCCCATTGTCATCGGCCAGATGTTGGGAGAGGTCGGCCACGACGCGATCATCCGTGGCGCCGGCGCGCGAGCCGGTGACGCCATCATCCTCACCAAGGGAATCGCCGTGGAAGGTACCGCGCTCATTGCCCGCGAAATGCCGGACGCCCTGGCCGGGGTGATGGACGCGCAAGCGCTGGAGCGCTGCGCCGGGTTCCTCAAGTCTCCGGGCATCAGCGTGGTGCGCGATGCCCGCCTGGCACTGGAGGCCGGCCGGGTGCACGCGCTGCACGATCCCACCGAGGGTGGTATCGCCACCGGCCTCTGGGAGCTTGCCGAGGCCGCCGGCCTGGGGCTGCGCGTGGATGAGAGTCGCCTGCCGGTGCTGCCCGAATGCGCACTCATGTGCCGGCATCTGGGTCTGGATCCGCTGGGCTTGATCGGCTCGGGCAGCCTGCTCATCGCCGCCCCCGGGGAAGATGCCCCGGGCATTGTCGAGAAGCTCGGCGAAGCGAGCATCGCCGCCACCGTCATCGGCGAGCTCACCGGCGCCCATGAGGGGCGTCGATTGCGTTCGCCGGATGGCTCCCTGGTGCCGTTACCGGAATTCCCCCGGGACGAGCTGACGCGCTTGTTCCAATAGCAGCGCCTTCGGCCTGCATCGCGCGCGACTCCCCATGGACACCCGGTTGGCAGACCCGGCCATCAAACCCGAGCATTCGTCTGCTCCCAGGTCTATGATTATCAGGTGCTTTTTCCACCGACCAGGGTTGATATGAAGCGAGCCGGGGCACCCGACAGCCGCTCGCGAGCCCTGGCATGGGCGTTGCTCCCTGTGCTGCTGGCCCTTGGCCACGGCGCCCGGGCCCTGCCGCCCGCCGACATCATCGAGAACGGGTTCTCCGTTCGCGACCGGGTGGCGCAATACGGGTATCAGGCTCAGCAGCGCCTGGGGCCCTACTTTCGCGCCGCCCAGGTGGACTACCCTCCCCATACAGTGGTCCTGGTTGGGCTCAAATGGGAGAAGCGCCTGGAACTCTACGCGGGCAATTCCCCGGACGAGCTCAAGTTCATCCGCTACTACGACGTGCTGGCGGCAAGCGGCGTGCTGGGCCCTAAGTTGCGAGAAGGCGACCGGCAGGTGCCGGAGGGCGTTTACCGGCTCACACAACTCAATCCCAACAGCAGCTTCCACCTTTCCCTGAAGATCGGCTATCCGAACACCTTCGACCGCTTGATGGGCAGGGTGGAGAACCGCCGCAACCTCGGTGGCGCCATCTTCATCCACGGCAGCAGCGTATCGGCGGGCTGCCTGGCCATGAGCGATCCGGTGGCGGAAGAGATCTTCACGCTGGTGGCGCAAACCGGGTTGGGGAACGCGTCCGTCATCCTGAGTCCCGTGGATTTGCGGCGGGAACCGGCGCCCAATCCCCTGGACCACGACGTGCCGGTCTGGGCGCCTCATCTCTATGCCATCATACAGCGCGCCCTCTGGGCCCTGCCCCCTACCCGTGCGGACACCCAACGGCAAAGCCGTTGGGCCCGGGTCGAACATCCTATAGAGTAAGCCCCCTCGATGTCCTGGCGTCGCGTTCACGGCGCGCCGTCCACGGGCAGTTTTCCGGCGACGGTGCGTGGGCGAACGGCGCTACGCACCCTGTGAGTGGCCATGGACCCGCGCGAAATCGAAACGCCCTGCTACGTCTGCGACGAAGCACGCCTGGTGCGCAATCTCGAAACCCTGGGAGAGATTCACAAGCGCACCGGGTGCATCGTGCTGCTGGCCCTGAAGGCCTTCGCCATGTTCAGCACCTTCCCCCTCATGCGCCGCTATCTCGCCGGCACCGCCGCGAGCTCGCTGAACGAAGCGAAGCTGGGATCGGAGGAGTTCAACGGCCAGGTACATCTGTGCGCGCCGGCGTATAAAGATAGTGAGTTCGACCAGTACCTGGCGTTGTGCGATCACATCGTCTTCAACTCCTTTTCCCAGTGGCGGCATTTCAAGCCCCGCGTGGACGCGCACAGGGGAAAAATACGTTGCGGGATCCGGGTAAATCCCGAACACTCGGAAGTGACGACACCCATCTACGACCCCTGTGATGCGAACTCTCGCCTGGGCGTGCGGCGCGCGGACTTCCAGGCCGACTCCCTCGACGGCATCAGCGGGCTGCACTTTCATACGCTTTGCGGCCACAATGCCGACGCTCTGGCGCGCACACTCGAGAGCTTCGAGAAGAGCTTCGGTGAGTTCCTGCCCGCCATGGACTGGGTTAACTTCGGCGGCGGCCACCACATTGCGCGGGACGATTACGACGTGGACGGACTGTGTTCCATCATCGACGACTTTCGGGCCCGCCACGATGTGGAGATCTATCTGGAGCCCGGCGAAGGAATCGTGATGAATGTGGGTGTGCTGGTGGCTTCGGTGCTTGACGTGCTGCCCAACGACACGGTGATACTGGACGCATCCGCCAGTGCCCACATGCCCGACGTGCTGGAAATGCCCTACCGCGTCGATATTCGAGGCGCAGGCCTGCCCGGCGAGCTGGCCCACACCTATTGGCTCGGTGGACCCACCTGCATGGCGGGCGATGTCTTCGGGCAGTACTCTTTCGATCAGCCTCTGGAAGTGGGCGCCCGGGTGGTATTCGAGGACATGGCGCCGTACACCATGGTGAAGAACACCATGTTCAACGGCGTGCCGTTGCCGCGCATTGCCATGGAAGAAGCGGGCAGCGGCCGGGTCCGCGAGATCCGCCGGTTCGACTATCAGGACTACCGCAACCGTCTCGCTTGAGGACTCACGTGAGAAACGTACTGATCATCGGCGCCGGCGCCGTCGGCAGCGCCGTCACCCACAAGTGCGCACAGCACAATGACGAGCTGGGCGATATCTGCCTGGCATCGCGCACCCTCGCCAAGTGCGAGCAGATCGTCGAGAGCGTAAACGCGAGGAACAATCTCGAGAATCCCGACGGCAAACTCGGCGTTGCGCAGCTGGACGCCAAGGATACGGATGCAGTGGTGGACCTGATAGCCCGCAACGAATCCTCCATCGTTCTCAACGCCGCCAGTCCCCATTGCAACCTTGCCATCATCGAGGCGTGCCTGCGCACCGGCGCCCACTACCTGGATACGGCGGTCTATGAGAAGGAAGGCGACATCAACGTACCGCCTCCCTGGTACGCCAACTACGAATGGAAGTACCGGGATCGTTTCTCGGCGGCGAAAATAACAGGAATTCTCGGTATCGGCTTCGACCCCGGCGCCGTCAACGCCTTCTGCGCTTATGTCCACAAGCATCTCATCGATGACATCGACAGCATCGACATCATGGACGTCAACGCCGGCGACCACGGCCGCTACTTTGCCACCAACTTCGATCCGGAAGTGAACTTGCGGGAAATCATGGAAGACGTCTTGTACTGGGAGAACGGCAAGTGGGTGTGCATTCCCTGTCACTCCAGGAGCCGCAGTTACGATTTTCCCGTGGTTGGTGAACACAAGCTCTATTCCATGGGCCACGATGAGCTGCATTCCCTGGCCGCCAACATTCCCGCCGGGCGCATGGAATTCTGGATGAGCTTCAGCGAGCGCTACATCCAGGTGTTCGACGTGCTCAACCAGCTGGGACTACTGTCCGGAGACCCGGTCCACGTGGAAGGTGTGCCGGTGGCACCTCTGAAGTTGCTCAAGGCCGTGCTGCCGGATCCGGCCGGCCTCGCGGCGGGCTACCAGGGCAAGGTGTGCATCGGATGCCTGATCAAAGGACGAAGCCAGGGCAAGGCGCGGGAGGTGTTCATCTACACCACCTGTGATCATGCCGACTGCTTCGCGGACATCGGCGCGCAAGCCATTTCCTACACCACGGCGGTACCGCTGGTAACGGCCGCTTTGCTGATCGCCAGGGGGGAGTGGAATGTGCGCAAGCTCGTCAACGTCGAAGAGCTGGACCCGGATCCGTTCGTGGCGTTGATGCCAGCGGTAGGGCTCGACTGGAACGTGAGAGAAGCCTGACCCGGCGCCACGCCCATGAAGCCCGTGGATATTCTGCTGGCCATCGCCGTGGCCGTCATCTGGGGCATGGGCTTCGTCTTCGCCAAGGCGGCCATCGATCACTTTCCGCCGATTCTGCTCATGGCCCTGCGCTTCACCCTGACTGCCGTAGCGCTGGTGTGGTTCGTGCGCCCACCGTGGCAACTGCAACACAGGCTGTTCTGGATAGCGCTGGTCAGCGCCGCCATCCAGTACAGCCTCACCTTCACCGGCCTCAAGGGCCTGGACGCCTCCACCGCAAGCCTGATCATTCAGCTCGAGGTGCCCTTCGGCGCCCTGCTGGCATGGATTTTTTTCCAGGATCGTCTCGGTTGGGGACGCGCATTGGGCATGCTGCTGGCTTTTATCGGTGTCGTGCTGATCGCCGGCGAGCCCCGATACGAAGACAACCTGACGTCGATACTGCTGCTGGTAGGCGGGGCACTCACCTGGGCCATCGGGCAAATCATGATCAAGACCCTGGGCGTGGTCGGCGGCTTCACCTTGATCGCATGGGTGGCGGTGTGGGCTGCTCCGCAACTGTTCGTCGCCTCGTGGCTGTTCGAGGACGGCCAGTTAGAAGCCATGGAAACCGCCCCGCCCGTTGTCTGGGCAGCCATCTTGTATCTGGGCCTGGTGATGACGGCGTTGGGCTACGCGCTCTGGTACCACCTCCTCGCCCACCACGACGTCAACCAGGTCATGCCCTTTCTGCTCCTGCTGCCGGTGACCGCCGTTGCCGGCGGAGTGCTGTTCCTGGGTGAATCCCTGACCGCAACCACGGTGGCGGGAGGGCTGCTCGCTATCGGCGGCGTCGCCATCATCAACCTGTGGCCAGCCCTGGTGAAAAAGCGCGGCATCGCCCGTTCTTGACGGTTTGAAATCTTTGCGCACCCGCGAATATGAGATTCATGGGTGTCCGCAACCCATCCGCAACTCAACGCCTATCCCGCCAGCAGGGGTTTCAGAACAGTGTTGTAGAGCTCGGCCTTGCTCTCGACGCCGACACCCGGGATCTCCGGCGGCGCCACCTGACCGTCCACCACCACCACATGGTCACCGAAACCGCCGAAGGGTTGGAACACCAGCGGATAGGTCTCGGTGCCACCCAGCTGCAGGCCCGCGGCCAGGGCCAGCCCCAGCTGCTGGCCGCCGTGAGGTCCATGGCGGCGAGGCGACCAACCGAAGTCCCGGGACATCCGCACGATGGCGATGAATTCCGTGGGGCCGTAACAGAGAGATGGGTCGAGCTGCAGCCAGTCGCGGTCCGGGCGCAGCCCCGCGTGGCGCAGCAGATTTCGGGCGTCCGCCAGTGAGAACAGGTTTTCGCCCACAGCAATAGGGCTCACGCAATCGGCGGCAAGATCCGCGTGGGCCTGGTAGTCCAGTGGGTCAACCGGCTCTTCGAACCAGGCGAGCCCGTAGGCGTCCACGCATTCGGCGTAGGCCCGCGCTGTCTCCAAGTCGAGAGCGCCGTTGGCGTCCACGGCAAGATTGTGGCCGCCTCCCGCGATTTCCAGCACCGCCTCCATGCGCGCCCGGTCGTCGCTGAGAGACGCACCCCCGATCTTCATCTTCATCAATGTGTAGCCGTCGTCCCGGTAGCCCTGCATTTCGTCCACCAGGCCCTGGATGCCTTTGTCGGCGTCGTAGTAGCCGCCGCCCGGATAGACGTTGACCCGCGCATCGTAGCGACCGCCGTTGAAGCGTTCGGAGAACACCCTGTACAGCGGCTTTTCCTCGATCTTGGCGACAGCATCCCAGACCGCGGCATCGATGGCGCCGACGGCGAATGCGCGTTCGCCGTGCCCACCGGGTTTCTCGTTGTGCAGCATGCAAGCGTGGATGCGCGCCGGGTCAAAATTCTCCCCGCCGTCATCCAGCAGACTGTCGGCGTTGGCATCCAAGATCCGCGGAATGAGGCGCTCGCGCAGGACCCCGCCCTGGGCGTAGCGTCCATTGGAATTGAAGCCGAAACCCACCACCGGTCTGCCGTCGCGCACCACATCCGTGACCACGGCCACCACACTGAGGGTCATGTGTGAGAAATCGATGGAGGCATTGCGCAGGGTAGAGCGCAGTGAGGAGCTGCATTCAAGAATCTTGGTGATACGCATGGGAAGTGATCGAGCCTGACCCGGTTGACGTGACGGCGCCGGATTTCGCGATTCGGGCGCTGATTAACGTGACAATGTCTCCGTAGACTGTTCTCCGGTTGATATCGCCCGCCCGGCAGCCACGATCGCGTCGACCAAGATGTCCAGATCCGACGCCCTCGTCCGATGGTTGGTGATATTGACCCGGATGGCGAAGTCGCCCTTCAGGGTGGTTGTCGAGGGCGCGGCAATTCCCTGCTCTTGCAGATCCATGACGATCTCGCCATTGATAGCCGTCAGCTGATCTTTGGATTTGCCGGGGGCCGTATATCGGAAGCAGACGATGTTCAGGGAAACCGGCGCCGCAAGTTCCAGCTCCGGGTGCGCTTCGACTTTCTCGGCCAAATAGGCGGCTTGGCGGCAATTGTCCTCGACCTTCTCGGCAATGCGCCGAATGCCATGCTCCTTGAGCGCAAACCAGATCTTGAGGGCACGGAACCCGCGCGACAGTTCCGGACCGTATTCGCAGGGCCAGGGGTTCCCGCCCGCCAGGCCACGTGGCGCCGCGGTCAGGTATTCGCGCCTGAGCGTGAAGGCCTCTCGATGCAGATCCTCGCGCCTGATCAGAACGGCCGCGGCGTCGTACTGGACATGCATCCACTTGTGGAAATCGAAGGCGATCGAATCCGCACGCTCGATTCCCTTCAACCGCGGCCGAAGTTTCTCGCTGAGCGCGGCGACCGCCCCGAAGGCACCGTCGACATGGAACCAGAGGCCGAACTCCTCGCAGATATCCGCAATGGCGAGGAGATCATCCATGGCCGCCGTATTGACGGTGGCGGCCGCGCCAATGACGCAGAATGGGCGGTGGCCGGCATCGATATCAGCGAGAATCGCGCCGCGCAGCGCGGCCGTGTCCATGCGGTAATGGTCGTCGACGGGAACGACGCGAAGGGCATCCTGGCCGATCCCCATGTAATCGAAGGTCCGGGCGATACAGCTATGCGCTTCCTCCGACGAGTAGCCGACCAGCTTGTACTCTTCCGCCTGCACACCCTGATGACGGACGTCATAACCCGCCTTTGCGTAGCGTGCAGTGGTCAGAGCGATGAAGGTTGCCATCGAGGTACCGCTTACCACCAGGCCGCTGGCGGTGTCGGGAAAGTCAAACAACTCCCGACACCAGTCGACGACCTGACGCTCGACATAGATGGCGCCGTGGTCACGTCCGCCGAGGTTGGCGTTCATGGCCGCCGCGAACGTTTCGGCAATGATTGCGCCCGGTGTGCCGGAGCCATGCACCCAGCCGAAGAAACGCGGATGCGTGTTGCCCGTCGCATAGGGCAGGACGAGCCTGACGAAGTCGTCACAGACTTTCTCGGTACCCTGCGGCTCTATCGGCAGTGCCTCTGTGAGCGCTTGCTTCACCTCGTCGGGCACCGGGGTCCAGACCGGCCGGTCGCGGACGCCTTCGGCATAATCGAGAGAGACATCGAGCATGCGATGGGCAAGCGCCCGAAATTCGGTCCAATCGGCGGGATCGAGCGAACGTGTCTCGTCGGCAATCGGCAGCAGTTGCTTTGTCATCGGTCACTCCACTGGCATTCGCCGGGACTGCAGTTGGAATAAAGTGCAATGATATACTCCGATTGCAGGAGCGCACATGCTTAGACGATTCCAGCCCAAGGCAGTACCAGAGTCGAAAGCGCCGTTCAGCCAGGTGGTCATGGATGATCACTACGCCTTTCTCTCGGGTCTGGTTGCTGCCGACTTTCCCGAAGGGCTCGCCGTGCTCGGCGACGTGGGTGCGGAAACGCGAGCCGTGCTGAGCGCGATCCGCGACACACTGGACGAGATCGGGCTCGCCATGGACCGTATCGTTCGGGTCGAGGTTCACCTGGCGGATCTCGACCAATTCGACGCCATGGACACTGCCTACCGGGAATTTTTCCAGGCCGGCAACTATCCCGCGCGCACCACCACCGAGTCCAAACGGCTGTTCGGCGATAGCCGGGTGGAGATCACCTGCCAGGCGCGTCTTTGAGCGGCACCTTCTTGCGCATCATTGCCTGGCGCGCCACGTGCACCGACATGAACAGGAAGAACGCGCCGAAAACAATCCTCAAGATATCCGGAGACAAGCCGACGGCCACCGCCGTGCCGAGTGCGATGCCGAACAGCGCCGCGGGCACCATCCGCCGGACCTCCCGCCAGAGCACGCGGCCACCACGGCTGTGACGAATGCACCCGGCCAGGGCGTTGGTGACGTTCACCAGCAGCGCCAGCGGCAATCCCTCCGCCACCGGCATGGCGAACAGAACGGCGAATCCCAACAACACCAGGGCGCCACCGCCCACGCCGAACATGCCGGACAGGACGCCCGAGCCGAAGCCGATAAAAGGATAGGCCCACCAGGGCGCGACACCTCGCCATTCGACCTGCCCGGAGCCGAATCCTGTCTCCATGCCCAGCGCTTGAATGAGCAACCGGACTGACATCACCAGCAGGAAGGCCGAGAACATGAACAGCATCCAACTCGCGCTGAGGCGCGCCAGGATCCAGCCGCCGAGCTGCGCACCCACGACGCCCGCAACAACCACGGCCGCGATGCTGGTGGCGTCCGTACCGAGTCCGGTGAGAGACGCATGCATCAGAAAAGCGGCGGACGAAAGCACCACGATCGCCGCCAACGAGGTGCCCACCGCAACCTCGGGAGAAGTGCGGCCGTACACCACCAGCCCCGGCGTCATGACGATTCCCCCGCCAACACCGATGAGTCCGTTCAAGATGCCGGCGAGGAAGCCCAGCAGAGCCGCGCGCGGGCCGGACAACACGCAGGGAGTCTCGATTGTCACGGAGCCGGCTTCCATCGGGTGCGGGTCATGGGGGATTCAGTATACCGACGGCCTTCGCAAGCGCGGTCCTCGCAGGGCAAACACGATCAACACGGCGCCCACCGTGGCGAAGACCGCGAACAACAGGCAGACGGAGTCGATGGAGAGTCCCAAATCCATCAGCCCACCCATGCTTATGGGTCCCAACGCGGAAGCGAACACCGAGAGCGCGCTCGCCATGCTCTTGATCGCACCCAGGTTTTCGACGCCGTAAAGCTCCGCCCACAGGGAGGACGTCGCGGTCAATGCCATCCCGGTATTGATGCCCGTGAGGATCAGGTAGAGCCAAACCGACCAGGGGCTGCTCAACCAGGCCACCGATATCATGGCGATGATGAGCGGCGGCAACATGAAGGGCAGCAGACGCGCCGCTCCGAACCGATCCACCAACCGGCCCGAGATGAGGGCGGCGGCGATCACCGCCAGGGCGTAGATTCCATAGCTTCCCGTTATCCATTCGTGGCTCCATCCCTTGGCGTCCGCCAGATTCAGATGATGAAAGAACATCGCGGTGAGGATGAGCGACGGTGCCAGAACCCCGGGCAGAAGTAGATAGAAACGCACGTCCCGCAGCACCTGGGCACGGGTCCAGGACCGACTGCGTGCCTGCCGGTAATCTCGTGCTCCGGCCAACCGCGCAAGATAGGCACGATGCCGATCCCTGTGCCCTTTCAGCAACCAGAAAATTGCCGGAAGCAGGCTGCAGCCCAGTAGCACGGCGATGGCCGCGTATGTTCCCCGCCATCCGATGCCGGCGATGGCGAGCACCGCCAGAAACGGCAGGGTCGCCTCGCCGAACGCGAACCCGAGGGTGGCCAGGGCAATGGCGCGGCCGCGGCCGGCGTCGAAGTAGCGGGCCATGCTGGTGATCGCCACATGGCTGGCCAGGCCCTGTCCGGACTGACGGAGCAGGAAGATCGCCACCACCAACATGACCGGCCCGGTGACCATGGCCATGAACCCGCAGGCCGCGATCAGCAACCCACACACGACGGCTGTGTAGAGGCGAAGATCGAGGCGGTCCATGAGCTTGCCGGTCCACGGAAGCAGCAGTGCGCTGCCGAGCGTGCCGATCATGTAGATGGTGCCCCACGCGGTATGGCTGAGGCCGAACGCGTTTTGAATGCTCGGCCCGAAGATACCGATGAAGTATGTCTGCCCGAAGCTCGAGGTGAAGGCGAGGACGAAGCCGAAGCTCAGAAAGCGACGGTGCTGGGCAGCGAAACCCACATAGGCAGCGATGGGCATGAAGGCGGCTGTGGGCTAATAGCCGTTACTGGAAGACGGGGTCAGCGAAAGACGTTCCAGGACCGCGGCCCAGCCAGTGGCCACGGTCCTGGGATAGGATCGTCGCAGCTTACTTGAGAGCTTCCATGGTCTTCATGATCTCGTCGCATGTGGACATCTGAACCTGGTCCTCAGGGGCCATGTCATTTCCTTTACCGGCTTTGACGGCTGCTTCGTAATCATTTGCCTTCTTCGTGCAGGTCTGATACTCATCCGCCAGCTCCATGCGCTTTGCCTTCAGATCGGCGTCCGCCGTGGCGGCCTTATCCTGCGGGCTGGAACAGCCGGCCAGAAGACCGACAACGGCTACGGCAGCGAAAATAGTCGAGCGTTTCATTTTATTGTCCTTCCTCGTGTGATTAACACACAATTACCCCGATTCCATGTGTTGACTATCCTGCGGAACCCCTGTCGGCGGTCCCTCCCACCCATTGGTTGACCGCCCTGAATCGGAACTTGATAGAGAGACTCAGCACGGGCGATTTTATCACGTCAGTTCGGTGTCTGCTTGCCGTTCAGGCACCGTGCGACAAGATAATCATGGATCCGTCCCACGTCATCGTCCATGAGATAGGTGTCCGGATCGGTCCAACCGGTCAGCATGACCACGTTCTTCTCGTTTACCAGCAGGTGCTTGTCGGAATCCGTCGCGGCAACGTTCCAGCCGGGAACCGCGATCACGGAGCGCACGCGGATCGGATGCCCGATGACCTTCGACAACTCCTTGCTGAGACCGCTCACGCGGTTGACCGAGACGCCCACCGGCGCGCTGGTTTTCGCTTTGCCGAAGACCAGGCTCGAATCGTCCAACCGTGCATTGCCATTCCTGGTGCGATGATTGCCGAGCACGAACACGTTTACGGCGTAGGCGCCCTTCGCGCCGATCACCACGTTGTCGATGACATGGTTTCCCACCCGCACGTCGTGGTAGACGTTATACCCTCGGCTGGCGATGCGCTGCAGCGCATGCCCCACGGCGATGTTGGCGGTGCGCCGAAATGCGAGCCGAGACCGGGAGCGCTTCAACTTCACGACCTGGAATGGAAGAACCAGACTGGCGGCGATCACCAGCGCCGACAACACCAGCCAGAGCCACGCTTGCAAATCGTAAGGCAAAGGCTCGCGTTGTAACGCAAATGCGACAACGAGTAACAATCCGTAAACGAGCAGGCTGGACAGAAACAGATAGTAACGCTTGTCGAGATTCTGCAGGTTTTGCCTGATCCGGTGGCCGGCCTCGCGGGTAATCTGCTCGGCGAAGGGGTTTCGCCGTTGCAGCTTGGCGCTTGCCACCAGCCACGCGTACCCGGCACCCAGGAAAACGACACTACCCGCGAGCGCAATGGCCAGCGCGCAGAATATTCTCGAATAGAGTTCCGCGTCCATGTTTGCCGTCAGGTCCCAGGAGTATCTCCGCTACCCCTTAATCGTAGGGGTAAGCACCGCTGTTCACAACGACTGAGGCCACAACATGCACCCGCCGCCAGCCGGATCGGTCTCGATTTGTGAACCAATTCCCAGACGCGCTTGGCAGTTCCGACGCTGCCGGGGAGCGGGATTCCTAAAGTCGCGGGCCCATTCTGTCGATCAAGCTTGCATGGCTTCCAAGAGATCCACCGGCAAGACCACAGACCGGGCCAGCCGCCGTGTGCGCTCCAAGGTCACGGGCAAGAAACGCCAGCGGCGGCGCCGGCGGCTCACCGACAAGATTCGGGCAGCCCTGGCTCGGGCCGCGTCCCTGGGCCGGCGCGACGTCACCGAGCAACTGGGCAGCCTCTATCAGGCGCGGGTGGAGGAGGAGCTGAGCAGCGGCCGGCAACGGCGGGCGCGGGACTCCCAGGCCGAACCGCGCCGGATTCGTCGCCACCGCTGAACGCATATGCGGCCGGCTCACGGGCATCACCCGGCCCGGTGACGGCTTTACACGGGGCGCCGGCGCCATCGATACTTCCCGAACCTCCCCTCGCCCACGCGTATCGAGCCCCATATGGGAAGCAATCGGTTTCAGGCCGCCGCAGCAAGCTCGCCCAGCTGGATAGAACACTGGACACCCACACTTTGCGCCACCGCAGCGGTTTTCTGGCTGCTCATGAGTAGTTTCCCAGCGGATGCTTTCGACCTGCAGGGCCACCGCGGCGCCAGGGGCCTGATGCCGGAGAACACCCTCGCCGGCTTCGCCCGGGCCCTGACCCTGGGCGTGACCACCCTGGAGATGGACATCGGCATCAGCAGGGACGGCCACCTGGTCATCAGCCACGATTCGAGATTGAATCCGGCTCTTACCCGTGGCCGGGATGGCAAGTGGCTGGTGGCGCCAGGGCCGGCCATCAACAGCCTGTCCCTGGAACAGCTCACCGGCTACGACGTGGGGCGGCTGGATCCGAACTCCAGATACGCACAGCGTTTTCCCCGGCAACGGGCCGTGGATGGTGAACGAATTCCGACCCTGGCGCAGGTTCTGTTGCTCCCCCCGGCGACCGGTAACAGCCAGGTACGTCTGAATCTCGAGACCAAGCTGAGCCCGCTGGAACCGCAGCTGACACCACCCCCGGAGGAGTTCGCGCGCAAGCTGGTGGATCAAGTTCGCGCGGCCGGGGCTACGGGCAGGGTGACGGTGCAATCATTCGATTGGCGAACCCTGCGGCATGTGCAAACCCTCGCGCCGGAGATCGACACCGCCTATCTGACTGCCCAACAGCGCTGGCTCGACAACATCCAAAGCAAGCGCCCCGGCGCCTCGCCCTGGACCGCCGGAATGGACGTGGATGATTTCGGCGGATCCATTCCCCGGATGATCGCCCGAGCCGGCGGCGCCATCTGGTCACCCTACTTTCGGGAACTGGACCGGGCGCAGCTGCAGGAGGCCAAGGCCTTGGGGTTGCGGGTGGTGGTGTGGACCGTCAACGAGGCGCCGGAGATGCGCCAACTCATGGTCCTGGGGGTGGACGGCATCATTACCGACTATCCCGATCGGCTGCGTGAGGTGGCACGACAGCTGGGGATGGACGGATCCAAAATCGAAACAGGAGGCTAATTCCCAAGCGAGCCGCCACTGGTTCGAACAGCGCCCGGGCAACTTTTGTAACCGGCACCCGAACTGTGGCCGTCATCGCATAATGGTTTTCAGCCCCGTGGCAGACTTCCGCCTCTTGGTATTCGGGTGGTGGGAAGGCGCACTATGATCGGCACTCTCGAGATTCGCGATCGCTTCGACGATCTGACCGTGGGATTTCGATCCCTGTCGCAAACCTGCGGCGATTTGGCTTCGATTTCACCGCGGCCGGTTTTCGGCTCACCCATTCAGCAGTCCACCAAGGCCGACTACTCCTGGTGGCACGTCCCCATCGGCATTCAGGTCCAGGGGCCCTGGCAGAAGCTCAAGCTGTCCCACTGCACCGTGCACCTGGTGACGCCGGGCATCGCCGGACCGCCCATCGACATGAGCTGGAAGACCCAGGATGCCACGGCAAGCGTCAATACCATGACCCTGCGCCACGGGGGAATCGCCCTGGTGCCCATGGTGGCGCGGCGAGAAGCGGCGGACGGGCTCACGCTGATTACCAATCAAAGCTATCTCAAGGACAAGAAAGTCACCTGGAATCTGAACCCGCGGGCGTACACCTGGAAGCTGGAGCTTCGCTGCGGCAAGAAACGCTGGGAGAGCCCCCACTACTACGTGTTACGCGTGCCGCCACCGGGCAACAGCAACGGCCACTTCACCCTGGAAGTGCGCCACCAGGAGCTGTAGTCGTCGGATTCCCCCGCGGCGTTCCCCTGCCCCACTGACAACACGCGGGACAGAACTGGCTTGCGGTAGCATTCCATCGCCGTGTATGGCAAAAAGCAGTCCCGCGCGATCCGCTGGACCCGTGAATGAAACACCTTCTGTGCTTCGGTGACTCCAACACCTGGGGCTATGTGCCGGGCTCGGGACAACGATTCCCCCTGCAGGTACGCTGGCCAGGTGTCCTGCAGGCACGCCTGGGCAGTCGCTGGCGGGTCATCGAAGAGGGCCTCAACGGCAGGACCACGATTCACCAGGACCCCGAACGTGATGGGCGCAACGCCCGCCTGTTCCTCGGCCCTCTCCTGGAGTCCCATGCCCCCCTGGATCTTCTGATTCTGATGCTCGGCACCAATGATCTGATGCCCTGTTACGCAAGCAGCGCCGCCGACGTGGCTGCCGGAGTCGGGATTCTGCTCGACATCGTGGCCACCAGCGGCGCCGGGCCCAGCGCCACAGCGCCTGCCGTGCTGCTGGTGGCGCCGCCGCGCATCAAAGCCGCCGGCATGGCCTTCGAGCTGGGCTACGACCGGGGCAGCAGAAAAGTCCGTAGCCATTTCCGAGCACTATCTGGCTCTGGCCACGGCCCGCAATTGTCCGTATCTCGATGCCGCCCAGGTGGTTTCAGCCAGCGACGAGGACGGCGTGCATCTGGACGCAGAGGCTCATGGAGCGTTGGCCGAGGCCATCGCCGAGCGGGTTCGAAGCCTGCTCTAGGCTGCGCGCCCCGGCGCAATATCCGCGCTGGCGCCGGGGAGTCATTTCGTGTTAATTCCGGTCCAAGCGACAACACGGTCCCACTGACGGGGACCCAGGAACAGGCGACTCAGGAGGAGGCTCCCATGGCGAGTTCCAGGCGGCGGCGAATTTTGGGTTTTGTGGTGATGGCGGCGATGCTCACCGCGGGGTTCCTGTCCGCCCCTGGCGGGGCTCGCGCGGCCGGCGGCGGCGACGACAGTGCACCCACATCGGAATATTCCCTGGCAAAAAAGGCGCTGGATGATGGCGACTACGACGTGGCCATCAACAAGCTCGCCCGGCTCCACGAGGAAGATCCCGATGACGCGGATGTCCTGAATCTGCTGGGCTACGGCTATCGCAAGAGCGGCGATTTCGACCAGGCCCGCGGCTACTATCTACAGGCGCTGGCCATCGACCCGAAACACCGGGGCGCTAACGAATACATCGGGGAACTGTACCTGGAAACCGGGCATCTGGATAAGGCCGAGGAGCGCCTCGGGGTGCTGGACGATGACTGCTGGCTGGGATGCGAGGAGTACACGGATCTCAAGGAAGCGATAGCCGAGTACAAGGTCGAAAAGGGCATCCAATAATCGCCGCGCAAGCCCGACGGTAGGCCGGCTAATTCGCCTTGGCGGTGGTGGTCCTGACCACCGTCGACTCTTCGCTCAGGGATTCGACCCGCGGGACGGTGACGGTTACGCCGATAGCGACGGCGTCGAAGGCCAGGTCCGGGTTGTACTGGCGCAGCAACCAGATGGGGATTTCATAGGTACGCCGCGCCAGAAGCCACAATGATTCCCCCCGGCGGATGACATGGCTACTGGTTCCGGCGATGCGATTGCGCTTGAAGAAGGTCTCTTGCAACGCGCGATGATAGCCGAGCCGGCGGTGCTCGAAATCTGTCGCGCTGACGTTAGAAAAATCCAGGGACAGGCGCTGGCCGATAACCACCGGCTGCTTGTAGCGCATGCCATTCAGTTGCCGCAGCCGCCAGGCGCGCAGCTGCAACCAATCGGCATAGTGACCCAGAGTCTCCGCGGCCTGCACCTCGATGCTGTTGTTGGCCACCACCGAGTAGTCGCTGGGGTCCGCCGACAGATCCGGCTGCACCGTAAGCGGCAGCGCCGGGGCGATCTCCTCGGCCTCCTGCGCGGATACCGGCTCCGCCTGCTCCACCCTGGCTATCATGCCGTCGCTCACATGCTCGGCCATCATTTCCTCGGCGAGCTCGGCGGCCGCATCCGGGTGTGTTTCCCCGGCCTCGGTCTCGACACCAGGGGCCGTGTCGCCCGCGGTTTCGGGCATTTCCGCCGCGGCCGGCTCGCCGCCGGCGCTGGACAACGCTTGCTCTGCGCTCGCCAATGATGTGTCCTCGCCGGCCGTATCCGCGCCCACCTCTGACTGTTCAGCGGACCGGACGCTCGCTGCTTCGACGCGGGCCATATGGGTGGCATCGGGCACCGCCGGGTCAGCAACCTCCAGCAGCTCGGCCTCAGGGCTCACGGCCGCTATGACAACCGGCTGCGGCTTCTCGGCCTCTACCCGCAGCACCTGCCCCACATGAATGCGGCCCCCGTCATCCAGCCCGTTCAGGGTCACAAGGATTTCTTCATCGACCCCCAGTCGCCGGGCGATCAACCACACGCTGTCGCCGCGGCGAACCGTATAGACGCCATTCTCCGCCACCAGAGTCGGCTTCGGCTGTGCTGGCAGCGGACCTGCCGACGGCACCCGCGCGGCCGGATCCACCTTGACGCCGTCGGGCAGCGGCAGGGCCAGAACCTGACCCGCCCGTATGCGGTGACGGTTCGGGAGGCCGTTGACGGCCACCAGGTCGTCGATGTCTATCTCGAAATGCTTGGCGATGCCGGCCAGGGTGTTACCACGGCGAACCTTGTAGTAACGGTCCCGGGTCTGGGAGCCGTAACGCTCGTCCTCGCTGATCTGCGAAAGCGCCGCCAGCACCTCGTCGCGTGCCTCGCTTGCCGGAATGCGCAGCTCGTAGCCGCGGGGCACGTACTTGGCACCGCGCCAGATGGACGGCCGCAAGGCCGGATTGTGTTCACGCAGGACATCCGCGTCGATACCGAGCACCTGTTGCAGGGTGCCGATGCTCACGTAGTCGGGGATCCGCACCAACTGGGTAGGGGGCGCGGAGTGGCGCGGGATAACATCGAAATACTTGTCGGGGTTGAAGTGGATTTCCACCGCGGCCAGAAAGGCGACGTAGAAGTTGCGCGAAGCAAAGCCGAATCGCCGGCTCCTGTACTCACGCACGATACGCGTAATGTCTTTGGTGCCGAGCTTGCGTGCCGCACGGCGCATCCCCGCCGTACCGTGATTGTAGGAGGTAATGGCCAGCGGCCAGGTGCCGGTGGCGGTGTAGTTGTGGCTCAGCAATCTGGCAGCCGCCACCGTGGCCAGGTAGGGATCCATGCGCTCGTCGACACTGCGGTCGATGCGCATGAAGCGCCGGCCGGTGGATCGCGTGAACTGCCACAGTCCGGCGGCGCCTACCCGCGAGCGTGCCTTCGGATTGAACGACGACTCCACGTGGGGCAGCGCCACCAGTTCCTCGGGCAAATCCATGTCGGCGAGGATCGCCCGAATGTGCGCCTCCCAGATCCCCGAGCGCGCGAGCCCCGCCTGGAACTTGTCCGACTGCCCGAGCTGAAAGCGCAGCCGTCCGGTGGCAACCCGAAGACTCTTGTTGCTCACTCCCTCGGGCCACAGTGCAAGCACGCGGGCTTGTTCGTCGCTGAGATTCTCGCGCTTGCCCTTGGCCAGCGCGAGGAGGATGTTCTTGTACCGTGTCTTGGCGGCCTTCACCAGCCGACGCTGAGTCCTCGGCCCCGCACCCTTGGGAAATCGCAGCACTTCATAGACAACGCCAAGGCTGCTGCTGTCGTGGATCATTCCGCCACGGGTATCCACCTCCGTGTACACCCTGGTCCAGAAGAGGATGTCCGGCTCCAGGGCAGGAGGCCTGGCGAAGTTACCCGCGGGCTCGGCCGCGCTGGCCGTGCACCACAGCAGGCCTGCGATCACGAAGAGGAAAAGGTGCTTACTAGTCACCGTCTGCACGAACCCTTTAGTTCCTGGTCAATATTCCCATGAGCACACCGCCAGCGCAGGCGCGCCGCCGGCAAATCCCTTCGACTCCCTGATTTTATCGACCAGGAACCGGCAAAACCGGAGTCCAGCTGTAGCGCCGGGCGCCGGTATCTAACCCGCGTCTTTGCCGGGGCCGAGAATTGATAATAGCTCGTTCAGACGACCGAGTGGACTTACCATCCATTTCTCTTATCATGGTGTGCCATGAGCCCGCCCGAAGAGCCGCACGCGACCGGCGCAGCGCCCCATCCACCCCTGCAGAAGTACTATCGCGGCGAACCCCAACGGCGCGGTTTCGTCACCGGACTCTTCGATCGCACCGCGCCCCACTACGACTGGATCAACGGCGTCATGTCCCTTGGTTCGGGAGTCCGCTACCGGCGCGATGCGTTGCGCCGCGCAGGCCTGGCGCCGGGGGATCGGATCCTCGACGTGGCCATCGGCACCGGCCTGGTGGCCCGAGCCGCCCGTGACATCCTCGGCGGTGGCGATGGCGTCACCGGAGTGGATCTCAGCATGGGCATGCTGGTGGAGGCGCGCAAGAATTTACCCATCACGCTGGTGCAGGGCGTCGCCGAGAGACTGCCGGTGGCCGACGCCTGCATGGACTTCGTGACCATGGGTTACGCCTTGCGCCACGTGACGGATTTCGAGAGCACCTTTCGCGAGTACCTGCGGGTATTGAAACCCGGCGGGAAGCTTCTGATTCTGGAGCTGACGCGCCCGGCCGCCAACTCGGTGACCTACCGCTTCACGCGATTTTACCTGCACACCGTGGTACCGCTGCTGGCACGACTCGGCCCCGGCGGCCCCGAAGCCCGGACGCTCATGGAATACTTCTGGGACACAGTGGATAACTGCGTGCCACCCGCCACCATCCTCGCGGCATTGGCGGACAGCGGGTTTATTTCGCCCCGCCAAAATCTCATGCACAGGGTATTCAGCGAGTATGCGGCGACCAAACCCCGGCGCTAGATACCGATGAGTTGACGATCCATGTGTTTGGCCAGATTCCGGGTCCATTTATTGTAGCTGCGGTGGATGGAGTGGCTGCCGGCGTTGTACTTCAAGTTGGTGCTGTCCTTGTAAGTGATACTGTAATCGTCGAGCGTATACGTGATGTCCACGATCACCACGTAGCTGCGCAGATTGAGGGTGCCCACAATGTGCCCCGGCGTCTCCTCCTTCATCTGCCATCCGAGCCCGACTCCGGCCTTTTTGATTGCCGTGGTCACGTCGGAGAGATCGTAGTTGGCGCTGGACGCGTTCACGGGTGCATATTCGATATCCTTGATCGGCGTCGGTGCGCAGGCGGCCAACAGGATTGCCACTGCGCTGAGGATGATAATGTTCGATAGCTTAGCGCTCATTGCTCTCTACTCCATTTCATGTTCCCGGGATGGAATCCACCGCTCTGAAAGTTTAGCCCAACGAATCAGGCTATTTCGCCACCGCTCGGCTGCGCGCAAACCGGGGATGCGACAACAGCCCCAATGATCGCAGCAATCCCAGCGGATACAGTCCGCGCCGGGCCAAATTTCCCGCCACCATCCGGATAATACGCATGGTGTCGGAGGTGGCCCGGTAGTGGCTCTCCCGGGGACTGCGTCCGTAAATGGTATCGATGGGAATACAGTGCGCGTAGCAACCCATGCGCGCGGCGTCGATGAGCACCTCGCTCTCGAACACGAAGCCGTTACGGCGCCCGCCGCGCACCGCCAACCGCTCCAGCAACGCCGCCGGGTAGAGGCGATAGCCGCACTGGGTGTCACGGATCGGGTAGCCGGCCGCCCACGCGATCCAGAAGTCCGCCTGCCAGTTCCCGAAGCGCCGCATTCGCGGCATGCGTTCGCGTCCCCGGAGACGCGCCGCGATAACGATATCGCCTGGAAACTCCACTGCCGCCTCGATCAGGCGCGGAATGTCCTCCGGCTGATGCTGTCCGTCGGCATCCAGAGTGATTACGGCATCCATGGATTGCGCAAGCGCAGCTGCGAAGCCCCGCGCCAGGCTGGCGGCCTTGCCCAGGTTGGTGTCGTTAGTTATCAGCGTCACGGGGAGGCCGCGTAGCCGCGCGCGAGTTTCGTCCTCGGAACCGTCGTCGACGACAATCACTGTCTGTGTGTGGCGCAGCGCTCGCCCGGCAACCTCCGCCACCGTGGCGGCCTCGTTGAATGCCGGTATGACGACCGCGACACGCATGGCGCCGGATCTCAGATCATCGCTCCGTTGATGCCGATAATCTGGCCGGAAACATAAGCAGACTCTTCCGAGACCAGAAACGCCACCAGGGCCGCCACTTCGTCGGCCCGACCGGCGCGCTTCATGGGCACCAGCGTCTCGATCTGACTGTCGTCGAAAGCCGCGTCGGACATGTCGCCGGCGATGATTCCCGGCGCTATGGCATTTACCGTCACGCCTCGCGAGGCAAGCTCTCTCGCCAGCGATCGCGTGGCCCCGTGCAGGCCGGCTTTGGCGGCGGCGTAGTTTGCCTGGCCGCGGGTACCGACCAGCGCCGACACCGACGAGATACTCACGATGCGTCCCCAGCGTTTGCTGATCATCGGCATGAGCAGCGGTTGAGTGACGTTGAAAAACCCGTTGAGCGACACGTCGATAACCTCGTCCCATTGCTCACGACTCATACCGGCCATGGGCGCATCCGCATGGACGCCGGCATTGTTTACCAGTACTTGTACCGCTTCATGGGCGCACAGCGCCTCCAGATACTGACGGCTGCGCTGACCGTCCGTGACGTCGAACACCGCCACCTCGGCGCTGCCGCCGGCAGCACGGATCTCCGCCGCCAGACTCTCGGCCCGTTGTGCGTTCTTATTGGCGTGCACGATGACCTCGAGCCCGTCGCTGGCCAGGCGCCGGCAGATGGCGGAGCCGATTCCGCCGCTGCCGCCGGTCACCAGGGCGCGCGTCACCGGCCCTCACCCGCGGGCGGCAAAATGGTCAACCGGCCGGTGGCGAGCTCCCGCCCGCCGGCACTCACCTGGAAGCGATAAAGCACGCTCTCTCCCATGCTGAGCAGGCGCTCCACATGGATGTGCAGATCTGCCCGAACGTCGTCCAGGTTGGCCACCTGCAGATGGAATTCCCTGGCGGCGGCAAGAAGCTTGGTCGCTACCGGCAAGGCGCCCGCGCCGGCCACGAGTCCGCCGTGCACCGCCGTGGCCTGGGCCGCGTACTCCAGCAGGTGCACTGCCGATAGAACCCCATCGCGACGCAACGGGTGGTCCGCTCGCCGGTGGCTGGCACTTCGGCAGACGACGCCCGCCTGGTTCCAGGATAGAACCTCATCCAGCAGACACATATTGCCGGCGTGGGGCAACAGATCGGCCAGCCGCTGCTCGGCCGTCACGGTGCCTCCACGTCCACAGCCAACTGCAGACCATCCACATGGGCAAGAATCACCCTGCCGGAAATACCGGCAGCCAGCAGCCTGAGCAGTGGCAGCCCACGGGCCGCCGGGTTGCCCACCCGTAAGCTCTCGAGCTCCTGGCAGTTCATGCCCTGCACGGGCTGCCCGCTCACCGTCTCGATACGCAGGAGGGTGGAGCGCGGCGTGGCATCGGCACGCAACACCATGGCGACAGCGAACGGTGGGTAGACACCCGCTGATGCGGCCAGGGGTTCGGGGGGCGGATAATCGTAGGCCACCAGAAGCACCGGACTCGCCTCCACCTGCAGCTGGGTGACGGCCTCCATCAAGCCGGCGACGAAGCTCGCACCACCGGCGCACACGGTGGTCGAGGGCATCGCTGAGTGCGCCGCGATGGCCCAATAGCCGGCCGCCGCATTGTGCACGGAATTGTGGAACTGGGTGGGCGACACCGGGCGCTGGGGCTCGGTGAGGGCGACACAGATTCTGTTGATGATCTCGGTATCGCCGTGGCAGGTCGCGAACACCGAGGACACGCCGTCCATGGCTAAAGTGGACTGCGCCATGGCCTCTTCGGCGACCTGTAACGCGAGGCGCACCGTGGCAGAAACTCGCCGCCGCTCATTGGCAGGCAGCAACTCCGACACCCACCCGGGGCTCTCGCCGGTCCGATAAGCGCTCTCATCGGCGAGCGCCGGGATACTGTCTTGCCAACCGGCCATGCCCGGTCCGGCGAGTCCCATCGCCTCCAGGTGAATGGGCGTCATGACGCGGCTCCCAGCACCAGGCTGCAGTTGCTGCCGCCGAATCCGAAGGAGTTGCTCAAGACACGCGTCACCGGCACGACACGATTCTCGAGTAGAACCTGGGCAGACAGTGCCGGGTCCAGTTGCACACTGTTCAAGGTCCCCGGAATGAAGCCACGTTCGATGCTGGCCAGGGCCAACAGCGCTTCGGTAATCCCCGCCGCCCCCAGAGTATGGCCGGTACCACCCTTGGTGGCGCTGCACGGGGTGCCGGCGCCGAAGACGTGCATGACGGCACGGTCCTCGGATTCGTCGTTGGCCTGGGTGCCGGTTCCGTGCAGATTGATGTAGTCGATGGCATCCGCCGTAATCCCCGCCATCGCCAGCGCCGACTTCATGGCCGCCGCGGCGCCCGCGCCCTGGGGATGCGGCGAGGACATATGGTAGGCATCGCTGCTCTCCCCATAGCCGAGCAACGCCACCCCCGCCCCGCCGTCGTCCATGCTCTCGAGCAATGCGAAGCCCGCCCCTTCGCCGATGTTCATGCCTGCGCGCCGGGCGTCCCAGGGCTGGCATGGCCGTTCCGACACCACCCCCAGAGAGCTGAAGCCATAGAGGGTCGACAGGCACAGGGAGTCCACGCCGCCCACCACGGCGGCATCGCACAAGCCGGCCTTGATGTGGCGATAGGCCGAAGCAAAGGCCTTGGCGCTGGACGAGCAGGCCGTCGACACGGACATCACGGGTCCTTCCAGAGACAGAAATCGGCGCGTGAACTCCGCCGGGGACATGGCGTTCTGGGTACCGAAGTAGCAGAAGTCGGCGGGCAGCGTGCCGGTGTCCGGGTCACGGCGCCTGTAGGCGAGCTCGGCCTGCAGCACTCCCGAAGTGCTGGTGCCGACAAAAACGCCCATGCGCGCCGCCCCGTAACGCTTACGGGCTTCCGCCACCCGCTCGGCAAAACCATCTTGCCCCAGGCCGAGCTGGGCCAGGCGATTGTTCCTGCAATCGAAGCAGCCCAGATCGGCTACTACCGGCTCATCCTCCAGCCCGTCCACACGACCGATCCAGGTGTCGATATCCACGTCATCGAAGTCGCAGGGCCGGAGCCCTCCCCGCGCCTCCTCCAGGGCATCGAAGCAGGCCCGGGTTCCGCGGCCAAGGGCATTGACCAGCGTAAAGGCGCTGATGAACAGTGCATCGGCAGGCATCATGTTCTACAACTCGGCTCGCTTCCTGAGCGTATCCCGGCACAGCCGCCGGATAGCGTCAATTGTATCAGCGCCGCAGCACAATCAAGGGGATTGTGCGGAACCACGAGCCGGCGCGGGCCGGGCCAACAGCATGGCGGCCAGGAAACTCAGGGCAACGCCCACCGCGACCACGGTGCCGATAGCATGGAGCACCGGCAGGCGTGAGGTGGCGAGGATGCCGAACACCGACACGGTGGACAGCACACACACGGTCAGCCCGTGAAAAGTGCGCCCGCGCATACCCGCATCCGCGTCGTCACGACTGAAAAACAGCCCGTAGTCGACGCTGATCCCCACTACCAGCAACAGCGAAACCAGATGAAAAAGTGACAGCAACTCACCCGTCAACCGCAGGATGGCCACGACCATGATGACAGCGACAAAGCCCGGTAGCAGCACGGCCAAGGTACGCCCGGCCGAGCGCAGACCCAGCCACAAGACCAGCGCCATGGCGAGAATGCCCCACAGGACCCGGCTCGACGCGTGCTCTCGAAAGTCGCTCATAAGGCTGCCCGTATCGCGCTTGAAATCCAGATAGAGCAGCTCCTGATCCTCATGCCTGGAAAGACGCGAGCGCAGGGCCTGCGCATCCTTCACCCCTGCCAATGTGATCAGCGCTACCCATCCGCCGTCGACGCTCAGCAACGCAGACTCCACGCGCAGGCCCAGGCTGGTTCCCTCCAGATCCCGGGGCAACAGGGGCGGCAGCGTGCGCGCCCTGGCAACAGCCTTTTCGAACGGGGCGAAAGCACCTTGCTTGAAGGGAGTACCGGCAAGGGCCTGCTCCAGGTCTTTGTGCAAGCGCACAGGCTCCGGCAGACTGCGCTGTCGCTCTCGCTGGGTACGGACGCTGGGTAAATAGCGGGCGGCGAAATCGAAGCTGCCGATAACGCCATCGGTCACCAGCTGGCTGAGACGACCGGCGAGCGCCTCGCTGGCCCGCAGAGCGGCTTGCGCGTCGGTTGCCTTGACCAGCAAGACGTGATTGGTATCGGGTACGCCGAGCTGGGCGTGGAGACCTTTGTCCCGTGCCATCAGCGATGCCGGAATCGGGCTCAGCGCCGCGATGTCGTCTTCCCAGGGTGCTTGATCGCGGCTGGCGAGAAAGGCGAGCGCCGCGACCACGGCAATGACCATCAGCCCCCCCCATAGCTTTCCCGGGGGTGCTGATCGCCCATAGCGATCGGCAACCGGCGAGGAGTACTTGGGCAGGTAGCGCTCCGGCAATAGACCAACCAGGCCCCAGCGCGTATAAGCGGCGGCCGTGAGCAGGCCGGCGATTGCGAAGGTGGCGAACTGCATGAGGCCGGGGAAGTCGGTACCGGACATGGCCAGATAGCCCATGGCCGTGGTGATGGCGCCCAGGCGAATGGTCGGCCAGATACCAGCCAGGGTTCGCCGAACGGGCTCACCGGCGTTGAGGTGGCTGAACAGGTGAATGGGGTAATCGATGGCGACACCGATCACCGTCACACCGAAGGCCAGGACCAGGCCGTGGATGGCGCCGAAGAGCAGATCCACGGCGATGACGCCTGCTACCACCGCCGAAGCCAACGGCAAACCGCCCATGAGCAGCAAGCGCACGGATCGATAGCTCACCAGCAGGATGACAATCGCCACCACCGCGGCGGCGATACCCAGACGCCGGGTATCGGCGCGAATAACGTCCCGGGACATGACCGCGAAGACTCCGGGGCCGCTCATGCTCAACGCCACCGAGTCCTCGCCTGCGTCGCTGACCGCCTGGCGGATCGCCTGCTGCGCCCTTGCTTGAGCATCCAGATCGAAACCCGGGGCACGGGTCTGTGCCAGCAGCAATGCTCGCCGCCCTTGCAAATCGAACCACACGCCCCGCAAGCTGCGCGGCTGCGCCGGCCCCCGCCATGCGTTCAGCATGGCGCGCATTTCCGCGGTCGGGTCCTCGGCAAGCCACGGCCTGTCGAAGCTCGGCACCGGGGAGGCCAGCTCGCGCAGCCGCCTCTCCAGGGCCGCGCCCAGGGCGTCGGCGGAGAAGCGTTCTGCGCCTACCGCTGGGCTGAGCAGATAACGATAGCGGAACAATCGCTCGCGTTCGGCATCATCGAAGAGTTGCTCACCGTTGGCGACACGAACGAACAATCCGCCGGCACGCAGACGCGCCGCCACCTGTTTGCTGAGCTCCGCCAGTCTTTGTTGCGAAACACCGCCCAGGGTAACGAGTACCAGCCGCGCCACCGGTCCGGCGCGTAGCTCGTTCAAGAGCAGGCGCTGCTCAGGCGTTGCCGCGCGCGGCATGAATGAAGTCATGTCGTTGCGCACGGTGGTTTGGGACAGCGCCCAGAAGAACGCGGCCACGAGCCCTGCCAGCCACAAGCCGGCCGCCAGGCGCTGCCTATTCACCCGATGATTCGACCATCATGACACTGCGGCCACCATCGGCTTCCAGCGTCTCCACGCTGGTCACCGCGCCCTCTCGCCCGCGCATGACTACAGCGCCGAGGTACTTGGCGAGCTCCGGATCGCGCGGTGTCAGACGAAGCTGCCACGCTTCCATAGGCCCGGTGAGCTCGAGCTCGAAGTAGCGGCGGAGACGTTCCAGATCACCGGCCAGCGTGCCGCGGTAAGATTCCACGAAGGCGCGCAACACCGGATACTCGTCGATGGACAGGTCGCGCCGCCGGCCATCCGGAAACTCGATTGTGAGATTGTCGCCGCGAACCTCGTAACTTTCGCTGCCCGGATCACGGTACTCCTTTCGCACGTAATCCGGCGCCCGGTAGCGCACCGTCCCTTTCAGGATCATCGGCTCGTCCAGGATCGAAAAATACTTACGCTCGGTGAATGTTCCACCGGCGGTGCGCACCTCCGAGAGCTTCTGCATGAGCGCGTCGAGCTCGACATCGGAAGATGAGGCGGCGTGCGCCATCTGCGCATGCGAAGTGGCGAATATCATCGCACTCAGGACCGATACAAGAAAGGTGGCGGCCTGGTCAGCTTTCTCCCCAGAAATCATAAAAGTTGAACCAATTGTAGGGTGTCAGTCGTGCATAATGCTCGAGACGGTCCGCGTAGCGTTGCGTCCACAGCTGAACATCTTCATCGCGGTGATCGCGCCTTATGGCAATCTCATCGGCGAACAACTCGAAGTGTAACGCATAGCGATTGCCCCCCAGATATAGACCGAAAAACAGCAACACCGGCGCTTTCAGCATGGACGCGAGCAGCACAGGGCCTGACGGGAAGGTTGCCTCGTGATCGAAAAATCGGCATCGCACCGTCTTATCTTTCTCGCCAACTCGCTCGCCAACTCTGTCGCCCAGGATACCGACCATCTCACCGCGGTCCAGACACTCCTTGACGCGTAGCGGCGCATCGATACCACCAATCGGGATGATCGACTCCGAGAAATGCGGATTCAGAGAATAGATCAAATTGGTGAGCATGGCATTGTGGTCCTCGTACATGAGAACTTTCACGCTAACGCGATCGTCGATCATCGCCAACATCCGCATAACCTCGAAACTACCCAGGTGGGCGCCGAGCAGAATATGCCCGCGACCCGCCGCCACGCCCTCGAGCGCAACATCGACACCATGCATCTGCAACTCGAAACGACGGTGGTCGCCGGTGACCAGGTACACCCGGTCAAGTATGGTGGCCGCGAAGCAGTGGAAGTGACGCGCCACATCCCACCAACGCGCCTTGCGCCCCAAAGCACGCGACAGGAACTGACGCGAAGCAACCCGTTGCTCCCGCGCGGTCAAAATGAAGTACAAAGTGATCGGGAAAAGCAGCAAGCGTGCCGCCCAGCGACCGACATTCAGCGTTATCCAGCCGATAAGGTGGATGAGAGACCGGCTGCCTCGCTCGGACTGACGTGTCCAGCGGGAAGTCACGATTCGCCCGCGTCGTATTCCACGACCAATCGCCCGGATGCAAGCCGTGTGCCGTCATGCCAGCATTCGAAGACAATGTGTGAGTGATCTTCGTCGTGGAGACCGATGCTGAAAACATCACCGGGCTTCAGCGCAGAAGTGAACTTCACCGATACGACACTCTTCAAGCGAAGTCGCCCTCGCCATTGTTGCGCCGCTTGCACCACCTCATCGAGTATCAGCACACCCGGCACGATCGGATTTCCCGGAAAGTGGCCGGCGAGCGCAGGATGGTCAATCGCTATCATCCGGCGTACCTCGTAAGTCACGACGACTGTCTCAGAGTCGCGAGTAGTCGCGAAAGTGCCTCCCGGGGCAACTTTCCCATGGCGTTTCGCGGCAGACTGTCCACCAGGTACAGAGGCCGAGGTAGAAACACGGGACCGATGTGCTCGGCGAGCGTCGCCAGGATTTGCTTCTTGTCCAGATCCGGGGCCACCACCAACGCCACAACGCGTGAGACATCCTCGCCCGTCTGACTATCAGGCATGAGAAACACTCCGTCGCGCACGCCTTCGATAGCATTCAGCTTGAGAGTCAGATCGCTCAACGACGCGCGGTTGCCTGCGATATTGATTAGATCGGCATGTCGGCCCAGAAGCTTGAAACGCGAGTCACTTTGCACTTCGATGAAATCATTCAGCGGAACCAGGTCGGGAAGGTGACTGGCCCTGACATAGACAATGCCGTTTTCCTCGTACGACGTCATGCCATCGTAGAATCGCCACAGGTCGCCATCCACCGTGCGGCGCGAGGCCATGGAGCCCGCCTCCGAACAGCCATAAATTTCCATGACGTGGCACGAGAATATCTTCTCGGCGCGTTCCGCCAGCTCCACCGATAACGGTGCAGTGGCAGAAATGATGCGGGACAGGCGCGGCCATCGTAATCCGGAATCGACGCACGCACGAAGATGGGTTGGGGTCGTGAACATGGTGCGCGGCTCTGGGAGCACCGATATGGATTGACGGATATCTTCCGGAAAAAACGGGCGTCCGGAGTGTACACACGCGGCGGCGACCAAGGGCAGAACAATGCTGACCTCCAGACCATACATGTGCTGGGGCGGAACGGTGGCAAGAATCGTTTCGTGCCCGTTGCTCTGAAACTCGAAGCGCCGCTGGGCAAGCCTGAGCCCGACCATCAAATCGCCCCAACGCTTCGCATTCGGATTCGGCCTACCCGTACTCCCGGAGGTGAACACGATTGCCGCGACCAAGTCCGCCGGGATCTCCGGTATCGCTTGTTCGTCACGAGACACGTCCGAGGTATCGAGAGATACCGTATGCTGGCTAATTCGTTTTAGTTGCATCGGGGCATCTACCAGGCAGTAGCTGCCAGCGTGATCCGCTGCCAGCTCCTCGATGACCCTGGGCGCCCGTGCTGGCGGCAGAAGCGTGGTCTGACCGCGAATCAAGGCCGCTGCGAAAGCGGTCATGAACGCGTACCGGTTCTCGCAGAGATTGATTGCGAAGGGCGCCTGCGGCAGGTTCTCGGCGAGCCGGTGAGCGTGCGCGAGAAAGGTTTCGCGATCCACTTCTGCGCCGCGCCAGAACGCAACGCTCTCGCCGGGACCATGAGTCAGTAACGGAAAGGTGTGGGGAGTCGCCATATGGTTTTTCGGTCAGCGTGCGTGAGGCCGGAGACTCGGAGACGCCAGTAGATGGCAATAGGCCGGAAAGCTCAAATGCTGGTGGTCAGGGGGACAATGCAGACGCAGCTGATACTCGATGGCGAAGAAGTGATGCCGGAAGATAAACGATAGGTACCAGACGTTGCGACGAGTCCTGCTAGTGGGGGCCGCCAATTTTTCCCGCCACTGACCATGAGCTCAAGTCAGTATCGGATGTTCTTACCAGAATCCCTTTTCGACCGCTCAGAATGCTTCTCATCTTCGCGTTCATGTAGCCAAGCCCGCAACGTAACAGGCGCAATAGATGATTGGGGTAACGCAGCGTCATCTTGATGTAGTACCAAAGAATCTTTGGCCGGCGGTAGAAATCAGACAACACCTCCTGATAGTGGCGGTCCAGCTCTTCGATGGATATCCCCTCGGGCGACCAGACAAAGTTCATCCCGTTCATCTTTTCCCAGTGGTCGTCCCGAATGTTCGTGCCATACAAATCCCGGTATATGGGTGATCCGGGGTAAGGCGTAAATTTCGTCAGGTTCATAATCTCCATCGGGATCCGACGGATGAAATCCTTGGTCATTTGTATGGTTTCCCGGGTCTCCCCTGGATAACCCAGCATGAACAGCCCCTTGGTGCGGATCCCCGCTTCTGCCGTCCACGTTACGGCCTGCGTGGAACTTTCCACCCGGGCCATTTTGTCCATTTTCTGAAGCAGTTCGTCGGAGCCCGTCTCGAGGCCAAAACTGATTTCCCAGCAGCCTGCGCGCTTCATGAGCTTGAGCAGATCCGATTTAACCGTGTCGACCCTCGCCGTGCAGGTCCAAGTCATCTCGAGACCGCTTTCCAGAAGAAGGTTACACAATTCGGTGACGCGGACACGACTGGCGAGAAACAGATCGTCCACGAACATGATATGCCGTACACCATACCTATCCTGGAGGTGTTGCATCATATTGAAGACCACCGCTGGGCTGTAGGCGCGCACCCTGGCGCCGAACGTCGACGTGTCACAGAACCTGCAATGGAACGGACAGCCGCGCGAGGCGGCGATGGTCGCTACCGGTCCCTGGGGAAAATCGTAGATCGCCGGCGTATACGCAGCGGGGAAATCGGGCAACAGATCCCATGCCGGAAACGGTAGTTCATCGAGCACCTTGTTGATGGGCAAGGCCGGCGTGGTAAGTACTTTCTCACCGTCATGATAGATGAGACTGGGCACGCCGGACAAACTCTGCTTCCGTTCCAGGGCACTCAGCAGATCCATCAACGGCCGTTCACCCTCGCCGTTTACCGCCATATCAAACTCTGGAAAACGCCGTATGGTCTCTGGCCCCATGGAGGAAATATGGGGGCCACCAACGATAATCACGGTGTCCGGCAGTGCTTCCTTGATCTTACGGGCAATGCCGCCGGCACCCCACACACCCACAGTGAACAACGTGATCCCTACATAGGCCGGTTTCTCTGCGATCACCCTGTCCGCAACCTCATCGACGGTGAGGTTGAGCATGTCGCTTTCAATAATGGACGGCTGATAACCGCTGAGGCGCACCTCGGCGGCAAGGTGCAGCAGGCCCAAGGACGGGGACCGGTTCGTGATGTGCCGCAAGAAATCGTAACCCGGCGCGATCCGCTCATACGGCGGATTTATGAATACGATCTTCTTTGGCACAGGCGACATTTCTCTGGAGGCCTTCGGGGCTGTTGAGCCTGCACAACGCTTGGCGCTGCCCGGATAACCTTGCATCTGCGAGCGAACAAAGTCAACCATTGCCATTCATCCGTAGTGTACTGAAAAATCAGGGTATTTCCTGGCTGCAGCGCTCATTTACCAACGCCCATCTGCTCCAGTGAGCACGGCGAGCGACAACGGTCAGCGTCTGCGACAGATCAACAGGGACGAACAAATACCAAGATTGTCGATTACCCGTTCAACCTTCAAGCCAGCCATGTCCACCATCGTCATGATATCGGAGGCCTTGTACATACGACTGCGTCCGTTGGCCACACAGGTAAAGTATAAGGAGAAAGCCTGTAAGCAATAGCTCGCAATCTCGAACTCCTGTCTATCCCAGAAGTTATCGAGGATATACAGAGTGGTGTTCTGGCTCATGGCGGCCGCCGCCCGCTTGAGCAGCTCCAGAGCATCCTCTTCCGAGAAGCACACGAGAAACTGGCTCATCCAGATGGCGTCAAAACCCTCTGGAAAGGGGTGCGAGCCATCCAAGAGGTCAATCGCGTGAGTGGTGATGCGTTCTTGAAGTCCACGCTCCTCGATGTGCTGCTCGACCACAGCCACCAGTCCGGGAAGATCGAGAACCGTCACGGAGACGTTCTCTGAGTGATTGACACATTGAAAAGCCCATCTTCCGGTATTGCCTCCAACATCCAGCAACTTGCGATGGCCGCGTTCGAAGACGATCGGCAGAGCCTGCGCAAACGCGGCATCGGAGTAATAGTGATCCCATTTAAGCCAACTGGTGCGCGCATCCTCCGGAAGGCCAGGCAGGGCCGCGTATATCGTCTCCCAATCACCGAAGACCTTTTTGAGGCCGACCGGCTCGCCCTCGCGAATCGAGTCTTCCAGATAGTACATGGCTTGGAAACAGCAGTGATGTACGACATCCATATTGTTCCGGGTCAGCTCGTCGCTCAGGATATAGACACCTGTCATGGTCAGAAAGTAGCGGTCGTCCTCGGAACGCACCACTCCCCCTGCCAGCCCGGCTTCCAGCAATACGATGACACCGTAACGCGACGCCTCGACCCTCTCGGTAATCTCCTCCAGCGTGAGCCCGGCGCGCGTCGTCTCGAGGGCCCTCCAAAATGCCCAGATCACGCAGTAATCTCGCCGCTTGAAAAATAAGGGGTGCCAAGGCGATCTGCTGTGCATTAAATCTCGCCTCTACCGCGGATGTCGCGTCGACCGGCCTGCTGGGATCTTTCATGGCGTTAGCCTAACCGAAAAATGAAACCATATTCACCTAACACGGAAGCTCTGAAACTCCCCTGGATTTCAATGCATTACGCTTGATCTCATCCGGGATTCAGCCACTCGGTTTCCGCGTAAAATCCTGCTAGTGTAGGGCCCGCAGAGTCGACCATCCCGCCCTGGCGGGAGTATCTGACCAGTTCCCCCGGAACGGCAATCGGGACCCTGCCTCCCGGGACGCACCGCCGGGGGCATGCGGGCTGGTCCATTGCGTTCCAAACGGCGGACCCATAGGATCCGCGCCATGCACCTGGCCCGCATACTGCGCCGGCGGCGGGGACCTCGGGATCGCTTCCGGAGTTCGGCAGTTTCGGGGGTCCCGCTGAACAGCTCGGCTGAATCGACGACGCAGATATGCAACCATTTTCGGCAAATTTCGCCTCCCTGAGCAGCGCAAACGAACTGCTCGACGACCAGCACGTCCTCGCATTGATCGAGTTCGGCAGCGCCGATGATCAGGGCGACTCGGATCCGCGCCGTATTACCGTCGGCCTGCCGCAGCTCGGGCCATCACCGCTGGTAGAGGTCTGGAAAAGCGCGACGCCGGTTGTCTCGGGGATTCGCGGCCAGGGTGTCTTACAGCAAAAACGAGCAGGTACTACTCGGACACCTTTCAGTGGACGAACGGGATTTCCCAAGCCTGGAGGAGGCCACGGGTCAAGCCTACGGGAGCATCCTCCCGTTCGCGCGCGAGATGGGCTTTCCCCCACTATCTGAGAATCTGGAACTACATCCCGGATATCAACGGCGAGGAGAACGGCGTAGAACGCTACAAGAGCTTTCTGCACTGGGCCGGCACGCCAGTCTGGAGAAGTTCGGTTTCTCCGAGCATCGGCTTCCCGCCGCCAGCGGCGTCGGCAGTTCATCGGACAAATTGCTGATCTACTTTCTCGCCGCACGGGACGCCGGAGTCCAGGTGGAGAATCCGCGCCAGGTGAGCGCATTTCACTATCCCGCCTCAGTACGGTCCGAAGAGTCCCTCGTTCTCCCGGGCGATGGTCAAAGACTGGGGCACCGGCAAGCATCTTTACATCTCGGGAACCGCAAGCATCATCGGGCACGAGTCACGACACGGCGACAGTGTGCTTCCCCAGCTGACGGAAAGCCTGCGAAACATGAGCACGCTGGTCAAGAGCGCGGAGACCGAGCACGGGGTCACCATCCACACGTTGTCGGAACTCTCCCAGGTCAAAGTCTACGTTCGCGACGGCCAGGACCATGCGGCGATTCGCAGTCACATCGATGAACAGCTCGGCAAGGAGGTGCCGGTGATTTATCTCGGCGGCGACCTGTGCCGAAAGAACCTTCTCGTGGAAGTCGAAGGCTTGTACGCCGGTTAGCCCGGCGGCGTACGCCCACGGCCGGGGTGCCGCCAGCAATTGTCGAGTTTCTTTACACCCGCTGCCGAATCCGGCCGGGCTTCCATAAGCTGCTGTATTTCGGGAAATTATTCGTGTACCTTTTGCTGAGAGCCGCTTTCGCCAGCACCGGTGCGGCGCGGTGGCGGCCTGCGAGAACCTCACTAACTGACTGATTCGCTTCGACCTTGCCCAGCGTGCACGGAAATTGCACGGGTTCTCGAGTAGCGCTACCACACCGCCATATTGGCACTGATGAAACGATTGACGTGATGACTACGGTAAGGGAAAATTCGCCTCGCGGCACTGGTACTGCTCCCATGGACCAGCCTGCTCGGCGGTTGTGCCACCCCCGCTGTTTCCGAAGCCATGATTCCAGAGACGGCGAGCATCGAGAAAACCCATCCCTATTCGATCAACGTCGAAGTTACCGGGCGGGTCGCGCCACCGAACCCACCGGCACGCCGCAGATCGCCAACGACGCCTTTGACAAGGCGATCACGGAGACCCTGATCAAGGCCAGGACCTTTGCCAAGGTTCAAAACGACAAGGCTGGGGAATTACGAGCTCAACGTCATCATTTTCAACGTGCTGCAACCATCATCCGGCGAAAGCGCATCGGTGACGATTGAAACCGGTTGGACATTGACCAACCGGCTGACGGGAGAAATCGTCTGGCAGAAAGCCCTGCGCTCCACCTATACGGCATCCAGCGAATCCGACATCACCTTCGTCGGCCGCCTCAAGAAAGCCACGGAAGGAGCGGCGAAAGACAACATCAAGCAGGGCGTTACGGAAATCGCGCGTTTGGACCTTTAAAAACCGGGACAGATCTATTTATCTCTCTGCCGCGCTGCGGCAGAGAGATAAATAGATCTGTCCCGGTTTTTATTCGACGTGCGTCTCTTTCAGCTTGGGAAACCAATGCACCTTCAACAGGCCGGCACCGGTCAAGCTTTGAACCAACTGTAAGTGCTGGTCTTCTGTCAGCTCGGGGAATTTCACGGTCAGCTCGGAGACCTGGAAAGAGCCTCGTTGCTCGTCGATCCAACGCAGTACCGGCGCACATCTGGAAGGCATTTCGATTTCGGACATGATTTTCTTGGTGCTGCGATCATTGATCTCGATGCTCGCAAGCAGGCTGTCCTGCTCACCGTTTTCGGAGGGTGAATCACCCAGAATTAACGCCGTATTGGGAGTGCGTTGCACGCGACTGCGCGTATTCATGAGTGCAATGCGCCGTTTCTCCGATAACTATGGACTGACGTCGGTCAGATAGACGGAAAGACCACAACGGTAGGGCGCAGCCGCCTCGATACCTTCGACGGGAACCATGTGTCCCGATCCGGCGTCACCGAAAAACGATACGACACCCTTGTAGCGCCGGGAAAGCGCATCGAACTGGTTGAGTTCCTGATCCAGCAACGCGTCGGCCAGGCGCTCCCTGTCGCCATGTGCCACGAAAATACGGTCGGGCCAGTAGTCGCTGAAGAACTCTTCGAGAGCTTCAGGGCCCAGCAAGGCTTTGAGGATTTCGGGTTCGGTATTCATCGCAGCTTCTCAGACGATGCCCGGCTCGTTGCCGCTCTCGATAGCTTCCTCGTGACTGGTTTGGAACTCTTCCACCTGCTCGGCGACCTCGCGAAGATCCTCGAAGCACGCGATGTGGAAAAGCGCCTCGCCCTCGAGCACCAGGGGAAGTTTGCTGCGCCCAATGACGATGCCACCCAGCGGTGCACGTATCACGCTTTCGGCGTCGCCCACAGTCTCGGTAATGGTCCCCAGTTGCTCATCCTTCTTGACGTGGGCGCCCAGGGACACACTGCCAGTGAATATACCACTCGCGGGAGCCCGTACCCACGAGCTCGAGCGCGCCACGAAGGGTTCCCGGGACACCCGCTTCTTGCCCCGGGCCGGCGGCAACATGTCGAGGCCTCGCATGACATTGAGAATACCCTGAACGCCGGCTCGAATGGAAAGCTCGTCGAATCGCAATGCTTCGCCTGCCTCATAGAGAAGCATGGGGATTCCACGGGCCGCCGTCGCTTCACGCAGAGATCCGTCGCGCAGGACGGCATTGATGAGCACCGGGACACCGAACAGGCGCGCCAGATGCAGGGTTTCCTCGTCGTCCAGATTGCCCCTCACCTGGGGCAAATTGTCGCGATGAATAGCGCCGGTATGCAGATCGATCCCGTGACTGCAGCGCGCGACGATCTCGGTCATGAATAGATCTGCAAGCCGGGCCGCCAGGGACCCGCGGCCCGAGCCAGGAAAGGAGCGGTTCAGATCACGACGGTCCGGTAGATAACGGGATCGATCGATGACGCCGTATACATTGACGATCGGCACCGCGATGATAGTGCCGCGGATGCGGGAAAGAACACGGCGCCTCATCAGCCGGCGGATGATCTCGACGCCGTTCAACTCGTCGCCGTGCACCGCCGCACACACGAACAATGTCGGGCCTGCGCGTTTTCCGCGCCGCACCTGCACCGGCATGGTCATGGGTGTTCGGGTATAGAGTTCCGGGAGCGGCAACTCCAGGGTCACACTGCTGCCCGGAGGGATTTCTTCCCCGTTGATGCGAAGTTGCTCCGCCACTCCGCCTATCCCTTCCCGCGCGTACGAGTCCTGTGAGGCTTGGCATTCTTTTCTATGAACTGGACGATCAGATCGGCGATATCTTTGCCCGTGGCGGTTTCGATCCCCTCCAGTCCCGGCGACGAGTTCACCTCCAACACCACCGGACCGTGGTTGGACCGCAACAGATCGACACCCGCAACGTTCAGTCCCATCTTCTTTGCCGAACGCACCGCCGTCGATCGCTCCTCCGGGGTCAATCGAATGAGCGATGCCGTGCCGCCGCGATGCAGGTTGGAGCGAAACTCGCCCTCTTTCGCCTGTCGTTTCATGGCCGCCACGACCTTGGTGCCGATCACGAAACAGCGTATATCCGCACCACCCGCTTCCTTGATAAATTCCTGAACCAGAAAGTTGGCATCCAGATTACGAAATGCTTCGATGAGGCTTTCCGCCGCCTTGTGCGTTTCCGCGAGCACCACGCCCTTACCCTGCGTGCCTTGGAGCAGCTTGACGACCAGCGGCGCACCGCCGACCAGCTTAATCAGATCCTTGGTGTTGTCCGGTGAATGCGCAAATCCTGTCAGCGGTAAGCCGATTCCGGCGCGAGCCATGATCTGCAATGCGCGCAGCTTGTCCCGGGAACGGTTGATGGCCACTGATTCATTCAACGGATAGGCACCCATCATTTCGAACTGCCTCAGAACAGCGGCGCCATAAAAGGTCACCGATGCTCCGATACGGGGAATGATCGCGTCATAGGGTGCCAGTGCCTTTCCCTGGTAGTGAACGCTCGGGCGATGGGCGGCAATATCCATATAGCACTTCAATGTATTCAGCACATCGACCGTATGGTCGCGCTGTTTGCAGGCCTCGACCAGCCGGCTGGTTGAATACAGAGAAGGATTACGTGACAGAATCGCAATCCGCATTGTGTTTCGCCTCCCCTCCCCGCTTCAGTGCGCGTACACTGAATCGCTAGTCCCCGGAAATCGGCCCTGGCTTGCCCGCCAGATAGGAAGATGCCGGATTAACAACGAATTTTCTATTAATGGCCGTGCGGCCAAGCAACATCCTGAAACGCATCGTATCACGGTCGGTAAGCGTAATTTCGATGGGCCAGGACTCCTGACCGATAACAACGGTGGTCTCTATGACGTACCTCTGCTCGCGATGCCCGCCCGAATCCGTGACCATGCGCCGGTCGAGCACATCCGCCGTGCAGGCGCATTCGCGGTCCGTGCGCCTCTGCAGAGGATGGATGCCGAATCGCACACGCTGTTTGCCGCGTGTCACGAATGGCTCGAGATAGAAGGCATGCAGCGCCGAGGAGCGGGCACCCGTGTCCACCTTGCATTTGATCCGGGGGATGCCGAGATCCGGGAGCGCCGCCCACTCCCGCCAACCCAGGATTGGTAGCGGCTGGGAAATTCTTCTCATGGATTCAGCCCGAGTGAGCGCAACCGACCCGAAGGGCCATCGCTCTCAGATCGAGCGTTCCCGGTTCTGCGAGCTGAATATCGTCACGCCGGGCTGATTGCTGCGATCCGGCGGCAGCTGACAGGCGTCCGCGTCGAACGTCACCCAGCGCGCCGGTTGTCCACGGATCATCCGCCCTTCGTGGGACGTCTGCGAAGGTCGTGGCGTCAACGGCAAGGCATCGGCAGCGGTGCAGGTATGCAACAGCAGGGGCCGGCTGCGGTCGCTCATATTGGGCAACGACCCGTGGACCGTGCGGCAATTGTGCACGGTGACGGAGCCCGCGGGGCCGGTCAACCACTCGACCTTGTCCAGGTCCACACGCCCCAGGGCGTGTTCGCCGATGTGACCCACCCAATTGTCCTGCTCATCGTATTGGTCGTGGATCTCGCCCCTGTGGCTACCGGGAATCACGCCCATGGGGCCCATCTCGTGGTCCACGTCATCTAAGTAGAGTCCGAAGGCGGCGACGCTGTAGTTGGTGTGTGGGTAGAACTGGATGTCCTGATGCCACTTGATCTCCTCGCCACCCGACGACCATTTGAAGTTGAGCTTGGAGTGGTGAAACTTGAAGGCCGGACCCAGGAGATCCTCCGCCACATCCGCCAGCGGTCCCTGGCTCACGTGCTCCCAGTAAATCGGATGGTGCTCGGTGGGATCGATGAGACGACGCAAGCGCGGCTTCTCCGCGCTGTGGGTGGGCTCCAGCGCCAAGGTGGTATCGGATTCCGTGAGCCCACGGCTGCGCTCGATGAACGCGTTACTGACTTCCCGCAGGCGATCCAGCCACTCACGAGAGACGAACTCCGGCAGCAGCAGATAGCCGTTCTCGAAGTAGAACTCACGCTGCTCCTGGCTCAAAACCAAGGGCGGCCGCGCGAGGATCTGCTCGGATTTCATTCGCGTTTCCATCGTCTGGAGAAGATTTACTTCATAGAAGCATCGCCAGGGTTTGTCAAACGCGCCTTGCCGCCGTCAAGGCTGTGTGCCGATAATGTCCGGCAGTGTTCGATGTATGGGGGTTCCCATGGAGCCGTGTATCAGTGTCATCACCCTCGCCGTCACCGACATGGGGCGAGCGACGCGATTTTACCGGGACGGACTGGGCCTGCCCATGCGCGACGATAAGCCGCCGGTGATCTACTTCCAGCTGCAGGGAACCTGGCTCGCGCTGTTCCCGAGAGAGGCCCTGGCCAGTTACGCCAACGTCGAAGCCCATGGACAGGGCTTCGCCGGGATCACTCTGTCCTGTAATCTTGCGTCGCGGGAAGAAGTGGACCAGGCAATAGCCGCTGCAGAGAAAGCCGGTGCCACCGTCATCAACCCGCCTCGTGAGGTCGGCTGGGGCGGCTACACCGGCTGGTTCTCCGACCCGGACGGTCACTTGTGGGAGATGGTCTGGAATCCCCGTCCCTTCATCGACCGGATTTAAGCCAAAACCAATGGCTTGCCGCTCCGAGGAGTCATGGATTCCAGACGCTCATGTGCTTCTTATAGTGGCGTCTAAATATCCTCTCTCCACCGATCAGCAGGCCGACGATCAGATAGGCGATCAGTCCGTTGTATGCCGTCCAGACTTCCATGGACCGAGTCGTGGACCATATTGCGATCATCCCGTTGACGGCGAAGAAGATGGCCCAGCAGGCGGTAAGCCGACGGAGGTACTTCGGACCATGCTTGCTCACCGGCATACCGCGAGCCCGGATCACTCTCAGGAGTATGGGCTCCTCGTGCCGAAGGGAGTTGGCAAATACGACGCACAGGCTGAAGTTCACGAGGACCGGGTAGTAGAGCAGCATCGTGACGCTCTGCAGCGCCGCGGATGCTACTGCATAGGCGATAAATACCGCGAGCACGGGCAGCAGCACAGGACGTTCCTCCGGCTCCAACACGCCGAATCTCATCGCCAGCACAACCACCAGCAGCACACCGAAGAAACTCGGCGGCAGATACCGAATGCCGAAATACACGACGAACGGGTAAAGCGCGACAAAAATCACAAATAGAACGCGGACAAGAATAGTCTGACTCACAGATTTGTCAGCGCATTCGACACATTCTTGAACTTCAATATCATTCGTTCTTGGTCCATTTCAGATTGTAGATTGGCTCGTCCGAAAACGCTAAGAAACCAGGAAGCGGGCCGGTGTCTCTTGCTGACGCACGTGCACGGAGCCGAAATTACCTGATTCCGGCACAGATTTTGATGTGGCCATCGTCGGCGGCAGCCTGGCAGGGCTGACCCTGGCGCTGCAACTCGCGCGGGAGTCCCCGGGACTGGCCATCGTCGTCCTGGAGCGCAACCGCCTGCCTCCGCCGGTTGCCGCGCACAAGGTCGGCGAATCCACCGTGGAGATCGGTGCCCACTACCTGTCGCACACATTGGGCCTGGCATCTCTGCTGAAACGTACCCAACTGCGGAAGTTCGGTCTCAGGTACTTCTTCGGCAGTGGCCAACACGATGACCTCGCCACGCGGATGAAATTGGCCCCGGTAATTTCCTGCCCTCGACTACCTACCAACTCGATCGTGGCCAACTGGAAAGGGATCTTGCCAGGATCCTGAGCGAGCGGGGCGTCGTCGTGCAGGACAGCTGCAATGTGAAGCAAGCAACGATCTCAGCGAACGGAAGTGCCCACGAACTCCACGTCGTCCGGGGAGAGCAATCCGAGACCATCCGATGCCGATGGATTATCGACGCGGCCGCGAGATCGCGTTTCCTCAAACGCCGATTGGACATCGACGAATCGAGCCATCACAAGATCTGCGCTGCGTGGTTCCGGCTCGACCTGCCCTTCGAGGTGGATGGTGATCAAGTCGACCTGGGACTACGCGTATTACTGGTCCGTGCTGGCCTGGCTCTTCTTTCGTGAACTGATGACGGATATCGCGTTCTTGAAGTCAGTGCAGCCTGCTTTGCTACGAGCCCAGGCGCTCAACGCGACCTTCAGCTGGAGTTCAGGAAACGGGCCTCGGAGAAGCGTTCAGATTGCGGCAAGGGCAGATATTTCGACCTGTTGGCGATGCCCGTGCTCCTGGACCTGATCACCGCATTGACTCAGCCGGGCTCCAATCTCGAGCTCGGCGAGAACTGCCGGCGGCGATGCCGCTACGCCCGCTTGTCGACGATATACGCACTCAGGCTTCGCAGTGTGCCGAAAATCTGCTCCATGTTCTCGTCATCGGCGCGCAGCTGGATCGCATACTTTCTGGTGATGGCCAGCGCCAATTCCAGCGCGTCGATGGAATCCAGACCCAGTCCGTCGCCGAACAGCGGCACCTCCGGACGGATATCGCTGGCGCTCACATCTTCCAAGCTCAGGGATTCGACGATGAGCTCCGCCAGCTGCCGTTCTTCTTCCGTCTGTTCCGGCACTTCCTTCTCGGTCCGCGCAGCTTTGTGGGTCAAAAGGCATCCATATGATAATATCTCGGAACAAATTAGCAAGAAAACAATCGAGTCAGGACGACATGGGATCCCACAAGACTGACGTGCTCATCATCGGCGGTGGGCCGGCGGGGGCCACGTTCGGAAGCCTGATGAAGGAGCGCGGCTGGGGCGTCACCCTCCTCGAGAAGGATCACCATCCACGATTCCACATCGGTGAGTCGTTGCTGCCGATGAATCTGCCGATCCTGGAACGCATGGGCGTACTCGATGCCGTCAGGGCGATCGGGGTACCGAAACTCGGCGCAGATTTCACCATCGGCAATAGCCGCGTCGATGAGCATACTTTCTACTTCAGCACCGCCCTGGGGGACAGCCCGGATCACGCGTTCGAGGTGCGCCGTTCGGAGTTCGATAAGATCCTGTTCGATCACTGCCGGCGTGCCGGAGTCGAGGCACTCGAAGGAATGCGGGTCCGTCGCGTCGTGGCTTCGGACGGTGGGGGCCACAGGGTCGAGGCCACCGATGCCGACGGGGAACAGCACCAATGGGAGACCCGATTCCTGGTCGATGCCTCCGGCAGGGATACATTCCTGTCCAGTGCGAACGGCTGGAAGAAGCGCAATCCCAAGCATGCCAGCGCAGCCGTATTCGGCCACTTTCGCCACGTCCGGCGACGTGCGGGCAACGATCAGGGAAATATCAGCATCTATTGGTTCCGACAGGGCTGGATCTGGATGATCCCGCTGCGCGACGACATCATGAGCATCGGAGCCGTGTGTTATCCGGAATACTTGCGGCAGCGCCGGGGAACATTGGACGAGTTCCTGTACGCGACGTTGAACGGTCTCGAGGAGACGCGGATACGCATGGAAGGAGCCGAAGCAGTTATGCCGGCGCAGGCCACCGGCAACTATTCTTACTATTCGGACCGGATGAGCGGACCGGGATACCTTATCATCGGAGACGCGTTCGCTTTTATCGATCCGGTATTCTCGAGCGGCGTCTACCTGGCGATGAACAGCGCCGAACGCGGCCTGGATGTGGCCCAGGCCTGGCTGACTGGAAGCAAGCGCGACTACCGACGGGCATGCAAACGCTTCCAACGCGATACGAACAAGAGCCTCTCGACCTTCTCCTGGTTCATCTACCGCTTCACGTCGCCAGTCATGAGGAGTCTCATGAGCGACAACCCCCGTAACGTCCTGCAGGTTGTGCAAGCGGTCATTTCGATGCTTGCAGGTGATGTTTTTACCAATCGCCGCGTCCATCGACGACTGAATTTTTTCAAGGCAATTTACTCATTATTCTGGCTGCTCAACTGGCGCGAGGCCTTGGCAGCCCGCAACCTGCGGATGGCAAGAGCACAGAGCGAGCACGGCAGATGAGGGTGGAAAAAAGAGCGACGATTCAGGCCACCAACCCGAATCACTCCCCCCACCGAGGAGCAACATCGATTTCTACCCCTATCTGGTCGAGCATGCGCATACACGTTTGATTGACTAAATCTCCGATCTCCTTTGGACGCGAGTAGAAACTCGGCACCGGCGGAAAGATCACCGCACCGAGGCGCGAGAGCTGCGCCAGGGTCTCCAGATGTCCCGTGTGCAACGGCGTTTCGCGTATGCACACCACCAACAGGCGGCGTTCCTTGAGCATCACGTCGGCGGCGCGGCTGATGAGATCACCGGTGTTGCCGGCAGCGATATTGGATGCCGTGCGAATGGAGCACGGGGCGATGAGCATGGCACGCATGCGGAACGAGCCTGAGGAAGGGGGCGCTGCGATGTTGGCGGGTGCATGAACGGCGTCGGCCAGTTTCTCCACCTCGTCCGCGGCACGATCGCATTCGGCGGCCAGGGTCACGCGGCCTGCTTTGCTGAGAATGAGGTGGGTTTCCACCTCCGGCAGCGGGCGCATCAGCTCGAGCAGGCGCACGCCGTAGACCGATCCGCTGGCGCCGGTGATGGCCACCAGGATCCGTCGCCTGTTGTTCGCGGCCGCTGATTCGGCGCTCATAGCTCATGCTCCGGGGTTCGATGCCGACGGCGCCGGGTCTCGTGAGGTCGGCGCCGGCAAGATGATACACTGGCCCGATTACGGCGACATCCACGGGAGGATAGCAACATGGCCAGAGCAATGAGCGAGACAGGTGACTTGCCCCGTCAGCAGATGCTCATCGACGGTGAGTGGACCGAATCCGCCTCCGGTCAGTACTTCGAGAGCTTCGATCCCTTCACCGCCAAGGCCTGGACGCTGATACCCCGGGGCAACGCGGACGACGTGGATCGCGCCGTGCAGGCAGCCCACCGCGCGTTCACCTCCGGCGCGTGGCCGAAGATGCACGCCTCCCAGCGCGGCCAGCTACTGAGAAAGCTGGGCGACCTGATCGCCAGGGACGCGGAAGCCCTCGCCACCATCGAGGTCCAGGACAACGGCAAGCTCATCAGCGAGATGGCGGGCCAGCTCAAGTACACGCCCCAGTGGTACTACTACTACGGGGGTCTGGCGGACAAGATCGAGGGGGCGGTGATCCCCACCGACAAAGATGCCTTCAACTACACGCGCCACGAGCCCCTGGGCGTGTGCGCCGCCATTACGCCGTGGAACTCGCCCATTCTGCTTTTCGGACTCAAGGTGGCGCCGGCGCTGGCGGCAGGCAACACCCTGGTGGTCAAACCTTCCGAATACACCTCCGCCTCCACCCTGGCGCTGGTGAGGTTGTTCGAAGAGGCCGGATTCCCCAAGGGCGTCATCAACGTGGTGACAGGATTCGGACCCGAGGCCGGCGAACCGCTGGTGAAACACCCGCTGGTGCGCAAGATCGCATTCACCGGGTCATCGAAGACCGGCGCCCACGTCTACGCGCAAGCCGCCCTGGACATCAAGCGGGTGAGCCTGGAGCTGGGCGGCAAGTCGCCGAACATCGTCTTCGACGACTGCAAGATGGAGAACGCCGTCAAGGGTGTGGTATCCGGGATCTTTGCCGCCACCGGTCAGACCTGCATCGCAGGCTCCCGCCTGCTGGTGCAGGAGAGCATCCACAACGAATTCGTCGACAAGCTCGTGGACTTCGCGAAGACCGCGCGCATGGGCAATCCCATGGATTACGACACCCAGGTGGGCCCGATCACCAACCTGATGCAGTACGAGAAGGTGCTCAGCTACATCGACATCGCCAAAGGCGAGGGCGTGGAAACCGCCCTGGGCGGCTGCAAGGCCACACGCCCGGAGTGTGGGGACGGCTGGTTCGTGGAGCCGACGGTGTTCACCGGCGTCAAGAACTCCATGCGCATCGCCCAGGAGGAAGTCTTCGGGCCGGTGCTCGCGGTGATCCCCTTCCGGGACGAGGAGGAAGCGCTGGAAATCGGCAACGACGTGGAATTCGGCCTCGCTGCCGGGGTCTGGACCGAGAACATGCGACGTGCCATCACCATGTCGGAACGCCTGCAGGCGGGAACCGTGTGGGTGAACACCTACCGGGCGTTCAGCTACACCACACCCTTCGGCGGCTACAAGCGCAGCGGTCTGGGACGGGAGAACGGTCAGGAGGCCATCCAGGGATACATGCAAACCAAGAGCGTGTGGATTTCCACCTCCAACGAGGTACCGAATCCTTTCGTGATGCGCTGACCCATAGAAGTTCAGTTTCGAAGCGCCCGGCCCTCGCCCAACATGTGCTCGATGCGGGCGAGGGTGGCCGGCGTCCCGGCCAGCGCGATGAATGCCTCACGCTCCAGAGCGCACAGGTCTTCATCGCCGAGCTTTTCCCCCGCCGGCGCGCCGCCGCCGCAGAGCACCTGCGCCAGATGTTCTCCCACCACCAGATCGTGGGGCGTGGTGACACCCCGCTGATGCAGACTCTCCAATAACTCCAGCATCGCCTGCCGGCCCGCCGGGCCGGCAACGGTAACCCCGGTTTTCGCGGGCGGCGAATAGTTCCTGGCCAACTCGATGGCATATTTCTTCGCCTCGCCGAGCAGGCGATCACGGTTCATGGTGCTGCGGTCCCGGGACAGAAAGAAACGGTAGGGTTGTCCCTCCACGGGCGAGGCCGCGGTCTTTCCCATGCCGATGAGCTCGAACACGCGCACCGCGCCGGCAACAAGCTCCTCGGCGTCCGACCCATCGGCGCACCAGCGGCGCAGCAACTCCTTGCAGCCACCTCCCGAGGGCACCAGGCCAACCAGAGTTTCCACCAGGCCCATGACGGTATTTGCATGGGCCTGCAACGCGTCGCAATGCAGCAGCACCTCGAAGCCACCGCCCAGCGATGTGCCCGCCGGCGCCGCGACCACGGGAAAGGGTGCGTACCTCATGGCCAAGGTGGTTTCCTGAAACTCGCGCAACGCTTCGTCCAGCGTGCTCCAGGCGCCGCGCTGCGCATGGGTGAGGGCGAACTCCAGATTGAATCCCACCGAGAAGTGCGGTGCGTCGTTGTGCACCAGCAAGGCGGTAAAGCGCTCCTCGACCACCGACAGCGATTCGCGCAAGCATGCCATGGAGTCCGGCACGAGCGCATTCGCCTTAGTGTGAAACTCCAGGCAGGCTACGCCACCGCCCACATCCCAGAGACTCGCCGCGTCATTCTCGATCACCGGGGTCGTATTGCGCCTGACATCGCCCAAACGCTGGACACCGGGAGCGCGGGTAAGAACATGGTAACGGCCGTCGTAACCGAGATGCTCCAGATGATCGCCTGCCGTTCGGTAAAGCGATGAATCAGCGGCCATCTCCACTATCGGCGGCACGCTCATGCCTTCGGCACGCAGGCGATCGCCGAACCATGCCGCACCGAGCTCATCGATCATCTCGAAGGGCCCGCGGGACCAACTGTAGCCGAGCTTCATGGCTTCGTCCAAGGGCGCGATGCGGGTTCCCACTTCGGGCAACAAGGAAGCCGCGTACGCCAGGGTGCGCGCCAGCACCCGCCAGGCGAAGCGCCCGTACTTGTCGGGATACTCCACCAGCGCGCGCAACCCCTCTGTCTCGCCGGCCTGGGCGGCCGCCAGGCGCGGCCTGGTCGCCGGCCGGTACCCGCCGTCGCCCAGATCCAGGGCCTGGCGCAGCGACTCACCATTTTCCCGCACTTCACGGTAGAAGCCGGCGCCAGTCTTGTTGCCCGTGCGCCCGCCCGCCACCAGCTCGGCAACCGACGGAATCCCCCCGGCCACCGCCCGAAAGGGATCACCGGCGCCCAGCGCACTCTCCAGACTTGCCACCACATCGAGCATGAGATCCAGACCGATGAGATCGTAGAGTCCGAACACACCGGTCTTGGGGTTACCCATGGGGCGACCCATGATGGCGTCGGCCTCCTCCACCGTGAGCCCCGCCCCTGCCGCCTCCATGATTGCCACTTGCAACGCGAACACGCCGATCCGATTGGCGAGAAAACCCGGTGTGTCTTTGCAAAGCACGACACCCTTGCCGAGTCTCAGGTCACAGAATTCCGTCAGCGTTTCGATGGCATCGGGGCGCGTAGCCGGACCCTTGACGATCTCCAGGAGACGCATGTAGCGAACCGGGTTGAAAAAATGCGTGATGCAGAAATCACGCTTCAAGGACTCGGGCATGCCGTCGGTCAACATCGCCAGCGGAATGGTCGAGGTGTTCGAAGTGACGATGGAGCCTGGCGCGCGAACGGCATCTACGGCTTCATAGAGCGCCCTTTTGACATCCAGGCGTTCCACCACCGCCTCCGCGATCCAGTCCGCATCGGCAATAGACGACAGATCGTCGTCCAGGTTCCCGGGTGTAATCAACCGCCCATTGTCCGGGTGCATGAAAGCCGGCGGGCTCGATACCCCCATGCGCTCCACGGCCGCTTTGGCCAGAGCGCTTGCGTCGCCACTACCCTCTGGAACGATGTCCAGCAACACTACGGGCACGCCGGCGTTGGCCAGATGGCTGGCGATACCGGATCCCATGGTTCCGGCACCGATCACTGCGGCCTTTCTTATGCCAGCCATGAGCAGACGACGCGCTACTCAGCTAACATCCGCCCTCGCACCGAGGATATCGACGGCGAATTGGTGCTCTTTTTGCTCGTGGTCGTCCAACTGCCGTAGCAGCGTCGAAACGCGTTCCAGCAGCTCGGACTGTTTCCCGGCATCCGATTGTTTCGCCTGCTCCAGCATCTCATTGAGATTCGACAGAATTGCACCGTGCTCATCGATCAACATTTGCAGCTCGTCGCGTCTGGACTCGGCGAGCTCGCCCAGGGCCTCGTAGAACCCGTCCGGAAGCTGCTCGCGGGCAAAATGAACGATCAACAAGGTTCGCAGCTCATCGAGGAGCGCCGGCAAATTGTTTGACGAAGCTTCCGCACGCAGGCGTTCCATCAGCTTCATGATGCGCCGATGTTCCTTCTCCAGATCTCTGTAGATGGACTCGAGCCGGGAAATACTACTCATAACAGATACCCTTTCAAAAATGGTTCAAAGTACAGGTGCAGCCGAACTGACCCGACGAAGTCTGTGACTGGGTGCCTGTACTGAATTCCCGATCAGCTCTACCGAACAGCTCTCACGAAGTCGAGGCTGACTCCATAACACCTTCGGCGCCCCGCCTTTCCATGAGCTTGTCGAGCCAGGTCGGATCCATTTCCGGCACCGAGGACAGCAGTAGATCCGTATACTCATGGTGCGGGGGCGTGAACATCTCTTCGCAGGGACCCTGCTCGACGATACGGCCCTGCAGCATGACGACCACCTCATCGGCAATGGCGCGGACCGTTGCAAGATCATGGGTGATGAACATATAGGCGAGGTTCAGCTCGCGCTGAATGCGATCGAGAAGCTTCAGAATTCCTTCCGCGACAATCTGATCCAGTGCCGAGGTCACCTCATCGCAGATGATGAACTCCGGCTCCGCCGCCAGTGCCCGCGCGATACAGACGCGTTGCTTCTGTCCCCCGGAGAGCTCGGAGGGGAAACGGTCGATGAACATATCAGGCTCGAGCTCGATCAACGACAGAAGCTCGCGAGTGCGGTTCTCGAGCTGCTCGCCTTTCAACCCCAGATAGAAAGACAGCGGTCGCCCGATGATCTCGCGGATTCGGTGACGAGGGTTTACCGCCGTATCGGCCATCTGGTAAATCATCTGTGCGTGGCGCAGCTGGTCCTTGGTGCGTTTCCGATAGTCGCCGGGAAGCGCCTCGCCATTGACCAGCACCCGCCCGAGCTTTGGCGGCAGCAGTCCCGTAATGACCCGTGCGGCGGTACTCTTGCCACTGCCGGATTCCCCCACCACGGCGACGGTCTGACCGCGGTGTATCTCGAAAGAAATATCGTGCAGCACGGTCAGAGGCCCATAGGCCGCCGTCACGTGATCCACTTCGATCAGCGGCTTTGAGTTCTTGTAGTCTCCTGTCGCCTGCTTTTTGAAGGAACGAACGGCCCACAGGGTCTTCGTATAATCCTTCTGTGGACTGGACATCATGATATCGGTGTTGGCTTCCTCGATCAGTTCACCCTGTCGAAGAACCATGATCCTGTCCGACATCTGCGCCACCACCGCCAAATCGTGGGTAATGTAGATGGCCGCAGTATGGAACTGATCGACGATGTCGCGAATGGTGACCAACACCTCGATCTGAGTCGTGACATCGAGAGCCGTGGTCGGCTCGTCGAAGATGATGAGATCAGGCCGGCAGGACAACGCCATGGCCGTCATCGCTCGCTGCAACTGCCCCCCAGACACCTGGTGAGGATAGCGATAACCGATACCATCCGGATCGGGAAGCAACAGCCGTCCGTAGAGATCCTTCGCATCGGCTTCCGCCTCTTCCCTGCTACTCTTGCCGTGCTTGACGGGGATCTCAGCGAACTGATCGATCAGCCTGTGTGCCGGGTTGAATGACGCTGCCGCACTTTGTGCCACATAGGCAATCCTGACACCGCGTAGCTTGCGTCTTTCGTCTTCCCCGGCCGCCAGCAGATCGATGCCGTCGAAGATAATCGAGCCGCCGCTGATTCGACATCCGGGATGCACATAACCCATGGCCGCCAGGCCGGCGGTGGATTTTCCCGCACCGGACTCGCCGATGAGGCCCAGCACCTCGCCGCGATTCAGCGTGATGTCGATACCCTTGATGATTTCCAGCCACTGTTCACCGCTTTGCCCTTCGATACGCAGGTCGCGGATCTCCAGCAGCAGATCACCAGTGGCCTTAGGGCCGTCGCTATTGCTCATCACGCAATCCGCTCGTCTTATGCAGAAACCAGTCGACGACAAAGTTGACGCCCACCGTCAACAGCGCGATCGCCCCCGCCGGCAACAGCGGAGTTATATCACCGTATGTGATCAGGGTCGCGTTGTCGCGCACCATGCTGCCCCAGTCGGCGGTGGGCGGTTGAATACCGAGGCCGAGGAAGCTGAGCGCTGCGATCGTCAGGAACACGAAGCAGAAACGCAATCCGAACTCCGCCACCAGCGGCGGCATTATATTTGGCAGAACTTCGCGAATGGTTATCCAACCGATGCCTTCGCCCCGCAGCCGGGCGGCTTCGACGAAATCCATCACCACCACGTTCAAGCTCACTGCTCTCGAAAGCCGGAATACACGGGTGGAATCCAGCACCGCGATGATGATGATCAGAACAGGGATCGAGGTGCCAAATATGGTCAACAGCAGCAGCGAGAAAATCAACGCCGGAATCGCCATCAGAACATCGATGACGCGGCTCAAGACCTGGTCCACCCAACCCGCGAGAGCTGCCGCGAGAATCCCCATCACGCCGCCGATCAAGAACGCGAGGCAGGTCGTTACGAAAGCGATGCCTACCGTGTTGCGCGCTCCGTACAGCAATCGCGTCAGCATGTCGCGGCCGAGATTGTCGGTGCCGAGAATATACTCGCCGCCCCAATCCTCCTCCCAGAATGGATATTCGAACTCGGCGCCGACGATCTGGGATTCGCCGTAAGGCGTCAAAACCGGGGCAAACAGCGCGACGAAGACGTAACTCGCGATGACCAGAAGCCCGAACTTCGCGCTCAAGGGTGCCTTCTTCAGCTCCCGCCACGCGTTGGCGAGCTTGCGTTGCCTGGGCGGCTTTGGCGGCGCGGCGTCCGCCGTCTGACCGACGGTTGATTCGCTCGTGTCGCTCATCTCGGGTGCAGCAGTCTCGGATTGGTGACAATGGACAGTATGTCCGCCGTCAGATTGAGCAGAACATAGGTTGCGGCGAATATCAGACTACAGGCCTGTACCACCGGGATATCCCGCTTCTGCACGGAATCCACGATCAGCTGGCCAAGCCCCGGATACACGAACACCACTTCGACCACGACCACACCGACGATCAGGTAGGCGAGGTTAATGACGATAACGTTGACGATGGGCGCCCACGCGTTCGGCAGCGCGTGGTGCAGGATAATGTGTGAGCGGCTCATCCCTTTGAGATTGGCCATCTCGATATAGGGGCTTGCGAGCAGATTGATAATCGCTGCGCGGGTCATTCGCATCATGTGCGCGACCACCACCAGGGTCAGGGTCGTGGCAGGCAGTATGATGCTGTAAACCCGATCCCAGAACGTGGTATCCGGACTCACGTTGGAAAGGCTCGGAAACCAGCCAAGGGTCACCGCGAAAACCAGAATCAAAATATAGGCGACGAAAAATTCCGGGAAAGAGATCGACGACAACGTGATCACGTTAATCGCGCGATCGAACCAGGAATTACGGTAAAGGGCGGCCAGAATACCCAATATCAGCGCCAGCGGCACGGAGATGATCGCCGCCACGACGGGCGAGAAACAGCGTGTTGCCCAAGCGTACGCCAATCAGCTCGGAGATCTGCCGCTGGTTGGCCAACGATACGCCGAAATCCCCTTGTGTAATGTTGCCGAGCCAGTTCAGGTAGCGGGTCGGGGCAGGCAAATCCAAGCCCAGCTCTTTACGGCAGGCGGCAATGGTTTCCGGCGTCGCCGACTGCCCCTGGATTTCCTGGCAAAGATCTCCTGGTAGTAATTCCACACCGAGAAAAATGATCAGCGAGACCGCGAACAACACCAGCACGCCCAGCCCCAGACGTTGAGCTATCAGCTTGACGAGCTTGATCATGGTGCTGCGACTCGTTCGAACCGGGACATCGCTACTTCATCCGTTCTGTGGAAGAGTTTCTTATAATTCGCTACAGGCCGACAACCATACCTACGGTGTTGTTGCATAGATAGCTCAGCAGGGGACAACACGGCCTCACGTCAAAATTGTTATTAGTTTGAACGAGTAACAACATACCCCTATACCCGGGAAAATCAAACATTGCCCGGCGGCGGACAAGGCCAACGGCAATGGATGGTTGGTCTGGCTCGTGGTTCTATCGGAAAAACAAGTAGTTACTAGCGGGTTGCGAATACGCCCTCCCAGGGTACCTAATGAGTAGCTGCGGAGTAGACAATCATGGTCAAGAAAATTCTCGCCACCACCGACGGCTCGCCCGCCTCCAACAGAGCGGTGGACTTGGCCGCTCATATGGCGATCAAGCACGACGCCTCGCTTTATCTGCTGAATGTCATCAGAGACATGCAGCTACCGGCTGAGCTGCGCAAGATGGCGAAGGTCGAGAAAATTGGTTCGGCGCGACAAGACGTGCTCGAATTCGTGGCAGAGAAGATTCTCAGTGACGCCGAGCGCCGGGCGAAACGCAAGGGTGTGAATACCGTTCGCAAAGCCACCGGCCAGGGAGACCCGGCCACGGCCATCGCAAAGTACGCGCAGAGAAACAAGATCGATCTGATCGTAATGGGAACCCGCGGGCTCGGTGGCGTCAAGGGCATGCTCATGGGCAGCGTGTCCCGAAAAGTCGCCAACGCCTGCAATGTAAACTTGTTGATGGTACGCTGAAGGCCGGGCGCGGGCTTCAGGCGAGCATGCTCTCCACTTGCCCGCGGTCCATGCCGACCTGCTCTGCCGCCTGGAGGATCTCCTCCCAGGTGGTATCGTTCATGGGAATGCCGTTTTGTTGCCGCTCGCTGCGCGCGATTCGCTCCGGGTCGCCGGCCACCAGAACCGTTCCGCCGGACTTTCCAGGCCGCGAGGATTTCATGTACGCCACCACCGCATCGATCTCAGCATTCAGCCACGCCTGATCCACCAATCGGCCCGGGTCGATGATCACCGTAAGCATGTTGTTGACGATACCCCCGGAGCGCGGATTGTCCGGCTGCATGGTGCCGCCGCCGGTCAATACGCCGCCCAGCAGGTCGCAGATGAGGGCAAGACCATAGCCCTTGTGTTCACCCACCGTTAGCAGGGCGCCCCTGGGCTCGCTGAACATGGCGTGCGGGTCATCGGTGGGCTCACCATCCGCATCGATGAGGCTGCCCTCCGGCACGCGCTTGCCCGCATTGTGGGCAACCTTGACCTTGCCGAAAGCGATGCGGCTGGTGGCCATGTCGAGCACCACCGGCTCGGTGGAATCGGTGCCCGGTACGGCGATGCAGATGGGGTTGGTGGAGAAGCGCGCGTCGCGCCCGCCGAAGGGTGCCACCAGCGGCAGGTGATCGGTGACGTTGACGAAGTGCAGGGACACGAAACCGGCGGCGATACTCTGCTCGCCGTAGGCGCCGATGCGGCCCAGATGATGGCACCGGCGCAGCGCCAGCAGCACCACGCCGGTTTCCCGGCAACGCTCGAGACCCGCCGCCATCGCCTCCTCCCCCGCCGGCCGACCGTACCCTCGGCCGCCGTCGAAGACCATCACCGCCCCGTCATCCTTCACCAGCGACGGGCGCGTGTTCGGTTTCACCAGTTGGGCTTTCAGGTCTTCGACGTACTTCGGGATCATGCCGACGCCGTGACTGTCGTGGCCGGCGAGATTAGCGTCCACCAGGTGCTCGCTGACGAGTTCCGCTTCGGCATTTTCACTGCCGCCGCGGCGCAGAATTTCAGCAACCACCGCGCGCAGCGACACCTCCTTGATGAGCATATTTGATCCTCGACGGTGGTCCCGGAAGTTCGAGCCGCCATAATAGCGCGATCAGCGTGCTCCGCTCAGCCCAACCTCGAGCACGGCCACGGCCAGGTCTTGCCAGCCTTCCGCGCTCAAGGCGATGGGCCGCACGCGCTGTACTTCGGCGATAGCGTCATCCACCGACATACCGAATTCACGGACCAGGAAATAACACATGAACAGTCCCGTTCTGTCCTTACCGGACCTGCAATGAATGAGCACCGCGCGCTGCTCATCGAGCTCGCCGCGCACGTAGTCGTAGGCTTGGGCAAGGGCGATGAGGCAGTGCTCCATATCGCCGTCCCGGGGCGGCGCATTATCGGAAAGCGGGATGCAGCGGTAGCCCATCCCGAGTGCGGTGAAGTCCTCGGCGTGGCAAGCAGCACCGTCGTTGACCGAGAGAACCGCGCCGATGCCGCCGGCGCGCAGATCTTTCGCATCCCAGGGGGTCTTGTTGGGCCCGGACCGGCCGGCCAGAACGCCGGGCAGCAACCAGAACACGTGCTTCATCGTGGCACAGCGCGCCAAGCGAGCGGCTATCGACTGATGTACTGCTCCAGCTGCTCGATGACGTGCTGCTGCTCTTCGATGATGGCCTTTACCAGATCGCCGATGGATATAACGCCGAGCAACTCATCACCGTCCATCACCGGCAGGTGCCTGATACGCTTATCGGTCATCAGCGCCATGCACTCTTCCACGGTCTGCTCCGGTCGGGCATAGGCGACGCGGCTGGTCATGATTTCGTTGATTTTCGTGCCCTTGGAGGAGCGGCCCTGTAGCACGACCTTACGCGCGTAGTCACGCTCGGAAAGAACGCCCACCAGGGAACTACCCTCCATGACCACCAAGGCTCCCACCTCCTTGTCGGCCATCAATTCGATGGCATCGTATACGGAAGCCTCGGGGCCGATGGACCAGATGTCATGCCCTTTCCCCTGTAGCAGTTGTTTCACAGTTGCCATAGGACTTCTCCGTATGTTCGAGGATTCGCGGACGCCCGCTATTTCTCGCTCAGGTGCGACACAGCTTCCTCGCTTGTTTCATATATCTTGGAGGATACTTTCCGTTTTCCAAGCTCCTTGCCCAACTTCAGCCTCAAAAATCCGCTGTTGGTGTAGCGGGAAACACTGATGTAGTACTTATCCTCGACATACTTCACCAAGTCCATGTACTTGTCCATGATATCGTCATCTACTACGAATCGCTCGTAGTTCACGATGGAGTACACGCGCTTTCCCAACGGCTCCAGCGCGCCATCTACGGCCTCCTTGATGGCCACCAGATCGGCCTCGTTCCGCACACGCATGCCGGCGAAGTTCAAGAACACTGTGTTCTTTGCTATATCGTAACTGATACGGTCACCGATGTGGATATCCAGGAACCGATCCCGTAATCCCATGGGCTCCGGCCGAAAAATACTGGCATCCATTTCAACCGGATCATTCACCCGTGGGACGAACGGCATCTTCTGGATTATGTCGCGTTCGATATCGATCCCGGGCGCCACCTCCGTCAACTCGAGACCGGAATCAGACAATCTGAATACACAGCGCTCAGTAACGTACAGCACCTCCTGCTGTCTCTCCACTGCGTACTTACCACTGAACGTGATCTGGCCGACGTGGTCGACGAACTTGAAGAACTTTCCCTCTCTCACCACGCGCACGTGCCCGTCGGCGATTTTGATCTCCATTCCCGACGACGAGAACGTACTGAGGAAAATCACCTTCCGACTGTTTTGACTGATATTAATGAAACCCCCGCAGCCGGCCAAGCGCCGGCCGAAGCGGCTCGCATTGACATTACCGGCCCGGTCTACCTCCGCCATTCCCAGATATGCAGCGTCAAGCCCACCGCCGTCGATAAAATCGAACTGGGAGCCGTGATCGATGACCGCCTGGCAGTTCACGGCCGCACCAAAATCGAGCCCTCCCATGGGCACACCCCCGATGACGCCGGGATCGACGGTCAACGTGATCAAGTCCTGTACCTTTTCTTCTCCCGCAACGGCACCGACGCAGTCAGGCAAGCCGATTCCGAGATTGATGACGCTGTTCGGAGCGAGCTCCAGGGCCGCGCGCCTGGCGATGATCTTCTTTTCGTCTAACACCAATGGAACCAGGGTCTGCAGAGGAATGCGAACCTCGCCGGAATAGGCTGGATTGTATTGCGTACCATATGTCTGCATGTGGTGTTTCGAATCCGCCACGACGACACAGTCGACCATGACACCGGGGATCTTTACTTGCCGGGAGTCAAGCGACCCTTCCTGGGCGATGCGCTCCACCTGACAGATGACATAACCACCGGAGTTCTTCGCTGCGATTGCCATGGAAAGATTTTCGAGCAACAGCGATTCCTTCTCCATGGTGACGTTTCCGTCTGGATCTGCCGTCGTCCCGCGTATAAACACGACATTAATGGGAAATGCCTTGTAGAACAGAGATTGTGATCCTCCCAGCTCGACCAGCTCGACGATGTCTTCTGTGGTGATCTCGTTGACCTTCCCGCCTTCTTCCCGGGGGTCGACGAATGTACCGAGCCCCACGCCTGACAAGGTCCCCGGCTTTCCGGCAGCAATATCGCGATACAGGTGCGTGATGACGCCTTCGGGGATGTTGTAAGCCTCGATCTTGTTGTCGACGGCCAGCTTTTCGATCGTGGGAATCAAACCGTAGTGACCGCCGATAACCCGCTTTAAAAGACCTTCGTGGCCCAGGCGATTGAGACCTTTCTCCTTACCGTCACCCTGGCCACCGGCAAAGACCAGCGTCAGGTTTTTCGGTGAACGAGTTTCGAGGAAACGTTTTTCGAGTGCTACCAGCAACTGATCGGGAGTACCGTTACCTCCGTAACCCGAGGTCGCCAACACATCTTCATCCTGGACGATTGCGATCGCATCCTGTGCGGAGATGACTTTCTTAAAACTCATGTCATGTCCTCCAGCGCCGTCGCGAGTGGTGCATGTGGCTACGGGGAGAGCAAATCCGTGAAAACAAAATTATCCCGTGTCGTAGTTTCCCCAATCTTAATGTCGATCTTGTGCCCGAACATCGGGCCATCGAATGCGAAGCTGTGAAACTCCCCGTTCTCGCCGCACGGGTCCACGCCGGGAGGAACGTCCCTCAAGAAATTCGCATCATACTCCCTCCCGCAAAAGTCCGGGGCGAGCTGACTGGGGTCCACACAGGTAATCTGTGCGCGCAGTCCGCTGTCCAGCATGGTCGCCGAGAGTAAGCGAGTGTCAGACCCCCAGATGGGAAATATCGGCGCGATTCCGGTTCCCGAAAGCGCCTTTTCGCGATATTCACGAATATCCTCGAGGAAGAGATCGCCGAAAGCGAAGCACTCCACGTCGCGTTCTTTTTCGCCTGTGACGAACTCGTTCATTATCTTTGCATAGTCGGCATTGCTGCATGGATAGGGGATGGGGATGAGCTGAATCGGAAGGCCGATACTGTCGGCCTGCTGCTGCAACAGGGCCACCCTGACCGCATGCATGGCAACGCGATTGAATTCCTGATTGATGGTGGTGAACAAACCATCTATGGCAATGTCCGGATCTTGACGCATCACGTGCAACGCCCAGGCGCTGTCTTTACCGCTGCTCCATGACAGCATGGTTTTTTTCATTTCAGCGGATGTCCCGGCATCAGCTCGTAGGGATGAACCCACCCTTCGAGCGCCTTGATATCCTGCAGCCAGCGGACCACATTCGGATAGTCATTCAAGTCGACGCCCAACTCGTCCGTAAAGTAAAGGTATCCGCACATGGAGAGATCGGCGATGGTGGGCCGCGCTCCTATGGCGTACTGTTGTCGCTCCAGATGCTCGTCCAGAACCCCGAGCGCACGCGTCGAGCGCGCACGCAGAAACTCACGCACCGCCGGGTCGAGGGACTTCCCGAAGGTCTCGAGAAATCGCAGGGATGCGGTATAGCTGGTCAGCTTGTGATTGTCGAACAACAGCCAGCGCAGAATTTCGCGCCTCTCATCCTCGCTCTCGGCGTTGAACCGGCCAAGCTCACCAGCCAGGTAGTCGAGGATCACACCGGACTGGCTGAGTCGCTTCCCCTTGTGCTCCAGCACCGGGACCTCACCCATCTCATTAAGGGCGCGGAATTCGGAAGTATCGGTCTCGCGACTGAAATAGTCGACGAACCGAGGTGACCACTGCGCGCCGCATAGATTCAACATCAATGCAGCCTTGTACGCATTTCCGGACTGAGCGAAACAGTGAAGAACGAACTCGGAGGTCATGTGCTCAACGCTTCAGATATTCCGAGGAGCTTCAAGAGTTCTTCCCCGGCGGGCATCGTCGTTACGATACGCTCCTTCTGATCCTTCTTGAGTTTCTTCATGCACCATTCTACTTTTAATGCCAGAGCACGATCGCCAATTTTCGTCTGATAGGCGAGCTCTAACGGCCCTTTCGAGCGCAGATACTTTGCACCACGGCCGTTCGTCTGCTCATGCTCGGCCAACCGTCGCGCAACGTCCGTCGCGATCCCCGTATATAGGCTTCCGTGCCGCGTTCTTACAAAGTAAATGTGCCAGTCTTGCATCAGATGACAATTCGCAGAGCAAGATATGGCACCAGGTTGAACACTATCACGCAGATCTTGAAGGCTCCCATCAGTGAATAATGTATAGCGTCAAATTTCTCAGGAGAGAGATTGAACCATTTTGTGTGCAATCGAAGTGTCCAATCATGTGCGATGACGAGAAACAGAACCCACCAGATAAGCAGGCAGAGATTAATCAATGTACACCAACCGAGGACGGCCATAATCACTTCTATGTTCATTCCATTTCCCTCTAATGTTATTCGTTGCCGGAGCCGTGGGTATAATGAACGATCTCCGCCTTTTCCAGGGTGATCAGGCCGCCGCTGCCGGCCTTCTCGAACAGTTCATGCAGGACCGGAATGAAATCATCCATCTTCTTCTCCTCGTCCACGATTTCGATCACCATGGGCAGATCGCTGGACAGATCGAGCAGCTTGGCGGTTCGCATGCGCGCGGTACGACCAAAACCGAGAATACCCCGCCAGGCAGTGGCGCCCGCGAGGTGCCGCTCGCGCGCCTCTTTGACGATCACCTCGTAGAGTGGCGTGTGGCCGACCTTGTCGGATTCGCCGACGATTATTCTGAGTAGCTTGGCGGTTCCCTTGATTTCCATAGGTCACATCTGAGGTCTCAGCATGAGTGTGATGAGAATGGTGCCCAGGTAGAAAGCCAGTACGGCACCCAGGAAGGTGGCTGCGAAGTAGACGGATGCATGCAGGAACTCGCCGTCATCCAGGAACTGCGCAAGCTCATAGACCAGCGACGACAGGGTCGTGTAGCCGCCGCACACCCCGGTCGCGAGAAACAGTCGTGCTTCGGTGGACAACAGCGTCGAGCCCATGGCAAGGGTCGCCACGATACCGATGACGAAGCACCCGAGCAGATTCGAAATGAGCGTGCCGTAGGGGAAGGTCATGGAGATACCCTGTGTCGCCAGGGTCGTCAGATAGCGAAACACGGCACCGAGCAGGCCGCCCAGGCCGACGTAGATGAGAGGAAGAAGCAACTTGGTCAATTGGGAACTCTCATTTCTCCTACAGGCCTGACCCTTGCCTGTCAGGCGAGCGCGGACTTCAATGCTTTGATGTGCTCCGGCCCGATTCCGCAACACCCGCCGATGAGGTGAACGCCTCTCTCCTGCCAGGTCCGTGCTTCGGTGACCAGATCCTCCGGCGAGATGGTGTCCACAAAATGCCAATTGGGCATGGTGAAGTAGCCGCTCTCCGGATACACGGCCATCGGTCCGGCCCAACGTTCGCGCATCATATCGATGCCTTCGGCGATGTCCGGTACTTCGCTGTGCATGATGCCGAACACACCCACCGGCAAATCGATGACCGCATCGAGCAGCTCGCGGAAATCCGTGTCCGGAAAATCGAACAATCCCAAGCGCTCCTGACCAGCGACCCGCCGGCAGCTGCAACCCACCCACACCGGCAGACCCGTATCGAGGGCAGCTTCGATGGCGGGGACGGCGACTTCCGGCTTCTGCATCATCTCCATGGCCAGCAGATCCACGCCCGCCTGGGCCAGAATTTCCGCCTGCTCGCGGTAAGTCGCGCGCAACCGGCTGTCCCGCGTCCATTCAGGGTCATCTCTGTCGACCATGAAATCCGACATGGAACCGGCTACCGCCACATCGTGCCCGGCGACCCGCTCGCGCGCCTCCCGAGCCACTTCCACGGCCAGGCGATTGGCGCGCTCCACGTCATCCCCGTGGCCAATGGGTTCCAGGCTGTGGCGCGCGGTGGCAAAGGTATTGGTTATGATGACTTCGGCGCCGGCACGGATGTAATCCTCGTGGATTTCTCTCAAGGTTTCCGCGTGCTCGAGGATCGCGTCCCCGCACCATGCCCGTTGGTTCATGGGAACACCACGGCGCTCGAGCTCCGTGCCGGTACCACCATCGAGCAATACCACCTCGCCGGCGACGATGCGTGCGTGCAGCCAGGGGGGACCGGTCAAGGCGTTCGCGAAGGTGCTCATGGTCGAGCCTGCATCGTATCAGTTCGATACCCCGGCGCGATACGGTGGAAACTCCGATTTCTCCTCCGTCGGAACCGGCTCACGGTTCTACTGGCCCCTCGTATGTGCCAAAGTGGCGGTCGAGCCCACCCTTATAAAAAGCCATGCTGAAGTTCCGCGATGAAGAAGGGCATATGGAGTACGTCTGGATCTACGGTCCGGCAGTACTGCTCGCATGCATCGCTTTGTTCATCACCTACCAGTTCGTCGATCCCGCGCCTCCCCAACGCATCACCATCGCCACCGGCGGGCCGAACGGTGCTTACTACGCGTTCGGGCAGCGCTATCGTGAAATCCTGGCCCGGGACGGGATTACCCTGGAGGTTCTGGAAACCAAAGGCTCTTTGGAGAACATCGAACTTCTGGAATCCCCGGACGCCGGCGTGGACGTGGCGTTCGTGCAAGGCGGAACCGAGAGTCACGCCGGCGGCACGACCCTCCAGTCGTTGGCGAGCGTTTACTACGAGCCGCTGTGGGTTTTCATGGACGAGAGAGTATCCCTCTCTCATCCCTCCGACCTCAAAGGCAAACGCATGTCCATCGGGCCCCAGGGCAGCGGCACGCGAGCACTGGTATTGGAGTTGTCGAGGGACGCCGGTATCGATGACGGGGATCTGCTGATCTCTGACCTGCAGGGCGACGCGGCCGTCGACGCCTTTCGCTCCGGATCCCTGGACATGATGCTGCTGGTGGCATCGCCGTCGTCGGAGCTCGTACAGAGATTGCTGCGCATCGACGGCGTCAAACTTCTGAACTTCACCCGCATGGATGCCTACACCCGGCGGCATCGCTACCTGTCGAAGCTCACACTCCCTGAAGGCGCCATCGACTTGAGTGGCAATCTCCCGCCGAACAGCGTAACGCTGCTCGCGCCGACGGCCAACTTGGTGGCCCGCGAGGATCTTCATCCGGCGCTGGTGGATTTGCTGCTGGAGGCGGCCAACGAGGTTCACGGCGACGGCGGGTTGTTCGAGCAACCGGGTGCATTCCCCTCGCCGCGCTTCCTGGTGTTTCCCATCAGCGATGAGGCACGGCGCTACTTCGAGTCCGGACCGCCGTTCCTGCGCCGCACCCTGCCCTTCTGGGCTGCGACACTCATCGATCGCCTGGCACTGATGCTGTTGCCCTTGATCGCAATCATCTTCCCGCTCATGCGCATCATGCCGCCCATCTACAAATGGCGTGTTCGCCGGCGCGTGTACAAATGGTACAAACAGCTGCGAAAACTGGAGAGCGACATTCAAGTGGGCGTGCACGACGACGATACGGCGGCCTATGGCTCGGAACTCGCGCGCATCGATTCTGAAGTCAGAAAGGTGAAGATACCTTGGGCGTATGCCGAGGAGCTCTATCAATTGCGCCTGCACATTCGCTACGTACGCGAAGGCCTGAATAGTCAATCGTCTGCCAACGGCGGGACACCACGGCGTTCGGGTACTGTAAAATCACAGGCGACGTCCAACGACGCCCTGGAGGATGCAACATGATCTTGAAATTCTTGCGTGGCCTGGGCGGGAACAAAGCCGGGAAAACAGTCGAGCACGAGGCCGTGGAGTACAAGGGTTTCAGTATCGTACCGACGCCGCGCAAAGCACAGGGAGGCTGGACCACCGAAGGAACCATAAGCAAGGCAGCCGGGGAAGAGACGCGCAGCGAGCGCTTCATCCGCGCCGACATGCTGATGTCCGAGGAAGATGCCGTGGCGTACTCGGTAACCAAGGCCAAGAAGATCATCGACGAGCAAGGGGAGCGGTTGTTCAAGAATTGACGGCGCCAGGCTCAAGTTCGTTGTTGAAACTGACGATTAGCTGAGTAGCTGGTCGAAACCCCTCTATGGCGCATCTGCGCGCACCAGTTCGGCCGGTTCCTCCATCGCAAACTGCCCGGTTGAGATCGCGGCACACTCGGAACATCCAGGCTCCATATGCTCACCCTGTTGCGCAAGGGAATACTCGTATACGTCCTCATACTGGTGGCCGTCGGACACTGGCTCACTACGCAACGATCGACGAGCTGGGACAGACCCTTATCGGTGGCCGTGTATCCTATTAACGGCGACGGTAGCCAGCGAAGCGCGCAATACATAGAAGATCTCGAGTGGGACGCGTTTAAAAGCATCGATCGCTTCTTAGTCGAAGAGGCTGAGCACTACGGCGTGCAGATCGGGGAACCGGTTCATACGGTGCTCGCAGAACGAATTGTGAGCCAACCCCCGGCTCCGCCCCAAGGCGGCAACGCGTTGCAAATCATGCTATGGAGCCTGAAGCTGCGCTACTGGTCGTGGAGTGTGGATCGAGGCGCGGATCCCCCATCCAGCGATGTAGAGATTTTCGTCCGCTACTTCGACCCGGAAGTAACCCCCCCGGCTGGACCATTCCCTCGGGCTCCAGAAGGGTCTGATAGGCGTGGTGAACGCCTTCGCCGACCCGCTCGGCAGGCGGGCAGCAACAAGGTCATCATCGCCCACGAGCTTCTGCACACGCTGGGAGCCAGTGACAAATACGACCCTGCCACCGGCCAGCCGATCTTTCCCTACGGCTATGCCGAGCCGGACGCGAACCCCGCGCTGCCACAAGAACTGGCCGAGTTGATGGCCGGGCGTATCCCTCTCTCCAGCGCGGAGTCGCAGATCCCACACTCTCTCGAACAAGTCGTCATCGGCGCCAGAACAGCAGAAGAGATTCGCTGGCGCCAATAGTCCCCTGTTCTGTGAGACGCGTTCTGTGGGCGTCCGGAATCGAGGGAGTCAGAATCCCGGTGAGCCCTTGCAGGCCACCAATTGGGCGAGTGCCATGGTGCGGCCGTCGGGATCGGTAGTGAGGGCTTCCCGGTAATAGAGCACGCGCAAACCCCCGGAACATCTTCAACAGCTCGTTGGGCTCCAAGCGGAAGCTTCGACTGCGGGGTCCGTCCACCTCCTGGTCGGTGAGAAAATGCTGCTCGTAGACCAGGTGTCCGCCTTCGCCCAATGATGCCGTCAGTGCATTGGTGATGCCACGGTTGACGTAGCGCGCCACCACCACCAGATCGTAGCTGTCCGGCGTGAGCGCGACGGCGTCCAGATCGACATTGATCCAGTTGACCTCCACGCCCAGCTCCGCCGCCCTGGCGGCGCCCCGGGCAAGAGCGACGGCGGAGATATCCATGGCGTCCACCTGGTAACCGGCGGCGGCCAGATGCAACGCGTTGCGCCCGGCGCCGCAGGCCAAGTCCAGGGCCCGGCCCCGGGGGAGCCTGATCAGCCATTCATCGAGCAGCGCTGTAGGATGGGTGCGCGCCGTGTAGCTGCCCTCGGCATAGCGTCGATCCCACTTTTCTCTGTCGGCGTCACTCATGGGTACGATTGTCTCAGAGCCGGCCCCCGAGCTCCAAGCTCTTTGGCCGATCGGTGCCATATGCGGTCCAGATGATCTATGCTCGCCGGCAGATGGAACAACCACCATTCGCTACCCCGGGCAGGGCCGGGTGCAGAATGTGAAGGTCCCGAAAGGCATGCATTTGACACCGCGAGAGTTCTCCGACTGGGAGCACAAGGCCATTACCCTGCTCGGAATGTCCGGGATAGGGAAGACCACGCTGGCCAACAAGTTGCCCAAGACCGAATGGTTTCATTATTCGGCCGACTACCGCATCGGTACCAAGTATCTCGAAGAGCACATACTCGACAACATCAAGAAACAGGCCATGAAGGTGGACTTCCTGCGCGACCTGTTGCTCGGCGATTCGATCTATATCTGCAGCAACATCACCGTGCACAATCTGGCGCCGGTCTCCACCTTTCTCGGCAAGATCGGCAGTCACGCCAAGGGCGGGCTATCCCTTGAGGAATTCAAGGAGCGTCAACGCCTGCACCATGAAGCCGAGATCGCCGCCATGAAGGATGTCGCGCCCTTCATTGCCAAGGCGCGGGAGATCTACGGCTATAACCATTTTCTCAATGATGCTGGCGGCAGCGTGTGCGAGCTGAACGATGCGGGAGCCATTCAATGTCTCGCGGACAACACGATCATCGTCTATATCCGCGCGGACGAGGAAATGGAGAACACATTAATACAACGCGCCATCGATTCCCCCAAGCCGCTCTATTATCAAGAGCGTTTTCTGGACGAGAAGCTGGCTGAGTTCATGGCTGACGAGGGCGTCGCAGAAATTGATGACATCGATCCGGACAGATTCGTTCGCTGGATGTTTCCGAAACTCGTGGAGCACCGCCGGCCGCTCTATCAGGCACTCGCCGATGAGCACGGCTATACGGTCGAATCCAGGGACGTGGAGCAGGTACGTGACGAGGCGGATATCCTCGAAATGATTGCCGGTGCGCTGGCCAGTCCACCCGCCGGGGATGTCGCGGCCAAGCGAGCCTGACACGATGCCTCTCGTCGCCCACTCCCTGCTGCCGAGCTTCTCCCGCCTCCGTGAGGCGGGGCTGGAGGTGCTGGATGCCGAAAGGGCCACCCACCAGGACGTGCGCGAGCTGCACATCGGACTGCTCAACATGATGCCGGATGCCGCGCTGGAAGCGACAGAGCGACAGTTCATTCGACTCATCGGCTCCTGCAATCGCATCGCCCAGTTCTACGTCCACCCCTTCACCATCGAAGGAGTGGACCGCGAAGGCGCCGCACGAGCGCACGTCGCCCGTCACTATGAAGACTTTCACGAACTCCAGCGCGAGGGCCTGGACGCCCTCATCATCACCGGCGCCAACGTCACCGAAGCGGATATCACCAGGGAGCGCTTCTGGGGACCGATGACCGAAGTCATGGACTGGGCGCGGGACAATGTGACTTCGACTCTGTGCTCATGCCTCGCCAGCCATGGCGCGTTCATGCACTACCACGGCGTTCTGCGCAACCATTTGCCGCAGAAGCTGTGGGGTGTGTACTCCCATCGTGTCGTAGATACTTCTCATCCGCTGGTATCGAGCATCAATACGCGTTTCGACACCTGCCACTCGCGCTTCAACGACGTGCCGCGCGAGCAGATGGAAGGCGCCGGTCTTCGGGTGCTGATTGCCGGAGAGGAACCCGGCGTGTTGTTGGCGGTCAGCCCGGACGGCCTGCGATTCGCCTACTTTCAGGGTCACCCGGAGTATGACATCGTCAGCCTGATGAAGGAGTACAAGCGGGAAATCAGCCTCTATCTGCGCCGCGAACGCAAGGACTATCCGCCGTTTCCCGATCACTACTTTTCTGATGAAGCGCAATCGCTGCTCAAAAGCTACAAAAGCGCACTTCTGGCGGCCGAATCCCGCGGGCAAAGCGTTCCGGAGTTTCCGGAGAGCGAGGTCGTCGCGCAACTGGACAATACCTGGACCGATACGGGCAAGGCACTGTTCAACAACTGGCTTGGGCTGGTCTACCAGCTCACCAACCGGGAGCGCGGGCTACCCTTCATGCAAGGTGTCGATCCGGACGATCCACTGGGAACCGGCGCGGGCTCGGCCTGGGAAATCAGGGCCTGAGTGGCAAGCACGCGGCTAACATCCTAAGTTTTTTAAGGTGCCGGGGCCGATATATTCGGGGCCGATATGTTTGATACAAACATATCGGCCCCGAATATATCGGCCCCGGCACCTTAAAAAACCTCACATCCGAACGGATCGTCCACCGAATGGCAGGGTTGGGTGAACCAGCGCGGCCCATGGCCGGTTACATGGAAGTGATCTTCCAGGCGCACGCCGAATTCCCCGTAGATGCAGATCATCGGCTCGTTGGAGAAGCACATGCCGGCTTCCAGCGGCGTCTTGTTACCTTTGACCAGATAGGTCCACTCGTGCACATCGAGCCCGATGCCGTGACCCGTGCGATGGGGTAAACCCGGCACCGCATAGCCGGGACCGAATCCGGCGCCCTCGATGACGGCGCGGGCGGCGGCGTCCACCGACTCGCAGGCTACGCCCGGCTGGGCGGCTTCGAACGCGGCAGCCTGGGCCTCTTTCTCCAGGTTCCAGATCTGCCGCTGACGCGGGTTCGGTTCACCGAACACATAGGAACGGGTGATATCCGAGTGATAACCCTCGATGGTGGCGCCGGTGTCGATGAGCACCATATCCCCTTCTTTGAGCGTCTGGGGGTAAGAAACGCCGTGGGGATAGGCCGTTGGCTCTCCGAACAGCACGATGCAGAAACTCAAGGGCCCGTCGACGCCGAGTCGCGTGTGCGCTCTGGCGATAAAGTCTGCGACCTCCGTGGTCTCGATTCCCTCGGCCAGTATGCGCGCCGTCGCCTTGTGCACTTCCAGGGTGATGTTCTTGGCCCGTTGCATGAGGGCTATCTCGGCCGCCGACTTGATCATGCGGCATTTCGCGGTAATCAGACTGGCATTGACGTACTCGAAGGCGTTGCCCGCGCGACGCAGGCCGTCGAAGGTGAAAAACGGCGTCGCCTCGTCGATGGCGATGGTGCCATGAGCGTGGCCGCGGCTTCGTACCGTGTCCACCACCAGCGCCGTGGGATCCTCGTGCTCTTGCCAGGTTCGCACATCCTGGCCCAGCTGCAGCATGGCACGGGTCTTCTCTTCCTCGAAAGCGGGACAGATGTAGGTAATATCGCCTTCGGCGGGAATTATCGCTCCGTGCAGTCTTTCGCTACCACGCAGGCGCATTCCGGTAAAATAAGTAAGACTCGTGGATGCGTCCAGATAGAGAGCCTGGATACCTTCGGCCCGCATCAAGTGCTGGGCCTTTTCGATACGGCGCCATCGCTCCTCGGCGGAAATAGGCTCAACACCGTCGCGCATGGATGACATGCGCGCGAGCTCAGCCTCCATGGTCGATCCGCCTACATTGATGGTCATTCCTTTTCTCCGAGGGCTCCGGCCACGAGACATCCCGCGCCGGAGCAACTATAGCCGTTGGGTCGGGATGCTGGAACCCGGGAGCAGAGATGCGTAGAGTTCCGGGCGAACGCCGATATTCACACAGGTCTCATCGTGAAGAAGATTGCCGTTTTCGCCGATGTGCAGAACATCTACTACACCACCCGACAGGCCTTCGGCCGCCAATTCGACTATCGGAAGCTTTGGCAACGGTTGAAGGCTGAAGGAGAAATCGTTTCAGCGATTGCCTATGCCACCGATCGAGGCGACGAGAAACAGCGCAAATTTCAAAATGCTCTCAGGAAAATTGGTTTTACGGTGAAGTTGAGACCCTATATTCAGCGCAGCGATGGTTCCGCCAAAGGTGATTGGGACGTTGGAATTACCATCGACGTGCTGGAAACGGCGAAGGATGTCGATACCGTAGTGTTGCTGTCCGGTGACGGAGATTTTGATTTGTTACTGGAAAAAGTAATCACGGACTATGCCGTCAGCGCCGAAGTCTATGGAGTACCGGCGCTGACAGCCGGTTCGCTGATCAATTCCGCAAGCGCCTATAATCCTATTGGGGAAGATTTGTTGCTGTGACCATCCAACTTGGAGTGGCTGTGGAAAACTGATCGCTGGCGGCACCGCCTGGACGATCGCTCAGTGGATTGTCAGCCGCCGATCTTCGAGCAATCGCGCAGTGTGATGTTGTTTTCCTTCGCATAGGCCGCGGCGGCTTTTTCGATCATCGGCCTCACGATGCCGCGCATGGGCTCGATCCAGTCGCTTATCACCTTCCATTCATCTCCGTCCCACTGCTGGATAAGCACCGACCCACCGCTTTCGTGATCTTCGCAGCTGACCTTCAACTGCCTGGCGAAACCCGCGAGGCCCAACTCCGCCAAGCGTTCTTCGGTGACATTCAGATTCTCCAGGCCCCAGCGTACCTGCTCGCCGGTCATTGCCTTGTTGCCCCAGCGCGCCATGGCGGTGCGTACGGCCTCGGCGCCGTAGACGTAGTTCAAAATTGTCCGGTTGTACAAGATCTCGCCCCAATGATTGCGCTTGGCTTCCTCGAAATCGCCGTCGTAAACGTATTTGACGATGTCCTGAAAAAGGGGGAAATCGGATCCCGGAGCGTGGAAGGTGCCCGCCTTGTAGCCGATGGCGTCGTCACCCGCCGGCACCACATCACTTTCAGTACCCGACCACCACACACCCAGCATCCGCTCCATGGGGAAGCCGTTGGCGGCGGCTTCCTTGATCGCCACCTGGTTCATGACGCCAAAACCCCATAGAAGGATCCAGTCGGGCTGAAAACGTCGAATCTGAAGCCAGGCGGCCTTCTGCTCCTGTCCTGGATGGTCCACAGCGATCAGCCGCAGCTTGAATCCGTACTTGTCACTCAACGCCTCCAGCACCGGGATCGGTTCCTTACCGTAGGCACTGTTGTGATAGATGAGGGCGATAGACTTACCCGCCAGCCGGTCCAACCCGCCGGATTCCTGGCCGATATAGCGCACGAAAGCGGAAGCCTGGCTCCAGTAAGTCGTCGGAAAATTGAATACCCACTTGAACACGCGCCCGTCGGCGGCGGCGGTGCGCCCGTACCCCATGGTCATGATCGGAATCTTGTCCACCGAAGACTTCGGTATGAGTTGATAGGTGAGCCCGGTGCTCGCGGGGTTGATGATCGTCGCGCCCGTAGAGCCCTTACCCTTCAGTCTCTCATAGCACTCGATTCCGAGTTTCGTGTTGTACTGAGTCTCGCACTCTTCGTAAACCGCTTTGACGCCATTGATTCCACCGTCGCGCTTTTCAATCAGCAGCGCAAAGTCCCTGGCGGCGTTGGCCGCCGGAATTCCACTGGGCGCGAACGGACCCGTGCGAAATACGAACACGGGAAAGTACTGCACTTGCTCGGCGGCGGATCCAAGCGGCCAGATGCCCGACATCAAGACGAGGGTGAGGATCGAAAGTGGCAGTGCATCGCGATTCATCTGGACTATTCCTCGTCAAGACCCTCAAGCGCGGATGCGCTCGTTGTCTGGATCGTAGAGTGGGCGGAAGTGGATGCTCGCCGGCACCCGCCTGCTCGCGACCTCCAGCTCGTAGACGCCGGTGCGCAAGTACTCCCGGTCGACCCCGGCCTGATTGCGAACATAACCGTAGCCGATGCTCCTGTCGATGGTATACCCGTAGCCGCCGCTGGTGAGCCAGCCCACGCGCTCGCCGTCGCGGTAGATGGTTTCCCTGCCCAGCAGCACCACGTCGGCGTCGCAGGTGAAGCACACCAGACGGCGCGTGCACCCGCTCTGTCGCTGCTCCACCAAGGCCTCGCGGCCGAGGAACGGCATGTTGCTGTCGAGCTTGACGGCGAATCCCAGGCCGGCCTGCAGCGGCGTGTGGTCGGGAGTCAGATCCGAGCTCCAAGCACGGTAGCCTTTCTCCAGGCGCAGGCTCTCGATGGCCCGGTAACCGCAGGGGGCGGCACCGTGGGCTTCACCCGCCGCCATCACCGCACGATAGACGTCCAGGGCGGATGCCGCCGGAGTGTGCAGCTCCCAGCCCAGCTCGCCCACGTAGGTGATGCGCAAGGCCCTCACCAAGGCGTCCGCGATGCGGATCTCGCGAACGCTTGCAAAAGGGAAAGCGCCGTTGTCCAAATCATCACTGGTTATGGATGAAAGCAGATCCCTGGACCTGGGGCCGAATACGGAGATGACGCTGTAGTCATCGGTCACATCGGTGAGCTCTGCCTCCAGACCGGCCTGCACGTGGGTACGAATCCAGTGAAAATCGTGGCTGGCGAAACCGGTGCCGGTGACGATGTAGTAGCGGTCCTCGGCCATTCGCGCCACCGTGAGGTCGCATTCGATGCCGGCGCGGGAATTCAGAAGCTGCGTATAGATGACCGTGCCGGCAGCACGGGCCACATGGTTGGCGCACATCCAGCCGAGGGCGCGCTCGGCATCGCGCCCGCTCATCTCGAACTTTGCGAAAGAAGTCTGATCGAAAACGCCGACCCGTTCGCGCACCGCGCGGTGCTCCTCACCCACCTGGGTGAACCAGTTCTGGCGCTGGAAGCTGTACACATCCTCGGGCGTCACACCGTTGGGCGCAAACCAGTTGGGCCGTTCCCAACCGAGCTTTTCACCGAAACAGGCGCCGGCGGCGGCGAGATCGTCGTAAAGGGGCGAGCGCCGGTAGGGTCGCCCGCTCTGATTCTCCTCGTGGGGCCAGGCCAGAGTGTAGTGCTTGCCGTACATCTCGTGGGTTCGGCTGCGCACCCAATGGATTTCCCCGTGGGGCCGGCCGAAACGGCGGATGTCCACGGGCCACAGATCGTAAGGCGGCTCGCCGCCCAGTATCCATTCCGCCAGCGCTTTACCGGCGCCGCCTCCCGAGGCGATTCCGAAGGCATTGAAACCGGCGCCGACGAAGTAGCCGGCCACTTCCGGCGCCTCACCGAGGATAAAGTTTCCATCCGGCGTAAAGCTCTCGGGACCGTTGAGCAATTGCTTGACGCCGGCCGTTTCCAGGGCCGGCACCCGCGGCAATGCCAGTGTCACGAGCTGCTCGAAATGATCCCAGTCCGAATCCAGCAGCGTGAAGTGAAAGCCTTCCGGGATACCATCGGCAGCCCAGGGCAATGGATTGGGCTCGTAACCGCCCATGACCAGACCGCCGACTTCTTCCTTGTAATAGGTAAGGCGGTCGGGATCGCGCAGGGTCGGTAGATCACCGGTGACGCCGTCGATGGCCTCGGTGATCATGTACTGGTGCTGCACCGACACCAGCGGCACATTGACGCCGGCAAGGCGGCCGAACTCCGCCGCCCACTGGCCGCAACAGTTGACCAGGATCTCACAGGCAACGCGCCCCTGTTCCGTCAGCACCGCCGCCACACGCCCGTCACGGAGCTCTACCCCCGTTACCCCGCAGTCTTCCATCAACAGGCCGCCGTGCATGCGCGCGCCCTTTGCCAACGCCAGGGTGATGTCGCTGGGGTTCGCCTGCCCGTCGGTGGGCAGGAAGGCGGCACCCAACAGATCGTCGATGGACATCAGCGGCCACAGCTCGCGGGCCTCCGATGGTGTCAACAGGTGCATCTCCAGGCCGAAGCTGTGAGCCATCGTAGCCTGGCGCTCGAGCTCGATCATGCGATCACGCGTGCAGGCGAGCCGCAATCCGCCATTCATCTTCCAACCAGTTGCGAGCCCTGTTTCCTCCTCGATGCTTTGGTAAAGCGCGACCGAGTGGCCGAGCAACTGGGTGATGCCCGCCGAGGTTCTGAGCTGCCCCACCAGGCCGGCGGCGTGGTGGGTACTGCCGCTGGTGAGCTTGGCGCGCTCCAGCAGCAGCACCTCGGGGCAGCCAAGCCTGGCCAGATGATAGGCGGTCGAGCAGCCGATGATTCCACCGCCGACGACGACGACGCGGGCCTGACTGGGTAATGCGGGCATCGCGCGTCAGGCCCCCGCCTGGAAATCCGCCCAGGCGCCCTCGAAGCGCGCCAGGTTCTCGTGCGTATAGCCGACGAAATCGAAATCGAGACTCGAATGAAGCTCAGACACCATGCTCCACATGGATTCCCGCAGCAACGACGCGCACTTCATCGCGCAGTAGCGGCGCATGAGGCTGGCATCAGCGGGTGCGCCGAAGTACTCGCTCAAGATCTCTGCCTCTTGAACCGGATCGAGCCGGTTGTTCGATGCCAGGCCGCCGAGATCGAAAAGAGGGCTGTTGAATCCCGCGTAGTCCCAGTCGATCAACCACAAACGCCGGCCATCATCGATGAAGTTCGCGGCCAGCAGATCATTGTGGCCGAACACCAGCTGAATCGGCCCTACCTCGCGCTCCAGCGTGCTGGAAATCTCCAGCAACCGTGGCAGCGTACCAAGCACGCGGCTGTCGGCGTCTCGAAGCGTCCCGGCGTAATCCCTGACGACCTGGAAAACCCAGAACATCAGCGTCGGGCCACGGAGATGGATGGGGATCTCATTGTGACAACGCTTTATCAAGGGCACGATACGCGCCAGCATCGCCGGCTCCCGTACACGCGCTTCGTCCAGCGTCTCTCCCTCGACGAATTCCATGACCAGCGCGCCCGGCTCATGATGCACGACCTCCGGTGATACGCCCGCGGCGGCGGCCGCGCGGCTGGCGGCCAGCTCATTGAAGCGCATGACCCCGTGGATGGGAATATCGTCGCCGATACGCACGAAATAGCGCTGGCCCGCATCTTCGACGACAAAGTTCTGGTTGGTTATGCCGCCGGTCAGGGGACGCGGCTCGACGCGGCCTTTCCAGCAAGTCAGCCGGGCGGCTTTTTCCGAGGCCTTACTCATCGCTGGCCTTCACTGGCGTTCATGCAATGCCGAGCTCGCGCTTCTTGGCGTTCGACAAGGCGAGCGCGCCAACGATGGTGCCAAGTGCCGTATTGACCACGAGCCCTCTCTCTGCGGTAGGCTGGAAGTTGCCCGGCCATCTTAACCGCGAAGGCGAGGAACGCTAATACCCCATGCAAAAAGACGTCGTCGCCGCCCTCGGGCGGATCCCGTTGTTTGAGGGCACTCCTGCGCAGGAAATGAGCATCGATTTCGAATACTCGGGAAACAATGATCCCATGTGGGACCTCGGCGACCTCTGGTGTGGAAGCCGAGTTCGGTCATGAGCAGGATCGGATCTTTCTAAACGCATCCTTTGGAGGCTGTGCGACGCGGGGTTGGGTGAGTCGGTCGCTGGTTATCGTGCAGGTGCAAGCGAAGGGGACAGATTGAAATCTGTCCCCTCGGTCCGAGCTCGAATTTAATTCGCCTCGGAATCGCCGTTTTTCACCCTTTTTTGGCCCCCGGGCATGCTTACATTTCTTGTTCTCATCAAGGGCGGGGCCATTCGTGCCGACAAACTAAGGGCCCGGCTTACATCAATTGGACCTACAAATCCCGCGGCGGTTGGCCACTCGGGGTATCCCAACTCGAGGATATAAACGTATTTGTGAACCGGTTGGCATTCGCACTACGGGGGCGGGTCTAGGCTTATTCATTGATCTAAGGAGCGACTGCCCACCCCCACCTGGCAGTGGCCTGAATCTCACGCACAACGGAGAAAACCCATGTCGTTTTCAAGCTTCGTGATCACGGGGGATCCGATCAGCTCGGCGCTGATCTGGTTCGTGGCGTTGACGGTGCTGCTGTACATCGCGCGCAGACCGGCGCATTACGCCATCTCTTCTTTCAGCCGCGTATTGCACACCGCGCTTCGCTTGTCTGCACGGTCGATCATGCACGCGGAGAAACGCCTGGCCATACGCAATCGCGAGGTGCTGCTCGGCCACGGGCGAGAGGCGGCCGAACGCATCATCGAGCGCGAGATCGAACGCATGGATGCCAGCGTACGCCGCGACCTGGCGGAGTATCCCTCGCTTCACAGGAAGATCAGCGAGGTGCTCGCCGCGGTGGAAGCGGAGTACAAGGATAGCGCCGAGGTCCCGCCCTCGCCTCTGAGTTGGACCAAGGCCGTGGAAGCGGTCGCCAAGATCCCGGCCAAGAGCGACCCTATGGTCGTGGACATCCTCGAAGAGATCAACAAGTCGATGCAGAAGGCACACGACAGGGCGCTCATCGAGTATCGCAAATCGAGCGCCACGCGCCACGACCTGCTCAAGGGCCTGATGCCTCACTGGCGCGGTGTGCAGCGTAAGCTCGAGGAAGTGGACAAGCACGTTACCAATCTTCTCGAGCGTTCCGAGGTCATCGGCCGTCACATCACCGAGTACCGTGACGTGCTGAATCAAACCGACCGCTCCGTACGAATTCTCTCCTCGTCGGCCCTCAGTCAGTTCTTCATCTCTGCCTTCGTGCTGGCAATCGCCGTCGGCGGCGCTGCTATCAATTTCACGTTAATTGCGCGCCCCATGGCGGAGATGGTGGGCGGCCAGTATTTGACGGCCGGATTCAAGACCGCCGATATCGCGGCGCTGGTGATCATCCTGGTGGAAGTCTCCATGGGCCTGTTCCTGATGGAGTCATTGCGTATCACCCGGTTGTTCCCCGTGATCGCAGCACTCAAGGACACCACCCGCATCCGCATGGTGTGGATCACTTTCGGATTGCTGTTCACCCTCGCGAGCGTCGAGGCAGGGCTCGCTTTCATGCGCGAGATGCTGCTGGAGGACGAGCTCGCCACCAGCGCGTTGCTGCGCGGCGACGAGCTGGGTTCCTCGATTGCGGAGTTCGCCTGGATAACGACGGCCGCGCAGATGGGCTTGGGCTTTATCCTCCCATTCGCATTGGTCTTCGTCGCCATTCCACTGGAGACCTTCGTGCATTCGACACGCACCGTGCTCGGTCTGTTGGGCATGGTGATTCTTCGCTCGCTCGCCTACGTGCTGCGACTGCTCGGCAATATATTCCTGCAGATGGGCAGAATGCTTCGCGGCCTCTATGACCTGCTCGCGTTCGCGCCACTGTGGGTCGAGCACATGATCAAGTCCCGACCTGGAAACGGCGGGAAACAAAAAGCTGCCAGCCACGGCGACGCCGATCTGGACGACCTCTTGAGCGAGGAAATGTCCGGCGGCACGGTTATCATGAGGGAGTCATACTGATGAAACGCTCAACATTCTTACTCTCTGCGGCAATCCTTCTGGCCACCCTGCTCACGGGTTGCAATCAGGACGCGGGTCCGCAGAACCGCGGCGTCTATCTGCTGATGGATACCTCGGGCACTTACACCGAGGAGCTCGATGAGGCGGTCCAGCTGATCAATGTCATCCTGATCAAGCTCGAGCCGGGTGACTCCTTCGCGGTCGCCCGCATCGACACCGGCAGCTTCAGTGAGAAGGACATCATCTCCAAGATGACCTTCGATACCCGGCCCAGTGCCGCCAATCAGCAGAAGCGCAAGTTCCGCGAGAAGATCGACACGTTCATCAAGAACGTGAAGCCTGCATCGCACACCGACATTACCGGCGGCTTGCTGCAGGCCATCGAGTACTTGAACGAGAAGGAACCCGGGGTAAAGGAGATCCTGATCTATTCGGATCTCAAGGAGGACCTGCCCAAGGGTTTCGTGCGGGATATCCCCCTGCAACTTCAGGGCTTCAATGTCGTCGCTCTCAACGTCACGAAGCTGCGCAGCGACAACCGGGACCCGCGCGAATACCTGACGCGCCTGGAGAACTGGCAGAGCCGCGTCGAAGAAGGCGGCGGTCAGTGGCTGGTCATCAACGACATGGATCGCCTGGAACGGATATTGGTGAACTAGGGACGCAGGGACAGGCAGGGACAGATTTCAAATCTGTCCCTGTTACCCATACATAGGAAAACCGCTCTCCCGGTACCAGGCGCGCCCATCCTCGACCTGCTCGTCGAGCATCGACGCGCTTTCTTCCTTACCGACATCGATGCAATCCACGGAAAACGGCATTGGCCGGCAGATCGCGTGGCGGCCTATTGCCCCTTTGGCTTCGTCGTAATGAACACGAAGTCGGCCGTCACCGGCCGGCCTTCGGTGCCGGTGCTGTCGGCCTTCAGGCGTTCATTGATCGCCGCCAGATAGTCGCCGTCGGACTCCTGACTCTGGCGAATATCGGCAAACAGCGGAACGGGTGAGGCGATGATCGCAATCATCTCTTGACCGAAGGGTGGCGACACCACCCACTCGCCGCCTTCACCCAGCGACAGCCATTCTCCCGCGCCCAACCGCACAGGCCCCGATCGCTGATTTGGCAGCAAGTGAACCATGTAACCGTCGCGCAAATAATAATCCACATACACGTAACTGCGATAAAGGGGCGCGGCCACATCGAGCAACAGAGGCTCACCTTCGACGAAAGTATCGCCTGGCTTCGCCGTGGCGATGGCGGCACCGAGCTTCTGGATACGGTTCGTTTTCCAGTAGGGTGCGTAAAACTCCAACAACCGACAGTAGGTACGGTCTACGGTAGCGACCTCCAACCGTAGGTCGCCCACACCGGGCAACCCGGCGAGAGCCTCCGCTGCCCCGCCGAACTCGCTACTTTCTGTCGCGAAGCCGTTCACGGTGACGGTCCGGCCGCTGGCCATAGCCACCAATGCAGCACAAGGCACGTCGTCGAGTACTGCCTGGATCTCGGACAGGTCCGGCTGCAGTGAATGCTGTTGGTACCACCAAAGGGCCGCCGCCAGAATCGCGATTCCGGCGATAAATTTAGCGGCCAGCCCCCCGACGCGGGACTTTCCCGGTCTGCGGGCCGTTGCGTCGCTGCCGGCGCCGCCGCCCGCCGGGGGTTTCTCCGGAGGGGCCGGCGGCGACCCGCCGAGGCGCACGGTCTTTTGGAAAGGCAGCTCCGGACCTGCGGTGTTGATGACCAACGTTTTCTCCTGGTCTTCCTCACCGAGGGGAAAGTCCAACGCCGCAGAACCGCCGTCAGTCTGTAACTCGAACATGACCCGCCATTCGGCGATGGTCTGCGGGCGCGCTTCGGGTTGAAAAGCGAGGGCCCTGTCGATGGCGCGCAGAAAATTCACCGAATAGCGATCACCGGCCGCCACGGTTGCTGGTACCAGGACGTCCTTGTGGCCCTTCAGGATGGCACCGGCGCGGGTCAGCGCGTCCACCGGGCCCTTGCCGGTGACGGCGCGGTAGAGCGTCGCGCCCAACGCGTAAATATCTGTCCACGGACCCTGCTTGTCGCCGTCGCGGGTGGCGTTGTACTGCTCGAAAGGCGCGAAGCCGGGGGTCACCAGCGAGGTCAGAGTGCGCGTTTCCACACCCAGCGCCTGTCGGGCAGAGCCGAAATCCAGCACCACCGGCGAGCCGTCGTCGCGTACGAAAAGATTGTTGGGCTTGATATCGCGATGCACGAATCCTGCCTCGTGCACCTGCTCCAACCCATCGAGAAGCGGCATGAGCAGCGCGCGCAGATTTTCCTCGCGGCAGCTGTCAGGCTCGCGCAGGACCGCGCCGAGGCTGCGCCCCTGCTCGTATTCCATGACCATATAGGCAGTGTTGTTGGCCTCGAAGACGCTGTGCACGCCGACGATATTGGGATGCTGGAAACGCGCCAGAGTACGCGCCTCGCTGAGGAACCGGTCGAGGCCCCAGCGAAAGATTTCGGACTCGTTCTCCGAGACCGGTTCCACGGAGCTATCCTCTCGGCGAACCGACAGATCCGAGGGCAGGAACTCCTTGATGGCCACGGAGCGCTTGAGATTGCCGTCCCGGGCGAGATAGGTAATACCGAAACCACCCACACCGAGGATGCTCTCGATCTGGAACCAGTGCAGCCGGTATCCGACGGGTAGGGCGTGTTGGCTCTGTGGGTGGCTCAAGGACGTGTGGCGCTCTGCTGTGACAGCTTCAGTTCGACGTACTACATAATAGGGTCAAATTGACTGCCAGTTCAGCATTCCGCGGATACCCATGCAGACAGGGAACTCTTCCCGCACCAGCCGCCTCGGCCACGGGCACCCGGGGCGACTCGCGCCGGCCCTGCTGGCCGCCGCCCTGGCGGCGGGCTGCGCCACGGATGCGCGCCGAGACGGGCTCTCGCCCCATGAGTTTGCCGGTGTCGACCATATCGCGATTCACATGGGTGGCGAGCAACCGCGGCACGAATTCCAGACGCTGGACCGTATCCAGGGGATCTCCTGCGATCTTTCCGGCGCACCCCGCAATCACCCGGCCCACAAGGTAGTGACGGAGTACGAAGCCCTCTACGACATGAAGCTGGAGGCCGCGGATCTGGGCGCCAACGCCATCGTCAGCGTCAGCTGCCGCCGCCGTGGTATCTCCCGAAGCTGTTACCAATCGATAGTCTGTGAGGGCGATGCCGTGCGGCTGGACGATGGTGTCGGCATGGACCTGCCGCTGGCCTCCATGAACGCCCTGCGCTCGAAGGCTGCGGGTGCCGACTTCGCTGGAAATCCGGCCCTTTACGAATCTCTCATGGGCTTCACGCCGGACTATCTCACCGAGGCTCAACGGGCCGGTCTGGGCGGGCTTGGCATTGCCGTACCGGCGCGGACCCCCGGCAGAACCGTCGAAGCGCCCCCCAGCGGCGACGACGCCATGTACCAGGGCGCCGGCTTGTGGTTCGTGCAGTGTGCTGCCCAGGGCGGCACCATCGGCTTGATAATCTCTCCCCTGTGCGCCGCCGTCGGCGCAGGCCTGGGCGCCCTGTCGGCAGAGTCGGAAGACAACGTAAAGGCCAGTAGCTTCGCCATCCGCAGTGCCCTGGAAGACTACTATTCGCACCAGGCTTTGCGGGATCGAGTGGTGCGGGTGGCGGCACAGTCGGGCGCGCCGGCCCTCACCTTGCAGTCGCCGCCACTGCCCGAGGACAAGGTGGTACGGCGCGGCTACTCATGGCGATTCGAGCAAAACGTCGACAGCGTCATCGAAGTGGGCGTCGAAGAATTGCTGTTGCCGGCTTGGCGCAGCGGCGCCACAACCAATCTGCCGACACCGGTATCGGTGCGCACGCGGGTGCGTGTCTTGCGCCTGCGGGATTCCCGTGAGATCTACAACCGAAGTTACAGCTTCGTCTCGGACAAGCGGCTGTTCCGCGAATGGGGCGCCCAGAGCGGTGCAGCGCTGCGCCACGCGTTGGAGATCGGATTCGAGCAGATCGCCGAGCAGATTGTCGAGGATCTCCTGCTCGCATACCCGTTGATGCCGGGTTTCGCCATCACCGGCACCGGAACGAAGCAACGCAACTACATCGTTGAACCTATCGAACCGCCTGTACATCAGTACTGGAGTGCAGGATCTGCGCACGCAGCCCTCGCCACCTCTCTAGAGCCGAAGTTTCGCTGGCAAGACTTCCCCAGTGACAAGGTTCTGAACGCTGACTTCCAGGGAAAACTTTGGCAGCTTTCCTCCCTGCGCTATGACCTGCGTATTTACCGCCTCGGGGATCAGCGCCGCACGGGGCGCGTCATTCTCGAGAGAAACAGTATCGAAGTCACCGAATACCAGATGACCCAGCCACTGGCTGCGAGCACCGAGTATGTCTGGAGCGTGCGCGCGCGCTTCACCCTGGACACCGGTGAGCGTACCTCGCGCTGGTCAGGGGACTGGGTTGGCGGTGAAACAAGAGGATTTTTGTTCAAAACCCCGGAGTAACGGCCTGATGCCACGTGCTACACTGTGGTTGCATGCGTCATAGCGGGCCCGTTCATTGGTGAAATACCTACCCCTCATCCTGTCGCTTCTGGCCGCATGTGCAGCTCCCCCCACCCAGCAACAAGTGACGTCGCGTGCAGTACAACGTAACTGCGAGGCGCAGGGTGCCGCCGCGGCCGACGCAGTCCGCCAGCAGAACGTTCAGTTGATGAAAGAGGGTGGCTCCGCGAGCCTGACCCACAACGCGGATATCGAAGCCAGGGCGTCGGATGCGCACAAAAAGGCCTTCGAGAAGTGCATGCTCGAATACGCCGTTTAACCTGGATGATTCAGTGCCCGATCTGGGTGACGGCGCCCAGGCCAACGACTCTTTCCCCGCTCATGAGCAGGATGCGCGACCCCTCCGTGGCGTTCAATGGCTGTTCCAGGGACAGTGCCATTTCCCTGAAGTCGCCCGGGTGATACGAGCTGATAGAGTTCAATGTCGCCTTCGATCGAGTGCCTTCGCTCCACACGAGCATTTCGTCTTGCGGTGACAGGCTGACGGCATTCCCATCGGCTTCCAGATCCGTCAACAAATAGACCGCACCCCAAAGCTCGCGCACTTCCACCAGCTCCCCGGCTCCTACCCGCCGCGGCACGAATCGCGACAGCGTGCGCAGCGCCTCGCGCATGCCGAAGCTCGAAACCGGCGTTGCTGATCCCGGCGCCCCGCTGTCGTAATAGACGCGGACGGAATCGCCGTTCAGATCGTAGGCCGACAGCAGCTCACGGGTCTCTTGAACCTCTATGGCCAACAGCTCGGCGGCCTCATCGGGCGCGCTTGCGTACAGCCGCTGGACGTTCGCCAACAGTATCGCAAGCATCGGCACCCGCGCCTGGCGCGCGATGAGGATGTGCTCACGAATAACAGGGGTCGGCCCCTTGGTGGAATCGATGACGATGAGCGCGATGTCGGTGACGTGAAGAAGATCCGCCATGGCGGCAACGCCGCCCCCGGGGACGAGATTGCGCACCGTTACGCCCACGCTCTCCAGGAGCAACTCGTAAACGTCACCGCCACGCCGAATCTCGGAACGCTCGCCGGCCGCCGCTTCGCGCATGAGGAACCCCCGGTAGTCATCGCCGATAAGCGTTACGCCGGGGCTGGCGTAGGCGACCGGGGCGAAGGCCACACACAGGACAGCGGCTATGAACGTCCGCAGCCGAGCTCCGGTACGGGCTGGACCCATCTAGTCGGCGCGTTCCGTCTGTGCCGCGTAAAGGCCCGACCCGATGAGCATGTTCATCAGCAGCGCGGCTGCCGTGAATATCAGCAGGGTTTCCAAAGTCGGCATGGGGCATCCGCCAGCATATGGCTGAGAAGGACGCTCATTCTACGTGAACGGCCCTGACCGCCCAAGCGGGCGGCCAGGTTCAGGATGAGGAATCAGGAGAGAGAATCGCCTCAGGTTACGGGTTTCAGCTTGATCTCTACCCGCCGATTCATGGCCCTGCCCTCACGAGTATCGTTGTTGGCAATCGGCTCGGCCTCTCCCATGCCGTCGGCCGCAAGCCTCTCGGATATGACTGCACGGGATTCGAGATAGTGCGCGACGCTGCGCGCACGCTTCTCGGACAGACGCTGATTGTATTCCTTCGATCCCTTGCTATCGGTGTGACCGATGACGTCTACATAAGTCTGATTGAACTCATCGAGCACGACGACGACGGAATCGAGAACGGGATAGAACTTCGACTCCACATCGCTGGAACCGCTTGCGAAGGTCGCGCTGCCCGGCATGCTGAGTACTATGGTCTCACCCATGCGCACGACGGTCACTCCGGTACCGGAAAGCTGATCGTGGAGCTTTTCTTCCTGCCGATCCATGTAATAGCCAACGGACTCGGGAGAAACAGGCTGGACACCCGCTCGCACCACGGCATTTTTACGCCCATCGCCGGAAGTATCGATGCTGTTCCCATCGACCGTAGAACTACTCGCTTTCTCATCGTCGTTGAAAATGTTTATCGAATCCATCGTATCCTGCATGGTCTCGCAGGCCGCAAGGCTCAAACTCATGGCAGTAATCATCGCCAATACACGAGCCACGGGTTTGACCCTGCTGGAAGGCTCGACGGAAGCGACTCGAGGAATCTTCATCGCAACATGTGACATGACAGCACTCCAAATAGGCGCGGAGGGCGAAGCCAGCGGCCAAGCTGGAGATCCCAGACTGGCTCCGCCCCCGCGGGTGGCAACGCGATCCAGGCGAACCGCCGCAAGAACTGATGACGCACGTAACCGGCGACACCCCATCAACACGGGAGGGGAGCGCGCGAGCGCGACGGTTCGTCTGCTTGACCACCCAGATGCCCCTGTTGCAAAGCGGGTGGCTAGAACGCTTATCGTCGCTGTCAGCACGAACTTGATATCGCTGGAGAAAGAAGAAAAGTGTTCCTGGGATTAATGCCTTTTTTAAGGTGCCGGGGCCCATTAATCGGCCCCGATTAATGGGCCCCGGCACCTTAAAAAATGCCTTAAAAAATGGGAAATAGATCTGTCCCCATTTATCCGCCCCTTTGATCCCCCATATAATGACGATTCGCCAACTTCCGGGGCACAGGAATTTCATGCAGTCAGACTACGAAACCCTTGATCTGAAACAGGTATCCGAGCACGTGCTGCTGGTGACCATGAACCGTCCCCAGGTCGCCAACGCCCACAACACGCAAATGGGCCTCGATCTGCGGGACCTGTGGAGCGGTCTCTATGTGGACCAGGAGGGCCTTCGCTGCGTGATCGTCACCGGTGCCGGCGAGAGGGCGTTCTCGGCCGGTGGCGACCTCAAGGAGCGCAACGGCATGAGCGACCAGCAGTGGCGCCGGCAGCACCACATTTTCGAGCAGGCAATAATGAGCATGACCGATTGCCCGGTGCCCGTCATCGCTGCCGTCAACGGAGCGGCCTATGGCGGTGGTTGCGAATTCGCCATGGCCGCCGACTTCATCTACGCCGCCAGGCGCGCGCGCTTCGCCCTGACCGAGGTGACCCTGGGGATCATGCCCGGCGCCATGGGGACCCAGCACCTTCCCCGCGCCGTGGGCACCCGGCGCGCCAAGGAGATCATCCTCACGGGCACGCCGTTCTCGGCCGAGCAGGCTCTCGCGTGGGGGTTGGTCAACAAGATTTGTGAGAATGACGAGCTCCTGCCCGAGGCCCTTGCGACCGCCCGGCGCATCGCCGACAACGCCCCTATCTCCACCCGCCAGGCGAAAAAGTCCATGTCCGTTGCCACGGAGGTGGATCTCAAGAGTGGCTATGCCTTCGAGATCGAGGCTTATAATCGAATGGTGGGTACCGAGGACCGGTTGGAAGGCATTCGGGCATTCAATGAAAAGCGGCGACCCGAATTCAAGGGCCGCTAGGAGAAGTAAGATGCGAGCAGGAATTGATGTCGAGGTCCGCGAGGTGGGCCTGCGCGACGGGCTACAGAGCGTCTCCACGTTTTTTCCGACCACGGAGAAGATCGCCTGGGTGCGCGCCGAAGCCGCCTGCGGTATGCCGGAGATCGAGGTGTGCTCCTTCGTCTCGCCAAAGCTCATCCCTCAGTTCGCCGACGCCGTCGAGGTCGTGGCAGAGACTCTTGCGATCACGGGCTTGAGCGTTTCCGCTCTTGCGCCGAACCTCAAAGGAGCGCTGCGAGGCTTCGACGCCGGCGTCCATAAGCTCAACTACGTCACCTCGGTGAGCGAGAGCCACAATCAGTCCAACGTGCGTCGCTCCATCGACGAGTCGGTGGAAGATTTCAGGCGCATCGTGGAAGCCCGCGACCAGCTCGCCGAGCCGGCCAACACACGCTTGGGGGTGGGTCTGTCCACTTGCTGGGGCTGCTCCATCGAGGGCAGCGTGGAAAAAAAAGCGACCCTGCGCCTGGCCGGACGTTTCGTGGAGGCTGGAGCCGACGAGCTGGCCATCTGCGACACCGTGGGCTACGCGAATCCGTCCCAGGTAAAGGCATTGCTGCGCCGGGTGGTGGAAGAGTACGGCACTGCCGTCGACATCGCCGCGCACTTTCATGACACCCGTGGTCTCGGGCTGGCCAACGTCTATGCGGCGCTGGAAGCCGGCGTCCTGCGCTACGACGCGACGCTGGGTGGACTCGGCGGCTGCCCCTACGCGCCCAACGCCACCGGCAACATCGTCATGGATGATCTGGTGTTCCTGCTGGAAGGAGCGGGCCTTAGAACCGGCGTAGAGCTGGACTGCCTTGTCGAGGTACGTGAAATCATCACACGCAATCTTCCCGACGAAAACCTCTACGGCATGTACGCGCGCGCCGGTGCCCCCAAAGGCTTCCGGCCGGCGTCACGAGCTGCCTGAGGCACCAATGAGCAGCGAGCCGAAGCAAGAATCGGATTTGACCCTGGACGAAGACTATCCAGAAATCCGCGAGGCGGTGGCGAAACTTTGCACCGGCTTTCCCGGCGAGTACTGGCGCAGGCTCGAGGGTCAGCCCGCTTCCGGCAGCTACCCGGATGAGTTCGTCGCCGCCCTCACCGACGCGGGCTATCTGGCTGCCCTGATACCCGAGAAGTACGGTGGCTCGGGGCTGAAACTGCGCGCGGCAGGTGTCATTCTGGAGACGATTCATGCCAGCGAGTGCAGCGGCGCCGCCTGTCATGCGCAGATGTACACCATGGGCACGGTCCTGCGTCACGGCAACGAGGAACAGAAACGCGAGTACCTGCCGAAGATCGCCACGGGCGAACTCCGCCTGCAGGCTTTCGGCGTCACGGAACCGGGGACCGGCTCGGACACCACGCAACTGAAGACCCGCGCGGAAAAGCGCGGCGAGCACTATGTGATCAACGGCCAGAAAGTCTGGACCAGCCGCGCCGCCCACTCCGACCTGATGCTTCTGCTGGCGCGCACCACGCCCGCGGATCAGGTATCGAAACGCACCCTGGGCATATCCACGTTTCTCATCGATCTTCGCGAAGCCGTCGGGAACGGCTGCGAAATTCGCCCCATCGATGCCATGATCAACCACAACACCACCGAGGTGTTCTTCGATGAGCTGAAAGTACCTGCGTCCAGCCTCATCGGCGAGGAAGGTAAGGGATTCCGCTACATACTCGACGGCATGAACGCGGAACGCTGCCTGATCGCCGCCGAGGCCATCGGCACCGGACGCTACTTCATCCGTCGGGCGACGGAGTACGCCAATGAGCGAGTCGTCTTCAATCGCAAGATTGGCGAGAATCAAGGCGTACAGTTCCCCATTGCAAAAGCCTACATGCATTTGCAAGCAGCCGACCTCATGGTGCGCAAGGCAAGCGCGCTTTTCGAGTCAGGCAGGCCTTGTGGAGCGGAAGCAAACATGGCGAAATACCTGGCGGCAGACGCCTGTTGGGAAGCGGGAGAAGCGTGCTTCGACGTCTACGGCGGATTCGCGTTCGCTCGCGAATACGACATCGAACGGAAATGGCGGGAAGCGCGGCTGTTCCGCACTGCCCCGATTTCCACCAACATGGTCCTCAACTACATCGGCCAGCATGTGCTTGGCCTGCCGAGATCGTATTGAAGGGAAAGGCGGCGAGAATAGAAGAGGGTTTAGATATTGGCTCGTGTAGAACAAACCGTTGCCGTGCTGATCGCAGACGTGTGCGGTAGCACCCCGCTTTACGAAAGCTCGGGCAATTTCAAGGCGCTGGATCTGATCGCGGAGTGCCTGGACAACATATCCCGCGTTGTCGAAGCCGAAGGGGGGACAGTGCTGCGCTCCAAGGGAGACGATGTGCTGTGCACCTTTCCCGACTCGGATTCTGCCGTGTGCGCCGCTTCCGGGATGATGGACGGCCAGGCCGACAGCTCATTGGAGATTCACGTGGGCATCAACTACGGCTCCGTCGTCCACGATCGCGGTGGTATCTTCGGCGATGCGGTGAACATTGCCGCGCGTATGCAGTCGCTGGCGAAACCAGGCGAAATTATCACCACCGAAGCCGTCTATGAGCAACTTTCCGACACGCTGCGTCGGCAAGTCCGCCTTCTCGACATCCAAACCGTAAAGGGTAAGTCACAACCAATAAACATCTACGCCGTGTTCAAGGACGACACGCAGGTAACCTACTACGTCGGCGAGGACGGCAAGCACACGGTGCACCCCAAGAACGTGTTCAAAGCCAGCGGGCCGAAAGTGAATATTGTTCTGGAGTTTGGACAACGCACCATCGTGCGCAGGGATGGAGGGCCGGGTTTTCATATCGGTCGCGCTGGAAGCTGCGATCTGGTCATCGATGAACCTTGCGTGTCGCGGGATCATGCACTGTTGACGGTGCGCCGCGGAAAAGTATTGCTGACGGACATGAGCTCAACCGGCACGTGGATCGCCCAAGCCGATGGAGATCCGATACTGCTGCGCCGCGATGTGATGCAACTCGCCGGCGATGGTGTCATTTCGCTGGGCTTGCGCCCCAAGGAAAACGGCCCGACCATGATCCGCTATCGGCTCGAACAGGAAGAGAGTCATGACGATTGAGATTACGACCAGCGTCAAGACGATGGTGGACCAGGCAAACGCCGAGATCGAGACGCTTTCCGTCGATGACGCCATCGCCGTCCATGCCGACGACGATGTGGTAATCGTCGACCTTAGAGACATTCGCGAGCTCACCCACGACGGCAAGATACCCGGTTGCTTTCACATGCCCCGTGGCATGCTCGAATTCTGGATCGACCCGGAAAGCCCCTACTTCAAGGATCTGTTCCACGCCGACAAGCGTTTTATCTTCTATTGCAGTAGGGGCTGGCGCTCCGCACTCGCTACTCGCACGGCGCAGAGCATGGGACTCAAGCGAGCATGCCACATAGAGGGTGGATTCGAGGCGTGGCGAACAGCCGGCGGGCCAGTCAAAAGCCACGAAAAGAAGGGATCTCAGAGGGGAAAATAGATCTGTCCCCCTTTATGCGGTCTCCTTTCAGGGATCTTCGTTAAGGTTTTTCAGCGCGATTCGACCTTGCGCTTCTGATTGCTCCACTTGCCGCAACGTCGCAGCCAGTGCAGGGATTCCCACTTCCAATGCCCGAGATTTTTCTCGTTTTCCGCGCGCCGAGCGGCGTGCAGATTGCGCTGTGAGGTACCGAGATTGCGGCGTGCCAGATTGAGCAGCACGGCGATACACTCCAAAGCCCGCTCTTTGGGTGGGATGATGAAGTTGCGGCGCAGACCCGGAGGAAGTAGACCGTCCGGTATTATATGGGCAACCTCCGAATCGGTGCCGTTATCGCCCGGTGCCGCAGCTGTATCTTCGGACATCGGCTGACCGAGAGGAGCAGCCTTAATCCGACCGTTGCTGATGCGCAGTTTATCCATTTGCTCGTCGTGCCGATACGTCGTCCCCTGCTCTGTCGTTGCCATCACGAACAGCTCCCTAGTTTTGCAGCCTAGCACGGTGCGACAAACGCGGACGCCACACGCGGCTCACTGCCACCAGACGATTGGTTTTGAGCGGCGCCCGGAGGCCGGAATGAGAACTGTGCCACACGCCCCGGCGCATCGGGCGGCGGAAACTGGGAAACTATTGCTTAACGGCCCCTTTTCTAATTCTTTTTAATCGTTTTCTTCGGCACCGAAGGTACCACATTTGCGTCGTTTTGGTACTCCAGAGTTTCGAATTCTGTTCCATCCGACGGCGCCTTGTCGGTGATATGCACGGTTCCCGTGGCATCCCGCCACTTGTAGAGCCGCGTAGTGCCGAGGGTTTCCCGTACCACCCTCTCCAGCGGCGTATCGTCGACCAGCGAACTCACCACCGTGGGATTGCGGTATACGTAGTACGCCCCCGCGGCGACGGCCAGCAATACGACTCCTAAGAACACTTTCACAGTTCAAAGTGTAGTGCCTGAACCGGGGGTTTTGATGACTCATAGCCCTGAAATTTCCCCGATTAAGGCGCCCCCCGGGCAGGTGCGGCGTAGCGCTGGTGCATCTCCCTGGCAAGCTCACGGGCACGGGCGATTTCGCCCGGTGACATGCTCCTGGCGATACGCGCACGAAGCTTCAGCGCTGTTTCATCGCCGGCCGCGGAGGCTACCCCGTACCAGGCGTATGCGAGCAGGGGATCCTGGGGTAGACCGCTGCCATGTTCGTACATGGATCCGAGATTGCGCTGAGCTTCCGGGAAACCCTGCTCCGCCGCGCGACGATACCAGCGCGCCGCCTGCGCATAGTCCTGGGCCACGCCCTGGCCTTGGTCGTACAGCATGCCCAGATTGCTCTGGGCGCTGGCGACTCCCTGCTCCGCGGCTCGCCGCGACCACAGCGCGGCGGCGCGGTAGTCACGTTCCACGCCGCGGGCACGGTAGTACATGTAGCCAAGGGTGCTTTGAGCATAGGGGGTTGCCCTGCTCGGCCGCGCGTTCGATCCACATAGCGGCGTCCCTATAGGACTGCGCGACGCCCAGTCCGCGACCAAACATCACGCCCACGTCGTTCTGGGCACGGGCATCGCCCGCGTCCGCCAACGGCGCCAGAATTCGCCAGGCGGTCTCATAGTCGCCGTTCAGGAGCGCCGCCGTGCCGGTCTCGTAGGAGTCCGAGGCACTAACGGATACCGGCGCGCAGGCCAGACACAGATAGAGGAGAAATGCGGCGGCGTGGGTACAGGCCGCGGGTACCCGGAGCGGCTTCCGATCAGCCGAAAAGCCCGGCATGAAAGTAACGCAAGAGCCCGGCAGCCAGCAGGCCGACGACGATGGGCACGACGCCGATCTCCCGCAATCCTTTGATAATGCCGCCGCCGGTGAACGGCAGAAAAGGACTTTGCTCGCAGAATTTCGCATAGGCTCCCGTCGGGCGATGCCTTCTGCCTGCGGTCCTGATGCCAGCTTCCCAGCAGCCCGAAGAGCACGAAACCGCCAAAGAAAGCCACATCGGATGCGTATCCATTCACCAGCAGATGCATGATGGCCCACAATACAATTCCCATGAACAGGGGATGACGGGTAATGCGCTGTACGCCCCGCGGCCTTCGGCTAGGGGTGCCGGTCACTCCCGTCGGGCTGGGGCGAAAGAGTCCTGCCACCATCAACATCAGAGCGATGGTGTTGCCGACCCGGGTGACGATGTCGACGACCAGATTCGGTTCGATAGCCCAATACAGTTGCCCCAGGTGCTTATTGCCCACATAAACCATAACCAGCGGCACGAAGACCGCGAAAGCCACCAGAGCGTAGAGGCCCTGAAACAACCGCTCGCCCAGCAGGCGCACGGCCTTCGGGCGAAGCGGGTTACTGGAGAGAACGACATGGGTCAGGGCGAACACTGTCCAGAGAGCAACTATCACGGTAACCGCGGTCATTTCATCGACTTCCCCGGCTTGCCGTACAGAAACGTCATGCTCACCCGTCGGTGCGGGTACGCATCCCTGAATTTCAGGCGATGCGTCTTGTGCAGCACATTGGATCGAAACATCATGGCACGGTTGCTGGCGTATGACACGTAGCCGGGCTTCGCGTCCGGTTCTGCGATCAACGCCTGGGACATGTGCATCATTTCCTCACCGGTGGCGTCGAAATACTCATCTGGCACCGCCTTGTTCCACAGTACCAGTCCTCCGGCATCGGTTTCCAGATTAGATTCGTCAGGCGTGATCCACAGGTTGAGGCTGGCGGCGCCGTTGTCGGCATGAATATGCCCGTCAGACTCATCTTGAAAATACTTGTAAGTCCAGCACGTTGAGAACAAATGCTCACCGAATACGCTGGGGAAAGTGTCGCGGATCTCGCCGGCAATCTGCAGAAGCAACGGGCAACAAAAGCCGTTGCAGAGACTGGAGCCGACTTCGCTGTGAAACTTCATCTCGAACCAGATGCTCGGCTCGAGGCAGTGGCGCTGCAGCGCCGCCAACGCCGTACCGTTCAGAAGGTTGTCGAACTGCGTAAATCCCAGGGAACCGGAATGAAACGCAGCCTCGATGGCTTGCGCGTCCAGGTCCGGATTGAGTGCCCCGCCCGGGATCACCGGCTCGGGCGCGTCGACCACCAATCGATTGAAATAGGGTGCGATGGCATCATCCGGAAGAATCGGCAGCATCACCGTGCGACTGGTGTTCCCGGCGTGCCGCGGCTCGCTGGCCAGGGTGCGCTCGTAAATGCGCTCTGCCTGGGTCAACCGGCCGGCTTGATGATGGGCGAGCGCTTCCTGCAGAGCCGCCGCGCTACTCAAGCGACCTCCTCCCTCGAATATAGTTGTCGGATCTAGTTATCTGGGCTCACAGGTGCCGGATAACCCAGAGGCCGTGTGAAGGTATGCGCGCCCGGCTCAGCGATGAGCTTCACTCCGGCATCCCCGGTGCTGCCACTGAAAACGGTGAACGGCAGGGACACGACCCACACGCCGATCCCCACCAGGGTATTGGCAAGCCCGAAGGGCCGCTGCAGCACGAGATCGCCCATCATGTCCTGGCGACTGCCCTGGGGGGGATGCAGCTCAGACGCGACACTGGTCCCCGTCGCCTGGGCGATACCCGGCAGGTACAGAACGGCCACAGTGAGGGTGGTTCCCAGGAGGCGAATTAGTGTTGTTTTGCCCGTGACTTTCATGATTCTGGTTCCTTCGCCGTCGTTATTTGCATGAAGTATAAGCCAAATATCGGCATCCGGGCAGGGTCGCCGGACCCCTCCCCTCGCAGGCAATGTCGGTAACCGATAACTGACTCACAGGTTGGCCGTCAGCCACAGCTTCTCTACGCTGACTTTGACGGCGGTCGCGAAACACCGCTGGGAGGATGGCTATACTTCTGATCCCTCCATACGCCGCACTTGGCATCGCGCGGATATGTTCCACCCTCCCTCCGTTCCTTCGTCACGATTCGCACGCGTCTTCGCAACCGCGTGGCGAAACCTCGTGTTCTACCGGCACACGCACGAGATGGGTGGCTTCATCGTCGTTTCGGTAGTCGTACTCGTGGTGCTGACGTTTGCCGGAGTCGTCTATATCTCCATCACCGGGCACGATCGCAGTCAGGAGTTTCATGCACGGACGCAGGACCTGAATTGCCTTGCCAAGAACATCTATCACGAAGCGCGGGGCGAACCCACCAATGGTCAGTATGCGGTAGCCGAGGTCACGATGAACCGCGTGGCATCGAAACATTACCCGAACACGGTCTGCGAGGTCGTGTTTCAGGAAAATTTCGACATCATCCGGAAACGGAATGTCAGCGCATTCTCATGGACGGAGCTCGATGCGACTTCGCCGGTGGACGGCAAGACCTGGAAGCATGCCTGGAAAATCGCCGAACAAGTGTATGACGAGCAAGCGGAACCCAGGGTCGAAGGCGCGCTCTTCTATCACTCGAAATACATCCGCCCCCGATGGTCCAGGGGTAAGCGGCGCATCGCCAAGATTGGCCGGCACATATTCTACTGACGTTCGCCGCTGGGCGCGGGGATAGGCGGAGATCGATATCTAACTCGTTTCCTTGCTATCTCCAGCCGATTCTTCCTTTTTCTCCGGTTTCTTGATCATGTCTTCTTTTCTAACCGACATGTAGTCAGCACGATAGCCGGGGACCACGTACACCCAATTCTGCCAGTCCTCATTGAGCCGCGTCACTTCTTCACGCACCGCCTCGGTGCTGAGCAGGAATTCACTCTCGCCATCGGCCTGCTCTGCGCCGGCGAAAAACTCTTGTGCGACAAGTGACTCGTCGAAGAACGCTTCAATCCGAGCCAGGGTGCGTTCACCGTCTTTCACGCTTCGCAAGACCACACGCAATCCGTCGAAAGTGATCATCTCTACCGTTAAGCCGTCATCGGAGACAATGGCCTGGGAAGCAGGCATTACGTCTTCCATGTCCAGACTCGCCAGTGAACGGCCGAGATCGTTGAGCTTCCACTTGGGGTCGGCTTGCGCGTCCTCGGGGATATCGAGCAGGTCGAAAGTCTGCTGTGACGGCTTCTTCTTACTGACGATCACCTCGGTGCCATCGGGATGGCGCGCCGTCACCCGGCGTATCCGGTCACGCTCGATGCTGAGCACGCTGCTGTCCAGCCATTCGATGACACCCACGGCGTCGGCCAGCTTGCCCTGCACCAGCCACGTCTGAGCCTGATCCGGCTCGCGGACAAAGTACTCGTCGGTTTGCGGGTCGGCACGGCCGAGACGGCTGTTGCCGATGATGATCTCGGCGAGGGTGTCGCCGGCGGCATTCTTGAAGCTGTACTGCACAGCGTTGCCATTTTCGGCATGAATATCATCGAGGCCGATTTTCTCGTACAGATCGGGATTGCTGGTTTTCGGCTCGATTCGGACCAGGCGGGCCATTCCGAGAATCAGCTTGCGGGCCTTGTCCTGATCCGCCGGAAAACCGTGCTTCTCGGACACCACCCACCGATCACCTTCCCTGGTCAGCGTGAAGGTCTCTCCGGCGCCGACGCCCACCACCGTCGTAACGTCGTTGATGTCGTCCAGCAGCGCTGGGAAAAGCCGCTCACCGGCGCCTGCGACATCATTCGTGTCCTCGCGCACGATCACCGCTGCAACGGCGACCACCACAGTCAACAAAATCAGTATGAGTAAAGTTTTCTTACGCATTTTTCAGTGGATATCGAAATCAATGGGCCGCTGCGCCCGTGTGAGATCGGCGCCGATGGATACGCCACAAGCCGGCAGCCAAGCCACCGAGCCCGATCAGAATCGGGACCAGCGCTATATTGATGAATTTCAGGCGCGAACCCAGATTGTCGATGTCGCGGCGCAAATTTCGTCGCACTTCTCGTAAATCCTTTCGAATCGCTACCTTCTCCTGGCGGAAACGCACCAACTCCTGCTTTTGCTCGGGACTCAAGATCAAGCTGCTGTCAGCCCCCTGCTTGGCCTGCTCGAGTTCCACCAGGCGCTGCTCGGTCTCGTTGAGACGCTGGATCAGCTCCTCCTCCTTCTGTCGGAACTCCAGCTCCGCCTGCCGGCGGATCGCATTGACGCGCTGGAACGGACGGATGAAGCTGCCGCGGTTTCGCACGCTGATGAGATCGTTGCTGCCCACCAGATTGTCGAGTGCGTTCACCACGAAGGCACCGTTCGCGGCACTGGGAATGGCGATTCGGTTGCCGAGAAACTCCTGCACCTGCACCCAGTAACGGTCCGCCAGTATGTCCGTATCGGCAACCACGATGACGTTGATGTCATCGCGAGATGCGGCGAGATGCTCGCGCGGCGTCTTCTCCGGATCGCCGTCCTTATTGTCGGAAGGGGCGTTCGAATCCTTGCTGCTGGCTTCGGCAGGCGGCCCGTCAGCGAAGGCGCTCTTCACCGGTCCTTCGATGCGCGCCGCCAGCACCATGGCATGCCCCTGCGAAACGTAGTCGCGCAGCAAATCCTGAGGATCGGCGTTCGGGTCCAGAAAGCGCTTTGCCTCGAACAGCGCGGCGTTCTCGGTGGTCTCGATGAGTGGCCGGAATGTGGTGGTAGCGGTCTCCAGGGGCTGAAGATAGCCCGGAGTGGCGAAAGTAATGTTGCCGAGCTCGGCAGTTACGGTGTCATCCTGGTCGAATAAATCCGGCAACACATTCAGCCACACGGGATAATCGATAGTAAGGATCTGCTGCTCGCGCTGCATTCGCACCTTGGCGGCGATTTGCAGATCACCCACCACCTTTCCCGGCTCGGATTCCAGTCCCCAGGCGGCGAGCAGCTTGTCGAGCTCGGAACTTCGTGATGCCGGCAACATGGGCATGGCCCGGGGCGGCGCCTGCTCGGATTCGGAATGGGGATCGATGAAGACCAGCGCCCGCCCGCCAGCGAGCACGAACTGGTCGATGGCGTAAAGAGTGCTGTCGCTGAGCTGCTTGGGGTGCACCAGCAACAGAACATCCACATCTTCCGGGATCTGGCTGACGTCGGACTCGATTGTTTGCACGTCGAAGAGCTCGTCGACCTGCTCCATCACCACCCAGGCGGGTGCCGTGACACCGCGCAACGCCGCCTGAGGGCCCATACCGTTGATGGGAAGGCTGCTAAGCAGACCGATAACCGGCAACTCCGGGCCCGACAAGTTGTACACCATACGTGTGATATCGTACTCGATGAAAGATTCGCGGCTGGTGCTCAAGAATGGAATGATGTCCTCGTCATCGATGGAGTTCGTGCCTACCAGCCCCATGTAGAGCTTCTCCTCGCCGCCATCCAGGGGCACGCCACTCAGTCCGTAGCCCACGGCACGATCTTCTTCTTCAGAGAAAGGTTCCGGGTCGATGATGCGCACCCTTACCATTCCGTTCGAGGCGCGTTCGTACTCGCCCAGCAATCCCTTGATGCGGGTTGCGTAACTGTTGATGGCCGGCAGGTTGCGGGCCAGACGCTGGGAGAGATACAAGCGAATGGTGATCGGTTCGCGCAACCCGGCCAGGATGCTGCGAGTGCCTTCGGAAAGCGTGAACAGGCGATTTTCGGTGAGATCGATGCGCGCCGAAGTAAACACCGTGTTGCCCAGGATGTTCACAGCGAACAGCAGCACCAACGCTACGATCAGCCCCGCTATGGATAATGTCTTGGTGCCCATCGTCATACTTCCCTTTTGTCAATCCGCTTTCTTGAGGTCGATGACGACTACGTTGGCGAACAGCCAGAATACGATCAGGGACACGAAGAACACGATGTCCCGCAACTCGATGACGCCCTCGCTGATGGCGTTGGAGTGGCTGAGGAAACTGAAGGAGCTCACTGCTTGCACCACGAAGTCCGGCGCCCAGACAGAGAAGAACTCCAGCACCAGCGGGAAGCCACTCAGCACGAAACCCAGGCAAACGACCGCGCTGACCACGAAGGCGATGACCTGATTGCGGGTCAGCGCGGACATGCAGGCACCGATGGCCAGGAACGCACCGGCCATCAACAGGCTGCCGAAGTAGCTGGCAAGAATCACGCCGTTGTCCGGGTCGCCTAAATAGTTGACCGATATCCAGAGAGGAAAGGTCAGAAACAGCGCGATGCCCGTGAACGCCCAGGCCGCCAGGAACTTACCCAAGACCGCCTGAGGAATGGTCACCGGCAATGTCAGCAACATCTCGATGGTGCCGCTGCTGCGCTCCTCCGCCCACAGGCGCATGGCGAGAGCCGGGATCAGGAACAGATAGAGCCACGGATGAAACTGGAAGAAGGGTTGCAGATCGGCCTGGCCGCGATCGAAAAAGCTGCCCATATAAAAAGTGAAGATGCCGCTGAGAAAAACGAAGATCGCTAGAAACACGTATGCAATCGGTGTGGAGAAGTAGCCCACGAACTCGCGCTTGAAGATGCTGGTGACCTGATTCATGCCATCAGCCCTCGGCGCTCTCGCCGATCGTGACTCGTCGGAAAACTTCATCGAGCTGCCCGCGTTCCACCCGCAGCTCCTCGATCTCCCAGCCCCGCTCATGCACCTTACGCCCCACCGCTCCGATGACCGTTGCTCCGACTTCGGGAAATATCTGAAAGCGCACTCGCTCGGCGTTCTCTTCCACCACCTCCACAGCGCGCACATGGGGAAGATCGGCCAGCTCGGCACGTATACCGTCGGCAGCGCTGGTGCGCACCGTAATGCTGACGGCATTGTGCACAACGGAGCGCGCCACCAGCTCCGCCGGTGTGCCGTCGGAGACGATGCGCCCTTCGGCGATGATGATGGCGCGATTACACACCGCGTCCACCTCCTCGAGGATATGCGTGGAGAGCACGATGACCTTGTCCTTGGCCATGCTGCGGATGAGTTCGCGCACGTCGTGCTTCTGATTCGGATCGAGACCATCGGTAGGTTCGTCGAGGATCAGCACTTCCGGGTCGTGAATGATCGCCTGGGCGAGACCGACGCGGCGTTTGAAACCCTTGGAAAGGGTCTCGATGGACTGGTCGAGCACCGGGCCGAGGTTCACGAGCTCGGCGGCACGATCCAGGCGTTGCCGGCGCTGGGGTCCTCGATAGCCGCGGATCTCGGCGATGAAGCCGAGGAAGCCCCTGACGGTCATGTCGCCGTAGAGGGGCGCGCCCTCGGGCAGATAGCCGATGCGCCGTTTGACCTCCACCGGGTGCAGACGAATGTCGTCGCCGCCCACCACCACGCTGCCGGCATCGGGGGCGACAAATCCCGTGATCATCTTCATGGTGGTCGACTTGCCGGCCCCATTGGGGCCGAGAAAACCGAGCACGTCACCGCGAACGACCTGGAATGACACATCGTCCACCGCGGTCAGCTCGCCGAAGCGCTTACTCAGGTTCGTGATTTCGATCATGGGCAAAATGTTCCGTAAAGCGTTGCCAGCCTAGCGGTTGCCGCCGGGCGCCGTCAGGTTAAAATTTGTCCATCCACGCCGGATGGCTGTCGACAACTAGTGGTTGCGAGCCGCCAGCCCCCACCGGGCGACCGCTCCCCCTGGAGCGGGTATGCGCAATATAGGGATCTGGGGCATGATTTCAACCCTGACGGAGATTCGTCGGATCCGGGTTTATCTTGAAAATTCCGGCGTATGAGCGATAGTGGAGAGCCATTTACCCGTGCCCATAGTCACAGTGGACAGCGTTCCCGGGTGGCGCCGGCGAGTGAAACGACCATGAGAATCAAATCCGGATTCGGCCTTGCCCTGTTCGCTGTATGGATTCTGCTGCCGGTGGCGGCCGGCGCGGCCACTTTGCCCATGCCCAGCCAGGACGGCATACCGACTCTGGCGCCACTGCTGCGCAGGGTGACGCCGGCGGTGGTCAACATTTCCGTGCAGGTGGCGGCGCCGGCACGCCAGAACCCGCTCATGCGCGACCCCTTCTTTCGCCGATTCTTCGACGACCACCTGCAGCAACCGCAACAGCGTGCGCAGCTGAGCGCCGGCTCCGGGGTGGTCATCGACGCCCGGCGCGGGCTTGTGATTACCAACCACCATGTCATCGAGGAGGCTGAAGCCATCGTCGTCACGCTGAAAGACCGGCGCAAGCTCTCGGCGGAACTGGTGGGCAGCGACCCGGGCACGGACATCGCGCTCCTGAAGATAGCGCCGGAGGGCCTCACGGCGCTGGAGCTCGGGGATTCCGAGGCGCTGGAGGTGGGCGATTTCGTGGTCGCCATCGGCAACCCCTTCGGGCTCGGCCAGACCGTGACCTCCGGAATCGTCAGCGCGCTGGGGCGCACCGGTCTCAACATCCACGGCTACGAGGATTTCATCCAGACGGACGCCTCCATCAACCCCGGCAACTCCGGCGGCGCGCTCATCAATCTCAGGGGCGAGCTCATCGGCATCAACAGCGTCATCATCGGGCCATCAGGCGGCAACGTCGGCATCGGATTCGCCGTACCGAGCAACATGGCGCGCGCGGTTGTCGAGCAGCTGGCCGAATACGGGGAGGTTCGCCGGGGCCAGCTGGGAGTGCTCATCCAGGACCTGACGCCCGAGCTTTCCGAAGCGCTCAATCTCGACATCAACGACGGCGCCGTCGTCACCCGGGTGGAACCGGGCTCGCCCGCCGAGGATGGCGGCATCGCGCCCGGTGACGTGGTGGTGGCGGTGAACAACATCCAGGTCACGACCGCTGCCGATCTGCGCAACCTCGTGGGTCTCGTGCGCGTGGGCGGCGAGCTGACCATGACGGTGGTACGAGACGGCGCCCGCAGGGAAATCCGGGTACGCGTAGGTGCTTTGAAACGCGTCACCTACGCCGGCAGCGAATCCTCGCCACAGCTCTCCGGCGCGGTGTTCCAGGCAATGGGAGATGACCACCCGCTGCATGGTCAAATCGACGGCGTGGTGGTCGCCGACGTGACACGCAACAGCCGCGCGTGGCACAACAACATCCGCCCCGGCGACATCATCATCGCCATCAATCGTGAGCGCGTGCGCAGCGTCGAAGAATTGAACCGCGCCATGCGCAGAACCGGACGCACCATTGCCGTGGATGTCATCCGCGGCAAAATGCAACTGCTGATCGTCATCCAATAACTCGGGAGGTGTCCCATCGATGTCCGCGCCGCAGTTCCATCTCTTGAACGATGCCCCAACCCCTGTCGCCCCTTTCAGCCACGCGGTAGAGAGCGACGGCTGGGTTTTGCTCACCGGTCAGATGCCCACCGACCCGGACGACGACGGCAAGCCTCTGCCGGAGGGTGTAGAAGCCCAGACGCGGCGGGTCATGGACAACCTGATCATCGTGCTGGGAGGCCTGGACCTGGGCCTGGAGCATGTTCTGCAAGCACGCGCCTACCTCACGCGCTTCGAGGAAGATTACGCGGCCATGAACGAAACCTACGCAAGCTACTTCCCCACCCATCGACGCCCGGCAAGAACCTGCATCGGTGTCACCGCCCTCGCCCGGGGCGCACGCGTGGAAATCGACATGCTGGCCCGACGTCCCCGATCTACAAGCCCTTGAAGTAGCGCCCCGGTGAGGCGCCCAGGGAGCGGCGGAACATGGCGACGAAAGCGCTGGGGCTGTGGTAGCCGAGATCGTAGGCCACCCTGGTGACGGACTCGCCGGCGCCCAGTCGCGACACCGCCGCCAGCAGGCGCAGGCGTCGCCGCCAACCCGCGAAGGTCATTCCCGTCTCGCGGCGAAACAGGCGGGCCAGGGTACGGGCACTGGCACCGGCCTGCCGTCCCCACTGGGTCAGATCGCGGTTGTCCCCAGGCGACGCCATCAGGCAATCCGTAACGGCCTTGAGCCGCAGGTCCCGGGGCAGGGGCAGATGCAACGGCGCGGTCTTCAAATCGCGCAGCTCATCCAGAACCACGCCCACCAATCGGGTGAAGCTCTCGGGCCTGTGGTTGCACGCGGCGAGATCGCAGACTTTGACGATGAGTTCCCGCAGGAAGGGTCCCACCGCCATCACGCAGCAGTCTTGCGACAGGCCGCCGGTGGCATCCGGGTGCACGTAGAGAGAGCGCATGGACAGGGGCCCGGCCGAGTAAACCTCGTGCTCGACCCCCGCCGGCACCCACACGGCCTGCTGGGGCGGCACCACCCAGGTGGCGGCGGACGTGGTCACCGTCATCACGCCCTCGGATGCGAACACCAGCTGGGCGCGGAAGTGCCGGTGGCTGGGAAAGCGCTGCTCCCCGGCACTGTCCGAGGACACCGCCACCACCAGCTTGTGGGGATCGGTAAGATTTCCCGGATGACGGGGATCTCCCGTTGTCCGTCTAGCGACATTCATTGACTGATTATAGCGAGACCGGCGAATAGCATCAGGCCAGAATAGCGCCGGCAAGCTGGCCCGAGCTGGCCTTGGAAACGTCTCAATCCCATGGATTCCACCACCCCCGAGGCATGGCGTCGTCCCGAGCTGCTACTGTTGCCCATGGCGTGCGCGGTGCCCTTGAGCTTCGCCACCTGGCAGACCCTGCTCGACAACTTCGCCATCCATCGTGCCGCGTTTACCGGCGCCGAGATCGGCCTGCTGCAAAGCCTGCGCGAAGTGCCCGGCTTCCTCGCCTTCGCGGTGGTGTTCCTGTTGCTGGTGATGCGCGAGCAGAACATCGCCCTGCTGTCCCTGGCCCTGCTCGGCATCGGCACCGCCCTGACCGGCTGGTTTCCCTACGGTGCTCGGGCTCTATTGCACCACCGTGCTCATGTCCATCGGCTTTCACTACTACGAAACCATGCAAACGTCCCTGTCCCTGCAATGGATCGACAAAGGTCGCGCGCCGGAAATCCTCGGGCGTCTGATTGCGGCAGGATCGTTCGCCTCCGTGGTCGCCTTCGCTCTGGTGTGGGTGACATTCGAATGGCTTGGACTCGACTATCGATGGGTGTACATGGTCGGAGGCGGTATCACCGCCGGCATCGCGCTTTTCGCCTGGCTGGCATTCCCACGTTTCCCGGAGAGAGTCCGGCAGCACAGGCACATCGTGCTGCGAAAACGCTACTGGCTCTACTACGCCCTGACTTTCATGTCCGGCGCGCGGCGCCAGATTTTCATGGTGTTCGCCGGATTTCTCCTGGTACAGAAATTCGACTTCGATGTCGCCGCCATCACGATGCTGTTTCTAGTCAACGCCGTCTTCAACATCTGGTTGGCGCCGCGGGTCGGACGCATTATCGGACGCATCGGCGAACGCCGGGCGCTCATATTCGAGTACCTGGGACTCATGGGCGTTTTCACCGCCTACGCGCTGGTCGACAACGCAGCCATCGCAGGCACGCTGTATGTGGTGGATCACTTGTTCTTCGCCCTGGCCATCGCCATCAAGACGTACTTTCAGAAGATCGCCGATCCGGCTGACATCGCCGCTACCGCCGGCGTCGGTTTTACCATCAACCACATAGCCGCCGTGCTGTTGCCGGCGCTCTTCGGCCTGTTGTGGCTGGTCTCGCCCGGGTTGGTATTTCTGTCGGGCGCCGCCATGGCCGGCGTCTCTCTGCTGCTCGCCCTCAACGTTCCGAGGCATCCGCGACCCGGCAACGAGGTTGTTGTGGGCCGTGCCTCGGGGGCCCTGGGCACGCCGGCGCTGTAGGAATTACCGGGTAGTAGCGGAAGCGTTGCCTGCGAGAGCGTCGTCCACCGGGGGAGTTGCGAGCTTGGCGTCGCAATTGGGTCGGCCTTCCCTGCGGCAACGCAACGCCCGGGTCTCCGAGGCATCCGCGGCTTTCCAGGCGAAGTACGGAGCGACGGATCCCCACCAGCCCAGTGTCAGGCGCACGGCCCCGTCCTTCTGATCCACCATGACACCCCGTTCATCGACCAGCACCCCGGTGTAGGACTCGACGAAGGGCAGAACCGATTCCCGTTGCAGGTAAACGAGGCCGCAGGTCAGCATGACAACGGCCGCCAATGCCAAGCGGCGCACGGCCTTGGCACTCACTTTCTTTTTCTCGTCGGTCTTTCGCCGGTGCTTGTTCTTACCCTTTTTCAACCCGCCGACGACGTTCTTGACCCGTAGCTCGGTGACTGCCGTTAGAAGTGCCGCTGCATCCGCGAAGCGGTCGTCCGGCTCCTTGGCGGTCATTTTCTCCAGCAACGGCTGGTACATGGCCAAATCTTCGGGAAGCTCCGGCATCGGCTCGTTGAGATGCTTGAAGACCACGTGCACCGGCGAATCGCCTTCGAAGGGCTTCTTGCCGGTCAGCATTTCATAGAAAATGATCCCGAGGCCGTATATATCGGTACGACCGTCCACGGGTTCGATCCTGGCTTGCTCCGGAGCCAGGTAATCCGGAGTGCCGATGACCGTGCCGTCCACGGTGACGTCGGTCTCACGCTCGAAGTCCTTGGCAATTCCATAGTCCGCCAGCACCGGCACGCCGTCCTGTCGGAATAGAATGTTGCTTGGCTTTACGTCGCGATGGATGACGCCCTTCTTGTGCGCAATCTCCAGGGCTTCACCGATGGTGGCAAGTATCGACAGGGCGTCTTTGGGAGACATGCCGGACTCGATGCGCATCTTCAGATCGCCGCCGTTCAGATACTCCATGGAGATATAGATGTGACCCGCATGGATTCCGATGTCGTGCACGGTGATGATATTGCGGTGACTCAGCGACGCGAGAATGCGCCCTTCGTTCAAAAAGCGCTCGGTCCACTCCTTGGATTCCGTATTCTTGAGAACCTTCAACGCCACCGAGCGCTGCAGGGATTCCTGGGTAGCACGGAACACCACGGCCATACCGCCAGAACCCACATGGGCCTTGATTTGATAACCGGGTATGTTCAGCTTTGCCATTGGGATCCGACGCTTCGGGCATGAGGAACTATCCGTGTCGCCCTGAAAGCCAATTAATCACGAGATTCTGACGCCATTCCAAGCGTAGTTCCGAGACCTCGTTCACGCCCCCGTTCCCCGCATACAGACGCCCCGCCTGTGACATGGCGCACACTAGCCTGGATTATTCATGAACCCACGGCTGCGGACGCGGATCCGCCCATATCTGCGGCGTTGCGCTAGGAAAACGCACTCGACGCACCTACGGGTACGCCTTCGCACGTTTTCCGGCGCGCGCCTTGCAGCTACGGGCGTTTCCGCGCCCTCGCTTCGCGCGTTCATGAATAATCCAGGCTAGGGGCGTGACGGTTCCCCTGCCGAGGGCGGCTTGGCCGACGCCCTTTCCATCAGCGTGCGTCTGAGCGCCAACATCGCCAGGGTATCCTGGGCGCAATACTCTCGAAGTGCCTGGTGGATACCCTGGCGCTCGTTGGCGTCATCGCAATCGAGGCTATTCTGGTAGGCGGCACTCGCCTCGCGCCCATCGCCGATGGTCAAGCCCTCATAGCGCATTTCCGGAACCAGCGCGGGAAGCACTTGCTTGATGGAAAACGAGCCGTGGAAGTCGGGATGGTAATAGTTCCTCTCGATGACTTTCAGTAAATCCCAGAGACGCTCGAGGAGTGCGTCGAGATCCGAGGAGAGATCCGGCAGGTCACGCGACAGAGCCTTTATCACACGCCTCTCGAACCCGGAGTAGACGCAGACGGTTCCCTCAGCCCCGAGCGCATGGAGCAGCGCTTCGGCAAGTGGCCGTCGCGGATCACTCGTCTCTGTCCACAAGAATTCGTGGTGCGAAACATTGCCGCCATCATCTTCCGTGTGCATGGAGAACTGGAATGGGATGGCGTCGTAGCAGCGCGTGCCGGCGTACCGGGGGATGGCAGGGTTGAAGCTCTCGAAGTCCAGATAACGAATAGGGTACGACACCAGGAGCAACTCTTCTTGAAGTTCCGGAGCGACATACTCCTTACCTGTGATCACCGCTTGCCGAACGATGGCCTGGCGTTCACTGAGTCGAAATTCGACCGGTATGTCTCCGATCTCTTCGATGTTCTGGCTTAGCAATTGCTCCCGCCGAGTTTCGCGCAAGCGTGGCAGATCGGAAATCGGATGCTCCAGATACTCCCAGTCGCGGGTACAGAATTCATAGTATCCACACTCGTAGGGCTCGAAGCAGTGGTCTCCGGGTTCTACCTGCGGAGAATTATTCGACGATAGCATCGAATGAAGAAGCGTCACGTCTTCGCCGATCCAGGGCAGGTGCTCCCCCACTGCATCGTCCAGGTCGTGAAAGCGAAACAGGCGATACACGTCGAGACGCTTGCCGTCGAACACATAGCCGCGGCTGAGCGTCAGCAGGCCCGCTGACGCAACGTCGACACCGGCGCCGCGAAGAACCCACCTCTGCACCGCCACATCGCGCTCGTGGACATCCTTGACGCTGGTGCCGGACTTGACCTCGATGAGATTGAAGCCGCCGCGCGGGCTGCGCTCCAGCACATCGACGCGCACGAGTACATTCCGATGCTCGAACGCCGCTTCGAAGATCGCGGGAACGGAATCGTCGGCCAGTAGCGCACGCGTCTGCGCGATGGCATCTTGCGCGTGCCGATGATCCGCCTCCACCAGAACGCCGCCCGGATAACGCTCACGGGCGAATCGGCCCACTTCGTGGCCGGTGTCGAAAATCGCCTGGGTGACGGCATCGACCTCGGCGCCGAGGTCGCGCTCGAAGCAATCGTACCAGAGCTTCAGATGGCACTGGCAACCGGAGATAAAGCGGGTCTTCGAGAGGCGCGGAGTCGTCACCGCGGCAACGCTAGTCTGGCGATGTCTCGCTCATGGAGGGTCGCTGAGCAAACTTTTCGAACCAGGCGGCGAGCTTGGGCCTGGAATCTCTCCAACCCTCGTCGGAATAACGAAAGTCCAGGTAGCCGAGTGCGCAGGCCACGGAAATCGTACCGATATCCACGCCGTCGCCCAGGGGCTCGCTCTCCAGCGCATCGAGACCGCGTCTGACCTTGGCCATCTGGTTGTCTACCCAGTCCGCCCAGCGAAGTGCCTGCGGGCGCAGAAATGTTTCATAGCGTGTATTCACCGCCGAATCCAGAATGCCGTCTGCCAACGCCTGGCGGCGCAGGGCGGTCCAACGGGCGTCACCATCGTCGGGAATCAGGTGCGCACCGGCGTGCAGTCCGTCCAGGTACTCGCAAATTACCCGGGAGTCATAGAGCACATTGCCGTCGTCGAGAACCAGGGTCGGAATCTTTCCTATGGGATTGTCAGCGCAAAGCGCCGCGTCGGGGCCGGTCGGTGTGATCGTCACTTTGGCGAGCTCGATTCGGCCCATGAGACCGGTCTCCATGGCCAGCACTCTGACCTTGCGCACGTAGGGTGAAGCCGGGTTGTAATACAGTTTCATGGGTAGTGACTCCTGATGCCATGCGCTGCGCTGTTTTCTTGTTGCGGACAGCCGCATGTTAACAAGAAAATCACCACCGGCTGCGCATGGGGAGAAAATAATTCCTGGCAAAAAATTGAGCGTGAAAACTGACCTCGCGACCAATCCATCTTATAATGCAGCCCTCGGGGGAAATGAGAATGAGGGGGAAACACGTGGACTGTTCCATCGAAAAGAACAAGAGCGAGCGCTACAGTGGGAAACGCGAACGCCGCTGCGTATCCCGTACCTCGACGAAAGCACGAGCCTATATCTCGCGACAGGGTTCGCCGCGTTTCAAGGGTAAGGTACGCGATCTCAGCTCTACCGGTGCCTTTATCGCCACCGGACCACTGCCAATCCGCGAACAACACGTGGTAAAGCTCAACCTGGTGCTGGATCTCGGCTCGGTGGTTCGCCTGCACAACCGCCCGGCCATCGTGGTCCGGCGCTCCCGCGAGGGCGTCGCACTCAAGTTTTTCTGAGCACGCGACTCGGCTCCCCACCGCCGCACCGGGCCCGCGCCACCGCGCTGCAACAGTGGCGTCAGCTCTCGCTGTCAACCGTGAGCTCGGTCTCGAGCTCCAGCAGGCGCGCCACGTGGGGGCGCACATGATCCCAGGATTCCACCGACATGTAGACCATCGTACCGCGGCGTGTCTCGCTACGGCTCGCCAGCCCAATCTCCTCCAGCAGATGCAGCTTTCGAATGACGGTCGGCCGGGGTATCCCGGTCATATCCGCGATGCTGCTGACGTTGACCGGCTTGCCGGTATGCCGGTTTCCCATGGCCGCACAGGTGGCGACAAGAAAGGATTCAAAGCCGCCCGGGTAGACATTCCTGAGTTCCCGGTAGGCCGACAAAAGAAAAAGACCAAAGCGACGACGCTGCGGAATAGTCGGTTCGAATTCCACCATGGCACATCCCCCCTTCGGAAAGCGGGTTCTCACGCTTCCGAAATGTAACCATCGGACAGTTTCGGGTGGGTTATTCCTCCGTGATTCCGAGTGCTTGGACGCACGCCCCCTGAACCCTGTAAGGCAGAGTAAGGACATTCACCGTTGGCTGTCCAATTCAGTCGTGTCCAAACTGGACACCTGGCCCAGGCTTCACCCGGAACTGGATGCTGATGCGCGGGTCGGCGCGGGCGAGCTTCGGCACGCCGTGCAACCAGGTGCGCTGGCAACTGCCGCCCATGACCAGCAGATCACCCCAACCGGTGGAGAAAACCAGCGATGGACCGCCCGCCTCCGGACGCAGCAAAAATCGGCGCGGCGCGCCTACCGAGACAATGGCGACCACCGTATCACCGCCGTGCCGGCCTACCCGGTCACCGTGGGGGGCCACGCTGTCCCTACCGTCCCGATACCAGGCCAGTGAAATACTGCTGAAAGTGACGCCGTAGTTGCCCGAGAGGGTCGCCGAGAGACTCCTGAGGAGTCGCCCAACGGACCCCCGGGCAGGCGCCGCAGCGGTCAAGCGCGGCACGTCCACGGTGCGCTCGTACATGAGCCGGCGCTCATGCTTCCAGTCGGCACTGGCGACCAGGTCCTGATAGACGGCCTCGTGGCCGGCAAGCCAGTGGGGCAGATAGTCGACCCAGGCACCGTGGTCCAGTTCCAGGCGCTCCAGCCCGCCGAGCTGCGGATCGAAAGCAGGGACGCCGGTATCGAACAGAGACGCTTGCATGAGGGTGCCCTCGCGAGTACCCGGCAAGATTACTGTCTATTTATACAGATATCAATCTGCCCCTGAACGGGCTGAGGTGCGATAGTCAGCATCTGATCGGACCCGAATGTCTCAGATCGGCCAGGAAAAGACATCACTGGTCGGCAGTGAGGCACTCGACCGAGTCGAACAAGCAGCCATTCGACACGCGCGATTTTGCGGCAGGGTCTGCCCCGTTGCGGTCCTTCCAGGAATGTGGTGTCGCGGGACTCTCGACCTCGATCATTGAGGTTTCGGCTGCACGTGGTGTGACACCAGGAGCCAGCGGCCGTCCAGCTTCTCGTAAACATTGGTGACTAAGTAGTCGATCTTGCCCTGTCTGTCGTCGGCGAATTTCAGTGTCCCGCTCTCCTGGCCCATCTCCCAGGCGAGATCGCCGTTGACGTGAATGAGCTGATCCGACAACGTAACTTCAATCTCCGAAAAAACTGCCTCAGTGCCCTGCCAATATTTTCCCACCTCGTCCCACCCCACTGTGATCGCTTTCGATCGAGGTCCCACATAGGTCACGTACGGCGTGTGCGCCCAGACCTTCGCCATCGCCTCGCCACGGTCCTTCGTCATCAACGCCTGATAAAAAGCGGCACTTGCCGCTTCAACCCCCTCCAGGTCAGCGGCTTGCGCGACTGCATTGCCCGACGCCACGATGAGACCTAACACCGCCACAGTGTATAAACGTGGAAACTCACAAACGTTCATTCTTGCGCCTCCAAAGGTGTATGAGCATTGCTCAGTTCAAGTTTATTAGACGTCCGTTCCAGACCGACAGTAAGAGCGTCACAGACTCCTCCTACAACCTAAAGGTACCGACGGCCACAGTTAGTTTGACCGGCACATCGAGCAAGTTATTTCGTGGAGATAGTCCCAAACGTGGGATTGTCTTGGGATATGCGGAAGTGGTCTCCTTCTGGCTAGCTGTCGCTATCGCTGCCCCCCCGACCAATGTCCGCTTTCTGGAGCCGCGGCATCGAGCCGGCAGGAACATCAAACGGCGGCTTGGGGTTGCCGATTCAACCGGTCGATGCAACACTTTGTCGGAACAACATTGCTCCGCGAAAATGTATTTGAATCAAAGGAATAGCCAAAGATTCAAAGGCACCCCCGAGCCAATTGCCGTAACCATCGGCAGCCTGATTCCAGTGACAGCCCCGATCGCCTGCTAAGACGGTGTCCTCTGGCGCTGGCTTGCTTGTCGAGGTATGGGCCAGGTCACCGGAAACCATCGTTGCGCCAGCTTTCCGGACGGCTCTGCAGGACTCTGCAGCCCGAAGCCTAGGCGGCGCGGTTTCACGCGAGTGTTGCGTCGACCCATTGAGACCGCCGTATATTTTTGTCGTTGGCTGCTTTTTGACCTGAATCGCTCCACTGTACAGCTATGTTGCAGTGCGATAGGCGGGAGTCGGCCAACTCCGGTCATTCCCCCACCGTCGGCGAACGGCTGCTTGAACTGAAAGCGGTCATCCAGAGACGACTTGGCGATCGGTATGCGCCGACCCTGAGGGGCTAGCTAGCCAGAGATGAAGGTTAGAACTTCACGGGCCATGGATTGATCGGTTACGCCTGATAGATGGCGGTTCGAGACGGAGCGAAGAAGTTTGAATAGGGAGTGTCGGTCACTGCGGCACCGCG
>PVMK01135641.1_pt1 | contig 125987 bp, 113 predicted proteins | sample 1853481 | NCBI WGS metagenome assembly PVMK01 (sample SAMN08533507, study PRJNA380276) | Marine sediment metagenome, whole genome shotgun sequencing project.
GCTACTGTCCACTGACATGTCTGCAAAGGGTAAAACAGCGATGGAGTTTTCCGGTGCCATAAATTCCCGTTGCTGGGTTACAGCAGGTGGCCCACCACCTGGACCATCTGCGGTAAATACACTCGAATAGTAACCATAAAAACCGTAACCCAGGCCGAGCATTCCCAGCATCATCAGACTGAAAAGCAGTGTGTTTTGTGCTCTTGTCAGCAAACCGGCGGTGCGCGTACTCTTCACGCCTTCAGGTGTGATTTCATACTGCCATGCAAGGATGAACACCAGCGGGAAACCCAGGATCAACACAATGACCACCAGTGTCGGCAGCCAGTCGGGAATCCGCAATGGTTCAACCGCGGCATCCATTAATTGCAGCATGACAAAAACCGCCACCGCGTAAGCGCCCACGGTGCGCAGCACCTTACGCCGGTTCAATTCAGTCAGTACTGCTGATAGGAATGATTGTCCCTGTTCCATTTTCCCTAAATCCTGTTAAATCTATCAATCCTGACCGCGTTTCAAGCGAATCAGACCGGAAATATCGTGATCTCCGTCACCCAGTTCCACCAATTTGCGATAATCGTTGATAGCAGCTTCTACCGTCGGTATAGATATATCCAATTCCTGTGCCAATGTCTGGCAAATCAGCAAATCCTTGAGCAGCAGGGACAGTTTGAATCCAACATCAAAACGATCTTCCAGCATGGTTTGGCCACGGTGTCCCAGGAACCAACTACCCGCTGCACCTGCGCCCACTACTGATAGTAGACGCTCCGAAGGCAGATTTAGTTTCTCCGAAAGTGCAAGTGCCTCACAAACAGCCTCAGCAATTCCGGCAATCATGACCTGGTTAACAGCCTTGGTGGCCTGTCCAAAACCCACCGGACCCATATGCGTGACAGAGGCAGAAATGGCCTCAAGAACTGGCATAATCCGCGAAATATTGGCGGAATCGCCACCTGCCATTACCGACAGGGTGCCTTTGTTTGCGCCTTCAACACCACCGGAAACCGGTGCGTCAACCAGATTTGCGCCAACCTCTTGCAGCCTGACAGAAACCTGCCGCGCTGTCGACGGACTGACGGTCGAAGTATCAACCACCACGGAACCGGGCTGAATACCCGGCAACAGTTGTTCGACAACATCCAGCAAATCCTGATCTGCCGAAACGCAGGTCAGAATGACATTACAAGCAGATGCCAATTGTACCGGAGTATCAGCCTCTACGGTGCCGGTTTCCTGTGCGAGCGCTTCAGCCTTGCTGCTCGTCCGGTTCCAGACCATGCACAGCAAACCAGCATCTGCGAGATGCCTCGCCATCGGTGCGCCCATCGCACCTAAACCAATCACGCCTGCCTCTAGTTTCTTACTCACCATATTTTTCATCCATTTGTGGCAGTCCGCATATCGTGCCGGTACCCCGGACTCTGGCGCAGGACAGGTGCGCCTGGGCGCCGGGCTGGACTGAAACCAATAGCCTTAGCTATTGGTTGAAGGAAGCACAAGTCCAGGCGTATCTGGACAAGCCAGTGCCGGGGTACCGGTGCGATATGCGGGCTATAGAGCATCATCACCCTCTTCTCCCGTTCTAATTCGCATTGCTTGCTCAAGAGGCTGTATAAAAATCTTGCCGTCACCGATGCGCCCTGATGCCGCTGCTTCGGCTATGGCTTCAACCACGGCCTCGGTACGATCATCCGGTACTGCGATTTCCAGTCTCAGCTTGGGCAGAAAATCAACCACGTACTCCGCACCGCGGTACAGTTCTGTATGGCCCTTCTGCCGTCCGAAACCACGGACCTCGGTGACCGTCATACCCTGGACTCCTACTTCGCCAAGTGCATCACGCACATCGTCGAGTTTGAACGGTTTTATAATCGCAACTATCATTTTCATGGTGGTGTTCCCTGATCAGTATTCTTAGGGCTGGTAATACACTGAGACTTTATAGCCCTGCTTTCCATGCCGCAAGCACCACCGTATATGTGACCACAGATTTTATAATTTGATTGCTTCTCAAAGTCTCCAAACCGATAAAGCGAGTGGAATCAGAGTCAAATTGCCTACAGACATTGCAGAAGTTTGCCGACGAATTGTTTTTTCACAAGCTGCACAATATTCACAGCTGAATTAGACATGGTCAGAACGGGGGTGGATTTTGGGATTATCACTGGTACACAGTCGTGGCTGCGCGGGCGTGGAAGCACCGCTGATCACGGTGGAGGTTCATCTGTCAGGGGGGCTTGCCAAGTATGCATTTGGTCGGTTTACCAGAGACAGCAGTCAGGGAATCCAAAGACCGGGTGCGTGCAGCATTGCTCAACTCCGGCTTCAAATGGCCCCAGAGCCGCATTACCATTTCGCTCGCGCCAGCCGATTTACCCAAAGAAGGCGGCGGTTTTGACCTGCCGATCGCGCTGGGCATACTGGCAGCTTCAAAACAGGTGCCTGGAGGGTCATTTGCTGATTATGAATTTCTTGGTGAACTGTCGCTCAATGGTGAGTTGCGGTCAGTCCGGGGTGTATTACCGGCAGCCATCCGCTCACGCGACAGCAAAAGAACACTGGTCATTCCAGCCGTCAATGCTGCCGAGGCAGCCCTGGTAAAAGGCGGTGAAAAACTTTTTGGGGAATCATTACTGGAAATCGCAAACTGGCTCAAAGGCAACAAACAACTCAGGCAATGCGAACCTCGTTCACCCGGAAAACCACCCAGGTTGCCCGACCTTTGCGATGTAATCGGATTGCCGGGACCGAAGCGTGCCCTGGAAGTTGCCGCAGCGGGAAACCACAATTTACTGATGGCCGGCCCACCGGGAACCGGCAAGACATTACTGGCCTCGAGATTGCCGGGGATTTTGCCGCCGATGACGGAACGCGAGTCACTTGAATCCGCAGCCCTGGCCTCTATCAGCCAGGGCGGACTGGACCATCGCAAATGGGGAATCCGACCATTCAGGACGCCACACCACTCATGCAGCGGTGTCGCACTGGCAGGGGGTGGTTCCCGTCCCCAGGCCCGGAGAAATTTCGCTGGCACATAACGGCGTATTATTTCTGGACGAGCTTCCCGAATTTGGCCGGCACACACTTGAAATTCTCCGCGAACCTATCGAGTCCGGTCGCATTGTCATATCGAGAGCCGCCAGGCAGGCAACTTTTCCAGCCCGTTTTCAACTGATCACAGCCATGAACCCATGCCCCTGTGGCATGTCAGGTGATGATAGCGGTCGCTGTCAATTGTAGCGCGGAACAAATACAACGCTACCGCAACAGGGTCTCCGGCCCTTTGCTCGACCGGATTGATATCCAGGTTGAAGTACTACGCCCCAAGACATCCATCCTGAGCACACCAACAGACAATATCGAAAGTTCAGAGAAAGTCCGTGACCGCGTCATCGAGTCGCGCCAAATCCAGTCTCAACGAGCAGGCAAAGCCAATGCCTTACTGAGCAATAGTGACCTGGAACGCTACTGTCATATTGAAGGTGACACTCTGAAATTGCTTGAACATGCTGCGGAACAACTCTACCTGTCGCCTCGTGCCTGTCACCGTATACTCAAAGTGTCACGAACAATTGCCGACCTGGATCAAGCCGATGACATCAGTTCCACGCATATCGCGGAGGCCATCGCATTCAGGCGCTTAAGCACTGCTATGGACGGTTATTGAAAAGGGAATTTCCCGACTCTTGATTGCAGTCAGCTTCAAGAGTGCTAAGCTGTGTATCCGGGTGACTGTTCCAAACAACGGAAACATCAAAATCTTGGCTGCAAGCAAACCAAAAAACCTAAAAACCCTGATTGTGGATGACGAGTCCCTGGCACGCCGTGGCCTGGTCCATCGGCTCAAGAATATTGCAGATATCGAAATAGTAGGTGAAGCCCGCAATGGCCGCGAGGCCCTGAACCTCATAGCCGAAAAAAAACCTGACCTGGTATTTTTAGATATACAGATGCCCGGCATTAGCGGCTTTGAAGTAGTACAGCAGCTCGACATTGAAACCATGCCCGTGATTCTTTTTCTGACGGCCTACGATGAATTCGCAGTACGCGCTTTCGAAGTCAACGCACTTGATTACATTCTCAAACCCATTGATGAAGAACGCCTGCACCAGGTGTTGGACAAGGTTCGCGCCAATCTCAGCCAGAAACGTGCTCTCAAGCACAAACGCATGCTACTGAAGCTGGCCAGTGATATCAGCGGTGAGACCATCAGTAGTTTTGAAGATCTGGAAGCAAAAGACGTAACTGACCTGGCACCCAAAGAACCTTCACGCCTCGCCATCAAGGATGCCGGTCATACCACCTGGGTGAACCAGGATGATATCGAGTGGATTGATGCGGCCGGTGACTACATGTGTGTCCAGGCATTGGGCGTCACTTATATCATGCGCAGAACCATGAAAGAGCTCGAGAAGGAACTGGACGGAAGTATCCTGCAACGCATCCATCGTTCAACCATAGTCAACGTCAAACAGGTGCGGGAAATGGAATCGCATATCAACGGCGAATATTTCCTGACCCTGGGTTCCGGTCATCGGGTCAAGCTTTCCCGAACCTATAAAGACAAGCTCAAGCTGTTTAAGTAGTACTTCATCACTATTAACTGATCTCTCCTTTCAAAATCCACTCAGACCAAGCCGTCTTCACAACATTCGTTCTATCGTCCGATCCTAACCATTCATCGCAGACCATGACTAAGGGCACAACCATCCCGCCGGCTTGTTGTCCAGAATGATAACCACGATGACATTTCGGCAATAAATTAAATTGCCTGTAACGAATTAACGGTTTAATGCGTCATAAGTATTGAAGCTAACGAGGGAGACCTATCGACCAAATTGAATTCAGAACAAGCAAAGTCGGGACATTTTCTCCCTGATCATCGTCTGACCGACGTTCCCGACTTTGCTTCCACCGCCCCCGCTGTTAGCCCTCTTTCGGCGCGGGGCGGTTTTTTTTGCCCGGCATTTATGTAGCTTGTAACCAGTTTTCAAGAATAATTTGTGCCGCAATTGCATCTTTCAGCGCTGCATCTTTGCGCCGCATACCACCACGTGCCCGGGCATCCACAAAACGTTGCTCGGCACCGAATGACGTAAGGCGCTCATCTTGATACCAGGCCTGGACACCGTAGCGTCCTTCCAGTCGACGGCCAAATCGCCGGGCATCCTTTGACATTTCGGTTTCACCACCGTCAGCGGCCAATGGTAACCCTACAACCACGGCAACAGGTTTCCATTCAGTCATGATTTGGGTGATTTTCTGCCAGTCAGGTTTGTCTGCTGCCGACACCACTGCAAGTGTGTTGGCTGAGCCTGTCAGTGTTTGGCCGACAGCAACTCCAATTCTGCGGTGGCCAAAATCAAAGGCAAGCAATGTGCCTGTTGGTCTGGTTTGTTCATCAGGCATGCCCGCCGACCCCATGCAGGTCGTTGATGTTGATGCCAAGTATTCCCACTGCTTTTTCCCAACGGTTTTGCAGGGTTGATTCAAACAGGATGCCCTTGTCCGCCGGTACTGATAGCCACGCATTCTGGCGCATCTCCGACTCCAGTTGACCATCGCCCCAACCAGCATAACCAAGTGCTACCAGGAAATGCTGCGGGACCATTACCGACAGCTATGGCAGCCAGCACATCCCGGGAGGTTGTCACCATGATGTCATCATTGATCTTTATGCTGGAATCAAACCCTTCAAAAGGGGTGTGCAGAACAAAACCACGCTCCGGGCTGACCGGGCCACCTTCCAGCACAATCATTGAAGAAATTTCCTGATTTTCGCAGGAAATATTTAACTGAAACAAAAGCTCACCAAGAGTGAAGTCCGACTGACGATTGATGGTGATCCCAATCGCACCCTCTTTATTATGTTGACACATCAGGGTCACGCTACGCGAAAAATTCGGATCCGCCATGGCAGGCATGGCAATCAGCATTTGCTGCTGCAAATAGCCGCTGACAACACCCTGAGATTTATTGCTCATATACTAAATTTTAGTCCGTTATTACTGCGAATCAAGTACAACTTTAGTAACGGTGAATTTTTATCCGCAGATTACGCAGATTAAAAGAGCAGGTTAAGGCGGTCCGTCGTAGAGCTTAGGTCGCTGCGCGCATCCATGTAATCTACGGACTATTTCATCTGGAGTTCAAAAGGGAACGGCCTAGTTCAGCCCCTTGAAGTCCCGTGAGAATTGCCAGGTGCGGGTGATGTGCAGAACATCAACGGTAGCGCTGATGTGTTCCGGCAATGGCGAATAAGGTCCTGCCAGACGTACGATCCGGGTAGCAGCCTGGTCCAGTCGGGGATGGCCGGAGCTACGATGGATATCAATACTCTCGACGCTGCCATCCACATTGATACCGACGGTCATGACCACGTCACCCACCAGCATTAAGCGCCTTATATCTTCCGGATAGTTCAGGTTACCCACCCTTTCAACCTTGGCAACCCAGGCTTGCATATAGGCGGCAAACTCGTATTCACGCGTATTGGCGGATATCCACTTTCGCTTGGGCAGCTTCGATTTCGATTCCCGGTCACGTTGAATCCCGGGCTGCAGTTTTGCCATTGCCATGCTTTCCTGCATCAGCTCAGCAGCACTTGGCAACGGCGGCTCTGGCTGCTCGATACTGGTGATCTGCTGGGAGAACTCGGAACTATCATCCTCGATCAGTATTTGCTCTCGCTCCGCATCAGCCACGCTGGATGCTTGCTCCTGCTGGTTCAGCGGGTCATCACCGTCGGCCAGGCCCGGTGATGCGCCCGTGTATTCCTGTGATGGCCGGGTAGCCTTGGTGGACTCACCGCCTCCCTGCTGTGTTGCCTGGGCCAGAAAGTCAGCTTCATCCGGTTTTGATTCGGATCTCCAGTTCACCAGTACCACATCAAGTGTTTCCAGCGGGTGGGTCAACGGTCTGAAATCAACCACAAAACCAACCCCCAATAAAATCACAGCATGCAGGCCAAGCGCCATTAATACGCTGACAGCAAACCGGTCATTACTGGTGTGGATAGCAGACATTTATCGCTTCAGTTTCGCCTCGGCTGCATCAAATAGCTGCCCTGCAATGTTCAATCCGAATTCCTCGTCCAGTTCGCGAATACAGGTCGGACTGGTGACATTGACCTCTGATAACCAGTCACCAATAACATCCAGCCCGGAAAACAGGATACCCCGTTTTTTCAGTTCAGGCCCAACCTGCGAACAGATCCATTGGTCCCGCTCGCTAAGTGGCACACCCTTGCTGCTACCACCCTTGGCCAGGTTACCGCGAAAATCACCTTTACCCGCAAAACGTGCCAACGCATAGGGCACCGGTTCACCGTTAACCATCAGTATGCGTTTGTCACCCTGGGATATTTCATCAATATATTTCTGCGCCATCACCGCTCGCGAGTCGTGGCGGGTAATCGTTTCCAGGATGACGTTCAGATTCATGTCAGTATCACTGACCTGGAAAACAGACTCCCCACCCATTCCATCCAGAGGTTTGACGACGCAGTGGCCATGCTGTGAAACAAAATCGCGAATCATGTCGGATTGGCTGCTGATCATCATCGGCACACAACACTGCGGAAAGTTGGTAATAAAGAACTTTTCGTTGGCATCACGCAGGCTTTGCGGCCGGTTGATTACCAGCGTACCGGCATTTTCCGCCAACTCCAGCATGTAGGTTGTATAGATATAATTCATATCAAAAGGCGGGTCACGACGCATCAGTATGATATCCAGCTCTTCAAGCGGTTTGCTGCCAACAGGGGCCAGGCTGAACCAGTCGGTGGTGTTATCGCGAACTTCAAGTTGCTGCATGCTGGCAAAAACCCGTCCGTCCCTGGCAAACAGGTCTCCAGGTTCCATGTAGTACAACACATGACCACGCCTTTGCGCCTCCAGCAACATCGCAAAGGTAGAGTCCTTATACGTTTTAATGTCGCCAATGGGGTCCATGACCACACCGGTTTTCAGTGCTCGTGATTTTGTTCTATCAGTTTCAGACATAAGTTTTTCCATCCCGATCGCGCCCTATTATTATGCGCTTGGCAGTACGATTCCAGCCACAAAAAACCCTTCAATTATTAAATACCTTGGTCCTCAATGATATGAAGAACATTTCTGTAAAACTACAACAAGCTGGAAACCGCTCATTTCTAAGGGTAAACTAAATGTGAGTCATCGGAATGGGGGGGAAACAGTAATGGCCTCATTACCGGGCGGTATGCAATGAAAGGAATCATTGTAAACGTCGCACAACCAAGGAAGATACTATGAGCCAGGAACAATTGAATACAACAGTAGATCATACTGAACGTACTGCCGGGTCAAAAAAACTTCGCGTGCTGGTCGTTGATGACAGCGCTACCATCAGGCGCTCGGCAGAGACCATGCTCGCTAACCAGGGTTACGAAGTTATTACCGCTGAAAACGGTTTTGAAGCTTTGTCTAAAATCACCCGTCACCAGCCCAACCTTATTTTTGTCGACATCATGATGCCACGTCTGGATGGTTATCAGACTTGCGCCATCATCAAGAACAATGCCGAATTTCGTGATACACCCGTAGTGATGCTCACCAGTAAGGACGGGTTATTCGATATGGCCCGTGGCAGGGTTGTCGGATCGGATCAGTACCTGACCAAACCCTTTACACGTGAAGAACTGCTGGGTGCAGTCAAGCGACACGCAACCAGTTGATACATCGCTAAAATAAAAATCTACGGGGTCAAAGCTCATGAGTGCCGTAAATGCATCGTTTGAAAAACTGCAGGACTACGAGCAGCGAAGTTTCGCCTTCGAACCGGGCAATGCCGAGGGGCAGGAACACAACGATGAGTGGGCCGGTGTTATTTTTCGCATCGGTGACGCCCGTCTGGCCTGCAACATAGATCTGGTGCACGAATTTCTACCCATCCCGGCCTTCACACCCGTCCCCGGTACCAAACCATGGATACTGGGCCTGGCCAACGTACGCGGCGATTTACTTACAATTGTTGATCTCTCATGGTTTCTGAATGGACAAAGGTCAACGGTTTCAATGAGAACCCGTTTACTTGCCGCCAGCCTCCGTGGTCGTCCGATCGGGCTTTTAGTTGACGAAGTATTCGGGCAGCGTCATTTTGTCAGCGATGAGGGCACGAAACCACGACTGCCAGCGAATTCCCCGCTGGAAAGATTTGTACATAAGCAATATCGCTCGGGCAAAGATGTCTGGAAGGAACTGGATCTTGAGACTTTGTTTTCCACCGCCGAATTCCTCAATGGCGCAGCAGCCTGACCGGACCTGAAACCAGTATGAAAAACAATCAATCCAATCTCAAAGGCCAGCGCTCAGTTCTTGTCTACCTGGCGTCAGGGTTGCTCATCATATCCCTGGTCTTTGTTACCATCACATTTTTCCTGCTGGCGCGAAATGTCCAGCATGAACAGGAATGGATGACACTGGCCACCAATGTCCAGGTCACCTCGCAACAACTGGCCAAGTCTGCCGGTGAATCGGCCTCAGGTAATCTTGATGCCTTTCTCGAGCTTGGAAACTCCCGTGGCAAGATAACCGCTGCCATGGGCAAGTTACGGGTTGGTTCTGCTTCAACCAGACTGCCGCCTACGCCGTTGGCAGTCGAAGTACCGATGAAACAACTTACGCTGACCTGGACCCGCATGAACAACAATGCGTCCAGCATTCTTGATCGTGAAAAATTGATCCTGGAACTGGCATCGGCACGTAATATCATTCAGGAAAATATTCCCGGCATACAGAAAAGCACCGACGCCAGCATTCGTGCACTGATTAAGAGTGATGCACCGACCAACCAGATCGTTTTTACCAGTCGCGCACTGGTGCTGGCAGACCGGATTCTGCGACGTGTGTCTGAAGTTCTGCAGGGCGGCAGCAACGCCGTCAGCGCAGCTGAGAACCTTGGCAAGGATCGGGATCTGTTCGATCAGGTGCTCAACGCCCTGTTACGCGGGAATTCACGCCTGGGAGTCACCCAGGTTCGCAACACCAAGGCCTTGCAATCGCTGGGACGGGTCAAATCGTTGTTTGAAACAATCAAGCCGCAAATTCAGGCCATCCTCGACTCTTCAAGCGACCTGTTTGAAGTCCGTGGTGCGGCAGACGAGATATTTCTTGATAGCCGTGACGTGTTCGAAGAGGCAGCCAGCCTCAAAAGTGCTATTGCAGAGATACCACAAAACCGCATATGGCCATCACAGGCAGCCGGCGCGCTTGGCCTGCTGTTAATGGTAGCCGTTGTCTGGATACTGGTTTACTCATTCCTGTCCGCGGAGCGTCGACGGGCAAAAATTGCGGCCAGAAGCAATATGAAGAACCAGCAGGCAATCCTGCAACTACTGGATGAAATGAGTTCGCTGGCCGATGGCGACCTGACGGTGCAAGCCTCGGTTACCGAAGATATAACCGGTGCTATTGCGGACTCTATCAATTTTGCAATCGAGCAACTTCGCGAACTGGTCAAGGGCATCAAGTACACCGCCCAGGAAGTTGCCGGCTCAGCCATGGAAACGCGTAGTTTGACATCCGAACTGGCCGCTGCCGCAGCTGCGCAAGCCGAGCAGATCGGTGCTGCGACAGAAACCGTACAACAAATGGCACAGTCTTTCGACACCATGGCAAAACGGTCGACCAAGTCCAGTGAGGTCGCTCGTAAATCTGTAGACATCGCCCATACCGGCGGTGCAAAAGTACGTGAAACCATCAATGGCATGGACACCATTCGCGAGCAGATTCAGCAGACCTCAAAACGCATTAAACGCCTTGGCGAGTCCACCCAGGAAATTGGTGACATCGTAGGACTGATTAACGGCATTGCCGAGCAAACCAATGTACTTGCACTCAACGCCGCCATACAGGCAGCGTCTGCCGGTGGTGCAGGCAAAGGTTTCGCAGTGGTAGCTGATGAGGTTCAGCAACTGGCAGAAAGCGCCACCAACGCCACCCGCAGGATTGAAACCCTGGTTCAGACTATCCAGGCCGATACTTATGAAGCTGTTGTCTCCATGGAAGCAACGACATCAGAGGTGGTCGGCGGCGCCCGCCTGGCTGAGGATGCAGGCACTGCGCTGGAAAAGATTGAATCAGTGTCCAAGGACCTGTCGACACTCATCGCCGGCATATCAGAAGAAGCCCAGGCCCAATCGGCCAGTGCTACTGAAATTTCTGAATTAATGAAAGGCGTGCAGGAAGTATCCATACAAGCGTCTGCAGGCAGCACGCAGACTGCAAGGTCTGTGGAAGAACTGGCAGAGCTGGTGATGCAACTCAGCGATTCAGTCACCGACTTCAAGTTGCCGGATGATGGCTGAATGTTTATGGCAACCACATTGCCAGGCAAACAAAACGCCGTACAAAATGCGGGAGTGACCTGATGTTACTGGAAAGCTCAAACGCAAGCACAGTACTGACCTGGGTACGCCCCGATCTGGACAAACATCTGGGCCAGATTCGCACCCAGATTGAGCATATTGCCAACAACGCCCACATCGGCGATGGCATTGAGACCACTACCAGTCACCTTGTCCAGCTAAAGTACACATTCGAAGCGCTGGTATTGCAGGGTGCAACCCTGGTAGTCGAAGAAATGATCACGGTTTGCGAGGAACTCAAACGCAATAATGTCCGTGATCGTCAAAAAGCCTTCGGTGCTTTAATGGATGCCATAGTGGTTGTGCCATCCTATCTGGATCGCCTGCAGGCTGGCCACCATGACCTGCCAATCCTGCTACTGCCAGTCATTAATGAACTACGCGCAGCTTATAACGCCAATATCGTGTCAGAAGCGACACTGTTCGCACCCAGCCTGGATGTCCCGCTACCCGAACTGGAACTCGGGGCAGGTGAGCATGAACCGGCATTTGATGAATCATTCCAGGAATTTACCCTGCGCATGCGGCGTCAATGGGAAACCGCCCTGCTCCGCTGGTTGCAGCACCAGGATAACGTTGAACTGTTATCACCACTGCATTCTGTTTGCGAAACCTTATATCGCAGGGTTGAAAGAATGGACCTGCGGCGTATGTGGTGGATAGCCGCTGAGGTTATCGGTGGGCTGCTTGATGACGTTACCGATAATGACATGCACCTGCGCCGTCTGTTCGCGCGCCTGCATTTGAACCTCAAGACACTCACTGAGGGTGGTGAGGATGCTACCGAAGTTGAAACGGCCGATGCCGTTTCGCAGGCCTTGTTATTCCATATTGCACAGGCCAAGGCAGGCAGTGTCGGCGTGGACAAACTCAGGGAGCGCTTCCAGTTGCAGGAACTGATCCCGGACCGTGAGGTACTGATTCGCGCTCGCGGGGCCGTAACTGGCCGCAATCGTGAGCTATATACATCCCTGGGGACAGCGGTCCGCGATGAACTGTCCCTGGTCAAGGATGCACTTGATCTCGAACTGCGAACCGGCGAAATTGAGCCACACAGACGCGAACAAAGCCATGAAGCTCTGCTCAGGCTCAAGGACACGCTGAAAATGATGGGCCTGAGCGATTCTGCTCAGTCCATTGAGCAATTAATGCCGGCGTTTGACGCCAGCGAAGATCCCGAGCATGACCCCGAGCACCGGTCGCGTGAATCATTGTTAATGGGCCTGGCGGGAAAGCTAATTCAAGTGGAATCTGTTCTGGAAGAGCAAATTTCAACGCTGGGTGAACCATTACTGGAAGATCAGACGTCAGGTTATATCGAGCTGCCCGGGCATGAACAGCGACGCATTAAGTCACACCTTCTGGCCGAAACTGTCATCAGTCTCCACCAGGTTCAGGATGGCGTGCGTCGTCATTTTGATGGAGACCAGGAAGCAGATTACATCAGCCCCATGGAGCACATTGCAGGTGCCCTGGAGTTAATTGGTGAATCTGAAACGGCATCACTGGCAATCAAGTTACGCAATGCACTCGGCAATTTATTGCGACTTACGCGGTCGGAATCAGCCATGGACCCGGACAAGCTGGAAACGGTTGCCGATGCAGTAGCGGCATTTGAACTCTACCTGGCTGGCTGTCGCGATCATCAAAGTAATCGTGCACGTTTCCTTGAAATACTCAAAGAAAGGCTGAGTCGTTTGCCGGTTGGCGAAATGGAAGTGGTCGAAACGCCCGCGCCGATCGAAGTTGAGGTATCTGAAGAAACACCTGAAGATTCGGGCGCTACGCTGCCACAGACACTTGACCCGGAATTGCGGGACGTCTTCCTGGAAGAATACGAATCCGTTGCTGCCATGCTGGCAGAACGTACCCCCCAATGGACACAGCATCAGGAAGATACTTCCCTGTTGACCGAAATTCGCCGTGGATTCCACACTCTTAAGGGTAGTGGGCGCATGGTCGGCGCGGATGAAATAGGTGATTTTGCCTGGCACATTGAAGAAATGCTCAATGTGCTGCTGGAAAGCAACATCGAATCAATGGATGCGGTTGCAGTTGTCGTGCGTCTGTCTGAAGCCGTTTTACCGGACATGAAGAAACGCCTTCTGCAACAACCTTCCTATCTGGATTCAACTGCGATTGAGGCCATCAGCCAACTGGCCGACAGAGTTGCGGAAAACAAAGAACCAGACTGGACATGCCTGGGCGGATTATTACAGGCTGACTTCGCAGCCCTGTTGCCGGGTGATGTCAAAGCCGCACCTGTGCCGGAAGTTGAGCCTGAGGAAATCACCGAAGAGCCAGCTGAGCTCACTCTGAACGACCTGATTCGTAACGAACTGGCAGACAAACTTGCCGTTCTGAAAGGCTTGATGGATAACATCTCAAAGGATCGCAACAGCACTGCCAGCGACGATGAGATTCTCGCCATTCATACCATTGCCGGGACGACTGCACTGGAACCACAAGGCAGGGAATCCGATATCGCCAGGGCACTGGAGGGCTTTCTTGAAGCACAACAGCAAAGCAGAAAGGCATTCAGTGACACTGCAATGTGGACGGTTGCCAGCAGCCTTGCATACTTTGAAACCTGCCTGGCTTTGCACGAAGATGATCCAGAAGCAGAACTGACAGACGACGGTGACAATCAGGTTGAGCAACTGATTGCTCTGACGGTTGAATATGGAGTTCCGGAAGAAGCTCTGGAAGAAGCACCGGTAGAGACCCTGGAAGAAGCACCGGTAGAGACCCTGGAAGAGGCTCCGGTAGAGACCCTGGAAGAGGCTCCGGTAGAGACCCTGGAAGAGGCTCCGGCAGAAGCAACGGAGGAGATTTCTGAAGAAGTCAGGGAAGAAACTGTAGAAAAATTTGAACCTGAACCTGAACCGGTTGATACAGAAATACTCAATATCTTCCTCGAAGAAGCCACGGATATCCTGGAGCGCTGTGATTCACTACTGAATACCTGGCGTGACAATCTGCCGGATCTCAGCATCGTGCAGAACCTGCAGCGTGAAATCCATACTTTCAAAGGCGGGGCGCGCATGTCTGGCGTTAGTGCCATGGGCAATCTCAGCCATTCCATGGAAACACTGCTGGAGAACATTGCAGGCCAATTGTTGCCACCATCGTTATCAGCCATTGATGCGTTGGAGCAAGGTTGTGACCGGCTGAATGTCTGGACCGAACAGGCGGGCCAGGGGGTTATGCCGCAGGTCGGCCAGGCACTGCTTTTATTTGAACAGCAGGTCGAAGCATTAGCCGCCGTTCCGGTGCAACCCACTGCCGTTACAGAAGAACACGCGAGCATTGATACTGCACCCGAAGAGCTGCAGGAAATCCCCGACGTTGTGGTGCCGGAGAGAGAATCCGAGACAAGTGAGGAAAAGGTTGAAGAACTGGAAGCACTGGATGCACTGGATGCACTGGATGCACTGGAAGCATCGGAAGAACCCGATGAAGTGCCAGAAAAACCGAAAGAACCGGTTAAAACGCCAAGTGAGGCACCAGGTGAAAAATCAACAACTCCACAGCACATTCGTGTAGATGCGGACTTACTTGACTCATTGGTTAATTCCGCCGGCGAGATCAGTATTTTCCGCTCTCGTCTTGAGCAACAAATCGGCCACATGCGTGAAAACCTTAAAGAATTTGATGAGACAGTTTCACGCTTACGCGAACAATTCCGCAAGCATGAAATTGAGACCGAAACCCAGATACGTTCGCGTTATCAACAGGAATCCCCGGATGGCTCAGATGAGTTTGATCCATTGGAAATGGATCGTTTCTCTTCCATGCAACAACTGTCGCGCAGCCTTTCGGAGTCTGTAGCCGACCTGTTAAATCTGCAGGAATTACTGGACGACGCTGCTCGTAAATCCGAGGCTCTGCTGGTACAGCAATCCAGGGTCAGCACAGAGCTACAGGAAGGCCTGATGCAAACCCGGATGGTGCACTTTGGCACCATCGCACCGCGCCTGCGCCGCATCATCCGCACCGCGGCCAGCGAAGTTGGTAAAAAAGCCCGTCTGCAACTGCGCATGACCGGTGGCGGTGACCAGCTGGATCGTAACGTTCTTGAAAGGATTACCGCGCCACTGGAGCACTTGCTCAGAAATTCAATTGTTCATGGCATTGAAAAGCCCGCAGTACGGCGCAAGCTCAAAAAGCCGGCAGAAGGACAGCTCAGCATAACCGTTGCGGCTGAGGCGACCGAGTTTGTAGTGCGCGTAGAAGATGATGGTGCCGGCATGAACCTCAAGGCCATCCACAAACGCGCTATTGAAATGGGACTGGTTGATGAAAAGTCCGATCCGCCACAACAACAACTGCTGCAACTGATTCTTCACAGTGGATTCTCCACCTCCAAGACCGTCACAGCCCTTGCCGGCCGTGGTGTTGGTATGGACGTGGTTAACAGCGAAATCAAGCAGATTGGCGGCTCCGTGGAGATAGATACCGAAGAAGGTAAGAGCAGCCGCTTTACAATCCGGATCCCATTCACGCTGGCAGTCATGCAAGCCATCGGTGTAATGGCCGGCGAACACCGCTACCTGATTCCGGTAGCCAGCGTTGCCGGCGTAGCCCGTATTTTACCTGCCGATTACGAGACTTTGATAGAACAGGAAAAACCGGTTTATGAATTTGCTGGCGAACAATTTTCCGTTCTTGACCTCGAATCGCTGCTGGGTGAACCGTCAACCCCGCTGGGGGATGACACCATCTCAATGCTGTTGATCAAATCAGGTGAGCAACGCGCAGCCTTCCGTGTATCAGAACTCCTGGGGCACCGGGAAATTGTCATCAAACCGGTTGGACCTCAAATCAGCAGTGTACCGGGTATTCTCGGCGGAACAATTTCCGGTGATGGCCGGGTGGTCATCATTATCGATACCGGACCGTTGATAAGGCAGGCGTTATTGACCGGTGCGCGGCCCGCGCCACCGATGGAAAACATCGACATCCGGCCCAAAAAGACACTGGCACTGGTCGTTGACGATTCCATCACCATGCGCAAAGTGACAACCCGCGTGCTGGAGAGTCATAATTTTGAAGTTATCACCGCCAAGGATGGTATAGATGCGACTGAAAAAATGCAGGAACGTGTACCCGACCTGTTGTTGCTGGATATTGAAATGCCACGTATGGATGGATACCAGGTTGCAGAATACGTCCGTGCCAATGTCAGGCTGCGCCACATTCCGATCATTATGATCACCTCCCGCGCAGGGGATAAACACCGCAGTCGCGGCGAAAAAGCAGGCGCCAACGCCTATCTGTCCAAGCCTTACAAGGAATCGGAATTGATCGCAGAAGTTAACAAACTTCTGGATAAAGAGATGGAATAACATGGCCGACAAAGAAATCCGTACATTCATTGCCCCACTCATAGATGGTTTTATGATGCTTCCAAACAGTGTAGTGGCCGAAGTGCTGGCGTTTGAGCGACCTGAACCTTTCAAACAAGCCCCTGCATGGTTACTTGGTGAACTGGGCTGGCACGGCTGGCAGGTACCTGTCATTTGCTTCGAGCAAATGGTTGAAAAAAACAGCCGTACGTCTGTAACACCAAAAGCACGCATCCTGATCATCAAAACCCTTGGCGAATCCACCCAGGTCAACTTTATCGGCCTGGTAATACAGGGTTTACCCAAGCTTAAAAAAGTAACTGCCAGTTCACTGGTTGAAAAACAGACCGACAACCTGCCGGAAATTCTGTTCAGTAAAGTAAGTATTGATGATCTGGTGGCAGTTGTACCGGAATTGGGAAATCTCACATATATTGTTGAGCAGGCTGCATACGGCGATTAAGGCCCACACCTTACCTACAAATCACCCACACCGGCCTGCAGCACTGCAATGGCCGCAGGTCCGGCTGTTTCAGTACGTAAAACCCTGTGCCCCAGGGACACAGCCGTTACACCCTTAGCCTTTACATCATCCAACTCCTTACTGGTCAACCCGCCCTCGGGACCCACCAGAACGGACACCGCATTACCCTTTATTGGCACCGAGGACATCCCACTCTCTGCCGCCGAATCAAGAACCAACCGTTGAGACGCGTCAGTAACTACCAGCCATTTACTCAAAGAAAGCGGCGCCTTGACCTCGGGTACAACTGCACGGCCACTTTGCTCACAGGCTGAAATCACCACGCCCTGCCAGTGGGCCAAACGTTTGGCCAGTCTTTTTTTATCCAGGTGGACTTCAACCCGACGGCTTGTTACCGGCTGTATACAAAACACTCCCAGTTCCGTGGCTTTTTGCAGGGAGTAATCCATACGCTCGCCCCGGGAGATGGCCTGTACAAGCGTTATGTTCAACGGTGACTCATTGCCGATTATTTTACTGTTATTGATCCTGACCAACACGCGTTGACGCTGAACCTCATAAATTTCCGCTGAATATTCCCGGCCATCACCATTAAACAAGCTGACTGAATCACCCTCTGACAACCTCAAAACCCGTGTCAGGTAATGGCTCGCCGAAACCCACCAATTCAACGCTGTCCACCGATAGCAACGGTTGAGCGGTGTACACACGGGACAGACGATGTACTACTTTTTTACCCAAACCAATTGTCCTCTCATTGTCTCTGAAACCGCCGGGATTCTGGTATCATGGGGAGTCGTGGCCAGCCTTGCAAGCCACGTTGTTTATCAAAACGGAATTCCATAAATTTACCAATCACCGGGTAATCAAGCCACGCCACAAAAATCATGACCGAAACAAAACTGAACGAATTCCTTGCCACCGCATTGCAAGCCGCAAAAGCCGCGCGTGAGCTTATCCTGTCTTACTACAATGGTGAATTTGATATCGAGATCAAATCCGACCAGACACCCGTGACTGTGGCCGACCGGGGCGCCGAACAGGTCATTCGCGAGACGATTGGCCGCGCTTATCCCGAACACGGGATTTTTGGTGAAGAATATGGCGCGGAAAACAAAGACACCGAATACCTGTGGCTGGTCGACCCCATAGACGGCACCAAGAGCTTCGTCAAACGCTACGGCATGTTCTCAACCCAGATCGCGCTGATGCACAGGGGTGAACTGTTACTCGGGGTTTCCTGTGCACCGGCAATGAATGAACTTGTCTGGGCGACACGCGGTGGCGGTGCATTTGACTCTGAAGGGCAATTACACATCAGCAAGGTGAACAGCATCGATCAGGCCAGTATTTCTACCGGTAATATCCAGAGCCTGGCTGCTGGCAAACGCTGGACGGCACTTGGCCGAATACTCGCAGATACCAACCGTACCCGTGGTTACGGCGATTATTACCATTACCACCGACTGGCTGCGGGCCAACTGGATGCGGTCATTGAATCTGACGTCAACATTCTCGATATCGCAGCTTTATACGTTATCGTCACCGAAGCCGGTGGTATTTTTACCGATCTCGATGGCCAGGCCCCCAACCTGGATACGCGCTCCGTTTTAGCGGCTACCCCGGCCCTCCATGCTGCACTATCGGCCGAATTTGACCAGGCCTGATATGGCAAAACTTCCTAAAATCCATGCAAGACGCGTGCAGACCCCCGGCAAATTATTCAAAGTTGAAATCCTAGATCTTGAATTCAGTAACGGTAATAGACGCACCTATCAACGGCTTCGGACGCATGGACTTGGCTCAGTCATCGTTGTTGCGATGCGTGATGATGATACAGTCCTGCTGGTCAAAGAGTACGCCGTCGGACTGCATCACTATGAACTCGGGCTGGTCAAGGGCCGCCTTGAGGAGGGTGAGACCATACTGGAAGGCGCTGAAAGAGAGCTCAAGGAAGAGGTCGGATTTGGCGCAAACAGCCTGGTTGAGCTGACAGCCTTGAGCCTGGCACCGGGTTACATGACCCATGTCACCCACGTGGTACTGGCGCGCGACCTCTACCCTGAAAAGCTGGAAGGTGACGAGCCGGAAGAGTTGGAAATCGTACCCTGGCCAATGGCCGATCTGCACAAACTTGTACAAAGGCCGGACTGTACCGAGGGCCGCAGCATCGCCGCCCTGTACATTGCCCGTGACTACCTGCAAAAGGAAAAACTTAATGTTAGATAGAAATCTGCAACACACACTTGAGAAACTGGTCGATATCAGCCGCCGCGCCGGTTTTTCCATCCTTGAATGGTACGACGGTGACATGGGCATCACCCAAAAAGCCGATGACTCACCATTGACCAAAGCAGACCTCGCCAGCCATGAACTGATCAGTGCCGAACTGACAAGGTTATGGCCTGAGATCCCTGTCCTGTCAGAGGAATCCGCCGACATCACATGGGAAACCCGTCAAAAATGGCAACAATACTGGCTGGTTGATCCGCTGGACGGCACCAAGGAGTTCATCAACCACAATGGCGAATTCACCGTCAATATTGCCCTGATCAGCGACCACCAACCGGTGCTGGGTATCGTGCATGTACCGGTAACCGACATCAGCTACTTTGGCGCCCGGGACGCGGGCGCATGGCGCCAACATGGCACTGAAACAGCCACGGCGATTAAAGTAAGACAGCCAGCCGCAGAACCAGCCGTGATTGTTGGCAGCCGCTCACACGCCAATCCCGAACTCGCCAGTCAACTCAATAAGCTTGGCCCACATGAGCTCATCAGCATGGGCAGTTCATTAAAATTTTGCCGGTTGGCAGAAGGCCTGGCTGATTTTTACCCGCGTTTGGGCCCGACCAGCGAATGGGATACCGCTGCCGCACAGGCAGTAGTCGAGGCCGCCGGCGGGCAGGTGGTTAAAATCGATGGCTCCCCACTGGGATATAACAGCAAGGAAATCTATTTGAACCCGCATTTCTTTGTCTTTGGCGATCCGGCAAGGGAATGGCTGTGGCCTTTCAAGGACGCGGGTTAATTGTTGACAGCGTTTATTTACAGGCCAACTGAAATGATGCCAGGCGTTTTTTTTAATAATAATTACCTGCGTCAACTTGACGCAGGCGCCCTCAGAGAGTATAAACTGCACAACCAACCTGTTGGGGCTTGCCTAATAATTATAACGATTGACAATAAAGACAATAAATTACAGGAACGTGAGCGGCTTCGGCCGCTTTTTTCTTGCCCCTGACTACCCCAGATCACCTCATGAACTATCTCAAGCTTCCAAAATGGCAACAAATCGCCATACCTGCCGTGACCATCATGCTGGCTATTTTTTATTTTGCTAAATACTTTGTAGCCGACGAATTGATTTACGCCAACTATCACGTAAAAGCCTTGCAGGAAGATCTGCAAACCGCACTCGAGCAGCTTGATGCGGAAAACGCCCGTGCTGCTGTCGCTGAGCGTGAAGCCGACGTGATCCGGCGTGCGAATGCCCTGTTACGGGCCTCCGAACGCGAACGCCAGGATAAAATCGCCAGCTTACAGGCCGACCTGGTATTTTACCGCCGCCTTGGTGGTGCCAACGGTTCACAAGCCCCGCTAGCCGTGCACTACCTGGAATTACAGCCCACCCAATCTCCACGTGTCTACCGGATGATATTCACGTTGACACAGAACATTCGCTGGGCCTCGATGATTTCGGGACACGTACAGCTTGGGATCGATGGCATTAGCAACGGAGTTGCCCAACACCTGACAGAAAAGCAACTGTTGGTTGAATCAGCAGGACCCCTGAAATTTCAATTCAAGTATTTCCAGCAACTCGAACGCCTGATTACCCTGCCGGAAGATTTTAAAGCAAGCCGGCTGACCATATATCTCAAGTCGCGCAGTCTGAGCACCACGGTTGAGCAGTCAATGGAATGGCAAAGTCTGTTTAACCAGGCGGAATCCCCTGCTCCAGAAAATGAAACACAGATAGCGGAACCGGGTGATTGAAAAAGACACCCGGAACCGCCATAGTTAAAACTTACACAGACGATATAGAAAACCGGATGCAAAACCAGGTACCAACAAACGCTATTAAATTTACCGACGCTGCCGCCAGAAAGGTGATGGAACTGATCATGGAAGAGCACAATCCGGAGCTCAAACTGCGCGTGTATATTTCCGGTGGCGGTTGTTCCGGCTTTCAATATGGCTTCACCTTTGATGAGGACAACGCCGAGGACGATATTGCCATCACCAACGAGGGTGTAACACTGCTTGTCGACCCGCTGAGCTTTCAATACCTGATGGGGGCCGAAGTGGATTACAGCGAAAACCTGCAAGGTGCGCAGTTCGTCATCCGCAACCCCAATGCCACGACCACCTGTGGTTGCGGTGCCTCCTTCTCAATTTAAGCCCGCATGAAAACGTCCGCCACGGACCACCTGGCCCGTTCGAGACGTAACCAGTTTACTGCCGTTCGCCTGAACCGCGAAGTAGAGTTACGTGATGATGCGAAGTGGGTCGCTGAAATGCTGGCTAATTCAAGTACACGCCTGGTGCCATTGTGGCGTAGCCGTAGTCTGCTGGAGCGCGGCGCTGATGGCACTATCGCGATTTACCTGTCTTCGGCCGAGCTTACTGAGCCGGACCGTATCCAGCCACCCACCCTGCTGGGCAACGACGGCGAACGCGAATACTTTGCCGTTTCGGTCACAGACACTCAGAAAGACACGATCCTTGCAAAATTTCCAGAGGCCCGCTTTGCCGATTTGCGCAGGGCTTCTATCGATATGGCAGCCAAGCATGCCGGCATACTCGCCTACGCCAAGGCCTTGCATTATTGGCAGCATCGTCACGCATTCTGTGGTGTTTGCGGTAACCCTAACCTGTTGCGTTCAGCCGGTCACCGCATGAAGTGCAGCAATGATGAATGTGCCCGGGAGACCTTCCCGCGCATTGACCCCGCCATTATCGTCCTGGTAACACACAAAGATGCCTGTCTGCTGGGACGCAATGCCAAATGGCGGGCCAAACACTTCTCTACTCTCGCGGGCTTTGTGGAGCCGGGTGAGAGCCTTGAAGACGCAGTTGTCCGTGAAGTTTATGAAGAGGTTCAGTTACATTTGGAAACCATCCGTTATGTATCTTCCCAACCCTGGCCTTTTCCAGCATCAGCCATGTGCGGGTTTTATGCAGAAGCGGTAGACCGCAACAGCGGCACCAGCGATGAGGTTGAAGAAACACGATGGTTTACTGTCGAATCACTGACAGACGCCGTACTAAACGACGAAGTGCGTTTATCACCACCTGTTTCCATTGCATTCAGGTTGCTGGCCGACTGGTTCCGGAAAAATGGCGGCGGAGACCTCGAAGAACTGGTGCGTCTACAACGGGCAGCAGTGAATGTTGACGTTCCAACCTGTTAGAATAAAACAATGACCATAATCTCGATATTGATTGCATTTGCGCTTTGCCATTTTGTGCGCGAATTGCGCCATCTGCGCCGTTTTGAATGGGTTACCTCGTTTACAAAACACTGCAATGACAACCTTAAAAAACTGCCGGGCTGGTCAGGCCCAACCGGCTTCCTGGTCATACTTGGCCTGCCGCTGCTGCTGGCCTACCTGGTTAACAGCCTGCTGTTCGCAGTTTTGGGCCATATCGGCGAATTCCTGTTAGCTATTGCCATGCTGATTTATACCTTTGGGCCCCGCGACCTGGACATCGATGTTCGCAAGGTCATCCATGCAGACGGTGACGAAGAACAACAAGAGGCCCTGGAGGAACTGCTGGGCGGGCCCATACCGGAAGACAAAGAAGCCTGCCAGACTGCTGCAATAGATGCCGTTTTCAGCAAGGCTCTGAAACGCTGGTTCGGGATTATTTTCTGGTTTGCCGTGCTGGGAATATATGGCGCCTTGCTTTACCGGCTGGCCACATGGCTGACCGATGATGAGGTTGGATTATTTGATGAGCAGAAAGATCTGATCACACGTTTATGCAAGGTCATGGAATGGCCCGTTGCCCAGCTAATGACACTTTCACTCGCCATTGCCACAGATTTTGACTCGGTTTATCGAGCCTGGAAAACATATCACGACGAACGTGGCCACGGCCTGTTTGACCCGAACAACGATTTTATGCTGACCAGTGCACGTACCATTGTTAAAACCGGTCACGCTGAAAATGACGGTTACGCAGATCAGTTACAAGGTCCGATGGCAACGATCAAATTGTCCATGGACCTGGTCTGGCGCTCACTGGGCGTATGGGCCACGGTGCTGGCAATACTGCTGTTGGTGAATGTGATCGCATGACCTGGCCCCTGGCCCGGGTTGTGGTTAAGCGGTTTTTGATAACCCTTTTTGTTGGTTCCGGACTGATCACAGTCCAGACATCTTTTGCCGGTATCACATTGCCACAGGCAAATGGTGAAACTCTCACCCTGGCCACCCCTGCTGAGCGCATCATTACCCTGGCGCCCAATCTCGCCGAACTGGTATTCGCCGCTGGTGCCGGTGAGCAACTTAAAGCTGTGGTTGAATACAGCAATTTTCCCGCACAAGTGAAACAAATCCCCCGAATTGGCGATGCATTCCGAATTGACCTTGAACGTATTATCGAACTTGAGCCCGACCTGGTCATCGCCTGGAAATCAGGCAACCCCCAAACTGCCCTGCAAAAGCTGGAGCAGCTGGGTATCACGGTCTGGCAAGTTGAAATCACTCGACCGGAAGAAATCGCAGACGCCGTAGAATACATGTCCCATGCCGCCGGCACCCAGGCCATCGGCCAGACCGTTGCCCTGCAATTGCGGAACAAGCTTACAGACCTGCGGCAACAAAATGCAGATAAATCCCCGGTAGATTATTTTTACCAGATTGCACCGCGTCCGCTATACACCATTAATGGCCAACACATCATCAGTCGCAGCCTGGAGGTGTGCGGTGGTGTTAACATCTTTTCAGAATTGCCCACACTGGCGCCGCAGATCAGCCGTGAATCCGTCATCGTGGCGAACCCACGAACCATGATAGCCCCCGCAATTTCCGGTGACCCACCCGCCCTGGCTGTCTGGCAGGACTGGCCGCGCTTACAAGCCGTTCAGAACCAGACCATGCTTTACCTGCCAGCCGACGAAATCAGCCAGGCAACACCGCGTTTACTGGACAGTATCGATTTAGCCTGTAAGCTTCTGGATGAAGTTCGTGGGGCTACTCAACAAGTGGAAGACAAATGAACACAAGCATTGTTTCATCGCCGATCGGGGTCATGACCGTACTCATCGCAGTGGTAGCTTTCTGGTTCTGGCTTGAACGCAGCGCCCGCTGGAAACTATTTGAATACCTGCCACCGTTAGTATTTATTTATGCGACACCGGTGCTGCTGTCAAATTTTGGTGTGATTCCATATGAAAGTGGCGCATATGATTTCTTGCGCCACTACGGCCTGCCGATGTTTATCGTGCTCATGCTGATCAAAGTAGATGTCGTGGCCGCTGTACGAATTATGGGCAAAGGCGTATTCGTCATGTTACTCGGCAGCATTGGCGTCGTATTCGGGGGCGTCATGGCTTATAAGCTGGGGCAGACCCTGACGTTTGGCGATTACTTCCCGCTGGCAAAGGACAGTTGGCGCGCGTTTGGCACGCTGGCTGGCAGCTGGATCGGGGGCACCGGTAACATGACAGCCGCACATGCTGGCCTGGAAGGCACTCCGGCAGACCTGACCATGGCTGCCGCAGCCGACCAGATGATTTACCTGGTCTGGTTGCCAATACTGCTGGGTAGCAAATCATTCGCCAACAAGTTCAACCGCTGGGCAAGGGTGCCGGCCGGTCGAATCGAAGCCATGGAAAGTGCCGCTGCCAATTTCAAAAGCAGCGAGAATGCCCCCACCATGACCAGTCTGCTATACCTCGGTTTGCTGGCCATTGGATTTACCTGGATTTCACTGGGTTTATCAGAGGTACTGCCACCGGTAGTTATTGGTGGTGCCACCGTAATAACTGCGGGAACCTGGTTGATCCTGCTGGTCACGACTTTCGCCCTGCTGGCGTCGGTTACGCCAGCCCGCAAGCTGCCAGCCGCGCAGCCCATTGCCATGGCCATCATATATATCTACGTGGCACGGGTTGGTGCCACCATGGATTTAAGTGTCGTGGACTGGGACAAAATGATTGGTTTTATTGCCATGGCCTACGTCTGGATCGCCATACATGGTGCCTTCATCCTGACCGGGGCCTGGATTTTCCGGGTGGATGTACACACGGTAGCCATCGCATCGGCAGCCAATATAGGTGGTGCAGCTTCCGCACCCATCGTTGCTGCCCACCATCGCGAAACACTGGTGCCTGCATCTATATTGATGGCCTTGATCGGTTATGCACTGGGCAACTACCTGGCCATACTGACCGGACGCATCGGCCAACTGATCGGTGGCTGACGCCAGTCCGCATATTGCGGGCTAAAAGATAGAGCCTATCCCGCCACCATTGAGATGCCATTGAGTAAAATTCAGTACCCAGGCGAATAACAACCACCCGGCCACTGGCATAATCAAACTGGATGCTTCCAGTTTGATTGCCCTGAAGGTCCTGACTACGATCAACGCAACCAGCAACCAAACACTCATCACCGCCAGCGACAATCCCGGACGGTGCAAACCGAAGTACATCCACGACCAGACGATACTCAGCAATAATTGCAGACCCCACCAGGCCAACGCTATACGTGCAAGACCGCGCATGGTATCCCATACCATCCACGCGGACACCGCCATGAGTACGTACAACACCGCCCACACCGAGGCCATCACCACAGCTGATGGGTTCCAGGAAGGCTGGTTCATGGCCTGGTACCATTCACCACCAACAAACTGACCGCCAACTGCCGCTGCGATAACAACCAACAATAAGAAAATAGCTAAAGAAGCCAGTCTGTGCATGGTCCATCCACCTTGTTCATCCGTTAAGCCATGCTACCTTAAACCTGCGTTTCTCACCACGGCAAAAACACACGGGTTCCTTCTGTATTTGGTATCCTATGAACAGCATTCCAGCGAAGGAAACCAGTCAACATGAAACGCCTGATATTTGATGAAGACCACGAAATGTTCCGTGATTCAGTGCGCCGCTTTATGCAGTCTGAAGTGGCCCCTAATGTTGCGCGGTGGCGTGAAGATGGTTGTTGTGATCCGGCCGTATTCCTGAAGGCCGGTGAACAGGGTCTGCTGTGTATGTGGGCCGATGAGAAGTACGGCGGGCTGGGTATTGAAGACTTCCGTTTTGAGCAGGTCGTCATCGAAGAAACCATCCGGCACGGCGATATCGGTCTGTTTATGTCACTACACAGCCGCCTGGTCGGTCCGTATATCGGTCACCTCGGCAGTGAAGAACTCAAGGCTCGCTTACTGCCTAAATGCATCAGCGGGGAAACCATCCTCGGTGTAGCAATGACGGAACCCAATGCCGGCAGTGATTTGGCGGGTATTAAATCCAAGGCCGTGCGGGATGGCGATGACTGGATATTGAGTGGCTCAAAAACCTATATCTCCAACGGCATCAATGGTGGCGCTTTCATCGTTGCCGCCAGGACAATACCGGATAAACCACACGGTATCGGACTGTTTGTGGTTGAGAGCGACATGGAAGGTTTCAGCCGAGGGCGCAACCTGAAGAAAATGGGCCTCAAGGCCCAGGATACCGCTGAACTGTTTTTCGAGAACGTCCGGGTACCGGCCGAAAACGTATTGGGTGATCCGGAAAAAGGCTTCTATAGCATGATGCATCACCTGGCCGAGGAACGTCTGATCAGCGCCTGCCAGGAGGTCGCTCATGGCCAGGTCGCTTTTGATTTGACGATGGACTACATCCTTGAACGCAAGGCATTTGGAAAACCCATCGGGGCCTTCCAGAACAGTCGTTTCAAGATGGCTGAGATGCGCACCTCATTAGACATCCTGCAAACCTTTATCGACCAGTGCGTGCTGTTGCACAACGATGGGGAATTAAGTGCGGAGCTGGCCGCGGAGGCCAAACTTTTTGCCAGCGAGCTTGAATCTACTGTGATGGATAACTGCGTACAACTCCACGGCGGCGCTGGTTATATGAGTGAATACCGCATTTCCCACATGTTCACCGATGCCCGCGTATCGCGTATTTATGCCGGCAGCTCCGAGATCATGAAGGAAATTATTGCCCGCAGTATCGGTCTGGATGAAAGGAAGTTGACCGGTAGCAGGTAAACCGGCGCAATCACGACTCTGGTGGGGCTTACCGTGTTTCAAATACGACAGCCCTATTTGGGATTATCCCTGTGAAAACTTAAAGAACCCCGCTCACAAGCGCCAAACCGACTCCGAACAAAAGTACGCCCACCAGGGTTTGTACGCTGGTCATTTTCACCTTGTGCAGGAATCGTTTACCCAGCAAAACACCGCAAAACGCCGATAAGGCCCCGGTGATCACCAACGGCCAGCCACTGAACTCACTCACATGACCTCCGGCAGCGGTAAATAGCGCTACATAAACGGAGATACGAGTCAGGTCGACCAGGAAACCGATCGCAGCATTGCTGGCTACAAAGCGTTCTGTGGTCAATCCTGCCTTGGCCAGAAATGCCGACCTCAATGCACCCTGGTGACCTGAAAGCCCTCCAAAAAATCCGGATAGCACACCACCCAGCGGCAAATAATGCCGGTCAAACTCCAGCTCACGGAAACGAGGCACCAATTCGAATAATGCAAAGCCGATCATCAACAGACCAATAATCAGTTTGACCGGTGTAATCTCTGAAAAGGTCTCTTCATTCACTTCGATAACAAGGCTGGAATCCGATTGTGCAAACCACCCCAGCGCCAGTGCGCCCAGGACTGCCGCAGCAATCGCCGGCAACCCGAATTTCAACACGACTTCCCGATCAGCATGCCGCCCCAACAGAGACACCTTGAACACATTATTGGCCCCGTGGACCATCGCCGTGGCCACCACCGCCATTTCGGCCGGGAAGAACAATGCAAAAACCGGTAACAATAGTGTTCCCAGACCAAAACCTGAATAAAGCGTTAGTCCGGCAGCAATCAATGCCGCGAGTGAAACAGCAATGTAAGCGGTCATGGCATCTGCGCGTGCGCCTCAACTTCACGCCAGACCCGCAGCAGGTTGCCACCCATGATGGCGCGGATGGTATCGACCGGGTACTCTCGTTTGAGTAATTCCTCGATCAGGGCCGGGTAGTAGGAAACATCTTTCATGCCCACCGGCAGGCTGTCACCTACGCCGTCGAAGTCAGAACCGATACCGACGTGTTCGGCCCCGACCAGTTCAATAACATGCTCAAAGTTTGCAAGTAGATCATCCAGTGTGGCAAATGGAAAAGGGTACTCAATCCGGTAATCCTTTCCAAATTTTTCTGCCTCGTCACCGTACTCCACCAGCCCATTTGCCTCAAGGTATGCGCTACGTTTCTCATCCATTGTGTCATACCATTCCCTGGCTGTCTGGCGCAGGAATGAAGACCCGAAATTGATCTGGATGACACCACCGTTTTTTGCCAGTGCCTTGATCATTTCATCACTCATATTGCGTTCCCAGCCAGGGGTGAAGTGGCGTGGTGACGAGTGTGAAGCAATCACCGGAACCTTGCTGAGTTCCATCACCTGGAAAAAAGCCTCATCAGTTACATGTGAAATGTCGATCATGATGCCAACGCGGTTCATCTCTGCAACCACTTGCTTGCCGAACGGGCTCAGGCCGTTCCATTGATGGTTATCGTCATAGGATGAATCGGAAATATGGTTGCTCAGGCCGTGGGCCAAGGTGATATAGCGGATACCCCGGTCGGCAAAAAAACGGACGTTTTCCAGTTTATGGTTAATCGGTGAGCCATTCTCCATGCCCATAGGCAGACCAATACGGCCACTTTGCACGGCCTTTTCGGCATCCGCCACCGAATAGACCAGCATGAATTTATCCGGTGCACGGGCGGCTATGGCCTCAACAGAGTCGATCAAACGGTTGGCCAGTTCATAATTCTCGCTGGCATCCCCATCCTCTTTTTCCATTTCCGCCGGCGTATAAATAGACATAAACGGCAGGTTCAAACCACCTTTCTTTGCCCTCGGGTAATCAAAATCACCATCTTCAGTTGCTTTTGTTATGTCTACCCAACCTGCTTCTACGCGATAAGGCACATCAATGTGCGAATCGACCAGTACGTACTTTTGTGCAATCTCCAACGCTTGCTCTTTAATTGATGACTTATCTGCCAACACGTTACCCGTCACCAAAGACAGGCAGAAAGCAGCGGTCATTAATTGCACACCAGATATTCTTGTTTTCATCTTCAAACCTTCTCCTGTTCATGCATCAACTCGTAATCGATCATGCTGTCACCATCAAAAATCCAGCGGCCCTGGAATCGTTCGCCTCGTATCATCATTGGCAGCCAGATAGCATCATCTTCCCACATCTGCTCATAGGGAATTTTATCCAGCGCTACCCAAAGTGGTTTTGCTTCCAGGCTCTCCGTGGGGATACCTTCAAAATCTGCGGTCCTATACACCCACACATGAATGGAGTAACCGTCAACAAACTGAAAGCGGTGCTGACCACAATACTGCAGGTTGGAAACGGTTATCCCCAATTCTTCCTGACACTCCCGCACGGCACAGTCCTCGGGTGTTTCACCTGGCTCAACCTTGCCCCCCGGACCGTTGACCTTACCTTTTCCAAGGCCGGTTTTCTTGTTAATCAGCAGTATTTTGCCATCGCGGATAACAAACACCAGCGTTGCAGGATCTTTAGCTTGCCAGTTGTCCCAGTTTATATCTGCAAGCTGGTTCAAGATTTTCTGCCGGTAATTTTGTCTTCAAGCTCGTTTTCATCGAGCACCAGGCGTTGTTTCGCAGCGCCCATATAGCGGGTGAACACCTTCTCATCATTCTCTGCGACTGCGGTCACGAGTTCATCCAGTACTTTTCGAAAATGCTCACTCACCTCGGCGGTATTGACATTTCCTTTTTGAATTTCGTAATACAAATGCGGGTTTTCAGACACGACCTGCGTTGCCACATTCAGCTGCGCGTTAAAGGTGGAACTGGAAATCTGTTTCAACAACGGTACCGCCTCGCCACTTTCCGCCAGGGCACCGGCAAATGCGATATTGACCAGGTGTGATAATCCCAGAACCCAGGCCATGACCTCATCATGCTCTTCAAGACTGAGCTCAACACAATCGGCTGCGGTATGGGCAAATAAGGCCCGCGCCTCTGCAATGGCCTCTTTGTTGCCCACATCTACAAACAGGATGTGACGCCCGGACAAACCAATCTCATCAGGGCCGAACATCGGGTGCACCGAACATATACGGCAGCCGCTCTGGCGCATCGCGTCCAGCCCCTCGCGCATCGGACTTTTCAATGATCCGATGTCAAAGACAAGACATTCCGGCTTTAATTCTGCCAGGCGCAGGAGAACATCATTACTCGGCCGCAACGGAACGGCGACCACGATCAGGTCATAATCATTCACCGCGGCCTGCCAGTCTTCCACCTGGCCAAACGGCGTGCTGCCGGTAGCCTGATCAGCAACATCCACGCTGTAACCCACCATGTCGAGATAGCGGGACATCCATACACCCATGCGGCCAAGACCGCCGATAACCAACGCACGTTGACCCTGACCATGATCGGACTGGACCAGCTTATGTGTTTCCTGGTTACTGAGCGAGTGATGGATCAGGGTTTGAAGTATGTCGCGTGCGACTGAACCGTCCAGACCCCGGGATTTGGCCCGTGCCATTCCGCGCTCAATGACTTCACGCTCACGTTCATAATGTCGTAACGGCAGACCTGTTTTCAGCTTGTGCTCGGCGATCGTTGTGACCACCGCCTGGCGTTCGGCAATCAGGTCCACGATGCCGGTATCGATCTCATCAAGACGTTGGCGCAATTCGAGCAACTCACCGGCTGTTAATGGCGCGTCAGACGACATGGGCTTTACAAAACTTGCGTTTGCCTACTTGCAGGATGCCCTCAAAACCGGTTTCCAGTTTCAGCGAGCGATCGCTGACTTTCTCACCATCTATACGCACGCCACCCTGCTTAATCATCCGGAAAGCTTCCGAGTTGCTGGAACATAACCCGCATTGGGTCAGCGCTGCAGCAATTCCGATGCCTTCACCGCTCGTATCCAGTGTTTTCTCAGGGATATCTTCCGGCATCGCACCACCCCTGAAACGTGCGATAAAGGTTTCGCGCGCAACATCGGCAGCCGCGCGGTCATGGAACCGTTCAACAATTTCCTCACACAGCAGAAATTTGATGTCCCGGGGATTTGTACCATCGGCAACCTGTTGCTTGAGAGCCGCCAGTTCCTCATTGCTCCTGAAGCTCAACAAATCAAAATAACGCCACATCATGTCGTCAGAAATAGACATCAGTTTGCCGAACATTTCATCTGGCGATTCGGTAATACCGACATAATTGTTCAACGACTTGGACATTTTCTGCACACCGTCCAATCCTTCCAGCAACGGCAGCGTAATGATGACCTGAGCCTCCTGACCATAGTGTTGCTGCAAATGCCGCCCTACCAGCAAATTAAACTTCTGATCGGTTCCACCCAATTCCACATCGGTTTCCAGCACCACTGAATCGTAACCCTGAGCCAAAGGATAGAAAAGCTCATGCAGACCAATTGCCTGTCCACTGCGGTAACGGCTCTCAAAATCATCCCGCTCCAGCATCCGTGCCACCGTATACTTCGCTGCAAGCCGGATCATGCCTTCCGAACCGAGCGCGCTCAGCCACTCTGAATTGAAACGAATCCTGGTCTTATCACGATCCAGAATCTTGAACACCTGCGTGGCGTAGGTATCGGCGTTTTCCTTGACCTGCTCTTTTGTCAACGGCTTACGTGTTGCACTTTTCCCGGTGGGATCACCAATCATGCCGGTGAAATCACCAATCAGGAAGGTGACCTCGTGCCCGAGATTCTGAAATTGACGCATTTTATTGATCACTACGGTATGGCCGATATGTAAATCGGGTGCTGTCGGATCAAAACCCACCTTGATCTGCAGGGTTTTCCCCGACTCCAGCTTCCTTTGCAGGTCCTCGACCTTGATAATTTCTTCTGTGCCCCGCGCGATCAATTCAAGGGCTTGTTTTACATCCGTCATATATCAGTCCGCATTGTGTCAGTTTGTAAGGCGCATATTGCACTAAGATGCAGCAAAATCACACTCCGGATTGCCTCTCGTGTGTTATCTTTAGCGCTGCCCGAACGTGCGCCTGGAATGATGGTCAATATGCAGCATGCAAAATAAGAATCTTCTTTCCAGCCTGACCGGAAATCTGCCGCAGTTTCACTTAAAACTGACCCGAACCAAACTGTATTTGTTTGCCCTGACCCTCATTGCAGTTGGCTTCGCCCTCGGCGGTCTTGAAAGTGGCGATGACAACGAGGCTATCGCCAACAAGGTGGTCAGCCTGAACCTGCCCGACCGACACGATTTTCAGATCCCGACACCTGGTGGCATTTCCGAAATTACCGGCGATCAGGCAGTTCTGGATGAACCCTTCCATGGCGAGCAATGGGATAAGGTAACGGTTCGCTCGGGCCAGTCACTGGATGGTATTTTTCGCCAGCAGGGTTTCAGCGCAAAAACCCTGCACGAGATCATGGCCCTCAACAAACAAACCAAACAGCTGAAGAAAATCAGGCCCGGCGATCTGTTTGAGTTTCAACGTCATGAAAACAAGTCACTCAAACGCATGCGTTATGCCGTTGATGAAGCCCATTACCTGATCATTGAGCACGATGGTGATCAGGCTTTTGCGAGTACCGAAGCCCGCGACATGATCTCGGAACCCAGGGAAACCAGCGGCACCATCACTTCCTCCCTGTTTCTTGCCGGTAAACAAGCGGGGCTCAGCGACGCCATGGTGATGAAACTGGCGAACCTGTTTGGCTGGGACATCGATTTTGTCCTTGATATCCGTGAGGGCGACCGCTTTTTCCTGGTTTATGAAAAGGTTTACAGGGACGGCAGTTTTTTACGTGACGGCGAGATTATCGGTGCAACTTTTGTAAACCAGGGTGAAAAATTCCAAGCAATACGCTTTGATATTGATGGCCGCGTCCAGCATTTTGCACCTGACGGACGCAATATGCGTAAGGCATTCCTGCGCGCGCCACTGAATTTTTCCTATATCAGTTCCAACTTCAATCCGAAACGTTATCACCCGATACTAAAGCGGGTCAAAGCCCACAACGGTATTGATTACAAGGCACCCAGGGGCACCCCCGTTTTCACCGCAGGTGATGGCAAAGTCATCCGCTCGGCCTACAACAAATACAACGGCCACCACGTCTTTGTCCAGCACGCTAACAGCATTGTCACCAAGTACCTGCATTTCACCAAGCGTACGGTCAAAAAGGGCCAACGGGTCAAACAAGGACAGGTCATTGGCTATGTAGGTGCGACCGGATTGGCACAGGGACCACACCTGCACTACGAATTCCTGCTCAATGGCGTCCACCGCAACCCGCGAACCATCTCACTACCAAAAGCCGACCCACTGGGCAAAACACAAATGGCTGCATTCCAGCAACAAGCAGCCCCGGTGCTATCACAACTCAGTCGGCTGGAATCTGCCTCCATGTATGCAACGAGCAGCCCATGAATGATGAACTCATCATCGGAATGTTATCCGGCACCTCCCGCGATGGTGTGGATGCCGTACTGGTCAATTTCAGCAATGACTCAATGGATATATTGCACGCCTCGTGCACACCCTACCCGACCGCTATCAAACTGACACTTGACCAGCTACTCGAATCCGGTGCTGCTCCAGGCAAGGACATAGCCAGTCTGCTGGACGATAACCTCGCTGTTTTCTTTGCGCGCGTCGCGCAAGACCTGGTACGTGCAACCGGTATGGAAATGCGCGATATCCACGCCATTGGCTCGCACGGCCAGAATGTCTGGCATCAGCCAAGTGGTGAAAACCCTGTAAGCATCCAACTGGGTAAGGGTGAATTGATCGCCAGGAACACCGGCACAATCGTGGTCACTAATTTTCGAAGCGCAGATGTGGCGGCGGGTGGCCAGGGCGCACCGCTGGTACCTTTGTTGCACCAGAAGTTATTCCACAGCGAGACAGAAGACCGGGCAATACTAAACATCGGTGGCATCGCCAACCTTACCTTGTTACCTGCCAAAGGCGGCGTGGCTGGTTTTGACTGCGGTCCCGGCAACTGCCTGATGGATACCTGGACCGGTCGTCACCTGCAAAAAGCCTACGATGACGGCGGTCGTTGGGCAGCAAAAGGCGAGCTGGATCCTGATTTTTTAAATCAAATGCTGGCAGACCCCTACTTCACGCAACCACCACCCAAAAGCACCGGACTGGAATATTTCAACATGACCTGGCTGGAAAATATGCTGCGTAATACCGCACTCTCAGAAGTAGATATTCAGGCCACGCTGGCAGAATTAAGTGCCCAAAGCATAACCCGCAGTCTCGAAGAAGCCGGTTTGCCCGACCGCCTGCTGGTTTGCGGTGGCGGTGCCCACAATGCCTTCCTGATGCGCAGAATTGCAGCAGCGTTACCGGACGTCATCGTAGAATCCACATCAAGGTACGGCGCAGACCCTGACTGGGTAGAAGGATTGTTATTCGCCTGGCTAACACGTGAAAGACTCAACAATAAAACCCAGGACACACCACCCATTACCGGCGCTGATTTTCCTGTTTTGCTGGGTAATATCCACCAACCCTGACCGCTTGGTATATATTCTAATCATGTCAATTATTCTCAACATTCTCTGGTTTATCCTCGGCGGGTTCCTGATATCCCTCACCTATATCCTCGGTGGCATCCTGTTATGCCTCACCATCATCGGCATTCCCTTCGGAATCCAGTGTTTCAAATTATCCATACTGGGCATGGCACCGTTCGGCCAGGAAATACGTGAAACCGAACCACCGGGCGGTGCAATAGCCGTCATCATGAATGTCATCTGGATCATCCTGCCCGGTCTGGAACTGGCCCTGATACACCTGTTCCTGGCAGCATTTTTCGCCATCACCATCATCGGCCTGCCATTCGCAGCCCAACACTTGAAAATGACCCGGCTAGCCATCCTGCCATTTGGGTTTCGAGTGGTTGACACCCACTAAAGCAAGTTACTAATTACTTAAAGAATCACCAACTTTAAAGAAGCCCTAACCAGTTCACTTTTTATCATTCCAAGGCGCTACCTTAAACAACAAAAGCATCCCCGGAATCGCCACCAACGTACAAATAATAAAAAACTGCGTATAACCAATCGCTTCAATAATAAAACCCGTCGAAGCATTAGCAAAAGTCCTGGGTATCGCAATAAAACTGCTAAACAGGGCGAATTGTGTAGCTGTAAAAGCCTTACTTGTCTCCCGCGCCATGTAGGCTGTCAGGGCAATAGAACCCAGACCAACACCAAGATATTCGCCACTGACCACAATAAACAGGATCACCGGATCATGCCCAACCGTGCTCAACCAAACATAACCAAGAATTGAAAACACCTGCACAAAGCCAAATACCCATAGTGCCTTGTTAATGTTCAGCTTCAACATGACGACACCACCCAGAATGCCACCTGCGATCACCGCCCATAGCGCAGCGACTTTCGCAATGGAACCAATTTCAGTGAGGCTGAAACCCATATCCAGATAGAACGGCGTAGCCAGTGCCGTCGCCATGTTATCTCCCAACTTGTAGAGGAACATAAATGCCAGAATCGCCAGTCCGGCCTTGATGCCACCACGGGAAAAGAACTCAACAAACGGATCAACGATCGCTTCGCGTAATGTCCTTGGTGCCAGTGCATCGTCGCTGACTTCCTTGATAAGCAGTGTGGTAACAATGCCGACGGCCATAAAACCTGCTGTCACCCAGTACACCACCGACCATGGCAGGTGATCAGCCAGAATCAGTGCGAGCGAACCCGGTACCAGTGAGGACAAGCGATAGGCATTTACAAAGAAAGATGTGCCCGTGCCGAGTTCATCATCAGCCAGCAGTTCGCGCCTATAGGCATCAATCACAATATCCTGGCTGGCACTGAAAAGTGAGATGACGAACACCGTCACGACAATGGCCTGCAGTGATACCGAAGGGTCGAACTGCCCCAGGGCAGCGATCGAAAAAAGCAAGCCGACCTGGGCTAAAAGAGCCCAACCCCGACGTCTGCCAAGGAAAGGTAGTTTGTAGCGGTCCAACAGGGGTGACCACAGAAATTTCCAGGTGTAGGGAAGCGAAACCAGGGCAAAAAGCCCAATCGTCGCAAGGTCAACCTCATGACTGCGCAACCACGCCGGCACCAGTTGAAACAGAACGTAGAGCGGCATTCCCGAGGCAAACCCGAGAAAGATACAGGTCACCATCTTGCGGTTGAGCAGGATATCCTGCCACCGTCTTACAAGGGGATCCGATATCTTGTCAGGGTTCACCGGATTTCGTAATCGTAGTCGATGATCAGCGGCGCGTGATCGGAAAAGCGCTCGTCTTTATAGATATCCACCGCCTGTGCCTTAGCAGCCACACCAGGCGTGGCAACCTGGTAATCAATCCGCCAACCGGTATTATTGGCCCAGGCCTGGCCCCGATTTGACCACCAGGTGTATTGGTCTTCACCGCTCTCCACCTGGCGAAAAGTATCAACCATGCCCACATGACCGAACAGCTCATCCATCCAGGCACGCTCTTCCGGCAGAAAACCGGAGTTTTTCTGGTTACCGCGCCAGTTCTTGATATCGATTTTCTTATGCGCGATGTTCCAGTCACCGCAGACAATGTATTCACGACCCTCTTCCACCATGGCCTTGAGCAGGGGCTGCAAATAATCCATGGTCTGGTACTTGATCTGCTGGCGCTCCTCCTTTGAGGAGCCCGATTGCATATACAGAGAAATAACGCTTAGACTGCCAAAATCTGCCCTTATCCAGCGACCCTCGTTATCCATAACATCCCAACCGATACCAAAATGAATATCATCGGGTTCGTGCCGGGTGTAGATGGCTACACCGCTATAGCCTTTTTTTTGTGCGTCATGAAAATATCGTTTATATCCGGCCGGAGAAAACACCGGGTCACCCAACTGATGCTCCTGTGCCTTGGTTTCCTGGATACATACGACATCCGGTTTTTGTTTTTGCATCCATTCAAAAAAACCTTTACGGGCCGCTGCCCGGATGCCATTGGTATTAACACTGATAATTTTCATAGGGCAGATTTCTTCCGTTTTGATCTTCTGTTTTCCGGGGCAGGAAAGCAGCATAACCGTCCTGGGGCCTGTTAACACTTGCCAAATCGCTGCGTTGCCGTCCCAAATGGCCCTAGGCAAGGCGCGAGGAGTGTAGTTTGGTAACTCCAAATGAGTGACGAGCAACGCAGCATGGGGCCATTTGGGACGACAACCCGAAGGGACGGGTCCCATTTTGCCCACTACGGCGTCTCTCTTCACTAAAGTACATATAGTACATTACGTTCATCGTTCCTTGTAATTGAACAAAATGGGATCCCGTCGCAGCGATCTGGCAAGTGTTAACAGGCCCTGGCTTCTTGTCATGACCGATGCATATTGCAGCGAGAGCGAAGCCGCGAGATACTGTTCCTATGCAAAACTATAAACAGAAATTTTTTGAGCTGGCCATGACACAAGGCAACCTCAAGTTTGGCAAATTTACACTGAAATCCGGACGTATCAGCCCGTATTTTTTCAATGCCGGTGGTTTTGATGACGGCCGCAGCCTGGAAATACTCTCGGATTGTTATGCCCAGGCGATACTGGATTCAGGCGTGGCTTTTGACATGCTGTTCGGCCCGGCTTACAAGGGCATCCCACTGGCCGCCGGCATCGCCATCATGCTCAATGCCAGTCACCAGCGAAATATCCCGTTTGCCTACAACCGCAAGGAAGCCAAGGATCATGGTGAGGGCGGCACACTGGTTGGCGCTGAGCTCAAGGGTAATGTTCTCATCACTGACGATGTCATATCAGCAGGAACCTCGGTACGCGAATCCATTAACTGGATTCAGCAAGCCGGTGCCAGTGCTTGCGGAGTGGCCATCGCGCTGGACCGTCAGGAACGCGGCCAGGGTAAGAAATCGGCTGCGCAGGAGGTCGCCGATGAGTTCAACATACCGGTTATTGCCATCGCCGGTTTGGATGACTTGATTGAGTTCCTTGAAAGTCAGTCTGTTGCAAATATCGACATTGGAGCAATTCGGCGCTATCGTAATGACTATGGAATCTAAAAGCCCAAGGATTGTGGCGATTCTGATCGCCGGGATAATCAGCCTTTCAGTGAGTTCACTCGCCGCCGACACTTACCGTTGGAAAGACAAGGACGGCAAGGTGCACTACGGTGCAACGGTGCCGGCAGAGTACGCCGAACAGCCTTACGACATCCTAAATAGCGCCGGCATGGTTATCGAGCACGTCGAAGACACATCCGTACCAATTGAAGTCCGTGTTGAGGAGGAAATCCAGGGAAGAAAACCCTTGATTTCGAACGAGGAACGCAGGCGCCAAACCGACCGTTTACTGGTGATTCAGTACCGTTCTGAAGAAGAAATCACCAACGCACGTGATCTGCAAATTGCCCAGCTGGGTTACGATTCCAAAATAATCAACCAGTCGTATGCCAGCACCAACAATGCTATCAGGGACCAGATCAGGCAGGCCGCCGATCAGCAACGGGCTAATCAACAGATTAGCGAGGATCAGCAAAAAGGTATTGATAAACTTTATGCCCGTCTTGCCAGGGATGAAAAAAAACGGGCAAGAATGGAGCAGAGAGAAAAACGGATCCGCGACCGCTTCCAGGCAGACCTTGAGCGTTACCGCGTTCTCACATCAGATGCTGACAATACCGATGAAGAACAGGCGGATCCGGGTTAAGTTTTCGCTGACCCGTGCCCCCGTAGTGAAAAACTGATGTTTACCCGCTGCCCACAGTGCAAAACTGTTCACCCGCTCACCGCTGCAACGCTGTCCCATTCTCGCGGCCTGGTTCAGTGTGGGCAATGCAACCGTGCCTTCAGTGCATTGAGTTTTCTTCTCGACGAATGGCCATCCGGGCAGGTATATGGACCGGCGAAAGAAACCGGTGCCGTACCACCAATACTCCGGTCTGGCATCAAAATCAATGCTGCCACTGACAACAGTCCGTCTGAAAAAGATAAATCTGATGCGACAAAGGGCAAACCAAAACGTCTTACCTGGCAACTGATCACTGCCTTGCTGATTCTGCTGACGATCGCCAACACCGCCTGGACATTCCGAGAACCGCTGCTGGAAAACTCCGCGGTCAACAACTGGGCAAAACAGGCTGGCTGGTTGCAGCCAGAGCCGGAGGGCTTACTGGAAGACCCTGAACAGATTCAGCTGGTCAGTCGCGATATGCACACGCACCCGACACGTTCGGGCATCCTTGTATTAAGCCTGACTTTTGTAAACCTGGCGCAACGCAGCCAGGAGTTTCCCGAAATGGAGATTACCTTGCTGGATACCACCAACCAGCCCGTCGCGAGACGCCGATTCCAGCCAGCAGATTACCTGCGTCCGGACGCAGTTATAAAATCGGGCCTGGCAACAGATGTTTACCTACCGATTCTGCTTGAGCTCGGGGATCCCGGGGAACAGGCCGTCGGGTTTGAGATCCGGTTTCTTTAATTCCCAACTAATAAGCAAGGGACTTTCCAGCACCAATCCTGTCCAGTAAAGCACCAATACATTTCACGGTGAATAAATCACATTTCAGCAAGAATAAACGAAAGCTTCACCCATCAAATATGTTAACGTTCCAAAGAAATATTCACTTAACAAAAAATAGCGATTTGCAGGCACCATGAACGTAGATTTTCAACAGGCAATCCCCCTTCGACAATATGTACAAAACACCATTAGCAGATACCTTCAGGACATGGGTAATACCGTTCCGGAAAACCTTTACCAAATGCTGCTTGCGGAAATAGAACCACCGCTGATCGAAGAAATTCTGAAATGCACCGGCGGTAACCAGTCAAAAGCCGCAGGTATGCTCGGTATCACCCGCAACACGCTGCGTACCAAGATGCAGCGATATTCCATTGATGCAAAACCCGGCAAGATAACCCGGCTAGGCCGGTAACCAAAGCCAAAAAAACGGAACCATACATGTCTTCAATACAAAAGTTCGCACTCATCAGCGTTTCAGACAAATCCGGACTTGTAGATTTTGCCAGCCAGTTACTGGACCTTGGTTTCACACTGTTAAGCACAGGCGGCACACAAAAGCAGCTATCGGAGGCAGGTCTTGCCGTCACCGGTGTCAGTGAACACACCGGTTTTTCTGAAATCATGGATGGCCGCGTCAAAACACTGCATCCGCGCATTCACGGTGGTATTCTCGGTCGCCAGCAGGATGAGGCCGTTATGCGGGTGCAGGATATCCCGCCCATTGATCTCGTTATTGTTAACCTTTACCCGTTCGAAGCAGTAACCGCAGATGAAAATTGCAGTCTCGAAGATGCCATTGAAAATATCGATATCGGCGGCCCGGCAATGGTTCGTGCAGCAGCCAAAAACCATGCACGAGTTTCGGTTATTGTCGATCCGATTGATTATGCAGCGATCGCCGCCGAACTAGCGTCCGAGGGCTCGGTTTCCGAAAGCACACGATTCACCCTGGCCACCAAGGCCTATGCACATACCGCCCGTTACGACGGTCTGGTGGCAGCGTATCTCAGCCGCAGAACCGGTGATATCGAACAACCACGTTTACTACCCGAATACATCACACCGCAATTCCAAAGCAGGCAGGAGCTCCGTTACGGGGAAAACCCGCACCAGGCGGCCGCCTTTTATGTTGAATCAGGTGTCGAAGCAACAGGCATTGCCGCTGCGCAACAACTCCAGGGCAAAGCGCTTTCCTATAACAATATCAACGATGCGGATGCCGCACTGGAATGTGTTAATCAATTTGGCCAGCAGCCGACCTGTGTCATCGTCAAACACGCGAATCCCTGTGGCGTCGCCATGGGTAACAGCAATAAAGAAGCCTATCTGAATGCATTTGCGACCGATCCGGTTTCAAGCTTTGGCGGCATCATTGCCTTTAATCAACTGGTACAAACCGAAGTTGCCACTTCCATTATTGAAAAGCAATTCGTCGAAGTTGTTATCGCCCCGGATTTCAGTGATGGCGCCATAGAGCGGTTTGCCACCAAGCCGAATGTGCGCCTGCTTCGTAGCAGCAGCAAGCAACAAACTGCCGCCGGTTTGCATTTCCAGCGGGTTTCAGGCGGCTTGCTGGTACAGCAAAAAGACGGCGACAGGATAAACCAACAGGACTGCCGTTGTGTCACTGAACGTGAGCCCACCAAACAGGAATGGCTGGATATGCTGTTTGCCTGGAAAGTTGCCCGCATGGCCAAGTCCAATGCCATCATCTATGCCGCTGGTGGCCGCACACTCGGTGTCGGCGCCGGTCAGATGAGCCGCGTTGATTCGGCCAGGATTGCACGCTGGAAAGCCGGAGATGCCGAATTGGATCTAAAAGGTGCTGCAATGGCATCCGATGCATTTTTCCCGTTCAGGGATGGCATTGATACCGCCGCTGATGCCGGTATCAAAGCTGTAATTCAACCTGGTGGCTCCATGCGTGATGAAGAAGTTATCGCTGCAGCCAATGAATATGGCATCGCTATGGTGTTCACCGGAGTGCGTCATTTCCGGCACTAACAGGGTCGGCGTAAGGCTATTATCTGCGCTCGGATTAAACAGATAAAAGAGCACGGACCTTTATGGTTTGAGGGATTTTAATGAACGTACTTATTATTGGAAGCGGTGGCCGTGAACATGCACTGGCATGGCGCGTAGCACATTCAGCAAAAGTGGATACCGTATTTGTTGCTCCCGGTAACGCTGGCACCGAATTGGAAGAAAATGTGGAGAATATCCCACTGGCTGCCGAAGATATCGACGGGCTGATTGAATTTGCCCAAAGACACCAGATCGGTCTGACCATCGTCGGTCCTGAAGCACCTTTGGTTGCAGGTATAGTCGATCGTTTTACTGCAGCGGGTTTGCCCTGTTTTGGCCCCAGCGCCGCCGCCGCTCAACTTGAAGGTTCCAAGGCCTTTGCCAAGGATTTTATGGCCCGGCATAGCATCCCCACCGCAGCTTATGGAAATTTTACCGATATTGATGAGGCCGTCGCTTTTATCCATGAACAGGGTGCGCCCATCGTAGTCAAGGCGGATGGTCTTGCGGCGGGCAAAGGCGTGATCATTGCCCAGACCATTGAAGAAGCAGAAACAGCTGTCAGAGACATGCTGGCGGGAAATGCTTTTGGTGAAGCCGGCCACCGGGTGGTGGTGGAGGAATTTCTCACCGGCGAGGAAGCCAGTTTCATTGTTATGGCCGATGGCGAGCACATACTTCCGCTGGCCACCAGCCAGGACCACAAGGCGCGTGATGAAGGCGACCTCGGCCCCAATACCGGTGGCATGGGTGCATATTCACCCGCACCCGTGATTGATGATGAACTGCATGAAAGAGCCATGGAAACCGTCATCCTGCCAACCATTCGTGGTATGGCTGAACAAGGTATGCCATTTACTGGCTTTTTGTACGCCGGCCTGATGATTTCACCCGATGGCGAAACAAAAGTACTCGAGTTCAATGTTCGTTTCGGTGACCCGGAGACCCAGCCCATCATGATGCGCCTGCAATCCGATCTGGCGAAACTTTGCCTTGCAGCAGTCAATGGCAACCTGGACCAGGTGGATGCCTCTTGGGATCCGCGACCTGCCCTGGGCGTGGTCATGGCAGCCGGTGGTTATCCCGGCAGTTACTCCAAAGGCCAGGTGATATCCGGTCTGGACGCCGCCAACCAGGGAGCAACCCGGGTTTTCCATGCAGGAACAAAACTGCTTGATGGCCAGGTCGTGGCCGCAGGCGGAAGGGTTTTATGCGTTTGTGCAATGGCCGATTCCGTAAGCGCAGCCGCAAACGCGGCCTATACCGGTTGTGACAAAATCCACTGGGATGGAGCCTTTGTCCGCCGCGACATCGGCTACCGGGCAATACAGCGGGAGCAACGTTAGACAAATGGATGTATCCCATCTGCTTGACGAACTGAACGAAGCGCAGCGCAAAGCCGTCACATCAGAATCAAAGCACACATTGGTGCTCGCCGGTGCCGGTAGTGGCAAAACCCGTGTCCTGATCCACCGCCTGGCCTGGCTGATACAGGTTGAACATGTTTCACCTCTGAGCATCATGGCGGTGACATTTACCAATAAAGCCGCCGGGGAAATGCGCGAACGCGCACAGAACCTGCTGCAGGTATCCGCACGCTCAATGTGGATAGGCACTTTTCATGGCATCGCCCACCGCTTTTTGCGCATGCACTGGCAGGAAGCCGGTCTGCAAGAGAATTTTCAGATCCTGGATTCGGATGACCAGCACCGGATACTACGCCGTTTGATCAAGGAAGAAGGACTGGATGAAGCCCAGTGGCCGGCAAGACAGGCCCAGTGGTATATCAATGCCCGCAAAGATGAAGGCCAGCGACCGCACGCCATCGAACATTTTGATAACCCGATGACGGCCCAGTGGGTGCGAATTTACGAAATTTACCAGGGCTACTGCGACCGTGCCGGCCTGGTGGATTTTGCAGACCTGTTGTTGCGCGCGCATGAACTCTGGTTAAACAACCCGACTTTGCTGGACCACTACCGCAACCGCCTGACCCACCTGCTGGTGGACGAATTTCAGGATACCAACTCCATTCAGTATGCCTGGATACGGATGCTGGCCGGTGATAGCGGCAGCGTACTGGTGGTGGGTGACGATGACCAATCCATTTATGGCTGGCGCGGCGCACGGGTTGAAAACGTACAGTACTTCAGCCGTGACTTTGAGAACGTTCAGGTCATCAAACTGGAACAGAACTACCGTTCTACCGGCAATATCCTCGAAGCTGCCAATGCCCTGATTGCCAACAATGAAGATCGCATGGGCAAGAAACTCTGGACCGCTGATGATGAAGGTGCACCCATCACCCTTTACTCGGCTTTCAACGAGCAGGACGAGGCCCGCTTTGTCATTGAACAGGTAGAACAATGGCTGGGTAAGGGCCGGCGTGCCGATGAAGTGGCCATTGTTTACCGAACCACCGCCCAGTCGAGACTGTTCGAGGAATACCTGCTCAGGGCATCCATTGCCTATCGTGTTTATGGTGGCCAGCGCTTTTTCGAGCGAGCTGAAATCAGGGATGCACTGGCCTATCTGCGGCTGGTTCAAAATCCGAATGACGATGCCGCCATGGAGCGTGTTATCAATACCCCCGCCCGCGGCATCGGACAGAAAACGCTTTCCACACTGCGTCTGCAAGCGCGTGAAAGCAGCTTGCCCTTGTGGCAGGCGGCACAGGAATGCATCCGGCAAAACCTGCTGCCTGCAAGGGCGCTGGCTGCAGTGAACGGCTTTATGCAGCTCATTTCCGATATGACTGAACGTATAGGCGACTGGACACTTGGTAACCAGATGCAAGGTGTTATCGAAGACAGCCAACTGGTTACCCACTACGAAAAAGAACCCCGTGAAAAAATGGAATCACGGGTTGAGAACCTGCGCGAACTGGTCAATGCAGCCGAAGTATTCATATTGCCCAGCGAGGATGAAGAAGCCGGTATGACCAGCCTGCAGTCATTCCTGAGCCACGCGGCACTTGAAGCCGGCGAAACCCAGGGTGAAGCCTGGGATGATTGCGTGCAGTTGATGACACTGCATTCGGCCAAGGGCCTGGAATTCCCGATGGTGTTTATCGTTGGTATGGAGGATGGCCTGTTCCCGCACCAGCGCAGCGTTACCGAAGCCGGCGGACGACTCGAAGAAGAGCGCCGGCTTTGTTATGTGGGCATGACCCGCGCACGCGAACACCTGTGCCTCAGCCATGCCGAGGTCAGGCGCATGTACGGATCCGAAAACCATTGCCGGCCATCACGTTTCCTGGATGAGATTCCATCCGGACTGATCCAGGAAGTCCGTCCACGGATGCAAACTCAGCGGCCCTGGGCCAGCCCCAGGGCACCCCAGTACAAGACAGCCACCTCCAACATCAAGCAGGATTGGCCGTTCCGCCTGGGTGAATCGGTCAATCACAAGAAATTTGGTAACGGCACGGTTATCAGTTTTGAAGGCTCCGGCGAACACGCCCGCGTACAGGTCAATTTTAACCGTGCAGGCGCCAAGTGGCTGGTACTGGCTTACGCGAACCTGTCCAGCGACTAGAACTTTATGAAATCTGCTCCAGGAGAATCACGATTATGACCACGCTCAACACCCAAATACCTACACGCGAACGTTTAATTTTTGCACTTGATGTGCCAAGCCTTGAAGAGGCGCAGGCGCTGATTTCCAATCTGGGTGATTCGGTGGAGTTTTATAAACTGGGACTGGAGGTATTTTTATCCGGTCATTATTTTGAACTGATGGCAGAACTCAAGGGTAAAGGGAAAAAGGTATTTGCAGATCTGAAGCTATTCGATATTCCCGCCACCGTCGCCGCCGCTGTCCGGCAGTTGGCAAAACACGAGGTCAACTTTTGCACAGTACACGGCAATGACAGCATGTTAAAAGCAGCAGCCGATGCCAAGGGTGATATGCAAATACTTGCGGTAACGGCACTAACCAGCCTGGACCAGGGCGACCTGGACGACCTGGGTTTCCAGTGTGATGTCCTAACGCTGGTTTTGTCGCGCGCAAAACGCGCACTGGCACTTGGCTGTGACGGAGTGGTTTCATCCGGACTGGAGGTCAGTGCATTGCGCGAACATGCCGAACCACGACTGATAGCAGTCTGCCCGGGCATCAGGCCAATTCACAATGACGATGACCAGCAACGTGTCATGACACCTTTCCAGGCCATCCGCGATGGTGCGGACTATCTCGTGGTTGGCAGGCCAATTCGAACCGCCAGCAACCCGGCTTCTGCGGCTGAAGCCATTCAGGAAGACATCGCGCGTGCTCTTGTAAGTCCTTAATCCAGCGTAAAAACTTTACTTTTCGGCCAGTTAGTCGTACAAAGGATACCCTTATTTTCTTTGTGGGTATTGACAACTGTTAATGTTTCACATTACGATACGGCCGTAACTAACTAATAGAAAGATAAATTCTACATAAACATGCTTTACCGATCCTCTCCGGCTCTGCCGGATTTTCCGGGCAGGCCACGTGCCTCGCCCGGATTTTTTATGCGCGCTCATAAATCCAAGCTAGAATAGCGTTCTGGCAGGAAACACAGACGAATGGCTGAGCAAGAAAAACAAAATACATTGATCGCAAAACTGAAGTTACAGTGGTACCTGATCCTGCGGGCCATCCTGGGTTTGTGGGTCAAGCCCCGCATCAAGGCCGACCCCGATGGCAATATCGGCATCACCAGTGACAAACCGGTCTGTTACGTCATGGATTCGTACGCGCTGTCATCCGTTTTGATTCTGGATGCCTGCTGTGAACAACAGAAACTGGCCCGGCCATTATTTCCCGTGCCCGGAATCCCGGAAAGCCCGGCCCGTTCCTATGCGATATTAAAGCGACTGAAAGGCCTTTTTATCCGTAGCCCGGATCCGCGCCGCCATTCCAGAATGTTGCAATTGATGCTCGAAAATTGCTGGGCCAATCCTGAACTGGATATACAACTGGTACCTGTGACCGTACTGGTGGGCCAGAGACCCAGCAAGGATAGCGGTTTCACAAGAATCATTTTTGCAGAGAACTGGGAAATTGGCGGACGGTTTCGTCGGTTCTTCGGCACGCTGGTCAACGGACGTAAAACCTTCGTTCAATTCAGTCGCCCGATATCCTTACAGGATCTGGTAGCCGAAGGCCTGGAATCATCAGTGGCACTGAGAAAGGTCTCACGCATACTCAGGGTGCATTTCAAACGTGTGCGAACCGTCGCTATCGGGCCGGATCTTTCTCATCGACGGACGATGGTCGACAAGGTTATCAAGTCACCCACAGTCAGTGCAGCGATCGAGGAGAAAGCGCGCCGGGATGGTATTACACCCGAGCAGGCCCGCCGTCAGGCAACAAAATACGTACGTGAAATCACTGCCAATTACACCTATTCCGCCATCATCATCGCCGAGATGCTGGTCGCCTGGCTCTGGAACAAGATCTACAATGGTATCAAGGTCAATCATTTTGAGGGTCTGCATAACCAGTCATTGGGCCATGAGGTCATATATGTGCCCTGCCATCGCAGCCATCTGGATTATGTGCTGGTATCGTACCTGGTTCATGAACACGGTTTCACCCCGCCACATATTGCCGCTGGCGTAAACCTGAACCTGCCTCTTGTTGGCCCCCTGATGCGACGTTGCGGGGCGTTCTTCCTGCGCCGGTCCTTCCGCTCCCACAAGCTCTACGCTGCCGTATTTAACGAATACCTCAGCATGATTCAAACCCAGGGTGTCTCAATTGAGTACTTCATTGAAGGCACACGCAGTCGTACCGGTCGCCTGCTGCCTCCCAAAGCCGGCATGCTGGCCATGTCGGTGCGGAGCTATCTGAATGCGCCGGTCAGACCCATTATGTTTCAGCCGGTTTATATCGGTTACGAACGGCTGGTTGAAGGCAATAGTTACACCACGGAGCTGTCAGGAAAAGCCAAGCGATCGGAAAAGTTTTCTGATCTTGGAAAGATATTCAGCATAGCCCGGCATAATTATGGCAAGGCACATGTCAGTCTTTGTGAACCCATTTACCTGGATGACCTGCTTGAGCAACAAGACCCGCAGTGGCAGGAAACCCTTCGCCGGGAAGCCAAACGGCCAGCCTGGCTGGGCAGCATGATCGAAGATCTCGGCCAGACCATCATGACGCGTATCAATGCCAGTGCCGATGTTAACCCGGTGAACCTGCTGGCACTGGTCATGCTAGGCACACCGCGGCATGCCATTGGGGAAAAACAACTGGCCCGGCAGATCGGTCTCTACCAGGACCTGTTAAGCCAAAAGCCCACTCCGGAGCGTGTGACTGTAACTGACAAAACGCCGGAAGGAGTCATCTCTTATGGCTTTGAAATGAAGATTCTGCAACGCCAGGAACACACGCTCGGTGACATCATTTCCATCGAGCCCGAGCGTGCCGTGGGATTAACATTCTTCCGTAACAATATCGCCCACCTGATGGCACTACCCTCGCTGGTCGCCTGTTGTTTCCTGGAACACCGCAATTTCTCAATCAGCAACCTGCACGAGTTTGCGGTAGTTACTCACCCCTTCCTGCAGGCCGAGTTGTACATGTCGTGGAGTCAGGACGAGATCACCGCGGCGCTGGACGAGTCCATTGAGCAACTGGTCCAACACGGTCTGTTGATACGCAAACCGAATGGGGAAACACTGTCTCGTGCGACAGATAATCCAGAAGCAGTGATGCAACTCAAAATCCTGGCCCACAGCTTGTTGCAAACATTACACCGCTACCTGATAACCATTTCAGTGCTGGCGCGGAATGGTTCAGGCACCCTGAGCAGGGCGGAACTCGAACGCCTGTGTATTCACACGGCACAACGCATATCCATGCTTCATGAGTTCAACGCGCCGGAATTTTACGACAAGGCCTTGTTCAAGGGCTTCATCGCACAGCTGCGCAAGACCGGTTACCTGTCACCCAATCAGGACAACAAACTGGTATTTGACAAACGCCTTAAACGTATCAGCCATGATGCACAATTTATTCTGGGGGAAGCTATTCGGCAGGAAATTGACCGGCAGACACCGGTTGCTGAATAAATCAATTAAAGCGGATACCGCTGAGATACCCGTTTAAGCGTCCAGATCCGGGATCAATTTAGACTCCAGCCGTGCAATCCAGTCCTTGAGTTTTAATTTACGTTTTTTCAAGCGCCGCAAGTGTAACTGATCCTGCCACGGGTCCATGGACATACGATTGATGGCCAGGTCGAGATCGCGGTGTTCTTCACGCAGCTCGCCCAACAATTGCTTTATCTCTGAGGTATCGTCTGATTTCATGAAACCCTGATGTAATGTAATCTTCTGTCTTTCACTATAGCATCAAGAGTACATTTTTAAAGCCACAACAAGAGGATTTAGCCCATGGATCGAAGAAAGTTTGTAGGTGCCGCAGGTTTGGCGGGGGCAGCAGGGACTACTGAACGCGTGCGGAAAGCCGGCCGTGCCACAGATGGAATGTGAGGGACAAACCGCAACACAGACTTTCGAATGGAAAATGGTTACATCCTGGCCACGAGATTTTCCCGGGCTGGGTACCGGTGCCAGCCGCCTGGCTGAATCCATCAATGCGCTCAGCAACGGCAGACTGAAGATTAAAGTGTACGGCGGTAACGAACTGGTACCGCCTTTTGAGGTGTTTGATGCCGTACAGCAACGTACCGCGGAAATGGGTCACAGCGCAACCTACTACTGGAAGGGAAAAGTGCCGGCCGCGCAGTTTTTTGCAGGTATACCATTTGGCATGACTTCGCAGGAGTTACACGGGTGGATTTACTATGGTGGTGGCCTGGAATTATGGCAGGAAGTCTACGTGCCCCATGGGCTCGTGCCTTTCCTTGCAGGCAGCTCAGGCCCCCAGATGGGTGGCTGGTTCAACCGTGAGATTAACAACGTTGCCGACCTGAAAGGTCTCAAAATGCGTATTCCGGGCCTGGGTGGAGAGATCCTCAGGTTGGCAGGCGGGACACCAACAAACATTCCTGGCGCTGAACTGTTCACAGCTTTACAAACAGGTACCATTGACGCTACAGAATGGGTAGGCCCCTATAACGACCTCGCTTTCGGCCTGTTTCGAGCCGCTAAATATTACTATTACCCGGGCTGGCACGAACCCGGCAGCGGCCTGGAATGCATGATCAACCAGGAAGCCTGGAATTCTTTACCCGAAGACCTTCAAGCCATCGTCAGGGTCGCCTGCCAGGCCGCTGTGATGGACAGCCTGTCTGATTTCACCTACAACAATGGTGTGGCCCTGAAGAAACTGACCGAAGAACACGGTGTTGAATTACGCCGCTTTCCTGATGAAGTGTTAAACCACCTGGGTACAATCAGGAATGACGTAATGCGCAAAATGGCAGCCAAGACTGAGTTGATGGGACGAATTTACGCCTCATTCCAGGCCTACCAGGAAATTGTTAACCCCTGGACCGCAATCTCCGACCGCGCTCTTTTGAACCTGAGGCCGGATCCGTAATAAAGGCACCGTCATCCCGGAATTTGCGCAGCAAATATCCGGGACCTCCATCCAGTTTCCATAATCTTCAAAAGAGCCGTATTTTCCAACACCACGGAAGCGTGAGGAGGTCCCGGATAATGCTTCGCATTTCCGGGATGACGGTGCGATAAATCAGGTTCGGGATGACAGTGCATATTAACCAGCACCTGCATAAATCTCATTCGGAAGCCACGTCGCCAAATCCGGCCACAACGTCAATAGGCCCAACATTAGTAGCTGAATGACGATGAACGGAATCACCCCCTTATAAATCGCCGAGGTAGGAATCTCCGATGGTGCAACACCACGCAGGTAAAACAGCGAAAATCCAAATGGTGGTGTCAGGAAGGAGGTCTGTAAATTGATGGCTATCATGACACCCAGCCAGACGGGATTAATACCCATGGCCAGTAAAACCGGGCCGACGATGGGGATCACCACGTAGGTGATCTCGATGAAATCCAGGATAAAGCCCAGCAGGAATAACACCAGCATGACGATCAACAGGGCGCCGGCCTTCCCACCGGGTAAACCGGTCAGCAGGGACTGAACGTATTCATCACCGCCATAGCCCCGAAACACCAGGCTGAACAACGATGCTCCGATAAGTATCATGAAAACCATGGCACTGACCCTGGCGGACTGAAACGCAACGGAACGCAGGGTTTCCAATGATAGTTGTTTTTGTTTCATGGCCAGCAACATGGCACCTGTCGCTCCCACAGCAGCGGCCTCGGTGGGCGTCGCCAGGCCAAACAGGATAGAACCGAGTACCGCTACTATCAGCAATAAGGGGCCGGCCAATAGCTTCAGCAAGCTTAACAAAGAAACTTCATCTCCCGCCTTCTGCTCTACCGGTGGCATAGCTGACGGCTTTAAAAAAGCCAGAGATGTCAGGTACAGCATGTAAAGACCAACCAGCATCAAACCCGGCAACAGCGCGCCGGCGAATAGCTCACCCACCGAGATTGTTTCAGGGCTGAAAATACCCATACGCAATTGTGCTTGCTGGTAAGCATTGGAAAGTACATCCGCGAGCAATATCAGGACAATTGAGGGTGGAATAATCTGGCCGAGCGTACCTGCCGCACAGATACTGCCAGTAGCGACAGACGGATCGTAATTATTTTTCAACATGGTTGGTAAAGACAACAATCCCATGGTGACAACGGTTGCACCGACAATACCGGTACTTGCAGCCATCAATGTTCCCACCAGCATAACCGCAAGACCCAGCCCACCAGGAACTCTGCGCATCAGCTGTGCCAGCGACTGCAATAACTGGTCTGCGAGCTTTGACTTCTCCAGCATCACACCCATGAAAACAAAAACAGGTACCGCGATCAGCGTTTCGTTACTCATGATGCCGAATATGCGACTGGGAAACGCACTCAGGAAGGAGGGGTCAAACGTGCCCGTCATGATGCCGATCAAGGCAAATATCAGGGCAACACCCGCCAGCGTAAAGGCCACGGGAAAACCTGCCAGCAAAGAAGCACCGGCGGCAAGAAATAAACCCAGGGACATCAGACCGGCCACTATCAATTACCCTGCATGATGGTATCGAGCCTGTTTTTTATGCACAGCTGCGGTCGCTGAATAAAAAAACATGGACTTAATGCACTTGTTGGTATGAAGCCATGCAGAACCTTGTGTATTTGATTGTTTTTTATATTGTTTCTTTCCTTCGCTGGCGAGGCGATATTTCGGGCAATCTTAACATGGTCTTGAACGGGGGTACTTCCATTGATTTTGTTCACAGACTTATCCACAGGCTTATACAATATATCGTTGATAAATCATTCATGAGAGTCTCTTCAAAGGTTTACAATACACGGCTTTCGTGTTGCCATTACGCAATCAGTCACGGGATTTATTTTTTTGAAAGAACATATTGAAGAATTATTGATTCAGGCTCTGCTCCACCTGATACGCGAAGGCACCTTAAGCACAGAATGCGATATTGCTCCTCAACTGGAACGTACCCGCTCGCCCGAACACGGTGAGTTCGCCTCCAATATCGCCATGGTGCTGGCCAAGCGGGCCGGCAAGCCACCACGGGAACTGGCACAGGTCATTATCGACAAGATGCCTCGGTCACGTCAGTTGAACCACGCGGAAATTGCCGGGCCCGGGTTCATTAATTTCTATATGAACCAGGTCGCGTTGACCACCGTGGTCAAAGATATCCTGTATCACGGTGACAGCTACGGGCATATACCGCAGGATCAGGAACACGAGGTAACGGTTGAATTCGTATCTGCCAACCCCACCGGACCACTGCACGTAGGCCACGGTCGCGGTGCCGCTTATGGCGCCAGCCTGGCCAGCATCCTGCAGGCTGCAGGTTACATGGTTCAGCGCGAATATTATGTCAATGACAATGGCCGGCAAATGGATATTCTTGCCGTCAGTGTCTGGCTGCGCTACCTGGAATTGTGCGGTGAGCAACTGCGCTTCCCGGAAAACGGTTACCGCGGCGACTACATCTACGATATCGCGCGTGAAGTGCGCAACGAAATCGGTGATAAATGGCGCTTCAAGGGACAGGATGTACTCGATGGCTTGCCACCTGATGAATCCGAAGGCGGCAACCGTGAAACCCACATTGATGCGTTTATCGATCAGGCCCGGAAATTCCTGGGTCATGAAGGTTACCTTGCATTTTTTGAGACATCGGTAAACAGCATTCTGACTGATATTCAAAAAGACCTGACAGGTTTCGGGGTCAAATTCGACCATTGGTTTTCTGAAAAGGAGCTTGAAGAAAGCGGCGCGATTGATCACGCCATCGAACGGCTTGAAGAAAACGGCCACCTGTACAAAAAAGACGGTGCTATCTGGTTTCGTGCATCCGCGCTCGGCGATGAAAAAGACCGGGTTATCACACGCGAAAATGGACGGACAACCTACTTTGCCTCAGACATCGCCTATTTTCTGAACAAGATGGAACGTGGCTTTGAAAAGGCCATTTATATTTTTGGCGCCGATCACCACGGTTATATTGCACGCTTACGGGCCGCCGCCATGGGGCTGGGGGAAAGCCCTGATCGTCTGGAAATTATCCTGGTACAGTTTGCCGTGCTTTACCGTGATGGTAAAAAAGTAGCGATGTCCACACGCTCCGGACAATTTATAACCCTGCGGGAGTTGCGTGAAGAAGTCGGCAGCGATGCAGCCCGGTTCTTTTACGTTATGCGTTCTCATGAACAGCACCTGGATTTTGATCTTGACCTGGCCAAATCCCGGAGCAATGAAAACCCGGTGTATTACATTCAGTACGCACATGCGCGTATTTGCAGTGTGTTCCGCAACCTCGAACAATTGAATGAAACACACAACCAGGCCATTGGCGAAGCCGCACTCAGCCTGTTGACCGAACCCAATGAGACCAAACTGTTGCGTGCACTGAGCCGGTACCCGGAAATTATCGAATCCTCTGCCCGTTTGCGCGCCCCACACCAACTTGCCCACTACCTGCAATCACTGGCGACCGAGTTCCATTCCTATTACAACTCACAGCAATTTCTTGTAGATGATGAAAACATAAGGAATGTACGTTTGAACCTGATACTTGCGGCGCAAATCGTACTGGCCAATGGCCTTGGTTTGCTCGGAATTTCAGCACCGGAATCTATGTAGCATGGCGACCAAACGCAGGAAAGCCGGCACCCGGCGCAGTATAAAAAAGAAAACCTCAGGCGGGATACCAGCCTGGTTCTGGCTGTTAGGCGGGATTTTGATTGGCCTGGGTACGGCGGTTGCATTGATGCTCAAGGGCTATTTGCCGGAATTGAAAGAACACCTGCCATCGCTTGATAGTAAAAAGTCCGCAGCAACGGAATCAGCACTGGTTGAAGGCGACAGCGCTGAAGCGGCCAAGCCCAAAAAACCACGTTATGACTTTTTTACGGTCCTACCCGAGATGGAAGTCGTCGTTCCGGAGCAGGAACTAAGCCGCAAGGCGGAACCGGCGCCCGAAACAGCATCCACCAGTCCCCAGGACAGTTATGTTCTGCAAGTGGGTTCCTTCCGCAACGCAGCAGATGCCGAACAGATGAAAGCACGGCTTGCCTTGCTGGGTTTGATAGCCAGCGTACAGACAGTAACCGTAAATGGCCAAACCTGGCACCGGGTCCGAATCGGACCCTTCAAAGGCGCACGCATGGCAGACGAAAAACGCCGTATGCTATCTGATAACCAGATTGATACGCTGGTGATGAAGGTAAATCCCTAAACCCAACTTAATATATTGCACCGTCATTCCCGCGAAAGCGGGAACCTCCATAAGTTCTCCATAATTTTTAGAAGAGCCCCATTTTCAGTATTACGAGAGCGTGAGGAGGTTCCCGCTTTCGCGGGAATGACGGTGCACTTTTCAGCTTGAATACAGATCCGGCTTATCACCAATCTCAGAATTCTTCGACCCGTTTGCCTGTTTTTGCCAGCGCTTGAAAGCAGCCCATAAAGCATCGCCTTTCCAGGCTCCGGCCTTATCATCCGCAAAACCACTGACATCAAGTTCGGCAATGGCCGTCTGCAGTTTTACATCACCACAGGCTGTGCCGAAATCACCCATATTGCCACGCATAGCCTGCGGCGCGTAATTCCTGATCCATTGTCCCAAATCTTTACGTGCCGCAGATGCATCACCCTTTTGGCATGCTTGCTGGAAATGTTTTAATAGCTCTTTCTCGCCCAGTGAAGCCGTTCCATTCTTTCCTGTCGGCGCTGCTGCATCCGGTCTGCGACGAAAATAGAAAAACAAGGTCAGCAACCACAAAAGTGCAAGTACACCTGTCATTGTTTTCCACAGCAGGGTTTCGCTCGATAAGGCCGCATTTTCGGCTGACGTCCCAATTGAAACTTCAGGCATGACGCCCGTTGCCGGCGGCAATACACTGGCCACCGGGCTCAACTCGGACGGCAGGACATTGATCCGGTGCTCCGGCAAAACGGCAGTACGTTGCCGGTTAGCGACGGTATCCCACCAGTCCAGCCGTATCTCCGGCAATACCAGTTCACCGGCCTCTTCCGGCACAATGGCGTAACGAAATTCCTTATGGCCCAAGACCCACTCGCCATCATCACGGCTAATACCCTGTGGCTGGTCCGGATAAATACGGCTTGCGGGTACTTCCGGCCAGACCGGTTCTTCCAGCATGTGTTCTTCCAACCCCACGGCATCCAGAATCACTGTACGCGTAACCGGTTCTCCAACGTGCAGCTTTTCATTATCAGAAATCTGCTGTGACAGCATAATGCGCCGTGCAGGCAACCAGAAATCACCCGTGTAAGCTGCAGGTCGCGGGCTGATTTCCAGCGTCAATGGCTCGCTCTCCACCCGCACACGGCGACCCCGTACCTTGGGCTGCCACAGGCGGTCTGACGGCCTTTCAATCAAACGACCGCTAAGTTGCATAGCCGGGATGGTCAGGGTGCCGGAGCGTTCAGGGAATATGGCATAACGCCGTTCCAGTACACGGTAGCGCTCACCGTTGCGGTCGGCCTGGTAAGGCACCTCATCCAGCAAACGCACTGAGGCCTGCTCAGGTGCTGGTGGATTGATAGCGGCTTCTGTCAGGTTGGTCTGGTAGAAAATTCTGACCATCAGGCTTATCTGAGAAAGCACGTAATACGGGCCCGTTTCAGGATGTACCGTAACCTCAATAAAAACCGGTTCTACATCGCCGGGTGCCAGTGCCGGTGCCGCTGAAACCTTTATACTAATCGGACTGGAACGGGCACCGGGGAATTTCAAAGCGGGTATCAGCAAGTTACCCTGGTGTTTTGGCTCCAGTGTTATCACCAATCGCACGCTCGCGGTCTGGCGACCGTTTACAAAGGACATCTGGGTCTCGGAACGCCGGTTCAGCACATCAAAGTCCACCTGCAATACCGACAGATCGGTATCCAGGCTCTGATCCGTATCACTGGTTTGCAAGGTCAGGGTGATCGTTTCCCCCACCACTGCGCTGCTGCGATCCAGTTTGGCGGTGACCGGCGCGGCGGTTGCCACCGAACAAACCATTAACAGGATCACGGCCAGGGTGAACCCGCCCAGTCGTCCGTGTAATTTATCAAAAACTATCTTTGCCATTCCTGCCATCTTTGCCATTCCTGATTACCACTTCTCAGATTCATCAGCAGGCGCACCACGGCGCTGGTGCTGGTTACGGAATTTACGTCTCAGCAGGCCACCCGGATCATCCGGAATGCGCCGCAGCCATTGTTCCATGGCCTGTGCATCTTCATCTGACCAGTTTTGTTCCATTTCGGACTCCGAAGGTTTGGTCTCCTCTTCACCTTCCTGCTGTTCATCAGACTCCTTATCGCTCTGCTCACCATCCTGCTGATCTTCGGAGGACTCTTCTTCGCCCTGCTCTCCTTGTTCGGATTCATCACCGGACTGCTCATCGGAAGACTCGCCTTCCGAATCCTCCTGTTCCTGCTGTTGTTGTTCCTGCTCCTGCTTCATCTCCTCGACCAGGGCGCGATTGAAGATGGCATCTTCCATCTCCGGGTTCTGTGCAAGTGCTGCGTCATAAGCTTCCAAAGCCGCTTCAAACTCTCCCGCCTGGGCCATGGAATTGCCACGATTGTAGTGGCTGTCTGCCTGATCCAACTGTAACCAGGACTGGCCTGCGCGGGCGAAATCACCGCTGCGGTAAAACGCTTCACCGGCAATTGCAGGATCCTGTGCGAGTACCGCCGCATCCTCCGCACGCTCCTGTTGAAGCGCAGATTGGGCCTGTTGATCCTTGCTGGCCCAGAGATCCTCCCACAATCCCGCCTTTGCATCGGTACTAATCAGCAAGCCCGGCAGTATCAGAAGTGGTAACACAAACAGCAAACCACGCCGGAAACTGAACGCAACCAGCGGCAACAAGACCAATACCAGCCATGGTCCTGCATCCTTCCAGCGCTCACCCAAAGCATCATCTTTGCGGGAGAACTCATTTCCTTCAACTGCCGCCCAGGGTGATGTTGCTGTGCTGCCCGCAGTTAATTCTGAATACCTTCCACCACCGGCGCTGGCGATGGATTGCAGAGCGTCACGTTGCAGACGGGCCACTACGATATTGCCTTTGCTGTCACTGATAAAACCGTCACCGCTGGGGATCGGCGCGCCCTGCACTGTGCCGACTGCAAGCACCGAGGTATAAATTCCCTGTTTTGCCAGTTTGCCCGCTATATTGGCCGCAGCACGGCTGCCACTATCGGCAATCAGCAGTATTTCACCACGGGCCATGCCGGATCGCTTCAGCAGTTCGGCTGCCAGCTCCAGCGCCCGGTCCGGACGGCTACCGGCCACCGGGATCACATCCGGGCGCAATGCCGGCAACATATTCCTGATGGTATTGGTATCGCTGGTTAGCGGCGAAACGACGAAGGCGTCCCCGGCAAAAGAGACGAGACCGGTCTGGCCTTCCAGCATATCATCCAGCATATCGGATAAGCGGTAGCGTGCCTGGGTCAGTCGATTGGGCTTCAGGTCTTCGGCCAGCATGGAAAGTGATAAATCCAGTACCAACACACGCGCGTCGCGGGCGGTGAACGAGCTATCCGGCAGTTTTTGCCAGCTCGGGCCAGCCAGGGCAAGAGCAGCTATCAGCCATACCAGCCCCGCCAGCCACGGCCCAAAACGGGAGGGTCTGGCGGCGGCATCGCCGACACTTAACCAACGCAGTAAATGCGCATCACAAACTCTGCTCCAATCACCGCTTGGACGACGTAAATAACGCCACAGCAAGGGCAGGATCACTGCCAGTGGCAGCAATGCCAGCCACAAGGGGCGAATAAAATGTAAAGGTAGCATGTCCGTCATGATGCGTGCGCCCGGAATCTGAATGGACGAATCGAGAATAGCGCCGCCAACAATGCCAGCGCATAGGCAAGACCCATTGGCCAGTAGAACAATTCATCCACAGGCCGGATTATTTCGACATCGCTCTCAACCGGTTCAAGCTCATCCAGGATCTCATATATTTTTTCCAGACCCTTGGCATCACGTGCTCTGAAGTATCGTCCACCGGTCTGCTCGGCAATGGTGCGCAGGGTATCCTCATCGAGGTCTGCAGACGGGTTGACCACGCGACTACCAAAAAAGTCCTGCACCATCATTTCATCCGCACCCACTCCCACGGTATAAACCGTAAGACCATCGCGGGCGGCAAATTCGGCAGCCTGCAGTGGCTGCACTTCACCGGATGTATTGGCACCATCGGTTAACAATACCAACACCCGGTCGGATGCCGCGTCATCCCGTAAACGTTTGACCGCCAGGCCAATGGCATCGCCGATGGCCGTTTCCCGCCCGGCCAGGCCGATCTCTGATTCATCCAACAATGTCGCCGTGGTCTCGGTATCGAAGGTTAGCGGTGTTTGCAGGTAAGCACGACTACCGAAAAGGATCAGCCCGACACGGTCACCATGACGCCGCTTAATGAACTCACCCGCAACTTTCTTGACCACTTTGAGGCGATTCACCGCAGTCCTGTTCAGGATCATGTCCTGTGTATCCATACTGCCGGAAATATCAACTGCCAGCAGCAAGTCACGTCCGCTCACCGGCAGGCTCTCAATTTCACCGATCCACTGCGGTCGGGATGCAGCAAACAAAAGCAATAACCAGATCAACGCGGCGACCAGTGCCAGCCATGGCCGACGCATCCAACCCGCCTTGCCACCAGCCACTGCCGAGAACCAGGGCACACGAAGGGCCTGCAAATCACCTGACGGCGAAGCAGGCAACAATAAACGCAATAACCACGGCAACGGCGCCAGCAACAATAGCCAGGGCCAGGCCATGGAGAAACCAGTGGTGAGTACTTCTTCAGCCATGCTGTTTAATCCAGGACCGGGTTAGCTCACTCATGGTGCCGGCATCGAACTGCGGCGCTGGATCATACGGGCCTGAAGCCAGCACATTAAGCGATTCAGCCGAGTGCGTCTTCATATTGGCGGCCAGGAAATCTGCCCAGTCCTGGCCAGCCAGCGCAGCACAATGCTGTCCGGGGAATGCCCGTAAGGCAACCAGCTTGAATATGCGATTAAGTGTAGACAAATAGGCCTGGGGATCACGTTGAGGATCGATGTTTGTATTTAAATGGTCAACCCAAACCAGCATTTGCTTACGCCGCTGATGAACCCGGATACGCGCCAACAGACGGCGACCGAGCCAGAACAGAACAACCAGCAGCAACAGCGCCAGAATCCACCAGCCTGGCGCAGGCGGCCACCAGGACACTGCCGGTGTGGCATGAATATCACGTAATTGTGATAAAAGATCAGGGTTCATCAACCCCGCCCTACCAGCATGCGCAATTCTCGGCCCAGCACTTCCACCGGGTCATCAGTGGTGTTTAACACCATCCAGCCACACTTGTGGCGTTGAAACATACGCCGTGGAATCTCGCCATGTTGCAGACTCATCCGTTCAAACTGACTGCGTGACTTTTGCTGATGAGTATCCAGCATGGCGCTGTGTTCACCATCGGAAATCGGGAACCGTCCCGCAGGAAGATCCTGTTCTGCAGGATCCATAATCTGGCAACCAATCACATCATTGTGTTGCCGCAGTCGCGACAGGTGACGGTGGGATTGTTCGTCCAGGTTGAAGAAATCGCTGATGATCAAAACCAGGCTACCTGGCCTGACCGTGTGGCGGACGCGTTCCAGTGAAACCGAAAGCGGTTCCTGGCCCTGGTGTGCCGACTCCGGGTTCAGCCAGTCTACCAGGCCCTGGATAACCCGCATGGCCCCCCGACGACCTCCGGCGGGACGCAATTCACGGTGCCTGTCGGGCGCAAACAAAAATGCACCAATCCGGTCACCCCGGCGTACCGCAGCCCAGGCAATAGCCGCTGCCAGTTGTCCTGCCGCAACGGATTTAAGCCGTGTGCGGGTACCAAAATAAAGACTGGGGCTGGCATCTACCACGACCAGCACCGGACGTTCACGCTCTTCCTGGAATATCTTGGTGTGCGGTTTGCCGGTGCGGGCGGTGACGCGCCAGTCCATATTGCGAATATCATCACCCGGCAGGTAACTTCGGGACTCTACAAAATCCACACCACGGCCACGGAAGCGTGACCGGTAAGCACCCGCCAGCGCGGAAACTGAAGGCCGGTGCATCGGCAAACTTAAGGCATTACAACGGGGCTTGAGTGCGATCAACTCGGAGGCACTTAAATGTATGCCATCCCCTGGTGAAACTTCTGTCACGGAACGGGAACCAGGTCCAGCAAGCGGTTGACCAGTTCGTCCACGATGACGCCATCAGCTTCTGCTTCATAAGAAAGCAATACACGGTGGCGCATGATCTCGTGAATAACGGCGTGAATATCATCCGGCGAAACGAAATCACGGCCGTCAAGCCACGCCCGCGCCCGCGCACAGCGATCCAGTCCAATTGTGGCTCGCGGGCTTGCACCATAACTGACCAACCGGCCCAGTTCCTCATCCCACTTTCCGGGATCACGGGTCGCCAGCACCAGTTGCACGATATATTCCTGCAGCGCCGGCGCCATGTGCAGATCCAGCACCTGTCTTTGTGCGGCAAATACCTGTTGCTGGGTCACCAGCATTTTGGGCTCAGGTTTATTGCCCAGTTCGTCACGCGCCTGGCCTCGAGCCAGTTCAAGAATGTCCTGTTCTGCCTGTGCATCCGGATAACCAATGGATACATGCATCAAAAAACGGTCCAACTGAGCCTCGGGTAACGGGTAGGTGCCCTCCTGCTCGATCGGGTTTTGAGTCGCCATCACCAGGAACAGCTTTGGCATCGGATAGGTAACCCGGCCCACCGTCACCTGGTGCTCACCCATGGCCTCGAGCATGGCCGACTGGACTTTTGCCGGGGCACGGTTAATTTCATCGGCAAGTATCATGCTGTGAAAAATCGGTCCCTGCTGGAACTCAAAGGTGCCTTCCTGCTGTCGGTAAATTTCCGTACCGGTCAGGTCGGCCGGTAACAGGTCAGGGGTAAATTGGATACGATGGAAATCACCTTCGATACGTTCTGCCAACACCTTGATAGCCGTGGTCTTGGCAAGACCCGGTGCGCCCTCGACCAGTAAATGACCATTACAAAGCAATGCCATAACCAGCCGTTCCATCAGCCGTTCCTGGCCGATAATAAGCTGGTTGGCTACCTTGCTGAGCTCCTTGAAGGCAGCGCGCTCGGGGTGCTGCGGTGTTTCTGTTTGGGGTTTTTGTTCGACTGAATCCATTGCTTAAACCTGCTGTTGCCACCCCAATAACGGAGCTGATTGTTTTATAGGTACGATAAGGTGCTTTTTCAACCGCTTATAATCGCTTAAATAGGTGTTATTACGTTAGTGTCATTGGTCATGAATGGAGGGAAACTGACTCGATCCCAACACAGTTAAATCAATAATCCTGTGGATCAACATCCACGGACCAGCGCACTTTACGTGCGGACGGCAGTTTGTGAAGCTGTGAAACCCACTCATCGAGTTGATGGTGCAATATCGGTCGCCTATTTGCCTGCACCAACAAATACCAGCGGGTGCGCCCACTGCGGCGCTCCATCATGGCTGGGAAAGGACCGTAAACCGTGGCTTCCCCGGTCGGAAAGCACTGTTTTGCCCGGTTCAGGAAAGCCCGGACATCATCCTTGTCATGGGCATCCGAACGTAACAATGCCTGGTAACTGAAGGGTGGCAGGCAGGCAATCTGGCGATCTCTGCTGATGTCGCTTGCAAAAGCCTCATAACCTGATGACAACAATGTGAGCAGTGATTCATGCTGCGGATAATGTGTTTGCAGAATGACCTCGCCAGGTAACTGGTCACGGCCAGCACGACCGGCCACCTGCACCATCAGTTGCCCCATGCGTTCCAGGGCGCGGAAATCTGCACTGTATAGGGCTTGGTCCAGGTTGACGATCACCACCAGCGTCACCTGCGGGAAGTGGTGACCCTTGGCCAGCATCTGGGTTCCGACCAGCAGGCAGGACTTACCGGTCTTGACCTGTTCCGAAAGACGGTCGAATTCACCTTTTTTACGTACCGTGTCTCGATCAAATCGCAATAAAGGTGTTTCGGGGAAGGCCTTACCCAGCATCTGTTCCAGTTGTTCGGTACCCTCACCTGCACCCTGTAAAGCATCGGCGCCACATTCGGGACACATCACCGGCACCCGCGCGCTGCTGTCGCAGTGATGGCACAACAATCTACAGGTGGCCTTGTGCCAGGTCATATTGGCATCACAACGCTGGCAGGCGGCGTGCCAGCCACATTCGTGGCAGAGGATAACCGGTGCATAACCGCGGCGATTCAGAAAAACCAGTACCTGCTCACCTTTTTCCAGTGTCTTGCCGATGGCCTCCATGGCGGTGGCAGAGATACCACCGGTCATGGTCTGTTGAATTAAATCCAGTACACGCCAGCTTGGCTCAGCAGCACCGGTAGCGCGTTGCCTGAGCCGATGCCAGCTATAACGGTTGCTGGCCGCATTGTTGAAGGTCTCAAGTGATGGCGTTGCCGTACCCAGCACCACCGGGACACCTAAACCGGAAGCGCGTTTGACTGCCACATCCCGGGTGGAATAACGGAAACCGTCCTGTTGTTTGAACGAGGCATCATGTTCCTCATCCAGGATAATCAACTGCAACTCAGGCATGGGTAGAAACAGGGCCGAACGCGTACCGATCACCAGTCTCGCCAGACCACTTTGTGCCATTGCCCAGGCTTTCAGACGCTGGCCTTCGCTAAGGCCCGAATGGGTGACCACCGGCTCAAAGCCCAGTCGCTTTTTAAAGCGGTTAAGCAACTGCGGCGTCAGGCCGATTTCCGGCACCAGTAACAATACTTGTCCACCCCGTCTCAGAACCTGTTCAATCAGACATAAATACACTTCGGTCTTACCACTGCCGGTAACGCCATCAAGTAAATGGCAATGAAAACTGTCCAGGGTTTTGCCGATGGTATCAACTGCAGACCTCTGTTCATCCAATAATGGCGGTCCTTTAACAGGACTCAGTTGCGCCGCCTGTTGTGTTTCTGAGCGCACCCATTGCTGTTCCATCAAACGCGAAAGCGTTTTTCGCCAAGATGAAGAAACCGGTCGTAACTGCAATTCTGTAACCGGTCCCTCACGCATTTCTTCAAGCAGTCGGATCTGTGCCTTGATCCGCCCCGGTGGCTCTCCCAATCGTTTTTCACCGGCAGTTGTCAGACTGTACCGCAGCGGCGGTGGTGGAATTTCACCGCTAATTTTCCGCAGCAATGGCGGCAAGGCATTGAAAACCACCTCACCGGGCGCGTGCTTGTAATAGCGCCAGCACCATTTAAGTAATTCAAGAGTTTCGTCAGTCAAAACGGTTTGTTCACCGTCGGGAATTGAAACCACACTGGCGAGTTTCTCTAGTGGTAAATCACTCTTGTCATCAATCTCGACAATAACACCGACCATCTTGCGGTGGCCAAATGGCACTTCCACACGTATTCCGGGCTTTGGGACTATCGATATATCGGAAAGCAGGTAATCAAAAAACTGTCGAAGCGGAACCGGCAGGGCAACCCTTAAGACAGTATTTAATGGGGAAGATGACATAGCAATGAATTCTAGCAGCCACTGCTTCCAGATACTGAGAATAAACCTGTAACCCGTCGCCCCACCGAACTCCCGTCACCCCGAAACCAAACTCCCGTCATTCCGGACTTGAGCCGGAATCCATTCTTGCTCTTTAATTCAGCGGGCCTTTTTTCTGCTTGCGAGATAAATTCCGGCCAGGATCAGAAAACCACCAAAGAGCGTCAGGGACGCAGGTATTTCCTGCAGAATAAAATAGGCGAGCACCGCTGAACCAACGGGCTCACCCAATGTAGTGATGGCGACCAGCGTGGCCGGCATATAACGCAGAATCCAGTTAAAGGTGGAGTGACCGATCAACTGCGGCACCAGTGCAAGCAACAATATCCAAACGTAAGTCATGCCAGACAAACCCACAGGACGCTGTCCTGCAACCAGCATGGCTGTACACAGTGCGACGGCGGCGACACCGTAGACCAGAAAAATATAAGGGACAAGCAACATCCCACTGCGTAATCTGCGACCAATCATAAGGTACCCGGCAACGGCCCAGGCACCCACCAGGGCCAGGAAATTACCCAACAAAGCATCTCCGTGTAAAATCCCCGACATTGATGGACAAACCAGGCCACCGCTAATTTGACAGGAATCGCCCAGCGCGATGACACTGCCGCCAAGCAATGCCAGCAGCATCCCGATCAGTACGGGTCTGCTGAGTCGTTCCTTTAAAAACAGCGGCGAAAAAAAGGCTACCCACAATGGCCCTGTGCTGACCAACACAACCGAACTGACAATACTGGTGTACTCCAACGAAGTGATCCAGGCCGCAAAATGGATCGCCAGGAATCCACCGGAAAGAACACCCAGCAGCAGTTCATGGCGGGTGAGCTTGCGCAGTTCGCTGCGATATCGACTGAGTGCAAAAGGGGCAATCGCCACCACGGCAAAGCCCATTCGCAATGCGGCAATAACCAGCGAGGGTGCCTCCAGTTGCGCAAAGCGGACAAAAATCGAGGCCGTAGATACCGCAATAATCGCAATCACAATGGCGATGGGAAGGATGAGTCTGCCCTGCTTATGATCGTGTGACATTTTTTAAGAGTACATGGAGTGCAGTAAAATGAGGAACCTTCCCCTTTTTGCTAATTAAACTGCCTTCATATGAGTTTCCAGCCAGGTGGCGATGTCCTCAATTGGGGCTCTCTTTTGAATCACTTCATTTATTAAAAAAGATTCTCCGCTTTCAGCTTCCATTTTTAGCCGGTAGCCATTCATTCTTAAAAAAATAGCTGTTGCTGCAAAGGCAACGCGCTTGTTCCCGTCTATAAAACAATGGTTTTGAATTAGGCTTTGGAGAAGTGCCGCCGCCTGCAATGAAAGTGTGTCGTAGTAACCTGTTTGTGGCCTCAACAAGGCACTTTCTAAAAGCCCCAGATCCCGCACTCCAGCCGAACCACCAAAGCGTTGTATCAACTGTTCATGGAGTTCCAGGGTTTCCTGCAATGTGAGATATAAAACAGCTTCCATTGGTTCTTTTATTTAGCCAGTCTTTCCAAAAGCTCTGCGTTGTCATCAAGAATCTCACTCATGGCATCTCGAAAGGCAGGTCGAATCTTTGCCCTGTTCAGATACTCTTCCACGGCTTCTGAAACCACACCAGAGATGCTTCTGCCCGTGCTTTTAGCATAAAATCTGAGCTCCTCAAGAGTGGCTTCATCTATCTGTGTAGCAAACTTTTTGGCCTTCATTTTTCTATTATTCATGAAATTTCATGAATATTCAAGAATATGAGCTTTTAGAGGGCGCCTACTGTGACTGCAGACGCCTTCTTGTCTAAGCTCATTACCACCATAGCAACCACGCTGGTGTAAAATACCACCCAGTTCAAGCTTTTCTCACAAACTGAGATAAGTACGCAGAAGCTGGATATTTTGGATGTAAGATACGAGTTCATGAATAGATCAGAGGTTCCCTAAACAATGAAACCCCTGCTAAAACTATTGCTGTCCCTGTTTATTCTGATTGCCGGTATTTATGCCGCCACACCCTTGTGGTTGCCTTATGTATTTGCCAGGCAATTACCATTTGGCTGGCAACTGGAAAAGCTGGAGGCTGGTTATCCGGGCCTGTCGGGAATCAGCATCAGTGCACTGCACGTGAAAGGTGAACTCCAGGCAGTTGGCCTGGAACTTACTGCAACTGATGTTCGTTATACCTACCAGGGACTGAAAACAGACATTGGCTCACTTTCGCTTGATGTGTTTATGCAAACCAGCGAAAACAGCGATTCAAATGCTCTCACAATTGATGACCTGTCTCTGCCCATTACAAAACTCACTGGTAAGTTACCGGAATTATCAGTCAAGCAAATGCAGGTGACTTTGCATAGTGGAGCTAATACTGAGGCGGGGAATACCGTTGCGGCTCAACCGCTGGTACTGGATTTCCAGGCATTTAAACTGCTCCCTAACTCCAACAATAATTTTGACCTGTCTTCAAACGTAGGCATTGAAGGTATCCCTGCTGTAAATGGCCGGCTTGATGTTGATGTAAGAGCAGGTTCCCGCAAGGCAAAACTCCGCTTCCCGGCCTCTGTAAATTCACCAGCGTGGCTGACCGTTTCACTCGAGCAGACAGACCATGTTCGGAAAACTACAACGCAGATTCAGGCCGTTCTTGATACTGAGCCTGCTGATCAGGAGTGGCTGGAGGTGATAGTGACGCAGGGCACTGGCGGTCTATTGACCCATGTGGGTGGAAAGCTGGAAATTCAGGCAAATTTTGCGGGCAAAGATATACAGGACATTGAACGTTTTTCACTGATCACCGAAAACCTGCGGGCAGAATTGGACGACGGAACGCTGACCCTCAATGCTGATTTTCTGGCTGGCTTTGAGAGTGAACAAATTACCGTATCACTATCAAAACCCGCTGAAATCCACTTTCAGGACAGAACAGGCAAAATCAATGAACTGATCGCTAATGCCGAACCCGGTCTGCAACGCACTTCCCAGCCGCCCACAATGGCTCTCGCGGAGATTAGCACCACCAGCAAGTTTGTTATTCACGCCGGTGCGGAACCATCAATGGAGTTTATTGGCAATATGAAACTCGCCATGACGTCCGCTGAAAGCAGTGCCAATCTTCAGGCTACCGATGTTCGAATTGGGCTTGAGGATTTTTCCGACCTGGGCTCCATAACAACAAATGGCCGGGTTAAGCTCAATTGGGAGGAAAACACGCCTTTTACTTACACATCCGGTGACCTGGAACTGGAGGCGAATGGACTGTCCATTACAGCAGAACTAAGCTCATACGACGGAGAGCTTATCAGCACGGGACATGGCACCTTTATGGATGGACGCATTGCGTCCCAGGACATCTCTGCAGATAAAATTGATATGACGTGGCAAGAACTTGACCTGCTCAACCTGACCGGGACGCTCAGCACAAAAACAAAGGGATTTGCCACTGTGTTTGATGGTGAAACATGGACGGGTTTCGACTTTGATATTACTTATGCCCTGCTCGGCAACGATGATATCAACGGTTCAGGAATAGTGAAATTCGACTCCGGCCCTGAACTGCCAATTGAGTTTGCAGGTAACACACAAGCCGAACATTGGGATATCACACTGTTGCCCGCGACCATCAGGCTTACACAGTTAAGCGGTTTGTTGCGTATCGCCCATTTTGAGCTACCCGAGTCCGTCAAGTTGACCAATGGTTATATCGATATGCAGGGTGATGTGGTTGTCGATGATGAAATCACTGCAAAAGTGACCATAAAGGGGCTTGAGCTGGGTGCTTCGATGCTGGAAAGCAGTGCCAGCAACGCCAGTTTTACCTTCAGCACAAGCTACGGAAGCACCATCTCCGCAGGCGGGCCGGTCTCAATTGAAACCGTTGCGCTCGCAGGCGGTGTTGATGTGACCCATATCAGGGCTGACCTGAACCTTGAAGACACGGATACCTTCGGTCTGAAGAACCTGCATGCGGAAGTATTTGATGGCCAGCTAATCCTCAACAGCCTGCGAATTTCAGAAAACAGGATTGAAGACACGACGCTTATACTGAACCATATTAACCTTGGACGCATACTGGCATTCGCTGATATTGACGGTCTGGAAGGCACGGGCTTTCTTGATATTTCACTGCCAGTGGGCAGCGATCAAGCCGGAGTTTATGTAAAAAACGGAACATTCAAATCTGCCGGCCCCGGTCGTCTTGCCTATACCAAGGAAGGTATTGCGGGCAGCAATATCGGTTTGCAGGCGTTGGGAAATTTTCAATACAAGGACCTTTCCGGGACGATCAACTACCAATCTGATGGCACTTACCAGATCACGATCCGCCTTGAAGGCCAAAACCCTGATCTCTACGGCGGACATCCTATCGTGTTCAACCTGAACATCGGCGGTTCATTACCAGAGCTTTTCGAAGCCATGTTTATAACCGGCAGCTTTGAAGAATCAATCCTGAAACAAATCAGGACCAAATCGTCAGAATAGGCAGCCCTGTTCAGGAAATATTCAGCACAAGCTGTTAGTGTAGGGCACAAGGACAACAAATCAGGCAACAGGCCAGTGGTGATGTTATGAATCGATTATTGATCTTAGTGATATTTTTATTTCTAGGTGTGGCGTGCACTCCAACCGTCAAGGTTGAAGCGCCGGACAAGCCAATTGAAATTAATATGAATATCAATATCAAGCATGAAATCCTGATCAAGGTTGAAAAACAGGTCGAGGAATTACTTGAAGATGACATGTTCTGATGGTCACCGGAAACAGGACAATCACACAATGACGAACGAAAATATTGGAACCATGATGATGAAACGGAACAACTGGATCACCAACGTATTTCTTGCACTGCTTATCAGCATGATGGCGATATCTGTCGCCGTCGCAGCCAGTCCTTTAACACAGCCCAAGGCCGATGGCCTTATCGGTGAACAGGCGAATGGTTATATCGGCCTGGTGCAACAGAATGTACCTGCGGATATCAAGAAACTGGTCAATGACGTGAACGCCAAGCGCAGGGCGGGTTACCAGAAGATTGCTAAAAAGCAGGGTACCAGCCTTGCAGAGGTCGAGAGAGTTGGTGGTAATACGGCAATTGAGAAAACACTCAGGGGCAATTACATCCGTGAAGCAAGCGGTACCTGGCGGAAGAAATAGCTGAAAAATTTGCAGTGCAATGAATCAATACGATTGCCTGGCAGCAATAACGTTACACAAGCTAGGCCTTGAACTGTGCAATTATCTGTTTAAACCTGGCGCTATCCCGGATCAGATCCATGTCTGCATCCTGCTCCATCCAGCTGAGATTGAGACAACCTGTTTTGGCTGCCCGCTCAAGATAATCCAGTGATTTGTCGGAATCACCTGCCATCGCATAAAAACTGGCCGCGTTATAGGTCAGCAGCGAGTTACGGGGAGAATTTTTCAATGAAGTATCTATCCATTCTTTTGCTTCATCTTCTCTGCCCAGTCTTTGCAGCGCGAATGCACCCATATTCCATGCGCGATTTTCATCGGGGTTCAGTTCCAGAAAATCTTTTGCCCTCTGCAGGCCTTCTTTTGCCTTTTCCTTTGCACCATGCAGGTCTCCGATAGAGGCCATCAGGGACATTTGTATCAAAATACTTTGATAATCTTCCGGCCTGATTTCGGATGCTTTTTGATAATACTCAATCGCCTTGTGGACTTCGCCCTGGTAGGTTTTGCTGCGTGCCCAGGTGAACCATGCGCTGAACAGTTCGGGATCCAGATCAATGGCAATTTCAAATTCCAGGTCTGCCTGCCTGTACTCGTGACAAATTGAGTGGGCAATGCCCCGGGCAATATGGGAGTCTGGAATGCCTGGTGCCAGTTGGAGCGCTTTTTCACTGATACGCCCGGCCTCTTCCCTGGCATTACCGTTTGGTTTCGTGCACAGAAATTCATATGCATGGGTCGAGGCTAATTTAGCCCAGGCGCGCCCATAATCCGGGTCGATTTCAACGGCGCGCTCGAACAACTGCCGTGCGAACAAAATGTTCTGCTTGTCCGGGCGAGTGAAGTAGCTGTTGCCTTTCAGGTATAAATCATAGGCTTCTGTACTCTGTGTCATCGGTCGCGTTACCAGGTTATCGCCTATAGATAAGCGCATCGCATTCACAACGGCCTTGGCGATCTGCTCCTGGACATCGAAAATGGCTTTTAGATTGTGGTTGTATTGCCCTGCCCAAAACTGGTATCCATCACGGGCGTCAATCAACTGAATGGTAATCCTGATCTGATCACCCGCCTTACGAACGCTGCCTTCCAACACCACCGACACATTGAGTTTTTTGCCGATTTCGAGGATATCTGCACTCTTGCTGCCAAACTGGAACGAGGCCACCCGGGCCGCTACACTCAAGCCGTCAACTTCAGCTAAAGCACATAAGATCTCTTCCGCGATACCTTCACAAAAATATGATTGATCCTGATCAAAACTCATATCCTCAAAGGGCAATACCGCGATTGACGCCGATGGATTATTACCATTTACTTTTGTGCCGTCATACCGTTTTCTGGTGGGAAGAATCTGTTTACCCGGATGACCATCATGGTCTTCAACGATACCATCAGGCGTAATCTCATAGGCCCAGGCCATCACCAGCGCAATAGGGAATCCAAGCAGGGAGAATATGACCAACAGACTCTGCGACCACCCAGGCATTTTCAAGGCTTCAAAGGTGACTTCACCCACCTGCATAACAATCCACGAAACCACGATATATGCAATTGCAACACGCAATACTTTGCGTTCCTTTAGTTCACTGACAAAGGAAATAAAGTGGCTATGCCAGATTGTTTTTGGCGCACTCATTCAAATGTTCTCTTATTACCCAATACCGATGACCGGCCTAAAAGTTTGTAACAGCAAGCTCATTGTGTTCAGTTGCGGGTACGGCTTAACCCCAACCTGCACTTAATTACACGGCTGGAAAGTCGCGATTTGTGCAATCTGATTGATCTATCACCTAGAAAGAAAAGAGAACTTGCGCTACCAGTCATACCGTGCTCCACAGCTTGCTCGCCTGACCTGATAACGGAAAGAGCCTCCCTTGCAGATTCGAATTGCGGGGGACAGGCTTCTGTATTAAATATAGCAGATGAGCTTGAAGATGCATTTAAGAGGAGTTTCCACCCCCCTTGTTTACCATGAAATCCTGCTGTGTTCTGGCTTAGTTTGGAAGCTTCCTGGTGACTACAAATGCACCGCGGATATCGCCTTCCCTGTAACCGGTAGCACGGTCTTCGGGATAGAGACTGGCCAGAACCTGGCTGACTTCAGGTGCTATCTGCGTCCCATGGCACTTCAGGCAAACCTCACCTGTAGGTATCGCCTTCATGAAATGGAACTCCTGACCATCACCCGCTTTTACGGTTTCTGACCAGGCGAGTTTGGTGATGTCCTTGCCGGCCAGTTTCTTTTGCTCAAAGTCTTCCAGTACAGCCGATTGCCAATCATTGGCCACGTTTGCCGGGTTCCGGTTTTTCAAACTGACACGGCTCAAAATCATGCCATGGTCGGCTGAGACCCGGGCTGTGATCGGCATGGCTTGCGTATTACAAACACCGATAGCCGCAACCGGACCACCCGCTTTCATTGCACCTTTTAACTCCATCTGTAAGACACCGGCAAATTCCTTGATTGCAGATTTTGCTGCTGCCACATCTGCTTCCGGGTTAGCACTGGATTGTTGATCACTACTACAATCCAGGGCCAGCAGAACGAGGCACAGGCCTAATAAAATCTGTTTCATGATATGTTCCGTTAATTAAGGCTATCAGAACCCTGGTCTTTACTCAGTAATGAAAACTGCCTGGCAAGGGTGGGCTCGTCGCTGCCAAGTTCAATCATGTCGCCGACAATACGTGCTGTCTCACGTAATAACAGGTCGGGACGATCATCATCCTCGTCTTCCTCATCATCAGCAGTGATCCCTTCGTCATTATCCACCGTGGCCTCAATGGGTTCACCCACATCGGCGAGGGCATCGGTTTCCTCCAGCAACGGACCATTGTTATCCCGTGCGGCTTTGCGGGCTTCACGCTTGACCTCGTCTTTTGCCTTTTCTTCACGACGCACTGTTTCGAGTAATGAGATTTCTTTTTTATCCTTGTTGAGATTGAATTCTTCAACATCGCTGAGCAACCAGCCAAACTCCTGGTTATCTGCAATCCTGCCCTGGTAACGAAAATCTGCCACTGCCACCATGCGATCCAGATTTCCCTCGCGTTTGAAACTGGCCGAGTCAATGCTGGTCCAGGGTAAGGCATTATCGAGTGATCGCTCGCCGTAATCCTCCGGATCACCGGCAGACGGGAAATGGATATCAGGCTCTACGCCACGGTTCTGGGTTGAGCCACCGTTGACGCGGAAAAACTGTGCCATGGTGATTTTCAGCTGTCCCATTTTTCCTGAATCTCTGGAGCGCGCGTAATCATCAAGATCTACCAGGTTCTGTACAGTGCCTTTGCCAAAGGTGGTCTCACCAATGATCAGGCCACGTCCGTAATCCTGTATTGCGGCAGCAAAAATCTCAGAAGCGGAAGCGCTGTAACGGTTGACCAGGACAGCAAGCGGTCCTTCCCATGCCATGCCGGGATCGGTGTCTTCCTCGGTGCTGATACGACCACTGGAATTGCGTACCTGTACAACCGGACCCTGATCGATAAACAAACCTGTCAGTGTTGTAGCCTCAAGCAAAGAGCCTCCACCATTATTTCGCAGATCAACAACCAGGCCCTTGATACCATCTGCCTTCATTTCATTGATCAGTTTCCTTACATCCCGGGTGCTGGAACGGTAGTCCGGCAAATTCTTTGCCCGGCCATTGAAGTCCAGGTAAAACACCGGCAGGTCGATCACACCGACCTTGACCAATTCCTCGCCTTCACCGGGTACTTCGATGATACGGCTTTTTGCAGCCTGCTCTTCCAGCTTTACCTCATCCCGAACGATCTCAATGATCTCTGTCGGACCGTCAACACCGGAATCTTCGTGAATGACCTCAAGCAGTACCACGGTATGCTTGGCGCCGCGAATCAGGTCAACAACATCGTCTACCCGCCAGCCGACAACATCAACCAATTTACCGTCATGGCCCTGCCCCACTGCTGTTACCTTGTCACCGGCCTTGAGACTACCTTCTTTGTCCGCCGGTCCGCCCGGTACAACCCTGGCGATACTGGTGTACTCGTTTTCACGTCCCAGCAAAGCACCGATGCCTTCCAGTGAAAGTCGCATTGAAATTTCAAAATTCTCAGAACTACGTGGTGACATATATGCCGTATGCGGTTCAATCGATTGTGCAAAAGCGTTCATGAAGAACTGGAAAACATCATCTGAATTTAATTCTGTGATACGCCGGTCCAGATTCTCATAACGGTCATCAAGTGTTTCAATAATGGCTTCGTCTTCTTTACCAGCCAGGCGCAGACGCAGAAAATCATTTTTTACACGCTGCCGCCAGAATTCATCAAGCTCCGATTCTGATTTTGCCCACTTGGTTTCACTGCGATCCCACGCATAGCTTTCATCAATGGTGAAATCCATGGGGCTTTTGAGCTGCTCGCGGGCAAATTTGACCCGTTCGTGTACCCGGCCAACATATACATTGAACATTTCATAGGCAGGTGACGGATCATCGTGCTGCAATGCATCGTCAAGATGCAGTCGGAAAGACGCAAAAGTTTCAATGTCCGTGGCCAGGAAGAAACTGAAATTGGGGTCGAGTAAATCAAGGTAGCGATCAAATATCTTAACCGAGAGTTCATCATCAAGCCGGGTATCTTTGTAGTGCCAGTTGGACAGGAACTTGGTAGCCAGATTGCTGCGCAGGCGCTGCTCCAGGTTGGGTTTGAACAGCACTTGTTCCGATGGCTGGGTGGTGGCCCATACCGAGGTGCTGATTAATACTACAAATAATAACTTGATTACTCTCAAACTTATTTACTCCAAATAATATGCATTTCGTCTTGCTACTGACCACAAACCCGGCGCTGAGTTGCCGAACCCGTGAAATTCTTTACGCTATTAGGCACTTGCCAGCGTCGCGGCGCAAGGGTCAAAAGTTTAGTTGCCCAAAAAATGCGACAGGAAAAATGCCCGTGACATGCTCAAACTATGTGTCGCAATCAATCGGACAGCCCGGATTCCTCGGCCATTTGATCCGCATGATAAGAGGAACGAACCAATGGGCCCGAAGCCACATGCGTAAAACCCAGCTCATACCCAAGTTTAGCAAGTTTTTCAAATTCTTCCGGCGTCCAGTACCGCAATACCGGGTGATGGTGAGGCGTCGGTTGCAGATACTGGCCCAGTGTGACCATGGCCACATCATGTGCCCTAAGGTCTCTTAATACCTGTTCAACCTGCTCAAGAGTTTCGCCAAGCCCCAGCATGATGCCGGATTTAGTCAGTATATCCGGATGCTGTGCTTTAAAACGCTTTAACAACTCCAAAGACCATTCGTAATCCGCCCCCGGCCTGACATTCGGGTATAAAGGCTTGACGGTTTCAAGATTATGATTAAAAACGTCTGGTGGTGAAGTTTCGAGAATTTCCAATGCCCGCTCCATGCGGCCTTTACCGCGGAAATCCGGCACCAGTATTTCGAGCTTGATATCAGGGTTCAATTCACGGATACGACTCAGACAACGAACATAATGTTCAGCACCACCGTCGCGCAGGTCATCGCGATCCACCGAAGTAATCACCACGTAACGCAACTTCATATCGCGGATGGTACGGGCCAGGTTTTCCGGTTCGGCTTCATCCGGTGGTTTGGGACGGCCATGGGCAACATCACAAAACGAACATCGGCGGGTGCAAATTTCACCGAGGATCATGAAGGTGGCTGTGCCCTTGGTAAAACACTCGTGGATATTCGGGCAGGTGGCCTCTTCACATACTGTAACCAGGCTGTTTTCACGCAGGCGTGATTTGAGTCCGGATACTGCATTGCCCGCCGGCAAACGCACCCGGATCCACGGCGGCTTGCGTAAAACCGGCGCATCCTGGTCGAAATTGGCGGTATTACGTGCCAGTTTATCGGCACCCAGTTCCTTTGCACCCGGGTCTTTTCCGGCCGCAAGGTGAGACGGGGAACCGGTTGAGAGGGTGGCCTGGGCCGCAATACGAATAGGGATTTTGTTTTGATCAGTCACTTAATTCATTCATCTCTGTGGGCTGTCTGCTTCACGGCAAACTGTTAGCTACCTGGCGGAACCGGTCATTGTAGCCTAAAACTTCACTTAAACCGGCAATCAAACGATCTTCAACTTCGCGCATGGAAACTTCAGAAAAAGCTGACAGGTTAGTGACTTGCAAACCTTCATAACCGCAGGGGTTAATGCGCTGAAAAGGTTCCAGGTCCATATTGATGTTAAACGACAGACCGTGGAAAGATTTGCCTTTGCGAATCCGCAAGCCCAGTGAAGCAATTTTAACCCCGTCAATGTACACGCCCGGTGCACCTTCAAGCAGCTGCGCATCTACGCCATAGGATTGCAATACATCGATAATGGCCTGCTCGATACCCGTCACCAGTTTGCGAACACCCATGTCCAGTCTGCTGATATCGATTAGCGGATAAGCCACGATCTGGCCGGGACCGTGATAGGTGACCTGCCCACCACGATCAACCTGGATAACCGGGATATCACCCGGCGCCAATATATGTTCTGCCCGACCCGCCTGACCCTGGGTGAATACCGGCGGGTGTTCTACCAGCCACAGTTCATCGGGTGTATTTTCATCACGCTGGTCGGTGAATGTCTGCATGGCCCGCCAGACGGTTTCATAGTCCATCAGACCAAGCCGGCGAACGTGTAGCGTGGACAACATGGTTTCTACAACGCTACCAGCACTTGCTCGCAATCGGTCAAATCCTGGTAAATGCGATCCAGTTGGGCTTTTGACAGGGCTTCAATGGTCACGGTGACCGAAATGAAATTGCCTGCGCCACTGGCATTGGTGGTTACCGGTTCACCGGCATATATCTCTGCGTGACTCAGAATGAGTTTTGTTACCAGGATTTCGAAACCGTCTTCGCTACGACCCATGGCCTTGACTGGAAACTTGCAGGGAAACTCAAGCAGTGTTTCCTGCTCTTCTGTTTCAATGTTGATTTCAGGTGGATGTTCTGAAGCCATCAGTCATCACTGAACAAACTGCCAAACCACATGCTCATACCGTCCCATGTGCGACCGAAAAAACCGGCCTCGTTAATGGACTCCAGCGCAATCAGAGCACGGCTTGTGATCTCATCGTCTTCAAGACGAATGAAAATTTGTCCGACTTCTGTACCTTCGGCTATCGGTGCAATCAGTTCCGGCAGCATCTCAACCTGTGCATCGAGATCGTCGTAACGACCCCTGGGTATGGTCACAAACAGCTCATTCTCGATCCCCAGCCTGATCTGCTCCCCCTCACCTTTCCAGACCTTGCCCTGTGCCAATTCCTGACCGGCCTTGTATAACTGCACAGTTTCATAGAATCTGAAGCCGTAATTCAACAGGGTTTGGCTTTCACTGACCCGCGATGACTCTGAACTGGAACCCAGTACCACGCTGATCAGGCGCATCCCGTCGCGCTTGGCCGAGGCAGCCAGGCAGTAACCAGCGGCCTGTGTATGGCCGGTTTTGAGACCATCTACAGCCGGGTCACGCCACAGCAGGTTATTTCGGTTGTGTTGACGAATATTATTGAAACTATATTCTTTTTCAGAATACCAGCGATAGTATTCAGGGAAATCGGCAATCAATGCCACGCTCAGCAAGGCGACATCACGGGCCGTTGTGTAGTGCTCCTCATGTGGCAAACCGGTGGAATTCATAAAATGGCTGTTGGTCATTCCCAGTTGCACGGCGTAATGATTCATCAATCCGGCAAAAGCATCTTCCGTACCCGCCAGGTGTTCGGCCAGTGCAACACTGGCATCATTGCCGGACTGAATAACCATTCCCTTGAGTAGCTGTTCAACCGTCACCTCCATTAAAGGCTCGATGAACATTCGTGAACCACCGGTGCGCCAGGCTATTTCACTGACATTGACCAGGTCATCCAGCTTGATGTTGCCACCCGCGAGTTCCGTGAACACGACATAACTCGTCATCACCTTGGTAAGGCTGGCAGGCTCAACCCGCATATCCGGATTGCTTTCAACCAATACATGACCGCTGTTGAAATCAAGCAGGATGTAACTGTTGGCGCCCAGTGTCGGTGCCGCCGGCATCGGCAGACCCTTGGGTGGCGCCGGTATCGGAGTGGGTGGACGTTGGGCCAGCGCAACGAGCGGTAAACTCATTGCAAAAATGACTAACAGCAGGATTTTCTTCATGATCAAACAGTATTCCGTAATATTGCCATCAGGGCATTCCCTGACGATTTACCCCTAGCGACTTACTTTGTGCGGGCGTTCATAGCCCAATTCAACTACGCGACGGGCACTGGCTTCTATTTCTGCCTCGGAAGCATACGGCCCTATCCATACTTTATACAATCCCCGGCTTTTTTGTACCGAGACAGGTTTGAGCTGTGCGGCTACCATTTTTCCTGCCAGGTCTTCCGCGGTTCTGCGCTTGCTGAATGCCCCGACCTGCAAAAATGTTCCATCGGCTACTTTAACCGAGGACCGTTTCGATGTTTTGACATCGATAGCACGTACATCTATCCGTGCAGTACCGGTTTTATCCACACCAAGCTTTATCGCCGCTGCGTAGGACAGGTCAATGATCCGGCCTTCATGAAACGGTCCACGGTCGTTGATCTTGACGATCATCTTGCGGCCATTATCAAGATTGGTAACTTCCGCGTAGGTTGGTAACGGCAGGCTTTTATGTGCTGCCGTAGCCAGGTGCATATCATAAAGCTCACCGCTTGATGTGCGCCGGCCATGAAACTTGCTGCCATACCACGATGCGATGCCGCGTTCGTGGTAACCCTTGCTGCTTGGCAGAACTTTGTAAGTTTTCCCCAGCACCGTGTACGGGCTATGGTTTCCATAGCGGGCCAGTGGTTCATTTTTGGGCACTGCATCGCGGACATCGGCCGCTACCATGTGACGACTTGAAGGGCCATCGCCCGACTTTGTTTCCTTTTTTTTGTCTCCTGCGCAAGCTGCCAGTAACAATACCGCCAGGGCCGCTGGAAAAATCAGCTTGTTCATCAGGATTTATCCATACCCTTTTTGATCTCCTGGCTTAACTGGTAAACCGCCATCGCATAACGTGGGCTGCGATTATAACGGGTTATTACGTAAAAATTCTTGAAGGTCAGCCAATAGGTCTTGCGGTCTTCTTCAACCAGCTTCAAAACTGCGGCGGGTAATTCCGGCGATAGCTCATTCGAACTCCTGAAGCCCTTCTCCTGCCACTGGGCAACACTCAGCGTAGGGGTGAAATTCCTGGTTGATATCTCGTCGAAAGCCGCCCCCTCTGATGCCACGGCACGCTGTGTCACCGGTTGTCCGGGTTGCCAGCCATGCCGGTGCAGATAATTGGCCACACTGCCAACCACATCGGCAGTGGAACGCCACAGATCACGGCTATCGTCCCCATCAAAATCAACTGCATATTCACGGTAGCTACTGGGCATAAACTGGCCCATGCCCATCGCACCTGCATAGGAACCGGTTATTTCATCGGCAGGCAGACCCTCCTCGGAAGCAAGCTGCATATAATGCAACAGCTCGCTGGAAAAAAACGGGGAGCGGTCAGAGGAAAGATTCTTCGGGTAATAAAAACCCAGTGTTACCAGCGCATCAATCGTGCGGTAACCACCGGTGATGCGTCCATAAAATGTTTCAACGCCGATGATGGCCACGATAATTTCTTCATCTACACCAAACTTCTTCGAGGCGGATGCTATCAACTCACGGTTTTCTTTCCAAAAGTCAATTCCTTCGTCGATGCGCTTGTCGGTCAGGAATATCGGTCGGTATTGATGCCAGGGCTTGCCTTCGGCCGGCCGGCTGATTGCGTCAATAATGGATTGCTTGTACTCGGCCTTTTCAAGCAGGGCCCGTACTTCCTTTTCAGGCAAACCGTATTCCGAGACTGCCCGTTTTACAAACTCCTCAGTGCCTGGGTGTTCGGCGGCAAAGCCCGGTACACAGAAAAGTACCAAAAGAAGAAATTTTCGCATCAAACAAAGGTTCCAGATTGGATGGTTAAACGGGGTTTATTGAGCCCGGACACAGAGTTTACCCGAACCGGAAATAAAAACCGCAGCAGAAAGGTATTTTTAATTACTAACACTACAAATAAACCCGCAAATCGCACCAGTCTCACGGATGCTGGTGTGATTTACGGGTTCATCCATCACATGAATTTCCGGTGGCCATATATGGACATCATTATGCCGAAGCTTGCCAACAGGGTGACGGCGGAGGTGCCGCCATAGCTGATCAGCGGCAAGGGCACGCCAACCACGGGCAACACCCCTGATACCATGCAACCGTTGACCAGAACATAAACGAACAATGTCAGACTCAAGGCACCTGCCAGCAGTCTTGATCCGGTATCACGCGCGACACTGGCAATGTACAAACCGCGTGCAATCAGCAACATATAAGTCAACATTAATAACATGACACCCATCAGGCCGAATTCTTCAGACAGGACTGCCAGGATGAAATCGGTATGACGTTCCGGAATAAACTCAAGATTTGATTGCGTGCCGTTTAACCAGCCTTTGCCGGTCAAGCCACCCGAGCCAACGGCAATTTTTGACTGGATAATATTCCAGCCGTGGCCCAGCGGATCGGCTTCAGGATTTAAGAAAGTGCGTACGCGCTCACGTTGATACTCTTTCATAACCAGCCACAGCAACGGGGCAGCGGCGGCGGCAACTCCGGCAAAGCCAAATAGAACCCGCCAGCGTAAACCGGCTAAATACAGGGTAAACATGCCACTGGCTGCGACCAGCAGCGCTGTACCAAGATCGGGTTGTCGTGCGATCAATAGCGTAGGAATCAACAATATTCCCAATGTAACTCCTACAGCCTTCCAGGCTGGCGGCAACACTTTGGGATGTAAATACCAGGCAACCATCATCGGCACTGCCAGTTTCATTACTTCGGAAGGTTGAAAGCGGAACAGACCAAGATCCAGCCAACGCTGTGCGCCCCGGCCGACTCCCAATCCCCAGGTCGCAAGCAACATGGCAATACCAAGACCATACAACCAGGGTGCCCAGTCTCTCAGGACACGCGGCGGCATCTGGCTGATCACCAGCATGACAACAAGCCCAAAACCAAGACGAACTGCCTGGCGGTTAACCACTGCCATGTCCTGTCCGGATGCGCTGTATAAAACGAACAGCCCGAAGCCCATGATCAGCATCAACAGAAACAGTAATACCGGATCCAGTCGCGGCGCTCCCACCCATGTTGGTAACAGGCGCTTCATGGTCGCGACTCCCGGCCTACTTCCTGATCCAGCCAGGCATCCAGCGTGGCCCGTGCGACCGGTGCAGCAGCCTTTGAGCCGGCACCGCCGTGCTCAACCACCACAGCGATGGCGATCCTGGGCGCCTCGACCGGCGCAAAAGCAATAAATAGTGCATGGTCGCGAAGATGCTGGGGCACTTCGCCATCCTTATAAGTCTTATCCTTGCCAAGTTTATAAACCTGCGCAGTGCCGGTCTTGCCACCGATTCGATAAGGGGCATCAACCGCTATGCGTCTGGCCGTTCCACGCAAACCATTGACCACCTTTTCCATACCATCCAGAACGGCCTGCCAGTCCTGCGGGTCTTTAATCGGTACTTGCATTTCAATTGGGGCCTTGAGCCGTTTAGCCCTCTCAACACCCGCCGGTTTGGTCGCGTACACCAGCCTGGGTGAGTACCGGGTCCCACCATTGACCAGTGTGGCAACTGCATTGGCCAACTGTAGCGGTGTTACCACGTTAAACCCCTGACCGATACCAGCTATTACCGTCTCACCCGGATACCACGGCAGCTCATGAACAGCGAGTTTCCACTCACGTGACGGCAACAGGCCCTTGCCTTCGCCCGGTACGTCTATGCCGGTGGGAGATCCGAAACCAAACTGTGAAAGGTATCCGTGCATCCGGTCGATGCCCATATCCATTGCCAGTTGATAGAAGTACGTATTGACTGATTGTTCCAGTGCTGAATCCAAATTCACCCAGCCATGACCCATGTCCTTCCAGTCGCGGTAAGGGCGGTCGTAACCCGTGATATAAAATTTGCCGTTTGAAAACACCCGGGTCTGTGGCGTGATCAGGTCAAGTTCCAAACCGGCCAGGGCGACGAAGGGTTTTAGCGTGGAGCCCGGCTCGTAACCACCCTTAAGCGCGCGATTGAACAGCGGTCGGCCAGGCGCATCAAGAATGTCGCGGTAGGCCTGCTGGCTGATGCCGTGGACAAAAGCATTCGGGTCGTATGCCGGTTTGCTGACCAGCGCAATGACGCTGCCATCAACCGGATCAATGGCCACCACGGCGCCGGGCCGGTCACCCAGCGCATCCCAGGCTGCCCGTTGCACGGCCACATCAATGGATAGCACAAGGTCGGTTCCGGGAATTGCATCGTGGCGCTCCAACACGTTTAATACCCGGCCCCGGGCGTTGGTTTCAACGCGTTCAAAGCCACTCAAGCCATGCAGCTCTTTTTCCCGGATCTTCTCTATTCCGATTTTCCCGATGGTGCGTGTACCCCGGTAATTAGCCTCATCCACACTGGCTATGTCTTCCGCATCCAGGCGGCCGATATAACCGAGAACATGGGTCAAAAGTTCACCGTAGGGATAATGCCTCGACAGGTAGGGAACAACATCGGCACCCTGAAACCGATGCCGGTTGACTGCAAACCGCGCAACCTCGCGTTCATTGAGATTGAATTTCACCGGAACACTATCAAATACGCGGTAATGAGCCCGTGCTTTGTGGAAACTCTGGCGGTCATCCTCGCTGAGCACGATTATTTTGGACAACTCATCCAGCAGCGCCTCGATACCAAGCGCTTTCCCTGCTACCTTTTCGGAAATGATTTCAAGTCGATAGGCGGGGCGGTTTTCTGCAATGACCCGTCCACGCCGGTCATAAATCAAGCCCCGGTTGGGTGTTACCGGCCTGACACTGACGCGGTTGCTTTCCGAACGCGTGGAAAAGTTATCGTAGGAATAAACCTGTAGCCAGACATAACGTCCAAGCAACGCCAGCATACACAAAGAGATAATGAGCAGCCCAATCCATGCCCTGCTTTCGAATAGCCGTCGCTCATCCCGCTCATCCTTGATTGCGCGGTCGGTGCGGTAACTGATCACGACTTATGCAGGCGCTGCCTGGCGCGAATGCGGTCAAGCAACAGGAACAGCCAGGGCCACAGAGCCATCCCCACCAGCGGTGGAAGCCAGTACTCCCATGTTGGTAGAGACTCACCCAGCAGCACGGTTATCCAGATCAGGATAATACGGTCATTAACCAGCAAACCCAACACACTGAGCGCCTGCTGCCAGGGTGGGAAAAACCGCAACCTGGAACGGAAGCGTTGCACCAGGAATACCATTACAACCAGGCTGAGGGCATGCAGACCCATCAGGCTACCGCTGAGGATATCCAGAACCAGTCCAATCAGAAACGCCAGGCCCAGGCTGATCATGTCCTGGGTTTCCAATGTCCAGTAGATCAGTACCATTGCTACCCAATACGGCTTGAACGGCACCAACATCTCGGGCAAAGGTAAAAGTGACAGAAAAACGGCTGCCATGATGGACAGAAGAATAAGGCTGCGGCTTTCCCGGCTGGATTTCATGGTTGTTCTAGTGACTGTTCTGGCTGTTTTTCTGGTGGCTGTTCCTGCAGCAGTGGTACAGCAGCTACCTGCAGCTTGATAAGCAATATTTCACGCCCGCGGTCGAGTGCAGCAAACGGTTGCATATACACAGTGGCAAAGGTCGCGCCACTATCCCGTTCTACACGTTTCACCTCGCCGACCGGAAAGCCAGGTGGAAACCGGTCGCCAAGGCCGGATGTAACAACCATGTCACCAGGACTGACATCGGCCTGCAACGGCACATTGGGCATCAGTAAGTAACTTGTCTCACCACTTCCATAGGCCACGGTTCGTAAGCCGGTCCGGTTAATCTGCACTGGCAATGCATGATCCGGGTCTGATATCAGCCGCACGGTCGAGAGTGCCGGTGTACGTCTTCAACCTGGCCGACGATACCCAAACCGTCGATGACGGCCTGGCCGATGAGCACGCCATCTTGAATACCCCGGTCAATCCATACCTTGTGAGAAAACGGGTCAAGGTCAACACGTTGCATTTCTGCAAATTGAAACGTATAAGCACGACCCCGGGTAGCTTCGAGCAAGTCTCTCAGTCGTTGGTTTTCCTGCTGCAAGGCGGCCTGGGTTTGCACCGAACCTTTGGTTTTCAGCAGTTGTTGCAGTAGTTGCTGGTTTTCAGCTCGCAATTCCCTGCGTGTGCGGGTATGCCGGTCGAGCGATTCCAAAGCTTTCGCCGGCCAGCCCACTACATGGAAAACAGGCTCAAATGCCAGTTCCATCGCGCTGCGTATGCGGGGGACATAGTGTCCGCGCTGGTCCATTAACATCAACACAATAGCCAGCAGGATATACATCATCAGCCGCGCGGTGCGTGTGCCTTCCTCGCCGAACCAGTGACTGGAACCTGATGATTCTGTATGTGCCAAATTCTTATCGTGTGTCTGAATGGTCAGGCATGGTCACTTGACCTTTAATTTTCAATTTGTGGTGAAAAAATCACCGTGGTTTTCATCCATCAACTCAAGCGCGCGGCCACCACCCCTGGCCACACAGGTCAGCGGGTCATCGGCCACAAATACCGGCAAACCGGTTTCCTCGGAAATCAGCCGATCCAGCCCTTTTAACAACGCACCACCACCGGTCAGCACGATGCCGGTTTCCACCACGTCCGCGCACAGTTCGGGAGGTGTCTGCTCCAGTGCCGCCTTGACTGAATCGAGGATGCTGGCCAGGCTTTCTGTCAGGGCTTCCAGTACCTCATTGCTGTTGATGGTAATCCGTCTGGGAACACCCTCGGCCAGGTTACGACCGGATACCGACATGTCTTCAGCCTCGTCATCGGGCCAGGCACGGCCGATCTTGATCTTGATCTGCTCCGCAGTGGATTCACCTATCAACGTACCGTAATTGCGTCGTACGAAATTGATGATCGCCTCATCAAATTTATCACCGCCAACGCGTACCGATGCGGAATATACCAGCCCATTGAGCGATATGACCGCCACCTCGGAGGTGCCGCCGCCAACATCCAGCACCATCGCACCACGTGCTTCATGCACCGGAATACCAGCACCGATCGCTGCCGCCATTGGCTCTTCAACCAGGAATACTTCCCGTGCACCGGCACCCTCGGCCGATTCCTTGATCGCTTTACGCTCTACCTGTGTAGAACTACAGGGCACACAAACCAGCACGCGCGGGCTTGGCCGCAGAAAACGTGACTCGTGTACTTTCTTGATAAAGTGCTGAAGCATTGCTTCGGTCATGTTGAAATCAGCGATCACGCCATCTTTCAAAGGTCTGACGGTACGGATATTGCCAGGGGTACGACCCAGCATAAGCTTGGCTTCGCCGCCCACGGCTGCCACCGATTGCGGCCCGCCCGGGCCGCGGTCCATGCGCACCGCCACCACCGAGGGTTCGTTCAGCACAATGCCCTGGCCACGTACATATATGAGCGTATTTGCCGTACCCAAATCAATAGATAAGTCATTTGAAAAAAGACCGCGTAGACTCTTAAAAACCATGTTGTTATATTCCGGGAGAATTACCAAGCTCAAGACTGTTTAATGTAGCAGTCAGCCTGCTTTTCAGCAAGCGGCAAGCGGCCAAATTTGTTCTCATTAACGTAGTTTTTAATAAACTTCCGGCCAGCACCGCAAAATCCGCTAAAATGCCGCCTTCCTAAAACATTTTTTTGAAAAGGTGCGAACCAAAGCATGTCGGCATTAATCTGTGGCTCCCTGGCCTATGACACCATCATGGTATTCCCGGAGCGGTTTAAAGATCATATCCTTCCAGAGAAAGTGCACATGCTGAATGTGTCTTTCCTGGTCCCTGAAATGCGCCGCCAGTTTGGTGGGGTTGCAGGCAACATTTCCTACAACCTGAAGATGCTGGGTGGCGATCCCTACCCGATGGCGACTGTCGGCGACGATTTCGGTCCTTACCAGAGACGCCTTGAGTCACTGGGTATATCCACCCGATACATTCGGCACCTGGAGGGAGAGTTCACCCCCCAAGCCTTCATTACCACCGATATGGATGATAACCAGATTACCGCCTTCCACCCCGGTTCGATGCAGGAAAGTTATCTGAATAAAGTCAGCGATACGGAAGGCATGACGCTGGGCATTGTTGCACCGGACAGCAGAGAGGCCATGTTGCAGCACAGCCGTGATTTTGAACTTTGCGGCATTCCCCACATTTTCGATCCGGGCCAGGCAATGACGCTATTTAATGGTGACGACCTGAAAACCTTCATCAAACAGGCCAACTGGCTGGTGGCGAACGATTATGAATTCCAGCTCATCCGTGAACGTACCGGCATGGATCATGCCGAAGTTGCCGAGCAACTTGAAGCGTTGATAATCACCAAGGGCGCTGAAGGTTCCCGGTTGATCACAAATGGCACCGAAGAATTTATTGAAGCGGTTAAACCCACCCGGGTTGAGGATCCGACCGGTTGCGGCGACGCCTACCGCGCCGGATTAATTTATGGCCTGCAAAACAACCTGGATCTTGTAACTGCATGCCGCATCGGCTCCGTTATGGGCTCCCTGAAAGTAGCCGTCCAAGGGCCCTCAAAACCACGAACACACACTGGATGAAATAGTAGATCGCTTCCAAAAGGCCTTTGGATACTCTTTTATCAGCTAAAACTGGTAAAACTTGCTCAAAATCGGGCCTTTAGTGTTGACAAGAGGCCTGCGTAAATGGAAAATTGCCGCCCCCGACCGCAATGGTGGGGGGCTTTAGTTTTGACGGTTAAGGTGATGTAGCTCAGCTGGTTAGAGCGCGGCATTCATAATGCTGAGGTCGGTGGTTCAAGTCCACCCATCACCACCAATAAAATCAATATGTTTATACCCACAAATAAGATTTTTTTCTTTCAAAACAACAATATATGTAAAAAAACTTGACGGACTACCTCAGGGCGTGAAGCGGAACTTCAATTTTGCTGATTTAAATCGTTTGTGATTCTGCTCTTGACCTGACTATAGGTTCATAGTTTACCGTTTGTATTCATCAGGACAAACGAGGTCCGTTAGCAAGCAAAATGAGGTTTCCATGAAACAGCTAAACAAACTTGAAGGTATCAGCAAGCCACGGCGGATTAAGCATAGCTTTACACAATCAATCAAAGGCACGCCCGAGCAGGTATTTCCGCTACTCTGTCCAGTGCGAGAGACTGACTGGATTCCAGGCTGGACAACCGACTGGGTGATTTCCAATTCGGGTTTAGCTGAGCAGAACTGTGTCTTTCAAACACCACCGCGACCGGGAGCGGAGGGAACTGCTTCCATATGGGTGATCACACACCATGATAGGGAAGCATATGAGGTGGAAATGTTCAAAGTGACTCCGGAGTTTACTGTCGGCAAACTGCAGATTTCACTGTCCGCCCAAGGCAAGACCGGTACCAATGCAACCATCGCCTACGAGTTCACATCACTGGGACCACTTGGTGATACGTACCTGGAGACCTATACGGCGCAATGGTACGAAAAGTTCATGCAGGTCTGGGAAAGACAGATGAACCATTACCTGGAAACCGGAGAAATAATTCCTGATCCTGATTTGCAATCGGGGTAGTTAACGCGAAGACGGATCAACGCTCAAAGGATTTTATTATGTATGAACTGCTGCAAGACATTTCCCAACGACCAGAACCGTTTAGTCGCTACACAGCGATGGAGTTATGGACCTGACTGGTGAGCCATTGAAGGTAGATAGTGATTTCATCGGTGTGGTCGCCAACGTGACATAAGATTGAGGAACTGATACGAAAATTAGCTCAACTGTCCACGTTGAACATTGTGTTATGACACCGGCTGGAGTCAGCCAGGAGCAGTCACTAAATCAGAATCACTTGTGCTCATGTAAACTAGTTTCTTCGGCCCAACCAAAACAATATCGGTGGATACTCATGAGAGCAATCATTTGGCAAAAATACGGACCACCTGATGTACTTCAACTCAAGGAGATCGAAACACCGATCCCTAAAGAAAATGAAATGCTGGTAAAAATAATCGCGGCAACCGTATTTGCCGGGGATTGTGAGATGCGAGGTTTCAATTTTCCAATCTCATTCTGGCTCCCCCTCCGACTAATGTTTGGTCTCAGAAAACCAAAAACTAAAATAAAAATACCTGGTCAGGAACTAGCTGGGGAAGTAGAAGCTGTGGGTAGAGAAGTTACACAATTCAAAAAAGGGGACCACGTTTTTGCAGCTGCCGAGAAATTTGGTGCATATGCCGAGTACGTATGTCTCAGTGATAAGAATACAACTGCAATAAAGCCTGCCAACATGACCTTTGAAGAAGCCGCTACCGTTCCTGTTGGAGGACTTAATGCATTGCATTTTGTAAGAAAAGGAAATGTCCAGAAAGGACAGAAAGTTCTTATCAACGGAGCCGCTGGAAGTATAGGTACTTTTGCCGTACAGATTGCCAAGACATTCGGGGCAGAAGTGACTGCAGTGGATAGTGGCAAAAAATTGGACATGTTGCGTTCCATTGGCGCTGATACAGTCATCAATTACACGCAAGAAGACTTCACCCAAAACGGTGAAACCTATGATGTCATTATTGATGTGGTAGGCAAGAGTCCGTTTTCACGAAGTGTAAGATCACTCAAGAAAAACGGTCGCTATGTTTTGGGCAACCCAAGGTTTTCAGGGTTGTTCAGAGGGATGTGGACTTCAATGACAAGCAGCAAGAAAGTAATCGTTGCGTTGACAGGTTATAGAACCGAGGATCTGGTTTTCCTCAAAGAACTTATTGAGGCGGGAAAGATAAAAACTGTTATAGATAGGCGCTATCCCCTGGAAGAAAATTGCTGAGGCTCATCGCTATGTTGAGACGGGGCAGAAAACGGGGAATGTAGTGATTTCTGTCGGGTATGACAATAAAAGCTAACGCGGCACCCAACTGATGTTCCTCAAAGCTTCATGGCAGCGCGAGCCTGGTCGTTAAGGTCGGTTTGTTGAGATTACGCAATCATCCGGCAGGTAAAGATGAATTTTTGGGGTTCTCAATACCTGCAATTTTCTGGCAATATAGCGTTAATGCCGCCTATACTCGGGCGGTATCACATGCTATTTTTCTGCTTGATGACTTTATCCTGTTATAAGCAGTATTGATCTCATACACCCGTCTTTCTGCCATATCCATTATTTCATCGGGCAGGCCCTGCGAACTCAATTTGTCAGGATGATATTGGGAGACCAGTTTGCGGTAAGCCCTTTTCACTTCCTGTGCACTTGCCCCGTCCTTCAAGCCTAATGCGGCATATGATTGTGACAAAGACTGAGGCTTGTTAACGACTTGTCTGTGATTGCGGGAGTCGGGTTGAGGTTGGCGTTCAGCTTCACGTGCGCGCAACATCGCGATAAACACATTGATGGGAATTTTCAGCACGGTTCGCACGCGCTCCAGAATGGCATCTTCACCCACGCTCAATTTACCATCGAAAACTGCGGCTTCGAGCAACAGTTCCATAAACACGATCCGCAACTCATAGTGAAGTTTGAAGTGTGTGGCAAACTCCTGCAATGTGCCATGAAGATCAAAATCCGGCTTTCTGCCCTTCTGGAAGAACAGAATCGCTTGCCGCCTTTCCGACTTGGTCAGTTGCAATCGTTGCATCAATGCTTTAGTTGCTGCAATTTCTTTCTGTGTAACCCGCCCGTCTGCCTTGCTGATTTGCGCGATGGTAGAAAACAACGCGCGGAAAAATACATCGCGTGTACGGTTATCGCCGCGCATCAGGCGGATGATTCTGCCAATCAACTTTTCCCACCAGTTGCCCGGGAACTTGAAACCGGAGTAATTCATTAAAGCTGTATTTCCTTGTTCGAAGCCGAAAGCCGACAAGTATATAATTTCAGTTTAGTCTGTCACAGTAAAAAAGAAACAAAGGTGACCGATAAATCTTCCATGGCCCATGCCACGACCTACACCACCGACATGCTCGATTGCCTGACTTTGATTCACCAGGGCAAGGTACGTGACAGTTTTGCGAACGTGGGTCGATACCGCGCTAATGGGACTCGTCGCCATCTATTTTTACCGAATCGACAGCGCCACATTGAAAACTATGGAGCAGGACTTGCGGGTGAGTCGTCTGTCGCCAGGGAATTGAATACTATTCCACTTTGATGATTATCTTTCCGCGGGCATGACCTTTTTCCGAATAGCGTATTGCCTCAGGAACCTCGCTCAAAGAATAATAACGATCAATCACAGGAACCACTTCTCCAGACGCCATCATATCCGCCAGCGTTACCAGGTCATCCCTTCGCATACTTGCCAGCAACATACTGAACTCCTGCCCTACAAACGGTGAATAAACCAGCGCTTTAAGAGGAGCTACCATCGGTCCGAGCCAGTTGCCTTTTGCGCCTCCAATGATGACAAAAATGCCTTCGGGGCTCAGAACCTTCCTGTTATCTGATAAGGAGTGATTGCCGATCATATCGATAATCAAATCGTATCGTTTGCCGTTTTCGGTGTAGTTTTCCTGCCTGTAGTCGATGACGTGATCTGCACCGAGTGAGCGGACCATTTCAGCATTCCGTTCGCTGCATACCCCCGTTACTTCGGCACCATATGATTTGGCAATCTGTACTGCAAAAGTACCAACGCCACCTGATGCGCCATTGATCAAAACCTTCTGACCATGTTGCAACTGGCCTTTGTCACGCAGACCCTGTAGAGCGGTGATAGCAGCAATAGGTACGGAAGCCGCCTGCTCAAAACTTACATTTTCCGGCTTCAAAGCGACCCTGTCTTCAGAAACTGTCAGGTATTCGGCAAAAGCCCCGGTCTTGCCTCCAAAAACCGCATCCCCCGGCCTAAACTGTTTCACGTCTTTTCCAACGGTCTCAATCGTGCCCGCAAAATCTACTCCCAGCCTTGTATCACTGGGTGACCCCAGACCGGCGCCCAATAGGCGCATGATGTACGGGGTGCCTCTCATGTAATGCCAGTCTAGCGGGTTAACACCCGCAGCCTTGACCTTCACCAGCAATTCATTGTCCGCGGGTGTCGGCTTCGCGGTGGCCTGCAGTTCAAGGACCTCTGGTGATCCATAGCAACGATAAACAATGGCCTTCATCGGCTCTGCATTATCGGAGAGTAACGCGGGCGGGGGACAAGCCGAATTATGGCTCATCGCAACGGCCAGCACTGACACGCCAAGTACGGCTAAAAGGAGCAGGCTGCCTAATATTTTGTAACGTAATTTCATGCATCTTCCTCTCGTAGTGCGGTTTAGTTTACAGCACGGCAGAAAAGTATCTCTTAGGAAATAGCTCAAGCGGTGCCATATGCTTTGACGACGTACAGTCTGGCGACCTATGTCCCCAGGCTGTATATGGCACGGTGCGCCTCTTCAATCGCTGATTCGGTCATGGCATTGGACGCTGCGTCGATACCGGCGAACGCGATATTGCCGACGCGCTGCCGCGCATCGACCCATGGGCGGCGTTCGTGTTGCCACGACTCCGGCCACCAGGCCACGTCACCTGACTCAGCATCAACCGAGTACGCGTAGCCGTGCGGCCATCGATTGACCGTTATGCCTGCGATATCGCGCGCCGAATCGAACCCGCCCGGGCCCAGCATGCGGCCAAGCTGGTCACGCACATTGCGCTCAAATGTCTCGAACGAAGTCTGCAGCAAGGCCCGGCGCCCTGCCAGGAACTGCTCTGCTGCCGGCAACCCCGGCGCGAGCGGAACGTGCTCCAGATGCAGGATGACGGGTTCATCGGGCGACCGGGCAAAACGGTAATCGCCCATACTAACCGGGTGCGTGAACGACACGGACGAAAAGAAACTGCCGGGGCAATAGGCTCGCCGCAGACCGAGGTTGACGAAACTCTTCCAGTTGCGAATCAGCACGTTGGTGTAGACCAGCGGCGAACGCACAGAACTGACCTGTGCTGCGGCCTGGTCTGCGGGCAGATCGGGACAGATATGCGGAAACATCGAGTGGTAGCCGGCCCAAACAACTTTGTTTGCCGACACCGTCCGACCTTCGTTACCACTCACGTACGTTACGTCAACATCGGCATCGAGCTTGCCACCCCGGTGTTGCAAACCGACAACAGTACTGCGGAGGCGGACCCGCGTGAGATTTTCTTCCCAATCGAGCCTGGAGTAATCGAAGGGTGCCGTGACGATATCCTCCATCGAGTCGCCCGGTGCTATGCCGGGAACCAGCTTGCGGATCAGCAAGCGGGCAATTGACGCATTGCCGTCAGGGAAGTAAAAGCCCCTGTCGCCATAATTATCACCATAATTATCGTCATCATCTTCCTCGCCGTAGCCGAGGTCCATGTCAGCGAATCCGGGGTAACCATCATCCCAGGCCATCATGGCCGGTAATGCATCTGCACCAATCGCCCACATGCCGTGTGGCCGCTGTTGTATAACAGCAAGCACTTCCTCGCCGAAGCCGCCGAACTTTTCGAGGTAGTCACGCCAATTGTGAGACTCGACTATGGCGCGACGTTCGACCGGTGTCATGCCGGCGAGATAGTCTTCTTTGTCGGCGTACAGCCGTTCCAGCTCCGCCTTTGCCGACGCCGACAACGGTGCGCCGCGAATCATCTCCTCAGTACCAGATCTCTCGATCGCGAGGTAGTCTGCTCCGAAAGTTTCCTTGTCGAGAAAAGTGCCACGGCCCATCCCGTGCGACCTGAATTGGTCTTCGTGGTAAAACTCACTTTGGCGGCTGGTATCGATGCCGAGTTCCCGGATTACTTGTTTGGCGACAGCCGGGTAGGTTCCTGGCGCTGTTATGTACATCGTGCCGCCATATCCGATATACGTTCGGCCGTCGAGCGTGAACTCGTTGCGTATCGCATGACCGCCGAAGTCGTCGTGATTGTCCAGGATCAGGATACGTGCCTTCGGGTCGACATCGCGGCGATAGATGTACGCAGCCGACAGGCCGCTGATGCCCGCACCGACGACGATGAGGTCGTAGTGCTCGTCAGTTTTCTCCGCCTTCCAGCTTAGCCCCCGCAAGGTGGCGTGGGCTACTTCGAACGAACCGGCGTGAGAACCGCGCAGGCCGGTCATGGCCGGGGGGTAATACGCCGCAGGCACGACCGCTGCCGGTTCGCCGTTTCTCGCACAAGCGGGTAACAGCGAGGCACCGATTGCGACACTGACTCCGTTCAGGAAGTCACGCCTGGAGATTGCCCGGTCCATACCCAGGCGCCGATCATGCGAATCCATCAGATAACCTCAAAAAAACCGCTCGTTCGCAAGCATAAACGATTTTGGTGTTTGGCGAACAGTGGCGGACCGATTCGGGTCCATCGAACCACCGACGGGTTGGTGTCCGTAGCGATGTTCGTCGGGCTGTACGAGCAACACCAGACTGCTGTATATACAGATTTCTGGCAATATAGCTTTAATGCTGCCTATACTCATCCGTTTCACTGAATACTCTGATCCAAAAGGAGTAAAGATGGTTGCTCAAAACGCCATAATCGTGACTGGATGCGACCACGATGATGCCACCACGATGATGCCACCATGATGATGTTGGCGCAGCAGAGATAGGGGAGCAGAAATGAGCCTTATAAATACTCTAGTTAATGGACACCAAGGTGGGCTAAAACACGAAGGGATGACTCCCATGCAGAAAATTGCCCTTCGTTTCGTAGTGTTGGGCATTCTCTACTATGGCGTGTCCGCTATCGAGGGGATGATGATGAGAGTGGTGGCAATTACACCAGTCCCCTTGATTGATTATTCTCGCTTCTTTTCTGTTATGAAGGCCCATCCAATGGTCGGTTTTTTGGGCTCCACCTATATGATCGTATTTGGTGCCTTTCTGTTCGTCGTTCCTTTTTTGATGAAAAAGCCAATATTCAGTCTGAAACTGGCCAATGCCACCTGGATGTTAATTGGAGGGGGAACCTTCATCATGTGGCTGGCTGGATTTCTTTTCTCCTATGCTCCCTTGCACACGCTTTACTGGCCACTTCCTGCCGACTTGTCTCAGTTTGCAATAATTGGGGAACTGTTTTACGTAGTTGGCGTTACCTTGATCATGGTAGGAACCGTTCTGTATTCCTACAATATTTTTAAAACGATTATGTACACCCCTGAAGGATGGGATAAACAACCTTCCATGGAGCTTTTCAAGTCTGCTATTGGATTTACAGGATTAACCAATTTTTTCAAAAAGAAAAAGACTGAGCACTTAGTTGACCTTCCAGTTGCCGCCATTTCCATAGGAACTATTGTTGTCGGTCTGAATGCAGTGGTTATCATGACCGCTGGCGTTTTACTTTTGATCTTTTTGTTTGGAGCGGCGTTTGGTTTTAATCTTGAAACAACCTGGGTGGATGCTCTTCTATACAAAAATATCTTTTCGTGGGGACTGGATTTAATTGCTGATGGTCTGGCTCTGATCTTTGTTGTCGGCACTTGGTACCTGTTGGCAACGATGATTACTGGTAAAACGCTTTTCATGCAAAACGTTGCCCGCGCCGCGCTGTTTGTGGAGATGGTCGTTTCCTGGGCAGTTTGGTCTTACCACTTAATGTCTGACCAGGGACAATCTGACTCACTGAAAGTTATTTCCGGAGAAGTGGTCACGGCCCTGGAGCTTGTAACACTGGGTCTCGCCGTTTATATCACCCTGGTCACTCTGGTCAGGGCCCGTCCTCTGAAAATGACGAATGAGTTAAAGTTCCTTTTGGGTGGACTGCTCGGTTTCATGTTGGCAGTACCCGCCGGGCTCATTCAGGCTGAGCTGGGGATGAACCAGGATCTTCACAACACTCAATGGTTTATCGGGGCTCACGTTCATGTTGCCATCATCGTTGGACTGACAATGACCCTTTATAGCGCCATCTACTTTCTGCTTCCTGTCCTTACCAATGGAGTAAAGCTTTATAGTCAAAAACTGGCAACCGCTCACTTTTGGTTACATATAGTTGGTGGAATTGGTATGGGGGCCTTCATGGGCATGGCGGGTATTGATGGCATGTTAAGAAGGTCAATCTATGTCGATGGAGAGTACAACACCTATATGATTCCCGCCGGAATTTGTGGCTGTTTGCTGCTCTTGGCATTTTTTGCATTCTTGATCAATGTTGTGATGACAGTTGGAGTAAAAGGACTGATTGGAATTTATTCACCGGCCACAATGAACACCAGGGAATGTGTTCCCGCTCAACAGGATGTATAAATGCAGTACTTTATAATTATTATCCTATAGCCCCAAGGACTGCACTCGGCTGCGGTCTCAATCGGTCAAGTGCAGACCTCAGTGTCTTTCAGGTCCAAAAAGAATGGCGTTTACAAAAGAAACAAGCAGCGAAAATGCCAGAGCCCACCAAAAACCAGCAATGTGAAAACCATCAATCAAAGCTTCAGCAGCATAAAGAACCAGCACATTCACAACCAGCAGAAACAACCCAAATGTGATTATAGTGATCGGGATCGTTATTAAAATGAGCAGGGGTTTGAGGGTGACGTTTAGAACCGCCATTACAACCGCCACAATGAGGGCGGTTACAAAAGAATCGACCTCAATGCCTGAAAGAATGTAGCTAACAGCAAAAATGCTGATCGTATTGATTAACAGGTTTCTTATCATTCCACCTGTGCCATTCACCTGGTTTTGTGCCATGAGTAAAACTTCCGGTTGCCTGTGTGGAAACAGTACCACATTGCGAAATGAAGCGGAAAAAGACCTGTTAATCGATTAATACAGCTAATTAGCGTGTGTTTGCAACCGGTGATTGGACCATGCCCCGCTTGGGTCCAGATGGAAAGATCTACGTAGTCGGCTTTGGTAAGACTGTAGCTTTGATGGCGTGGTGACAACTTGGGACTGGGAATTTGGGAATGGAAGTTTTGGGCCTATAACAAACAAAAAAATAAAACTCCTTATTAGAGCCAACCTATAATACGGACAACACAGTGACAGACAATGGAAACTGGTGAACAGGCTGACTAAGCAAGCAAACAATGGTGTACTGCAAAGGATGCGCCAGGTTCTCGAGGCCTTCAGGCTTAACTGGAAACTGTTTCTTGGTATACACATTGCTGTCAACGTTTTTTCGTTGCTGGTACTGACACCACTGGTCACGCTTTTGATGGGTTGGCTGATCCTGATAAGCGGGCATACGGCCCTGACCGATGAGGATATCCTGTTCTTCGTGCTGTCACCGGCAGGCATGATAACCATGTTATTGGCCGGCGCGATGTATGCAACGGTGGTCGTATTTCAACAGGCGGCCATGATCACGGCTGCCTACAACGTGACATCGGGAAATGCGGTCAACATTTCCAGGCTCGTACGCTATTTGTTGGTGAAGTTCTGGCCGCTATTCCGGCTTGCTCTGCATATGGTTGGACGCACTACCCTGGTGGCAACGCCCTTCCTTGCGGTGGGTGCATTGATTTACTTTTATTTCCTGACCGAATTCGATATCAATTATTACCTCACAGCCAGGCCACCTGTTCTTTGGTGGGCAGGTGGATTTATCCTGTTGTGTTTGCTGACCCTGGCGGGGGTCCTGCTACGTATTTTCTCCGGCTGGGTTCTGGCGCTACCACTATTATTGCTTGATAGCGAAAGCCCGGCCCGGGTGCTGAATATGAGCCGTAAAGCTTCTGTATCCATGCGTATTCCCATCGCGATGACCTTACTGGCCCTGTTTCTGCTCAACGCCACAATGCTCGGCCTGGTATCCCTGCTATCCGATCTTGCAGTGGATGGCATGGTGATGCTTGCGGGTGAGTCACTTAAAGTGATGGCCTACCTCCTGGGTGGTTTACTGGTTGTTTGGCTGGTGGCCAATGTTGCTGTTACTTTCTTTGGTAATTCGGTTCTTAGCCTGATCATTATTTACCTGTTCGCACGCCTTGTTCACAGCCTTGATGATGAAGATCTGGGTGAACGGCTGGTGCTGGGAGCCCCAGGTAGACCCTGGCGTGTTTCGGGCGTGAAATGGGCTGGAGTAATGCTACTGGTAAGCCTGGCGGCTGGCCTTGCACTCAGCATCACTATGAACAGACTGGATATTGAAGACAACACCATGGTGATTGCCCATCGAGGTGCTTCGGCAGACGCACCAGAAAACACGCTGGCCGCTATGGAACTGGCAATCACCGAGGGCGCCGATTGGGTTGAGCTTGATGTGCAGGAAACAAGGGATGGCGAAGTCGTGGTCATCCACGATAGTGATCTGAAAAAAATTGGTGGCTCCGGGCTGAAGGTATTTGAATCATCGCTGGCGGAACTGCAAAGCGTGGATATTGGTTCCTGGAAAGACCCATCCTTCAGTGGTCAACGTATCCCGACCCTGCAACAGGTACTGGAGTTGTGCAAAGACCGTATAAAAATCTTGATTGAACTCAAGTACTACGGTCAGGAGGAGCGGCTGGAAGAACGTGTCGCAAAGCTTGTTGAGGCCGCCGGTATGCAGAATCAGATCGTTGTGATGTCACTGAGTTACCCCGGCATTCAGAAAATGAAATCAATACGGCCAGATTGGAAAGTCGGGCTGCTCGCATCCGTTGCAATTGGTGATATCACCCGGCTTGAGGCCGATTTTTTCGCCATCAACGCAACATTTGCCAGCCGTGCATTTATCAAGCGCGTCCATAAACAGAATCAAAAAGTCCTCGTCTGGACCGTCAACGATCCAATCAGTATGTCGGCCATGATGAGCAAGGGAGCAGATGGCATTATTACAGATAAGCCAGCTTTGGCCGCGACCGTAAGAAATGAAAGATCTGAAATGAGCGTGCATGAACGCATGATGATCCAGCTTGCCAGCTTTATTGGCAAAGAGCCTGTGAGACCAGTTCAATAAAGTAATCAACTTCAATTTTTGTTCAAAGATAGAAAATCAATTTGTTGCCAGTTAGCTGTTCGCGCTAAAATAGCCACACATTCCCAGTGGGAATGCCTGAGGGGCGGCTTGTTTGCCTGAGATGTCCGCGAGAATTTTCTCAAAAGGACGGACCCTTTGAACCTGATCCGGATTATGCCGGCGTAGGGATAGGGCGCACTAATTGTTCAATCTCTCCACCTACCGGGTCTCTTTAACCAGTTTGTTATGGAGACTTTACATGTTAACCAGGATTTATATTTACTCGCTGCTGGTAGCGACTTCTTTGGCACCCCTGGGTGTAAATGCACAGGAGCAGACCGAAGGCTATTTGGAAGAAGTCATCGTGACGGCTGAATACCGTCCTGTATCTGTTTTGGAGCTACCCACCAGCATCACTGTTTTCGATCAACAGACCATTGAGCGGCGCGGTGCTGTACATTTGGAACAATTACTGAACCTTGCCCCGAATGTTAATTTGTCATCCGGCGCATCGCGTGGACGGTTTGTGCTGATTCGTGGTATCGGCGAACGCAGCCAGTTCGTAGAGCCAATAAATCCATCGGTAGGCCTGATCATTGATGGTATGGACTTCACCGGCATAGGCGGTGCAGCCAGCACACTGGATATTCAGCAGGTTGAAATTCTGCGCGGACCGCAAGGAACTTTATTCGGTGCTAACGCTCTGGCCGGATTGATCAATATGGTATCGAACGGTCCGGAAGATGAATTGAATGGACGTGTTAACCTGACCGTCGGCAACTATGACCGGCTCACGGCTACGGCTGCTATGGGCGGTCCGTTATCACAGAATACGGGGTTTCGCCTGGCTGTGCAGAGCAACAAAAATGATGGTTATATCAACAACATATTTCTTGATCGCCCAAGCAGCAACATTAATGAGCTGACCGCACGAGGCAAACTCAATTGGGAGGTGAATGATGTTATTTCACTTGATTTCACCATGTTGTACAGTGATGTAGACAACGGTTATGACGCCTTTTCACTGGATAACACCCGCGAAACCTACTCAGATGAACCCGGTCATGACCGACTGGAGAGCCTGGCAGCAGCGCTTGGTGCCACTTGGCAGATGAACGATACGCTCTCGCTTGAGGCGCTGCTGAGCCGGGTGGATGCCGACACCGAATACGGTTACGACGAAGACTGGAGTCACATGGGAATCTGCGACGATACTGACTGCGACTCCGACATCTGGGGTTTCGACTGGTGGTACTCATCGACGGATAACTACATCCGCAACAACACCAACACCACCGCCGATATCCGCCTGGTTTCCAACAATGGAGCCGACAGGCCAGCCTGGGTTGCCGGTATCTACCACCGCGACCAGGATCAATCCTTACTGCGTGAGTACACCTACAATCCCGGCGATTTTGAAAGTCATTACGACACTGAAAACCTGGCCGTCTACGGACAGGTGGACCTGCCATTTGCTCAAAACTGGACATTCATGACGGGCTTGCGTTATGAATCCCGTGACTGGGACTATGATGATAATGTCGAAGGCGAAAGCCGCTCCTCGGATGATGAGAGTTTCTGGGGTGGAAAGGTAGCGCTGGAGTACCGGACCGAATCAGGCACATTGCTCTATGGCCTGGTATCACGTGGATACAAGGCCGGCGGATACAACTCCGCCCTGGCCAGCAAAATCCCTGATCTCGAACAGGACGGTATTTTCATTCCACCTGAAAACCTGGTGTTTGGCTCAGAAACAATGTGGAACTATGAAATTGGCCTGAAGGGCAGTTGGCTGGACGACAGCTTGACGATCAGTGCCGCCGTTTTCCACCAGGAAAGGGACGACATGCAGGTCAAGCAGTCTATCGTGATACCGATGGATCCGGCATCATCGGCCTGCCCTTGCATCTTCATTGACAGCCTGCAGAATGCTGCCGGTGGCACCAACAGGGGATTGGAAATTGAAGGCAGCTGGCAGGCTACTGATAATATTATCTTTTTCGGCAGCCTGGGATTGCTGGACACAGAATATAAGGACTACCTGAGCTATGCACACACGGATGCCGATCCTGAGAACGGAATTCCGTACGATATGAGTGGCCGCGCCCAGGCACATGCCCCGGAAGCTCAATACGCTTTCGGGGCGCAGTTCTTTTTTGCCCGAAACTGGTTCGCACAGGTAGATATCGAGGGTAAAAGCGATGCCTATGCCTCCGCCAATCACAATGAAAAGCTGGGCAGCTACAGCCTTTTAAATATGCGCCTGGCCTACGAAACCGAGCGCTGGAGCATCGCAGTTTGGGGCCGTAACCTGACCGACCAGGATGTTCAGACCCGTGGCTTTGGCGGTTTTGGAAATGACCCCCGCAAACTGTATGAAACGGAGGCTTACTATCAACTGGGCGAACCCCGGGTTTACGGAATAGACGTGACATATGAATTTTAGTAGCCACCAGAACTGTCCATGAGCGCCTGGCTGCAATCACTGATCACGGGCGCCCAGTCCATGTCACCCTGGGAAGCAGTGGCCGTGATTTTTGCCATCGCCTACCTGTTTCTGGCGGTCAGGGAAAATATCCTGTGCTGGCTTTTCGCGTTTTTGAGCACGGCAATTTATACCGTCCTTTTCTGGGACGTCAGCCTGTTGATGGAATCAGCGCTGAATGTCTACTACATGGCCATGGCTGTTTATGGCTGGTATCAATGGACCCGGGGCGGACATAACGGCAACAATGAGTCGCACGCACTGAGCGTTCAGTCCATGTCCGGCCAACAACATGTCCTGGTAATTACCGCGACCGCAATCCTCGTCGTTATTTCTGGTTATCTGCTCAGTGAACACAGCTCGGCGGCATGGCCTTACGTGGACTCCTTTACCACCTGGGCCAGCGTTATAACAACCTACCTGGTCACCCGCAAGTACCTGCAGAACTGGCTCTACTGGATTGTCATCGACATGGTGTCCATACCGCTGTACATCGACCGCGGATTAAACCTGACTGCTCTGTTGTTTATCGTCTATACCGTCGTTGCGGTCATCGGTTACTTCAGCTGGCGGAGCCATTTACGCAACAACGGACAGGCCGTTGCAGCCTGAAACCGTACTCAACAGCTGGCGACAATGGAGCGCTGAACTGCGCAGCAGGCCAGTCATTCTCAAACCACTGAGCGGTGGACGCAGTAACCGCAGTTTCCTACTGGATGCCAATGGAACCACGATGGTTTTGCGTCTCAATGGCCCGGATTCATTATTACCCGGCGCCAACCGCCGTAATGAATTCGACATTTGGCAAGCAGCAAGTAAACAGGGGATCGCACCACCCTTGCTATACGTTGATGATAAAACCGGATTTCTGGTCAGTACCTATATCAACAACAGCTTGCCCACGAACCCACCTCTGAATGAGGCAGCAAACAATCAGGCCCTGGAATTATTAAAAAGCTGCCACCAACTGAACGTTGATGCGCCCGACATCGATTACAGCAGCCATATTGAGCAATACTGGCAAATCATCAAAACCAAAAATCTCTCAGCCAGCCCGGTACTGATAGGACAACGCAAACCAATGCGAAAGATACTTAACACTCTCGTTACCAGCGGTACACCAACCGGCCTGTGCCACCACGACCCGGTAGTCGCAAACTTCGTCGGCAATACTAACCGCCTGTATTTGATCGATTGGGAATATGCGGCCCACGGATTACTGATAATGGATTATGCAGCGCTGAGTGTTGAGTGGGGAATTGACGATGCGGTGGTGATTGAACGAACCGGAGTTGAGTTGGAGTTGTTGGTTATGGCGAAGGCTTTTTATAAGTATATGTGCGCGTTATGGGCTGCGTAAGCACGTATGCACCTTGAACTGCTCATGGTCGATATGAATCCCCACCCCTGTCTTTCCGGGCTTGACCCGGAATCCATTTTAGCTCTTAAAATGGACCCCGGATCAAGTCCGGGGTGACGGATTTGTTCCAGGGGTGACGGATTTGTTCCAGGGGTGACGGATTTGTTCCAGGGGTGACGGTTTTATACCAGGGCTGACGGATTTATTCCAGGGGTGACGGATTTATTCCAGATCCAGGAAGCTTCGCAGTTGCTCCGAACGGGTCGGATGGCGTAACTTCCTTAATGCCTTGGCTTCAATCTGCCTGATACGCTCACGCGTAACATCAAACTGCTTACCCACTTCTTCCAGCGTATGATCGGTATTCATATCGATACCAAAACGCATCCGTAATACTTTGGCCTCACGTGGTGTCAGACCGGCAAGCACACCTTGAACGGTACCGGTCAGGCCGGTGCCGGTAGCGGATTCGACCGGTGATGCAATGTTGGCATCCTCGATAAAATCACCCAGGTGTGAATCTTCATCATCACCAATGGGCGTTTCCATGGAAATCGGTTCCTTGGCGATCTTCAGTACCTTGCGAACTTTGTCCTCGGGCATTTCCATACGGATGGAAAGCTCCTCGGGTGTTGGTTCACGTCCGATCTCCTGCAGCATCTGGCGCGAAATGCGATTGAGTTTATTAATGGTCTCAATCATGTGTACCGGGATACGGATGGTACGTGCCTGATCCGCGATAGATCGTGTAATAGCCTGACGGATCCACCAGGTCGCATAGGTGGAAAATTTGTAACCGCGGCGGTATTCAAATTTATCGACCGCTTTCATCAAACCGATATTGCCTTCCTGGATCAGGTCGAGGAACTGCAAGCCACGGTTGGTGTATTTTTTGGCGATGGAAATCACCAGCCTGAGGTTGGCTTCGACCATCTCTTTCTTGGCGCGACGTGCCTTGGCCTCACCAATAGACATGGCGCGGTTGATGTCCTTGAGTTCCGAAATGGTGATGCGGTTGGCAACTTCCCGACGGATGAGCCTGGTCTGCACTTCACGGATGTCGTCTCTGTATTCGCTTAACGGTGCAACCCATTTTTGCTTGCCTTCCAATATCGGATCAATCCAGTCGATATTTGCTTCGTTCTTGTTAAAGCTCTTGATAAACGATAGTTTGGGCATTTTTGCTTGGCGAACAACCATTTGCAGGATTGCACGCTCGTGTTCACGAGAGCGCGATACGGCATAACGCAAACGATCAACCAGGTGGTCAATCATCTTGGCAGGTAACTTCAGGTACATGAACATTTCAGCCATTTCGTCCAATGGGACCTGTGCTTTGGCATTGCCCGGGCCATGCTTGTCATTCAGTTTGACAAATTTCGCATGCAGTTTCCCAAGCTTCTCAAAGTGTTCTGCGACCTCTTCGAGATCCGGTCCGGTTGGACCCTCATCTTCCTCTTCTTCCTCTTCTTCCTCTACCTTTTTGCCGGACGCAGCAGCATCCTTCTTAATGACATCGGCAGGTTTCTTGGCTACCGGGATAGGTTGCTCCGGTGCATTCGGATCAATGAAGTCGATCATGACCTCGGTCAGGCGTTGCCTGCCTTCCTGGTGAAGGATATATCCGTTCAGCAGCACAGTATGGGTGTTCGGAAAGCGGGCCAGCGCTTTGTGCACCTGTTTCAGGCCAGCTTCAATTCGCTTGGCGATGACAATTTCGCCTTCGCGGGTTAACAACTCAACCGTACCCATTTCGCGCATATACATGCGCACGGGATCAGTGGTACGTCCGATTTCGGTCTCAACAGCAGCCAGTGCCGCTGCCGCTTCTTCCGCCGCTGAATCGTCATCGGATGAAGCGGCTGCATCATCGTTCAGGATCAGGGTATCGGCATCCGGCGCTTTTTCGTGCACCGAAATCCCCATATCATTAATCATATTAATGATATCTTCGATCTGCTCAGGATCAACGATATCATCGGGCAGATGATCGTTAACCTGGGTGTAGGTCAGGAAACCCTGAGACTTACCCTTGGTGATCAGATCTTTTAATTGTGATTGCTGATTTTGATTCATAAATTTTGCTACACGGTAATTAACTATAGTCCATAAATTTCACTCCGGCGACCTGGGTTGCCAGAGAATTTACATCACTCAATCTTGTTGGTCTTCAAGCTGCTTCTTCAGCGCTTGCTGGCGTTGCTGTAACGCCCTGTACTCTTCCCGCTGTACCATAATATTGGTCACCCTGGACAACAATATTTCTACCCAGCTCAGGCGGATACGATTAACCGCATCAATAAATTCCTGGGCCTGCTTTTCCTCCTCCCCCGGAAGATGCCAAACAGCCAGTTTCTGCAGATGCGGTAAAGCCGGATGTTCGTGCCAAAGCTCGACTAACTGTGCGGTTGTGATATTAGGGCGTTGGGTGCAGAAATCAACAAGTTCTCTGAAGATTTCCACTCCCTGGACATCATCATTGCCTGGTCCTGCGAAGTCATCGGTATTATCAATCATCTCAACCAGGGATGGATTTTGAACCAGATGCGCCATCGCGATTCGCATAGGCGTACGTTTTTGCACGGGTTTACCCCTGCCACCCATGCTTGGCGGTCTGGTCGAAATAACTGCCTGGTGACCGGGAAGCCGGTGTTGTGCAAGTGATTCCAACTTTGCGTTCATCATGTCTCGAAACACACCTTCCGGCATGTTTTCGATAAAAGGCATCGCTTGCTGCACAAGTCGCGCCCTGCCATCCAGACTACCCAGATCCGTCGCGGCGGTAAAATGATTGAAGAAAAATTCCGATAAGGGAGTAGCGCTCTCGATCTGTTGCGCAAAAACATCCTCACCATGTTTGCGTACCATGCTGTCGGGATCTTCACCATCCGGCAGAAACAGGAATTTTGCCTGCAGACCTTCCCGCAATTTGGGCAAGGTGGCTTCCAGTGCACGCCAGGCGGCCTTACGGCCTGCCTTATCACCATCAAAACAGAAAACCACGGTATCTGCAGCACGGAACAGAATTTCCACCTGTATATCTGTAGTCGCAGTGCCGGATGTCGCCACCACGTTTTTGAAACCGAATTGTGCCAGTGCGACAACATCCATGTAGCCTTCGACCACGATGATATTGTCCAGGCGACCGGAACGTTGACGGGCCAGGTAAAGGCCATAAAGCTCCCTGCTCTTGTGGTACAAGGTGGTTTCAGGTGAATTCAGGTACTTGGGCCCGTCATCGGACAAGGCCCTGCCACCAAATGCAATCACACGGCCGCGGCGGTCATGGATGGGAAACATGATGCGGTCACGGAATTTGTCATAACTACCGCTTTTGCCCTCACTGAGCATACCGGCCTGTTTTAGCTGATCCAGTTTTTTGTCATCGGTCCCCAGATGTTTAATCAGAGCATCCCAACCTGCCGGCGCATAACCAATGCCGAAATCACGGCTGACTTCACCGGATAAACCACGGCCCTTGAGGTACTCAACAGCGTTTGGATGATGTTTCAGTTGTTCAACATAGAATTTTGCACAGGCCGCCAACATGTCATACAGACCGGTATCTGGACGTGGTTTCTGGCTACCGCTGGTGGGCACTTCGAGACCAGCGGCACGGGCCAGTTCCTCAACTGCATCCAGAAACTCAAGGCCTTCATACTGCATCAGAAAACCAATTACCGAGCCATGGGCGCCACAACCGAAACAATGGTAAAACTGTTTTTTAGGACTGACGGTAAACGACGGGGTCTTTTCATCGTGAAACGGGCAACACGCCTGGAATTCGCTGCCAACACGTTTTAACGGCACACGCCGCTCTATCACTTCCACGACATCGCTTCGCGCCAGTAATTCTTCAATAAACGAATCGGGAATCAGACCGCTCATGAACTTTTAATGTGTGGGAGTGTTGCCCGGGAAGGCATTTGAAAGGAGGTTATCAGGCCTGTGGCCAGGGGCATAATCAGGCGCCGAGTAGTGCTTTTACGGCGCTGCTAACGGCCTTCATATCGGCGCGGCCCTGTACCTCTGCCCGGAGTTTATTCATGACTGCACCCATATCACGGATACTACTGGCACCCGTATCGGCAACAGCCTGCTTGATCAATGCAGCCACTTCATCATCGCTGAGCGCTTCGGGAAGATAGACACTGATCAATTCGAGCTCGAATGTTTCCTGCGCCGCCAGGTCATCCCTGCCTGCAGATTCATACAGTGCCAGGGACTCTCTGCGTTGCTTGACCATCTTGTCGAGGATGGTCAGGACAATCTGATCATCCACCTCGATGCGCTTGTCCACCTCGATTTGCTTGATAGCAGATGAAATCAACCGCAATGCAGTCAGGCGCTTTTGATCGCGCGCACGCATGGCGGTTTTTATATCATCAAGGATTTTGAGCCTTCAAGGTCATAGAATCAGCTTCTACAAAGATAGAAATCTCCGGCAAATGGTTTTTAATTCAACCATCCCGAAACAGGCGCTCCAGGTCAAGTTTTGAGGCCGAAAACATCCAGAAAAAATCAATACATGCGGGTACGGCGAATGTTTTCCCGTGCGAGGCGACGCAGGTTACGTTTTACTGCTGCTGCAGCTTTGCGTTTGCGTTCCTGTGTAGGTTTTTCATAGTACTCACGGCGACGTGTTTCCGCCAGTACACCGGCCTTCTCGCACGAACGCTTAAAGCGACGCAGTGCATATTCAAAAGGCTCGTTTTCGCGAACTTTTACGCTTGGCATTGATACTCCAATCTCTTCAGTTATGCCCACATTGGGCGTAGCCGGTTATTTTAACCTCTAAGTACGCACTCGTGCAAAGAAAAATCAATCAAAAACCTGCAATTGCTACCGCCCCACCCCTGCGCGGGTCGCCTGCCGCATGGAAATCACCATTGTTCAGACGTTTAACCGCATGCACTCCCCCAAAAAACAGGTTGGCATTCTGCCATTGCTCCACACCCGGCCATTCAAGCTGCAGGGACTCCAGCGCTGCTGCAGAAAACCCCATTTCAACATTCAGATGATTACCTTCGAGATGCAAGCGGGGAGCGATCACCGCCTGCTCCAGGTCCATGTCAAACTCCAGTACATTGGTCAGGACCTGCAGTATTGCACTGCGAATCCGGTTAGAGCCACCCGAGCCCAGTGCCATCTGACCGCCATCAGGCAGGCTAACGATCGTTGGCGTCATCATTGATGCCAACCGTACACCGGGCGGCATGCGGTGGAATCCGTCAGGGTTAAGATCCTCTTCACCCATCATGTTATTCAGCATAATGCCGCTACCCGGCAATACATAAGACGAACCTTCACCATTGGACAGGGTCAGGCTGGCCAGGTTGCCATCGGCATCAACCACGCTGATCTGGGTCGTGCCACGTGATGATATTGCGCCCGTTTCCAATGTTTTATGCCATTGACCGAGACTTTCCGGGGACAGTATCTTCTCAGCAGCCTTATCGTCCAGACCAGCGCCCATACCGTGTTGCTTGCGCACCAGGCTGGAAGCCTGCATCGCCCTGACTAGGGCCACGACATGTTCCGGGCCACCCCACTCATGCTGCCCTGGACGACACTTACCCAACAGGGACAAAGCGAAAGCGATCAGGCAACCACCCGGCGATGGCGGGCTGTTAACACTGATCCTGGCGCCATGAGAAACAACTGTGACCGGTTTGCGCAAAATCACTTCATAGGATTGCAGGTCATTTGCAGAGATCAGGCCACCATGCTGGGCACAATCACGCACCAGTTGCTGGGCCGGTTCACCCTCATAAAACCATTGCGGACCATGGCTGGCCAATGCTTCAAAGGTATTTGCCAAATCAGGATTGGAGATAAATTCGCCAATCTCCGCCAGCCGGCCTGGAGCAAACATGGGGGTAGCCAGTGCAGTCGCCTCGGGCGATGCGCCAATGATTGGCTGCAAGATTTCGTTGACATATTTTTGTAGTTTATTGATCCGCACGCCTTCACGCGCCAGGTAAACTGCTGGCTCAATAATTTTTTTCAACGGCAAACGGCAATGTGCCTTGTGAATGGCAAACAGACCAGCAACAATCCCTGGTACTGCAATCGAGCCCATTCCGATGTGAAACTCCTGGGTAACGGTGCCAAAGTCTGCCTGGATGGGATAAAAATCCAATTCGCCATGTTTGGCGGAAGGTGTCTGGGTGAAAAAGTCGAATACCTGTGAGTCACCGGCAGCGGTTTGCGCCAGCAAAAAGCCGCCGCCGCCAAGGCTGGCCAGCATTGGCTCGCACACGCAAGCTGCGCACATGGCACCCAGCGCGGCATCAAATGCGTTGCCGCCTTCTTCCAGTAATATCCTGGCTGCCTTCGAGGTTTCTTTGTGGCCTGATGCTGCAGCGCCCAGTGGTTTGGTCAAAGACCGGCTCCGTTTTTTGATCTGGGGATATGTTAACCCAGTCAAAAGTGGCTTGGATAAGGTTTTTTAGTTTCATTCGAACGGGGGAGCGGAGGTGGGGTGACCCCTCCAGAGACACGACACAAGTACATCCCTGTAGTCTCGGAGCCGGCTTCCCTGCCGGCTACGGTCTCTGGAGGGGCCACCCCACCTCCGCTTTTGCAAACCTGAAAGAGCCAAACCCCGAGTTCATGTTCTGCAGCAGTTTTGTCTGGGTTGATTTACAATCCTCTTTTGGGACCACTGTTGATAACTCATGATCGTACTGGGCATTGAAACATCCTGTGATGAAACTGGCGTGGCGCTGTATGACAGCGATGCCGGTTTGCTTGCGCATGCTTTGTTCAGCCAGGTTGAGATTCACGCTGAGTACGGAGGGGTCGTACCGGAGATTGCTTCGCGGGATCATGTGCGTAAATTGTTGCCACTCATCAATCAATGTCTTGAAAATGCAGGTCTGACCCGTACTGATATCGATGCGGTTGCCTATACTGCCGGACCGGGATTGATTGGTGCGTTGTTGGTTGGCACCGCTACCGGCCGCAGCATTGCCATGGCGCTGGATAAGCCAGCTATCGCAACCCATCACATGGAAGGCCATCTGTTGGCGCCGATGCTTGAGGCAGATCCACCGGAGGTTCCGTTTGTGGCCTTGCTGGTTTCCGGAGGTCACTCCCTGCTGGTGGAAGTGCGTGCGATCGGCGAGTATCGGATCCTTGGAGAGACGCTGGATGATGCGGCGGGAGAGGCCTTTGACAAGACGGCTAAACTGCTGGGGCTGGGTTATCCGGGCGGCCCTGCATTGGCAAAGCTGGCAAAGCAAGGTGATGCAGAACGGTTTTCTTTCCCTCGGCCAATGACCAATAAACCTGGTCTGGATTTCAGTTTTAGCGGTTTAAAAACCCATACGCGTAACCTGTGGCTCAACAGCGAGCAGGATGAAACTACCCAGGCGGACATTGCAGCGGGTTTCCAGCTGGCTGTCGTAGACACCCTGATCATCAAGTGCCGCCGGGCCATGCAACACACACGTGCGCAACAACTCATAATTGCTGGCGGGGTGGGTGCCAACCTGGCCCTGAGACAGGGTTTACAACAAGCCGGCAAAAAATACGGCTGGAAAGTTTCCTACCCGCGCCTGGAGTTTTGCACCGATAATGGCGCCATGATCGCCTACGCTGGCTGCCAGCGCTTAATGGCCGGACAGCATACCGGACCCGTCTTGCAAGCTTTTGCGCGCTGGCCACTGGATCAACTGCCACCCCTTGGAGTTTCTGCATGACAATGGACCGAGTATTCATAGAGGATTTACGTATCCAGACCGTGATTGGCGTATTCGATTGGGAGCGCGAAATCACACAGACAATAAGCCTGGACTTGCAAATGGCTTTTGATATCACCCATGCGGCAGAAAGCGACGCTATCGCGGATACCCTCGACTACAAGTCGGTTTCAAAACGCCTGATTCAATTCGTCGAATCCAGTGAGTTTCAACTGGTCGAAGCGCTGGCCGAACATTGCGCTCAAATCGTGCTGGATGAATTCCCGGTGAATTGGTTGCGGCTTAAATTAAGCAAACCGGGCGCAGTGCGTGGCTCCAGTGCGGTCGGTGTCATCATTGAGCGCGGGCAATAACCATGAGTACTGCATGGCTGGGACTGGGCTCCAATGTCAATGCGGAAAACAATATTCGCGCCGGCATTAAAGAGCTCAAAAACAAGTTTGGAAACGTTAGCCTGTCACCGGTTTATTCCAGTACGGCTGTCGGTTTTGACGGTGACGATTTTATCAACCTCGTAGCCCGCGTTGAAACTGAAATGCCCCCCCTGGAATTGCGCGGGTACCTGCGGGATCTCGAGGATCGCTACGGACGCAAACGTAACGTGCCTAAATTCTCCGATCGGGTACTGGATATAGATATCCTGTTATATGACGACCTGGTTCTGCGATCCCCGGTATTGGATATGCCTCGTGGCGAGATCATAAAGTTTGCCCATGTACTCAAGCCACTGGCTGACCTGGAACCTGACCTTATACACCCCACCGAGTTGCGTTCGATGGCGGATATCTGGGAATCATCGGGATTGGATGATGATTGTCTGCGGTTGCTGCCAGAATTTTTAGTTTAAAATGGATACCGGGCCGGGGCCCGGTATGACATGGGTGTAACCAAATCTACGTCACCCCGGGCTTGACCCAGGGGTCCATTTCTTTTTAAGGGTTACGAGGGGTTCCGTCATAACTGAGCTTACTAAATATTCAAACTCCGGCCACCGTCAACCGCCAGCACCTGTCCTGTTATGTAGGGCGCATCCAGACCAAGATAAGCAACAGCCGAAGCAATATCTTCAGGCTTGCCGGCACGACCCATTACCGTTTTGCTCAGGATTTTCTGCTGGTCCTCTGATGTGCTGTCCTGCTCAGGCCACAGGATCGCGCCGGGCGCAACACCATTGACACGTATTTGCGGACCGAGATCCTTGGCCATGGCAAGCGTCATCATCTGCAGACCGGCTTTGGCCATGCAGTACACCGCGTGTCCGGCCATGGGTCTCACGGCATGTACATCCAGCAGGTTGACCACGCTACCCCCGGCGGTTGCCAGTTGCGGCAATAAAGCCTGGATCAGGAAATACGGGCCGCGAAGGTTGCTGTCCATTAACTCATCCCACTCGGTCATGGTGGTTGTGCCAACACCCGTGGGGAAAAAACGTGAGGCGTTATTGACCAACAAATCCAGTTGCCCTGTATGAGCCTTTACCTGCCCGGACAGGCGGTTGATCTCTTCTGCTTCACTGAGGTCGGCCTGTACGGTGATCGCGCTTTGTGGGCGCATTGCATTCAATTTTTTAGCCAGTTCCTCCACTGTGCCGCTGCTGCTGTGGTAATGCAGAAACACATCGCAACCGCGCTGGTGCAGTGTTTCTGCAATACAAGCGCCGATGCGCCGTGCTGCGCCGGTGATAAGTGCAACCCTGGTTCTGGACTTTGTTGTTTCACTCACTGAAACTACCCGCCTATGTGCTCTGCAAATTCTCATAACATCCTGCCCGAACCGCCTGCAGAGCTCAAGTCTGTGAGCGCAGAACTGACAACTGTCATACAAGAAAAAATTGCCATCAATGGCCCCATCTCATTTTCTGAGTACATGGAATTGGCCCTGTACGAGCCAGGACTGGGTTATTACAGTGCCGGTTTGCAGAAGTTTGGAAAGGGCGGCGATTTTGTGACTGCACCGCAACTCGGTAACGTTTTTGCCCGTTGCCTGGCAAAACAGATCGAACAGGTCGCGGATGAACTCAATCAGTATGAAATCATCGAGGCTGGTGCCGGCAGTGGGATATTGGCAGCGGACCTGCTGATTGCCTTGCAGGATAAACATCCACCAGTGCGCTACCGGATACTTGAGCGCAGCGCCTATCTGCGGCAGGTGCAAAAAGAAACCCTGGCCAAGTTGGTACCACAGTGGATGGACAGGATCAGTTGGCTAGATGAACCACCCGAAGAAGGCTGGCAGGGTGTTTTTCTGGCCAATGAAGTTCTGGATGCGTTGACGGTGGAACGATTTTGCATTGAAACCGATGGTTTAAAGCAGTTGCAAGTTGTTAGTGGCCCCGATGGTTTCGAATGGTTTAAGGGCTCCTGCCCGCAGCGTTTGCTGGAGCAAATCCAGGCAGTTCTATCCTCCCTGGAGAACCAACCTGCCACAGGTTATTGCTCCGAACTGAACAGCGCTTTGCCCGCCTGGTTACAAACCGTAACCGCCAGCTTGCAAAAAGGACTGGCTCTGTTCATCGACTATGGTTATACGCGTCTAGATTATTACCTGCCGCAACGCCGCGATGGCACCTTGATCTGCCATTACCGGCACCGTGCCCATAATGACCCATTCAAATGGCCAGGATTGACCGATATCAGCGCATCTGTAGATTTTACAGCGCTGGCAGAGAGCGCAGATTTTTGCGAGCTTGAGGTCAGCGGTTATACCACCCAGGCTATGTTTTTGCTGGCCTGTGGATTAGATCAGGTACTCGCCGAGTCAGAGTTTTTATCCGAAAGGGAACGACTGGCGGTGAACAACCAGGTACGTAGCCTGACCCTGCCCGGCGAAATGGGGGAGCGTTTCCAGGTGATGGCCTTAAGCCGCGGTCTTGACGAGGACCTTCGTGATGATTTGCGGGGTTTTTCCTTCAGCGATCTACGGCACAGACTTATAAAACAGGGGTCAGGTTCACTGCTGCCCTACTAATTCACCGGGAAGATCTGGGGTGGGTATGGACTGCCCTTTGAAACGTTTGAAGAGCACCATCGTAGCCAAGGGGGTGCGGTGTCTTGCTTCAGGACCGTGAGCCGGCAGGGATGCCGGCGCCCGAGCACCCCATGGGATGGGCTTGCAGCGAGTCCTGAAGCAAGACACCGCACTCCCTTGGCGGGCCGAGTCCATGACCTTTATTTGAGCACAGGAACATTTATGTAAAGTGGGGTAACAGTGAACCTGACCCCTATTTTTACCGTTTTCGAAGTTTCGATATTGCCTCGGTTCTTGCCTGACCCAGGCGCTTGCCCACCTCCGGCCCGCTGATACCCTCCAAATCAAGATCCCGGGCACGGATGTCCGCGACTTCCCGATATGCGCGCTGCAGGTATTCACCCTGCGGGTAGGGGCGGTCCTGCAGGCCTTTACGGCCCCGGCAATCAGCCTCGCAAGCACTTATGAAGTCCGGCAATACCTGCGGTTGACGGAAGACATCCAGTCTCTCCAGCAGTCGTAAAACCGTTGCGGGCCGTGCTTCAAGTATTCGATGACAATCAAGATGCCAGGCACAGACCTTGCGCGCCAGATCGTGCATGGAATTCGGTACCCTGAAACGGTTACAGACAGCATCCACCAAGGGCACGCCCGCGGCTTCATGGCCCCTGTGTGATGGCCAGTATTGTTGCGGGGTAAGGCCTTTTCCGAGGTCGTGCAATAAAACTGCGAAGACCACGCTGGCCGTGTCATCGCACAGGTCTGCCGCTGCATCCAGGGCCATCAACAGGTGTATACCGGTATCGATCTCAGGATGATATTTTTCCGGCTGGGGTACGCCAAACAGGGCGTTAACTTCCGGCAACAATTCTTCCAGTGCGCCGCACTCGCGTAACACACTGACAAATGCGGATGGTCGCCCGGTTTTCATTGCACGTTCAATTTCACGCCACATGCGCTCCGGCGCCAGGTGTTGAAGCTCGCCGGATTGGGTAATCTCCCGCATCAACGCCAATGTTGATTCATGTACACGAAAGCCCAAATGGGTAAAACGTGCAGCAAAACGTGCGACGCGCAATACCCTTAACGGGTCTTCTACAAATGCACCGGAGACATGCCGCAGAACCTTTTGTTCCAGGTCACGCTGGCCACCATATGGATCAACCAGGCTACCGTCTTCATCCTGGGCGATAGCATTTATAGTCAGGTCACGGCGCTGGAGGTCTTCTTCCAGTGTCACGTCGGCATGAAAATCCACCTTGAAGCCATGATAGCCATGACCCTGCTTTTTCTCGGTACGGGCCAGTGCATATTCCTCACCATTTTTGGGGTGTAAAAATACCGGAAACGATGCGCCAACCTGTTTAAAACCCCTGTCCAGCATTTCATCCGCTGTACTGCCGACCACAACCCAGTCGCGCTCAGCCGCCCGCAAGCCCAAAAGAGCATCGCGTACTGCGCCGCCCACCAGGTAAGTTCTAGCCCGCATAATTCACCGTTTTCAACGGCGGGGCTGCCGCCGGAAGGACTGCAAGCGGCGCTGATGGGCCGAACCGGTCAGGTAATCAGGCACTATGACATCAATGGCCCGTGGATAGATGCCAAAATATGCGAACCCATTCTGAGTACTGGTATTGTCCGTCTTCAGTGACTGGTAATTGTCCCAGGAAAACGGTTTACCCGGCACCAGGTCCATCACCGCTGCCATCGTTGCCGATAACGGTGCAGGCAGCCCGATAATCCGCCTGCGCTGGTCCATGGCATTCGCGGTCCATTGCACCAGTTCCTTCAGTGTGAAGCTTTGCGGGCCGGCCAATTCATAGCTTTCCCCCCAGGTCATGGGGTCTTCCAGCGAAGCTGCCATGACCGCCGCCACATCTTCAGCAAAGACAGGTTGCAGGCGCGCCCTGGGACAGGCCAGTGGCATTACCGGCATAAAGCTCAACATGCCCGCAAAGCGATTGAAAAACTGATCACCCCGGCCAAAGATCACCGACGGTTGAAAAATACTGACATCAAGATCGTCCGCCGCCAGTAAAAGAGCCTCGGCCTGGCCTTTGCTTTTCAGGTAATGGCTGCTGCCTTTACCCGCGTGCAAGGCGCTCAGATGAAGCAAACGGGAAACACCCGTCACCTGGCATGCCTTGATAATAGCCTCTACCAGCTCAACGTGGACCTTGTGAAAACCCTTTCCGCCACGACCACTTTCATTCAGGATTCCGGCCATGCTGACCACGGCATCCGCAGCCTCAAACTGCGCAGCTAAAACATCGATGTCGTAAACATCTGCCTGAACCAGCTCAACACCAGGTAACATTTCAACCGTGCTGCGGCGCACTGCAGCACGGGTCAGCACCACGCATTGATGCTTATCAGCTGTCAGTGCGCGCAGAAGATATCCACCAAAAAACCCGCTTGCGCCTACCAATACAATCCGCATGTCACTTCCCTAATACCATTTCATCTACTTGAACCTGGCACACCACATTGGCATTACCCTTAACACTTATCTTACCGGATTTGATGTGCGGCATTCTTTCCGAAATACGTTTTACGCCCCCACCCAAACGCCAATCGTATATGGTTGTGAACGCCAATACGCGAGGGATGTAGTCCCGCGTCTCAAAATAAGGCAAAGTTTCAACCCAAATTGCAGCCTCACCCAGTGGGCGGGTATCCAACCAGCGCTGCACGGCATTGGGACCGGCGTTGTAGGACCCTGAAACCAATACCGGGTTGTGACTGTAATCCTGCAACAGATCACCCATGAAAGCCGTACCTATGGGCAGGTTGCCGGATGCTGTCTTTAACTGGGCGCTGCCATGCCAGGCCAGGCCGTGCTTTTTTGCAACCCGCTTGCCGGTCGCTGGTGTAACCTGCATTAAACCCAGGGCATTGGCCGAAGATCGTGCAGTCTCCACCATGGCACTTTCCGAACGTATGGTGCCATAAACCCAGGCAGGGTCCAGGTTGTTGGCTGCCGCTTCACGCTTGATTTCCACTTCCCATAATAACGGAAACCGCCATTCATAAAATTGCAAGTCACCACTGTTACCAAGCGCAAAAATCGCCCGGTCATGCCAGTTCTCCCGGTGCGCCAACGCCGCTGCGATTTTCAGATCCACAGTTGGAAGACGACGCGTTGCCAGAGACCATTCACCAATGGCCCAATTGCCCATCCCTGCTTTTCTGAGTTCGAGTGCGCGTGCAAATCCGTCAATAGCGGCAATACGTTCAATTTCTTTCGGCTCGATATCAGGCCGCCGAGGGCAAATGTTATACGCCTGACCAAGCTCATCAGCTGCCAGGAATCCATAATAATTGGCCTTGCCAGCCAGTTCCTGTAACAACCCTGAAGGGTTTTTCACCTGCCCGGAGCGCAGACCAGCCTGCGCCAGCCAATAACGCCAGCGGTCATCGGTGCGTGTATCCTCCGGCATCTGGCCAATGACAACAGCTAGCCCGGACCAATCCTGCCTGCTGAGCAAAAACCGCGCCCACCATTCCAGCAACTGTGAATCACGATATAAAACCGGCACACGGGTCATTTGAACAACTGTTTCATCTTCCAGCCCCACGGCTGAATACAGTGCAATATCCCGCAACAATGATGCCCTGCGTTCGTCTGTCCAGTTGAAATGGTCATCCAGCAATGCAAATTTTTTCGCAGCCAAGCCTGCATCTTTGCGCGCCAACCGTTGCAGGGAAGTCGCCGTAATCATCCGCGTTATTTCGTTGTCAGGCCAACTTCGGCTCCGTTCCAGCCTGGAATAACCAGCGCGGCTTAATTTCTGCCAGTCTTCCAGCCAGCGTCGCTGATCCTCGGGAACAAAGCGCGCGAGGTAAATAGTCATGCGCCGGTTACCAGAAACCATGGCCAGCTGGATCCGTTCCCATGCAAGACTCTCTGTTATCCCGCCATTTTTTATCAGCCAGGCAAATGCGGGATCGCACTCATCCGGCTGCGACTTGCCTACCGCCCACAATTTCTGCACTTCTCTCAGGACGCCATCGGTTTGCTTCAAAATAATCTGGCCACGGGCACGCTGGCAGCGAAGGACCGTCTCACTAACCCCTTCGGAATGTTCCACCAGGTCCGCCCAGCGTCCTTTCTTCGCCAGTGATTTCAGCCAGGCACTGCGCAATCCATTTGAAAAAACCCAATCCTGGTGGGTTTCGAGAAACCCTGACATTTCATCCGCCGGCACACTTGCGCGACGGTTGCGGTAGTCTTCATATTGCAAATAGGGGTAAAGAACATAATTCTGGAGTGTGTTTTTGATCTGGGTGAAACTGGTGTGATCACCTCGTCTCGCAGCATCCCAGGCGCTTTTAAACTGCTCAAGATCAGCGTCTTTAGCGTAGACGGGAGTAGTTAGCAGGCTGGAAAAAGCGAGCAGTAATACCACCAACAAACTTTCAATCTGCCGCAAGCCAATAGCCTGGGGTATGCTTGTTTTGGAAAAGTGATTCATAGGCAGCACTAATTTATGCAAACACAGCCTGCGCGGCAAGCCAAATCGATGAAATGACTTTGATGACACACCTATGATCTGGATTGAATACGCACTGACAGGAATATTTGCCGGTTTCCTTGCGGGTTATCTTGGCATTGGTGGCGGACTGGTTCTGGTACCGGTGCTGAGCTGGTTATTCAGCCGCGACCCGGCCACCGCAGGCATGGCTGTGCAGATGGCAGTTGCCACTTCCCTGGCAACCATGTTGTTTACCTCGATGAGCTCGTTGCTCGCGCACCACAGGCGCGGTGCCATCTTATGGCCGTTGGTCAGGCAGATGCTTCCCGGCTTGCTCGCTGGTGCACTGCTCGGAAGTTTAATTGCCGATAGCATAGGTGACATTGCACTGGGTTATGTTTTTGGTGTTTTTGCATTCCTTGTCGGCCTGCAAATGCTGCGTGGATCGGGCCAGCTGGGTGACCGGCCTCTGCCCGGGCGTTTGCCGGTCGCGGGAACTGGCTTTGGGATCGGCACGATCTCCAGCCTGCTTGGTATCGGTGGCGGCAGCCTGACCGTGCCCTGGCTGTTGTGGCATGGGCAAAGGGTTCAGAATGCGATCGCCACGGCATCTGCCTGCGGTTATCCAATCGCAGTTGCAGGCACCCTGGGGTTTGTTCTGTTGGGTGACAGCCACTCTTCCACAGCTACACTTGGGTATGTGCATTTGCAGGCACTCGCAGGAGTAGCCTTATTCAGTGTGTTTGGAGCACCTTTGGGGGTGGCTGCCATACATCGGAGCTCACCTTTGGTTGCAAAACGAATATTTGCAGCATTCCTGCTGATTGTTGCTGTGAAGATGTTATTGCGTTAATTCAAGCGGCAGAATGATCGTGGTACACGCACCACCAAACGTCGGGTTATAGATAGTGATGCGACCATCATGCTCGCTGACAATTTTCTTGCAAATGGCCAGACCGAGACCACTACCGGTTGCCTTGAAAGTCACGTACGGCTCAAAGGGTTTTTCCAGAACCGCCTGCGGGTAACCGGGGCCACGGTCACTGACCTCCAGTTCCAGCCACTTTTTACCGGCCTGGGTAATCAGTCTTGTGCGAATATGGACTTCTGCCTGCTCACTTTGTTTAACGGCCTCACTGGAGTTGGCAATCAGGTTGTGTAGCAACTGGCGGATCTGGCCGCTATCTGCTGATAAATCCGGTGGGCCGGCGATCAGCTTCAGGTGAAATTGCACCCGCTGGTCTTCGTGCTGGTAAAGCGCAACAACATCCTTGATCAGCTGATCAAGAGCCATTGGCTCTCGCTCCAGTTGTGGCCCCTGTGCGTAGTCTCCAAAGGCATCAACCAGCGAACGTAGTGCTTCGACCTGGGAAACAATGGTTCCGGTGGCCCGGTCAAGCATAGCGCCATCTTTGTCGTCCAGCCTGCTCATCAACTTCATACGCAGTCGTTCTGCAGCCAGGCGAATCGGGGTTAAAGGGTTTTTCACTTCGTGCGCCAATCGGCGTGCCACTTCAGCCCAGGCCGCCTCACGCTGTGCCTGGTTGAGCACGGTGACATCATCGAAAACAATGACCATGCCGCCAGCCTGTTTGATTTCCTTTCCCATGCGGGACCCCCGCACCAGTAAAACCAATGTCCGGCCGTGGGCCCGAAGTCGTATTTCCCGTTGCCACTCTGCAGGACCACGCCCCATTTGACGTACGATCAGCTCAGCCAGCGGAGCCAGAAACGGGGCTGCTTCGGCCCGTTCTATCAAGCTCCGGCCGGCAAAAAATCCTGTCGGCATACCCAACATCTGTTCAGCAGCGGAATTCGCGGTGACAACTTTCAGCTTGTCATCCAGTGTCAGTACACCGGCGGTCAGACTGCCCAAAACAGTTTCAAGATACTCGCTTTGTGACTGCAGCTGAGCCCTGCTGCTTTCCGCTTCCTCACTCGCGCTGGTGAGGGCTTCGGTCATTTCGTTAAAAGACTGTACGAGGAAACCCATTTCATCGCGGGTTTCAGCCTGCATTTCATAGGTCAGGTCACCGGCTGCAACTTTGCGCGTGGCCTGCGCCAGCTTTGAAATTGGGTTGACCATCCTGCGCGCCACGTTGAGCGCAGCCAGTATGGCCAGTAACACGGTCAGCAGTAGCACCAGCGACAAGATAAGAATAAAACTCTGTTTCAACGGCTCACGCAAATAACTGAGGTTTTGATAACGGTGATATTCTTTTTCTATTTCGCTGGCGAGCGTGGTGATCGACTCAGGCAAGGGATAAATAGCCTGCAACAAATACCCCTGCCCACCCGGAACATTGTATGGTAAACGCTGGATCACGCGGATACGCAGGATTCCGTCAGCTACCGGTTCCGCCACCGCATATTCACCACGATCCTGTGCCTGTAACAATGCGTAATCACCCGGCCGCTTGGGCAGGTCAGCGAGCATATTGATATTGGCGCTGGCGACCAGCCTTCCATCGCCCTCCATGACTGAAAGCTCCAGGGGTCCGGCAGCACTGACATTTGCCAGCAGGGTTCGGCGTACCGTGCGCGCATCATCAGCAGGATTATCGATTTCCCTGCTCAGGCGACGCACCTGGTTGCGAACTTCCAGCGTCCGGATCTTCAAAAACTGCTGACCCAACTCCAGTGAGTCAGCCAGTGCCGCCTCGACACCCACATCAAACCAGCTATCTACCGTCCGGGTCAGGAAATAAGCCGAGAAAAAGTAAACGATTAAGGCGGGTGGCAGCGACAAGACCAGGAAGTACCTGACCCAACGTGCTGACAGCATGGCGCCGGGTGCGTGCTCGCGGACCTTTCTGGTCAGTGAAATAACGCGGTGAGAAATAGCTGTCAATACCACCAGTAATGCAAAAATGGTCAATACCAGCACCCATACATATGGCTGGCCCATACCGCTGGCATCCTGTTGGACGTTACTGACAAGAATCAATGATGCAAGCAGTGCCACCAGGGCGACCGCCACCGGTAGTACTTTTAGCACCAAACGCCTTATACGCTTACTTTGAAAGGCCATACCGACCACTCCGAATCGTGCTGCCACTGGGATGAAAACCAGGCGGGCAACTGCATGGGTGCCGGCAAACGACTTTTATCCAGGCGGATGCGGGTACGTAATTCATAAGTTCCTGGCGGTAGCGGCCCGGTGGACAACTGGATATTCAAATCGTCAATAGCAGCAAGCAAATGACGCAGGCGCGAAAAAGTCTGCAACTCATCGGTTTCCTCTTCTGTCAACTGGTAGCGCTCACTCAAAGGCAGGTAGCGAAGCTGATAACGCCTGGCATCCCGCCGTACGACAATCATCTTGTTGTCGTTCCGTAATTCCATTTCCAGGTTGATCGTCAACATTACGCCGTGTTCCAGCGCTTTACGTGCCTGTCGACTTAATTCCAGATGCTGTTGCAAACGGACATTCAGTGACTGGTAGGCACGGCTAACCGACACATCGTTGATGGAAAACCCATAATCTACAGCGGCTTCCTGACCGCAGCCAGCAAGCAATAACACTGCGATACTAAGCAGTCTTGCGCAAAACCGCATAAAAGAACCCGTCCATCTGGGCTTCCCCGGGTATGATCTGGCGACCGTATGGCCCGGCCAAACCCCACTTTACAGCAAAACCCTCTACTACTGCATCAGTATGTTGTTCCAGAAACCGTTGTATTTGTTGATCATTCTCACGTTTCAATATCGAACAGGTGGCATAGACAAGGATACCTCCGGTTTCCAGCAACGGCCATAATGCGGCCAATAACCCGGCCTGAATCTGCACAGCCGCATCCACCTGCTCGCTGCTGCGTAGCCACTTGATCTCCGGGTGCCTGCGGATAACGCCGGTAGCGCTACAGGGTGCATCCAGAAGGATTTTGTTAAATTTCTCTCCCTTCCACCAATCTTCTGTTGCCGCTGCATCAGCAACCATCGTATTCGCGGTCAAATCCAGGCGATTCAAGGTCTGCTGAACCTGCTCAAGGCGTTGTGCCTGCCTATCCAGGATAGTCAAATCAATCCCGGGGCAGCTTTCCAGCAAGTGGGCGGTTTTACCTCCCGGTGCAGCACAGGCATCCAGGATACGTTCCCCGGGTTGGGGATCGAGCAAATCCCTCGCCAGTTGTGCAGCCGGATCCTGGACGGATAACCAGCCTCTCTCAAAATTTGGAATTTTTACAACCGCCGCCGCCGGACTGATGCTAATGGCATCACGGGCATACGGGTGATCAGCGACCTCAAACCCTGCGACTTTCAATTCATTTCGCAGTTTTGATTCATCTGCCTTCTGGCGGTTTATTCTCAACCACAGTGGTGCCTGGAGGTTGTTGGCATCAGCTATGCTTTGCCAGCTCTCAGGCCAGTCCTGTTGGATCTCTTTCAGCATCCAATCCGGGTGCGCATAGCGTTGATCAACCTGCGCCAGCTTGTTTAAAAGTTGCTCCTGCTCACGCTGGAACCGTCTCAAGACCGCATTGATCAGGCCTACCGCCCAGGGTTTCCCAAGCAAGCGGGCGCATTCCGCTGTTTCATTCACGGCGGCATGGCTGGCGGTCTGGTCATGCCACAGCTGTTGCAGACCCAGCAATACCAGTCGTTGCACATCACGTTCACGCTTCTTTAGTGGTTTGGTTAGCAGCTCGCCAGCCAGCCAATCCAATGCGGTCAGCCAGCGTAAAACACCGTAAGCCAGGTGCCGGGCGAAAGCATTATCGCGGCTGTCGCGAATCTGTGAAAGCGCCGCACTTTCGGCAAGACTTTTATTTGAATCCAGTACCTCTGACAAGGCCTGAATTGCCGCAACACGAGGATTTTGTGACTTTTTCTTTTTCCCGGAACTCATTTTCACCAATCCTGTGGCTTTTGCGCATTCAGAAATTGTTCGGCTGACATGCGTTGTCCACCTGCGCGCTGTATCTCCAGTATTTTCAAGGATTTTTCCGCCGTACCAATAATTAAAGATTGCTGCTCAACAATAACCTGACCAGGTTGAGCACCCGCTATATTATCCACTACTTCAGCTTGCCAGATACGTAAACGTTGCCCACCAAGCTCACACCATGCAACCGGCCAGGGATTGTATGCCCGGACCTTACGCTCCAAGACCATGGCCGCCTGGTTCCAATCCAGCTCGGCCTCTGCCTTGCTTAATTTTGGAGCATATATTGCCCGGCTATCATCCTGTGCGCGGGGTTGCGGAAGTTCGCCCTGCATAGCCAGCCCGATGCAGTATTTAAGTGCCTGTGCACCCATGACAGCCAGGCGGTCATGCAAAATTCCAGCAGTGTCCTGCGCTCCGATCGCCGTACTGAGGCAATGGTAAACAGGCCCGGTATCCAGCGTAAGCTCAATCTGCATAATACACACACCGGTTTGCTCATCGCCCGCTTCAATGGCGCGGTGGATAGGTGCAGCACCCCGCCATCGGGGCAGTAATGAAGCATGTATATTCCAGCAACCAAGGGATGGTAAATCCAGCAATTGGGCCGGAATCATCAGCCCATATGCCACCACCACCATTAAATCCGGTTTTAGCTCTGTAAGTTTTTCCATCCAGCCAGAATCTTTAAGACTTTCCGGTTGCAATACCTCCAAGCCGTTTTCCAACGCCAGTTGTTTAACCGGGCTGGCACGCAATTGTTTGCCACGACCTGCAGGCCGGTCCGGTTGGGTTAAAACCGCAACAATGTGACAGCCCTCATTAATCAAAGTCTGCAAAGGTGGTAGTGCGAAATCCGGTGTGCCGGCAAAAACAATGCGCAAAGGTGAGTTTTGTTTTTTCATTATCAGATCACCAGGTGCTCTTCGGCTTCTTTTGCTGCCACTTTTCGCTGCTTTTCAAGCTTCTTTTTCACCATGTTTCGCTTTAAAGGGGACAAATAATCAACAAAAAGACGACCAATCAGGTGATCCATTTCATGTTGAATGCACACAGCATGCAGTTCTTCGAGCTGTTCTTCGAAGCTATTTCCATCTATATCGTGTGCCTTGACGGTGATATTTTCGGCCCGTTTCACGTTGGCATATACGCCCGGAACCGACAGGCAACCCTCCTCGTGTGTCTGTTCACCTGACTGGCTCAAAATCTCCGGGTTGATATACACCCGGGGCTGGTCCTGATCTTCGCTGACATCCAGTACCAGCAAGCGTTTGTGGACATTTACCTGGGTTGCTGCGAGACCAATTCCATTGGCTGAATACATGGTTTCTGTCATGTCTTCAACCAGCTTTTTCAGCTCTTTATCGAAGGTTTCCACCGCAGTTGCGACCGTCGTCAAGCGGGGGTCCGGGAATTCCAAAATGTTTAGTTTTGCCATATGCTTCTGTGCCTGATAAATAATTTAGGTGAACTTTTGCACCGCAGGAATTATGATAGCTAATGACGAACTATGTTCGCCAGTGAAGAATAATGACCGCATCGGTCAAGATGGCTGGATGCCTACTATATGGGGAAAGGACTGTGATTAAGAAAATTTTTCACCTTATCCTGGTGGCGATGTTGGCAAGCGCAGCGATGGCACAGGACGTGTCAGTGCGCTCCGATCACCCTGATGAATATGTTGTTGTAAAGGGCGATACCCTCTGGGACATCTCCGGGAAATTTCTGGAGCAACCCTGGCAATGGCCAGCTATCTGGCATGCCAATCCGCAAATTGAAAACCCGCACCTGATATATCCGGGCGACCGTATATCTCTGGTTTATATTGACGGCAAGCCACGCCTGCTGGTCAATGGAGACAAGCGAACCGTGCGAATGTCCCCCGGAGTACGCCAGTTACCCCGGGACGCAATCCCGCCGGTTGAATGGGATGCGATCAAGCATTTCATTACCAATGCCCGCGTTTTACCACCGGGTTCCTTCTCTGAACTGCCTTATGTCGTGGCCAATGAAAGTCAACGTCAAATGGTAACGGAAAGAGATCTTACGTATGTGCGGGGCATTGACGGACGCATTGGTGAGGAATTTGCCATCGTTCGAATGCGCCACATCTACTATGATGATAAGGGCGTAATGAAAAGAGGCAAGCACCACAGATATGCTGAACACCTGCGCCCGGAAGAGGAATATCCGGACAACATCTGGGATGCGACAATGTCATGGCGCAGCAAGAACCCGCCGGTTCTGGGTTATGAGTTCTGGGATATTGCAGTGGGAAGACTGGTCAAGCAAGGCGACCCTGCCACGCTGGAAATCCAGAGCGGTCGCACTGAGATAAAACGGGGTGATTTTATATTGCCCATTGACGATTTTGAGTATGACGCGCAATTTTTTCCACATGCGATGGCCCCGGTACCGGATGGTCTCGAAGTAATCGCATTGACCCAGGCCAGCTATGGTGCGGGTCACTACCAGATTATTGCGATCAATGCCGGTCAGAACCAGGGCGTTGAGACCGGTCACGTATTTTCGGCTTTCCGGCCTGGCCAAAGGATACAGGACGAAGTGAAATACCCCACCGGTAGCTGGGCAGATCAAAAGACTCTGAACGGTGACAAGGTCACCCTTCCGGATCAATTCAGCGCCCATATCCTGATTTTCCGGGTCTTTGATGAAGTCAGTTACGCCATAATTATGAGTGGGAAACGTCCGGTTCGTGAACATGACGTACTAAAACACCCGGACGAAACGGTTTAACGAAACAGGCATAAATAAAGGGGGCTGCTACGAAGCAGCGTGATTGGTTAGTAATATTGAATGCGCCCTCGATCGGGGGCGCTTCGCTTATCAGGGTGATCGAAGCACTGGGTGGTGCATCAGCACTGGTCGCTGCGAGCAGCCGGGATTTAACCCTGCATGGTTTACCAGAGACAGCAGTCGCTGCCATTTCCAAACCGGATGAAGTAAAAATTGAATCAGACCTGGAATGGCTTTCTCAGCCAAACCACCACCTGTTGTGCTGGGATGACGACGCGTATCCCGTCTTATTGCGCCGAATCAATGGTCCACCGGCCGCCCTGTTTATAGACGGTGATCCCGGTTGCCTCTGGCAGCCTCAAATCGCCATTATAGGCAGCCGCAACCCCACCGCCGGCGGACTTGACCACGCACGCGACTTTGCCACCACCCTCGCACGCCAGGGCATGACCATTACCAGCGGTCTGGCCAGCGGAATCGACAGTGCTGCCCACACTGCGGCTCTGGATGCCGGTTCTTTCACCATTGCTGTCAACGGTACCGGCCTGGACAAGGTCTACCCAGCCAGCAGCCGGGCAGTTGCCAGGCGCATCCGCTCACAGGGCGCAATGATTTCTGAATTACCGCTGGGCTCACCACCAAGACGCCAGCATTTTCCATCACGTAACCGGATCATTTCAGGTCTGAGCCTGGCGGTTCTGGTTATAGAGGCCGGCCTGAATAGCGGTACGCTGATCACTGCGCGAAAGGCCGCAGAGCAGGGTCGTGATGTATTCGCCCTGCCCGGCTCATTGCATAACCCCATGGCCAAGGGCTGTCACCGCTTGATCCGCGATGGCGCACGACTGGTGGAAACAACCGCTGACATCATGCAGGAGTTGGGTCCCGTTGCTGCAGAATTGCAAATGGAGATTCGTCAACGGCTTGATCAGCCAGATGAAACCGAAGAAAACCCTGTCTGCAACAAAAACAGCCTGCTGGATGACGCTGACTACAACACGATGTGGGAAGTACTGTCATATGACCCGAAACCCGTTGATACGATCATTGAACAGACCGGGCTCAGTGCCCGTGAGATATCTTCCATGCTACTGATGATGGAACTCAAAGGCATGGTAAAGAAACAAGGCAGCGGGCGCTATGTGCGCGCTTAGCGAAAAAGTGCATTGACCCTGCGGCTAGTCTCAGCCATGCTGTTAACACGAGAACGGAGAGGTGTCCGGCTGGTGAATGCAATAACAAACCATCGGCCAACAGACATAGAGGCTTAATAATGAAAGAAAATGTACTCGACGTACTGATGTTTCTTTTTGAAAATTATTTATACGACGAACCGGATGAAACCCCGGACAGGGACTCCCTGGAGGAAAACCTCCACCAGGCGGGGTTCACCAATGGTGAAATCGATAAGGCCTTCCAGTGGCTGGACGGTCTTGCCGAGCAACGCCACCAACCCGACCTGTTTCAGGTTAACCACCGGCCGGTCCGTGTTTATGTGGACTCCGAAATAGCGCGCCTGGATACCGAGTGCAGGGATTTCCTGATGTACCTGGAAAATATTGGCATCGTGGACGCCCAGCGTCGTGAACTGGTTCTGGACCGTGTACTGGCGCTGGAAACAGATGAAATCACCCTTGAGGACATGAAGTGGGTAGTGCTGATGGTGTTGTTCAACCAACCGGGCCAGGAAGCCAATTTTGCCTGGATGGAAGATTTGATGTTTGACACCGAGCAGGAGTATCAGCACTAATATATATAGGAAACGGCCGCCGCATGCGGTCGAATTGGTGCTCAAAACTACATAAATTGGAGGGATTAACCATCTAAACACTTTCCTGCCTACCCGGCAATTGGTGCTTGTTTGAAGTTGATATGGCAAAAAACCTGCTCATTGTAGAATCGCCGGCCAAGGCGAAAACCATAAACAGATACCTCGGTAATGATTTCGAGGTGCTGGCTTCTTATGGTCACGTACGCGACCTGCCGTCCAAGGATGGTGCTGTGGATACCGAAAACAATTTCGCCATGCACTACGAACTCAGCGAAGGCAGCAAAAAACACGTTGATAAAATCGTCAAGGCAACCCGCAAAGCGGAGGCGGTATATCTCGCGACCG